>Ga0209483_1000053_pt1 | contig 114982 bp, 118 predicted proteins | sample NGEPerA_FD_184508 | JGI IMG/M metagenome (GOLD analysis project Ga0209483, IMG submission 184508) | Arctic peat soil microbial communities from the Barrow Environmental Observatory site, Barrow, Alaska, USA - NGEE PermafrostL2-A... | ecosystem: Environmental > Terrestrial > Soil > Wetlands >... | reverse complement strand
GCCGCGGCAGGTCCGGCGGGGACCGCCATCAACGCCGCCAGCAGGCCGAGGCCCACCGTGGCGCTTGTGAGTTTGCGGATCATCTTGAAATCCTCCCTTACTTTGTTGCTGTGTTTTTTGAGCTAGCGTTCGAGAACGAATTCGGCTTCGCGCGCCTCCCGCATCAGCGTGCCCCAGACGCGTTCGCGCAATTCGGCAAAGCGCGGCAGCCGCAGCGTCTCGCGCGTGCGCGGCTCCGGCAGATCGATGTCGATGGTTTCGTGAATGCTCGACGGGCGGCCCTTGAGCACGATCACACGATGGCCGAGCAGGACGGCTTCCTCGATCGAGTGGGTGACGAAGATCATCGCGGTCGGGCGCTGTTGCCAGATGCGCAGCAATTCGAATTGCAGAATTTCGCGCGTCTGCGCATCGACCGCGGCAAAGGGCTCGTCCATCAGCAGCACATTGGGTTCGACCGCGAGCGCGCGCGCCAGGCCGCAGCGCTGCTGCATGCCGCCCGACATCTGATAGGGAAAGGCGTTTTCGAATCCGGCCAAGCCCACCATCTTGACGAATTCCGGCACCTTGCGCTCGATGTCGGCCTTCGGGCTGCCTGCCATGCGCAGGCCGTAGGCGACGTTTTCAGACACCGTCTTCCATGGAAACAGGCCGAAGTGCTGAAACACCATGGCGACGCCAGCGATCGGCTCGGTGACGACCGTATCGCCGACCACTATCTCGCCGGCATCGTGCGGCAGTAGGCCGTCGATGCAACGCAACAGCGTGGTCTTGCCGCAACCCGACGGTCCGACGATGGCGACGATCTCGCGTTCGCCGACATCGAAGTCGATGTTGCGGAAAACTTCGAGCGTGCCGTAATGCTTGCCGAGGCCGCGCACGCGAATGCGCGGTTCGGCGGCGTTGCGGCTCGTGGTCGATGCCGCCATTTGCTGCTGTGTCACTCGGCGGCCTGTGTTGTTGGTTTGGATTTGGCCTTGTCGTTAGCGTTGTCGGTGGCTTTGGGCGCGATCTTAGCCCAGTAATCGGCAGCCTGCTTGGATTGCGTCAGCGCATCCATGGTCTCGAAGCCCGGCGCCATCGAGCCGTCCTGGCCGGCCAAAATCTGATGGTGCTCGATGTTCAATGTGCGCAGCCAGCGTTGCTGGCCCATGGTAATGGCGACGAAATAGCCGATTTCGACCAGTTCGGCCTCGCTGAAATGCTTATAGAGCCGCGCCCATAATGCGTCGCCGGCCGGCAGGTCCCAGGTAATCGCCTCGGCGTAAGCAAGCGCGGCCTTTTGCCGCTCATCGTAGCGGGTCGAGCTCTCGAAATTGATCAGGTCGGAATAATCGTCTTCTTTCAGGCCGGCCTTGGCCGCCTTAATCGAGCGCTGGTTGCCGCAGAATTCGCACAGCACCGAACGCGATACGTAAACGCGGCACAATTCCTTAATGGCGTGTTCGGCAACGCCGTTCTTGAAGACATCGCGCCAGGTATTGGCGAAAGACCAGAAGGTCGCCGGCACGTGCGCGCGTACCGCCTGGCTTTCCGGCCGCGGGGTTCCTTCGCGCGCGCACCGCTCGAACTCGGCGCGCATCGCTTCATCCTTAACCGTTGCCGGATCGATATAGCTAATGCGGGGTTTAGACATCTGCGTTTCGTCCCTTGTGTTTTTTGTGACACCGGCGACGGCGGAAGACGTTCCGCTCGACCGGTCTTGCCGCATGTTGCCGCATCGAGGCGCGCGCGGCAACGCCAACCCTTGCGAGCGTCGCCCAAAATGCTTGCGCTGCAACCATTCTTGCGTGGGCATCCGCCCCGTCTTGCTTGGGCGCGCCGGCGGCATCCATTACGCTGAATCAATTCTTACGCGGCATCAAGGTTAAGCGGCAGTATTGTTAATACCGGGCAAGGTTACCCTCAAGTTGATCCGATTTTGGATACGCCTCGTAAACAATAGTCCTTCAGCCACTCTTTAGCATAGCCCCAGTTCCGCCTGCGAAATTAGGAATTGAATACTTGGTTGGCTTTAAGGTTCCCGGACAAGCAGTTTCATCGCGTCAAACGGGATAACAAGCCGTGCGTTCAAGCACCATCGTCATGATCGGGTTTGCCGTCGTCTTCGGTCTGCTCGCCGTATTCATCGCCCAGTCCTGGCTCTCCAACCAGGCCGACATGCAGGCGAAGAACCTCCAGGCGAACAAGAAACCGATGGCGACACAGACTGTCGTCGTCGCCAAACAAGAGCTGCGCTTCGGCACCGAGGTTAACGCCTCAATGTTGCAGGAAGTGCCATGGCCGGCCAACGCCACGCCGAGCGGTTCTTTCAGCAAGATCGCGGACCTGATGGCAGGCGGCCGCCGCGTCGTGCTCGCCGCTATCGAAGCGAACGAGCCGGTCTTGGCGCTCAAAGTCACCGGCGCCGGGCAGCGCGCAACGCTGTCCGCTCTGGTCCGGCCCGGCATGAAGGCAGTCACCATTCGCGTCAACGATGTCGAAGGCGTCGGTGGCTTTGTGCTGCCGGGCGATCATGTCGACGTCGTCTTGACGCGCCAACTCGAAAAGGGCGCCGCCACGACCGAAGTCGTGCTGCAAAACACGCGCGTGCTGGCGGTCGATCAGACCGCCGACGAACGCACCTTCAAGGCCGCTATCGCCAAGTCGGTGACGCTCGAAGTCTCGACCGTCGAAGCGCAGAAAGTGTGGCTGGCTACCTCGGTCGGCAACCTGTCACTCCTGCTGCGCAAGGCCGGCGAAACCGCCGAGGTCGCGACCCGCAAGATCACGCTGAAGGATTTGGGCACCAACGACACGGGTATCGGTGAAAGGCCGGCGACCGCGACAGTAGCCGTTACGCGCGCTTCGTCGCGTCAGGAATACACCGTGCCGGCCGAAAGACGCGGCGGTGCCGAAAATAAGGCCAAAGCTTTTTAGTGGGCAAGGCTTTTTAATGGGGAGGCTTTCTGAATCGGGAAGCCTTTTGAAATCTGGGGACGTCGACGGCAAAAAAAGCCGGGGTGAGTAAAGGGGTGTGCGTCGTGAATAATAATAACCAGGAAATCGCCGGCTTCGGTTGGCGGCGGTGCGATAGGTCCGCGTCGGCCGGCCATTGGTTGCGCGATATCGCCATCGCGCTGGCGCTCGCGCTTATGGCCGCGCTGGTGCTGATGACCGGCGATGCCTATGCGCAGGCGCGCACCATTCAGATCACCGGCAACACCCGCACCGCCATGGTGACGGTGACCGTCGGCAAATCGCAGGACGTGCGCACCGGCGATACGCTGGTCGATGTCACGGTCGGCGACCCGGATGTCGCCGACGTCAACCCGCTCACCGACCACACGCTGTCGATCCTCGGCAAGAAGATCGGCACCACCCGCGTGCAGGTCTATTCCGAAGGCAAGAAGCTGGTCGGGATTTTCGACGTCGAGGTGACCTACGACATCACCCGGCTCACCAACGAATTCAAGCGCCGCTTCCCGCGCTCTAGCCTGCAAGCCTCCACCGTCAACGGCCGTATCATGCTGTCGGGCGAAGTACCGGATGCCGCCACCCTCGACAAGGCGGTGGTCATCGCGCGCCAGTTCGGCCCGGAAGTGATCAATTCGGTTTCGGTGGCCTCGCCGCAGCAGGTCATGCTGGAAGTGCGCTTCATCGAAATTTCACGCACCGCCGGTCGTGAGCTGGGCGTGCAGTGGAACCGCTTCGGCGGCAGCAGCATCGCCAATATCGGCGCTCGCGCTCAGCCTGGCAATCTGCCGGTGACGCCGAGTGGCGGCAGTTCTACCTTCAGCAATCCGGACGTCACCTCCGGCGGTCTTAACGGGCCGGCCAACGAAGTCATGCGTTCGGCCGCCGCCGCCGCTGGCGTGATCTCCGGCGCCTCGCCCTTCGGCTTTGTGGTCGCCCGCATGGTGGCGGGCGGCGTATCTACCGACATGCTGATCAACGCGCTCGAACAGAAGGGCATCGCCCGTAGCCTGGCCGAGCCCAATCTGGTCGCGCTCTCCGGCGATACCGCGAGCTTCCTGGCCGGCGGTGAGTATCCGATCCCCGTCGCCAGCCAACTCGGCCAGATCACCGTCGACTACAAGAAATACGGCGTCGGCCTGGCGTTTACCCCGACCGTGCTCGGCCACGGTATCATCAACATGAAGATCGAGCCGGAAGTTTCCTCGATCGACACCACCCACACCGTCGCGGTGTCCAGCACCGTGTCGGTGCCGGCGCTGATCGTGCGGCGCGCCTCGACCACGGTCGAATTGCGCGACGGCCAGAGCTTCGTCATCGGCGGTCTGTTGCAGACCAACACGCAGAACCAGATCGAACAACTGCCATGGCTCGGCAGCGTGCCGGTTCTGGGCGCGTTGTTCTCGTCCAAGTCCTATCAGAAGAACCAGACCGATCTCGCCATCATCGTGACGCCGCATCTGGTCAAGCCGGCGCGCCCGGGCGATTTGATCAAGACGCCGGCTGACGATAGCCTGCCGCCGAACGACAGTGACTTCTTCCTGCTCGGCAAGACCGAAGTCTCGCGCGCCGAGACGCGCGGGCTCACGCCCGCCACCGCGCGCATTGCTTCGTCGGCCAACCTGCCGTTTACCGGCCATATGCTCGACTTGCCGAAGGAGGATGCGCATGCCGAGCTTCAGTAAATCCATGCATACGAGCGCCGGCACGATCCTGCGCGCCGTCGCCTCGGTCGGCCTCATCGCGCTGCTCGGCGGCTGCTCGGAATACATGCGCCGCAGCGACGCCATCTCGCTTGATGCCGGCGACGCTGTGATGACCAACCGCGTCACCCAGATGGTCGATCCCTGGCCGCGTGAAAGCGCCAACCGCGACATCGCCTTCAACGGCGAGCGCATGGAAGCGGCGGTCGAGCGCTATCGCACCGGCCGCGTGATCCAGCCGGCCGGCATCGGCACCGGCTCCGCCTATCAGGCGCCGCAGCCGCAAGCGCCGGCCAATACGACGCCGGTCGGCCCGACCGTGACGCAATCCGCGCCGGTTAAGTAACCAGGAATAATGAACCGATGCGCATCGGCCGCGGCCCCAGTGCCAAGAGTACCCGCGTAGTTGTCTTGACCGCCGATCCGGCGTTCGAGGCTTCCGTGCGCGAGACGTTCGGCGCCTCGAACGCGATCGACCTCACGATGGTGAGCGGGCGCATTGGCGACCAGGCCGACACGCTCGACGCCGGTGGCGCCACCGTGGTGGTGGTCGATCTCGACGCCGATAACGCGGCCGAGATGGAAGGACTCGCCCGCTTGATGGCGCGCATCGGCCAGTGGCCGCCGGTGATCGCGATCACGCAAAGCTTCGACGAAAGCGTCGCGCGCACGCTGTTGCCGCTGCGTATTGCCGACTTCCTGGTCAAGCCGGTGGCGCCGATCGATCTGGTGCGCGCCTGCGCCCGCGTCGCCAAGGGCCATCCGGTCTCCGACAAGCCGACCGAGGCGCAGATTTATACGTTCCTGCCCGCCGTCGGCGGCGCCGGCGTCACCACGCTCGCGGTGCAGACGGCGATGCTGCTGCTCAATTCGGGCGGCCCGCGCAACAAGCCCTCGACCTGTCTGGTCGACATGGATTTCCAGCACGGCGCGGTCGCCGATTATCTCGACCTTGAGCCGCGCCTGAACCTCGCAGAAATCGAACCGCGTCCGGACCGGCTCGACCGCCAATTGCTCGAGGTCATGCTGTCTTATCATCCGTCCGGTCTCGCCGTGATCGCGGCGCCGAACCGGCCGGCCGAGATGCGCTCCTTCGACCCGGAAGTGGTGACGCGTCTTTTGGATCTGGTCTCGACCAATTTCGAATATGTCGTGTTCGACATGCCGCGCACCTGGTTTGCCTGGACCGACAGCGTGCTGCTCGGCTCCAATAAGCTCTTCGTCGTCAGCGAAACGACGGTGCCGGGCCTGCGCCATGCCAAGCAACTGGTGAGCGCGATCAAGGAGCGCCTGGGCGGCAGTCCCGATCCAAAGGTCATCGTCAACCGCTTCGAGCAGCGCATGTTCTCCGCCAGCCTGCGCCATAGCGATCTCGAGCAGACCTTGGGCGACGCTTTCGCCTGCGCCATCCCGAACGACTACAATCTAGTGCGCGAGGCGATCGACCGCGGCGTGCCGCTGGACGAGGTCAAGTCCGGCAACAAGATCAGCGTCAAAATGAAAAAGCTGATGCTCGGAGGCGACACCGCCAAGGCTCCGACTGGCAAAGGCGCGCCGCTATTGCAGAAGCTCAAACTTTCCAAAGCCGGCTAATGTCAGGACGATTTACAGCCAGGCGCGCTGCCACGCCGGATATTCCGGCGGCCGATGTACCGCAAACGCTCGAAGGCGTTGCCTGGACCGTGCTGCCGGAAGCGGAGCCCGAGCCGGCGGCGCCGGAGCCGCAAGCGGCCAATCCGCTGCATTCCGACAAGCTGCTCGACGCCAAAGTGCGGCTGCATCGCCGGCTGATCGACGAAATCAATCTCTCCGCGCTGGAAAAACTACCGGAAGAAGAAATCCGCAGCCACGTTACGCAACTCGTTTCGCAATATGTGCTGGTCGAGCGGCTGGCGCTCAATACCCAGGAACTGGCTGAATTCGTCTCCGAAATTCTCGACGAAATGACGGGTCTCGGCCCGCTTGAGCCTTTGCTCAAGGATCCGACCATCAGCGATATTCTGATCAACGGTCATGAATGCGTCTATGTCGAGCGCGGCGGCATTCTCGAGCCGCTGGCGGTTCGCTTCAAGGACGAGCAGCATCTGCTGCGTATCATCAATAAAATCGTCTCGGCGGTCGGCCGCCGGGTCGACGAGAGCCACCCGCTTTGCGACGCGCGCCTGCTTGACGGTTCGCGCGTCAACGTCGCGGTGCGCCCGGTCGGTGTCGACGGCCCGCTGATGTCGATCCGTAAGTTTTCCAAGAAAAAACTCAATCTGAGCCGGCTGGTCGAGGTCGACGCCTTGCGCCCGCAAATGGCCGAAGTGCTGGCGGCCGCGGTCAAGGGCCGCATCTCCACCATCATCTCGGGCGGCACCGGCTCCGGCAAGACCACCATGCTGAACGCGCTGTCGGCCTTTATCTCGGAAAAAGAGCGTCTGCTCACCATCGAAGACGCCGCCGAATTGCAATTGCAGCAGCCGCATGTCGGCCGCATGGAAACGCGTCCGCCCAATGTCGAGGGCAAGGGAGAAATCCGCCAGCGCGATCTGGTCAAGAACGCGCTGCGTATGCGGCCCGACCGCATCATCCTCGGCGAGTGCCGCGGCGAGGAAGCATTCGATATGTTGCAGGCGATGAACACCGGCCACGAAGGCTCGATGGCAACCATCCACGCCAATACGCCGCGCGACGCCATCACCCGTCTCGAACAGATGATCGGCATGGCCGGCCTGCCGATGACGGTGGCTTCGATTCGCGGCCAGATTGCTAACGCCATTCAATTGGTGGTGCAGCTTTCGCGCCAGTCCGACGGCAAGCGCAAGGTCACCTCGATCGCCGAAGTGACGGGTCTGGAAGGCGACATCGTCCAGATGCAGGAAATTTTCAAATTCAATCGCACCGGCACCAAGGCGGACGGCACCGTCGAGGGCCATTTCACCGCCACCGGCGTGCGTCCGCGCTTCCTCAACGAGCTTGCCAGCCAGGGCATCAAGATCCCCGGCAGTTATTTCGATCCGTCGCAACCGCTGTAGCGCATGATCCCGAAAAGTGGGCACTGGCTTTCGGAAAAGATCATGCGCCAAAAGAAATAATCATGTTCGACTTCGACCGCATCTATCTTTTTTATCTGCTGATCGGCGTCTCGGCCGCGATGCTTGCCGAGGGCGTCTATCTGCTGTTCTTCAACAAGACCTCTTACCGCAAAAACATCAACCGCCGCCTCAAGGTCATGCAGGACAGCCCCGACCGCGAAAGCGTGCTGGTGCAGTTGCGGCGCGAACGCGGGCTCACCTCCGGCGGCGAATACCGGCTGCCGCTGATCAACCTCAATCAACTGCTGTTGCAGTCCGGTCTGTCGATCGGCTTTTCCCGGCTCATGCTTTTCATTGCAATCGGCGTGGTGATGGCTTTCGCCGGCGCCATGACCATGGACGGCAAGCTCAGCCACGCCATCGTCGCCGCGCTTTTTTCCGGTACGGTGCTGCCGATCATGGTGCTGAAATTCAAGCGCGGCCGCCGTCAGAAACGCTTCAGCACGCAATTCCCCGACGCCATCGACGTCATCGTGCGCTCGTTGCGCGCCGGCCATCCGGTGCCGGTCGCCATCACCATGGTGGCGCGTGAAATGCCAGACCCCTGCGGCTCCGAATTCGGCATCGTCATCGACGAAATCACCTACGGCGCCGATCTCGAAACCGCCATGCGCAATCTGTTTTTCCGTGTCGGCTCCGACGATCTGCCGCTGTTCGTGACGGCGGTGGCGATCCAGGGTTCGACCGGGGGCAATCTCGGCGAGATTCTGGAAAACCTTTCCGCCGTCATCCGCATGCGCTTCAAGATGCGCCGCAAGATTCGCGCGCTCGCCGCCGAAGGCCGCGCCTCCGCGATGATCCTGTCGTCGCTGCCGATCCTCATGTTCTGCGTGATCTATTTCATGGTGCCGGATTTCTACTCCAGTGTCTGGAAATACGATCTGACCAAAATCTGCCTGGCGGTTGCCGGTGGCTGGATGGGTGTCGGGAATTTCATCATGTACAAGCTCGTGAATTTCAAGGTCTGACGATGGATCTCATCCGCCTCATCGCCCAGGGTCTGGCCGGCGCGTTTCACGACCGCGACAGCGTGATGGTGGCGCTGCTGATTTTTCTGGCCGTCGGAACGCTCGCCTTTTCGTTGATGGCCTTTGTGCGTGTGCGCGGCGCGGTCAAGCGCCGCACCGCCCGGTTGACCGGCGACATCGATCAGAAAGGAAAAGCGTCGCGTTCGCTGCGCTATTCCAGCGTTCAGGCGGTGAGCCAGCTCCTGGAGTACACCACCAAGCATTACGCCGTCGCCAACGACGAAAACATGAAGGCGCTGCGCCGCCGCCTGGTGCAGGCCGGCATCTATGACCCGCGCGGCGTCGGCTATTTCTTCATTGCGCGCACCGGGCTTGCGGTCGCGCTCGCCGCCTTCATGTTCCTGTTCCTGCCGCTGTTCGTCACCGCCAGCAGCTCGTTCTCATGGCTGATGGTGATCGTCGGCGGCATCGCCGGCTACGTCGGTCCGAGCATGTTTATCGACAAGCGCATCAAGACGCGCCGCATCGAGCACCGCGGCGGCTTCCCGGATTTCATGGACCTGCTGGTGGTCTGCGCCGATTCCGGCCTGTCGATGGAAGCATCCCTTGACCGCGTCGGGCGCGAACTCGGCGACAGCTATCCCTCGCTCACCGCCAACATCCACATCACTAATCTGGAAATCCGCGCCGGCCGCTCGCTCAAGGATGCGCTCGAGCGTTTCGCCGACCGCCTCGCGCTCGACGAGGCGCGCTCCTTCGCCACGCTGATCAACCAGTCGATCGATCTCGGTTCCTCGATCACCGACGCCCTGCGGGTCTATTCCGACGACATGCGCCACAAGCGGCTGTCGACCGCCGAGGAAAAGGCTTACGCGCTGCCGGCCAAGCTGTCGGTGCCGATGATGGTTTGCATCTTTCCGGTGCTGTTCGTGGTTATTTTGCTGCCGGTCTTCATCCGCGTGCATTACATGACCTTCTGAGCCTGCCGCGCCCGCCAAAAGTAAACGCCTTCTTAACCAAGCTCGCCTAGCCTGACGGAAATCCTTAACGGGTGGCTTCGTCAGGCTTTCATGTGATGCGTCAAGATATTGCCCGAGCGCTGGTAGTTGCGTCGGCTGGCCTTTGGCTGGCAGGCTGCTCTACCTCGAACAAATTGTCCGACATGTTCGGCAAGAACGACGCGCCGGCCGAGACCGCCGGCGCTTCGGCGATGGCATCCGCCGACACCACCGGCTCGATCCCGTCGTCGCTCGGCGCGCCGGCCGCGGCCGAGCCCGGCCTGCTTGGCGGCAACGCCGCCGACGATCTCGCCAAGGGCAAGCAGGAATACCGCAATAATAATTTCGGCATGGCCGAACGCTATTTCCGCCGCGCCGCCGAAACGCATCCGCGCGACGCCGAGGCCTGGCTGGGTCTAGCCGCGTCCTATGACCGCCTGCGCCGCTTCGATCTCGCCGACCGCGCTTATGATCAGGCCATCGGTCTGGTCGGACCGACGCCGGAAATTCTCAATAACCAGGGCTACTCGTTTATGCTGCGCGGCGATTTCGCGCGCGCCCGCGCCACGCTTGAAAAGGCGCAGCGCAAGGACCCGGCGAATAAATACGTCGCCAATAATCTACGCCTGCTGGCGGACTCTCAGCGCAAGGGCAAGGCGATCGAGTAGGGCAGCGCGCTGCCTCGCGGTGGTGCAGACCATCGTCGTCTATGTCTGGGGCGTCGCGCCGCGCAATCGCGCGCTCGAGGATGTAGCCTTCGCGCAGGCCTGAGCGGCGCGGTTCAAGCGGGATCTTTCGGCCGTCCGAGCTACCGGGCGGCCGAATTTGTTCTTAAATAGGGCATGAGGGCGCGTGCCGGCGACGGCGACGATGAGGAAGACGAGAGGCGATGTTCGAGGCTTTCAAGAAATTATTCGTTGACGACGGCGGCGCCGACCCCAGCCGCTATGACGAGCGCGATTACCGGCTGGCGGCGGCCGCGCTTCTGGTGCACACCGCGTCAATCGATGGCGGCATTTCCGATGTCGAGCGTGCCAAGCTGCATGGCGTTATCCAGCAGCGCTTCCAGCTCGACGATCAATCGACCGACGAGTTGATCGCGAAAGCGACCGTGGCCGACGAGAACGCGGTCGATCTTTACCACTTCACATCGAAGCTCAACCGCGCGCTCGACGAAAAGGCGCGCGCCCGCATGGTCGAGATGATGTGGCAGGTCGTTTATGCCGACGGCGGGGCCACCGAATTCGAGGACAATCTGGTGTGGCGCGCCGCCGATCTGCTAAGCGTGTCGCGCGAAGAACGAATAGCGCTACGCAACCGCGTGGCTGCTTCGCAAGACGGCAATTCGTAAATGAGCAATCTGCGCCCCGTCACTCTGATCACCGGCGCGTCGGCCGGCATTGGCGTCGAACTGGCGCGCGAATTCGCCCGCCACGGCCACGCATTGGCGCTGGTGGCGCGGCGCAAGGAGCGCCTCAACGCGCTCGCCGGCGAGATCGGCGAAAGCGGCGGCATCAAGCCGATTGTTATCGTGGTGGATTTGGCGCAGAAAAATGCCGTACGCGAAATCAGCGACGTGCTCGAAGCCTTGGGCGTCGAGCCGCAATATGTCGTCAACAATGCCGGCTTTGGGCTGGTTGGCGTGGCGGCTTCCCTCGACCGCGCCGAACAGATTTCGATGATCGACGTCAATATGCGCGTACTCACCGACCTGTCGCTCGCTTTCATCGCCAGCATGGCGCGTCAGAAAGGCGGCCTGCTGAACGTCGGGTCGATGGCCGGCTTTCTGCCGGGGCCGGGCATGGCGGTTTATTACGCGACCAAGGCTTACGTGCTGTCGCTGTCCGAAGCCTTGCATAGCGAACTTGGCCACTACGGCGTGCGCGTAACGGTTCTATGCCCGGGCCCGGTGCCGACTGAATTCGCCGCTCGCGCCGGCATTAAAAAAGGTCTCGCCCCCGGCCTCCTGACGCAAAGCGCGGAGACGGTGGCGCGCGTGGGTTATCGCGCGTTAATGCGCGGCAAACGCGTCGCGGTGCCGGGGCTGGTTAATAAACTGGTCACGTTCCTCATCCGCTTCGTGCCGCACGGTCTGCTGTTGTGGGCGGTCGAACGGCGGCAGAGCCAACGGCGGGCCGCGCAGCAGCCATAAGCGGTGTCGCCTTCGACTGTCTTGCAATTAGCGATGAAGGGAATAGTTACGGTTGCGCGTTATCCTGCGCCGGTTCGAAATGCCAAAACCCGTCCTGCTTATCTTGCACCAGGAGCACTCCTCGCCCGGCCGCGTCGGCCAGGCGCTGAGCAAGCTTGGCTTTCCGCTCGACGTGCGGCGTCCGCGCTTTGGCGATTCCCTGCCGGAAACGATGGACGACCACGCCGCCGCGGTGATTTTCGGCGGGCCGCCGAGCGCCAATGATCCTGACGAATATATCAAAACCGAAATCGACTGGATCGGTGTCCCGCTGCGCGACGGAAAGCCGTTCCTCGGCATCTGTCTCGGCGCGCAGATGATGGCGCGCAAGCTCGGCGCCTCCGTCTACGAACATCCGCAAGGGCACGCCGAGATCGGCTATTATCCAATCCGCCCGACGGCAGCCGGCCGCGCCCTTTGTGCCGATTGGCCGGATTACGTTTATCAGTGGCATCGCGAAGGCTTCGATCTGCCCAGCGGCGCTGAATTGCTGGCTGAGGGCGATGCCTTTTCGGCGCAAGCCTTCCGCTATGGCTCGGGCTATGCGCTCCAGTTTCACCCGGAAGTCACGCACGCGATGATGCATCGCTGGCTTGTACGCGGCGCGCATCGCCTCGAACTGCCGGGCAGCAAGCAGCCGCATGAGCATGTCAGCGACCGAGCGGCTTACGATTACGCCGGGCGTCACTGGCTCGCCGCCTTCATTGATCGCTGGATTGGACGGCCGGCGGATGGAACTTTATCGGGCGCGCCCGCAACGTCATAAGCCGTTGACAAATCGGCGCGCAGCCTAATTGTTGCACGTGGGTAGGGGAGATCCGGGTTCCACGCAGGGAGCGGGGCGGATGCTCGATGCAAACGGCAACAATCGCCCACCGGCGCGGCCGTTTCCCGTGGCGTTAAGCGCGATGTTGCGCGCCTCCGATGGCATCCTCGATCTGTTGCCCATCGCCACCTTCATTTGCGACTCGCACGGCGTCATCCTGCAATACAACAAGCGCGCCGCCGACATCTGGGGCCGCGTCCCCAAACCCGGACAGACGCACGACCAATTCGGCGAGGAGCTTTCCGGCGCCGAGCGCTCAATCGTGTCCGAAGTGCTGACCACCGGCGTTCCGGTGCGCGAGGCCGAGCGGATCGTCGAGCACGCCGACGGCTCGCGCGTGATCGTGTCAATGAACATCGATCCATTGCGCAACGCCAAGGGCGAACTGGTCGGCGCCGTTAGTTGCTTTCTCGATATCACCGAGCGCAAGCGCATGGACGCCGCGCTCGAGCAATCGCGCCAGGATCGGCTCGAGCAGGAGCAGCGGCTGGCGGCGACCTATGAACATGCCTCGATCGGCATTTCGGAAGTTCTGCCGGACGGCTGCTTCATCCGTGTCAATGAGACGATTTGCGCCATCACCGGCTATTCCCGCGCCGAGCTTTTATCGACGCGACTGTTCACCAACACGCTGCCGGAGGACGTCGATCTCGACCGCCAGAGCTTCATCCAGCAGGTCGCCGGCGAATTGGAATTCTATTCGGTCGACAAACGCTTCAAGCGCAAGGATGGCCGCGTGATCTGGATGTCGGTGCGCTCCTCGCCGGTGCGCGATGCCGACGGCAAACTGCTTTATGTGGCGCGTGTGGTGCAGGACGTGTCCGAGCGCAAGGCGGCCGAACGCCGGCAGAAACTGCTGATCGACGAATTGAATCATCGCGTGAAGAACACGCTCGCGCGCGTGCAGTCGCTGGCCTCGCAGACCGCGCGCGCCGCGCCGTCGCCGGCGGAGTTTCGCGAGCGTTTCGAAGGCCGCCTGATCGCGCTCTCCAAGGCGCACGACCAACTCACCATGCATCATTGGGAAAATGCCGACCTGCGCGACGTCATCAACGACAGTCTGGCGGCTTATGCCGGCGCCGGCCGGGTCGTGGTGCGCGGCGAGAATGTCGTGCTTCGCCCGCGCGCGGTGCTGACGTTGGCCATGGTGTTTCACGAAATGACCACCAATGCCGCGAAATACGGCGCGCTGTCGGCGCAAGGCGGCCGCATCGAAATCACCTGGCAGCGGTTGGCGGCGGAAGGCGATCAGCCGCCAAACTTGCAGATCGAATGGGTTGAGCAAGGCGGACCGGCGGTCGCCGAACCGGAGCAACGCGGGTTTGGCACCAAGCTCATCGAGGGCAGTGTTGCCGGCGAGTTGGGCGGCAGCACTCGCATGACCTTTGCGCCGGCAGGCCTGCGCTGCGAGATGGTCATTCCGCTCGATAATGAGATCGCCGAACGGCAATCCGCCGCCACTGAGGACTAGGTTGTGGAGGTATGGGGCCAAAGCCCGTCTTCGCCCTTCGGGCTTCGCCGGGCAACCTTCGCTCGCTTCGCGGGCCCGAACTTGCCGGAGCACCGTGTCTTAGGTGGGCTTGCCAACCGTAGCTCGCGAAGCGAGCGAAGGTTGGTGGAGCCAGGCGGGATCGAACCGCCGACCTCGTCATTGCGAACGACGCGCTCTCCCAGCTGAGCTATGGCCCCTTCCCAGAACGCGACAATATCACCCAAGCGGTTAATATTGCGCGGCGTTTTCAGGCAGGTGGGCGCCATTTAGGGCCAGGTGCCGGGCCTGTCAAGGATCGGCGGCATTGCCAGTTTCAGCGCTCTATCTGCCGAGAACCCCTTTTCCTCAGGCTCTCAAGCGGCTATTCGTCCTTTCCTGCCACCGACGGAGCGCCCGATGAATCCTTTTCTTTGGCTCGTGGATACGGTCATCACGCTGTACATCTGGCTTTTGATCGCGTCGGCGGTGCTGTCCTGGCTGGTCGTGTTCAATGTGGTCAACACGCGCAACCCGATCGTCCATTCGATCGGCGATTTCCTGTACCGGGTGACGGAGCCAGCGCTGCGGCCGATCCGTAACGTCATGCCCAATTTGGGCGGCATCGATATTTCCCCGGTCATTTTGATCATCTTATTGCTGTTCCTGAAGCAGCTTATTTTCTGGCTCTATATTCAGGTTTTCATCTAAGCGGCCGGTGGCCAGGCGATAGTGGCCGGCACTCCCGTGCCAATTGCGATCCGGCTGACGCCGAAAGGCGGCCGCGACACCGCGCGCATCAAGCGGCTGACGATTTTGGGCGACGGCCCACCTTGATCGCGACGCTGGAGAAAGTCTGCGCTTGCCTGTAATGCTTTTGCGGGGAGAGGGCGACATGACCGCACGCATCATCGACGGCAAGACCATCGCGGCCGGCTTGCGCGGCAATGTCGCGGACGCGGTGCATCGCCTCAAGCGCGACCGCGGGCTGGTGCCGGGTCTGGCGGTCGTTTTGGTCGGCAACAATCCGGCCAGCGAAGTCTACGTGCGCAACAAGACCAAGGCGGTAACCGAAGCCGGCATGCGTCCGCTCGATCTGAAATTGCCGGACAGCGTAAGCGAAGGAGATTTATTGGCGAAGATCGGCGAACTCAACGCCGATCCGAAAGTGAATGGCATTCTGGTGCAGTTGCCGCTGCCGCCCCAGATCGACTCGCAAAAGGTCATCAATGCCATCGCGCCCGACAAGGACGTCGACGGTTTTCACCCGCTCAATGTGGGCAGGAATTCCAGCGGCTCGCCCGGGCTGGTGCCCTGCACGCCGCTCGGCTGTGTGCTGCTGGCGAAAACGGTGCTCCCCTCGCTGGAAGGGCTGGAGGCCGTGGTGATCGGCCGCTCCAACATCGTCGGCAAGCCGCTGGTGCAATTGCTGCTGAGCGAAAACGCCACCGTGACGATCGCCCATTCGAAAACGCGCGATCTGGCGGCGGTCTGCGCCCGCGCCGATCTGCTGGTGGCCGCCATCGGTCAGCCGGAATTCGTGCGCGGACATTGGATCAAGCCGGGCGCCACCGTCATCGATGTCGGCATCAACCGCTTCGCCGGTGAGGGCGGTGAATCGCGTCCCGCCGGCGGAGCCGGCAAATATAAAATCGTCGGCGATGTGTGTTTCGCGGAAGCCAAGGATATTGCCGGCGCGATCACGCCGGTGCCGGGCGGCGTCGGGCCGATGACGATCGCGTGTCTGTTGCTCAACACGCTGCGCGCCGCCTGTGCGCAGAACGGCGTGCCGGTGCCGGGCGTCTAGATAGCAAAATGCCTGCTTGCGCGGGCATGGCAGTTTCAATTTTACGAAAGTCCTCAGCCCTGCTGCCAAGCGTAGGCGACCTTGTCGAGCGACTTAACGCCGAACTTCTCCGACGAACGTGCGATCGCTCGGCCGCCGAGCGCGCGATAAAATTCCATCGCCGGCTCGTTGTCGGACAAGGCCCAGACGACCAGGCTCTTCAGCCCGCTCTGCGCCAGATCCTTGCGCGCGGCGGAAAACAGGCGGCGTCCAAAGCCTAGTCCCTGGAACTCCGGCCGCAGATAAAGTTCATAGACCTCGCCGTCATAGAAAAGGCTCTTGGCTCGGTTGCGGCCGTAATTGGCGTAGCCGGCAATACGGTCGCCGAATTGCAGGATGGTGATGCGGCTGCCTTTGCGAATGGCCGAGTCCCACCATTCCGGTCCGCGCCGGTTGATCAGCTTGTCGAGTTCGTTACCGGGAATGATGCCTTGATAGGCGGTGCGCCACGCCTCGTCATGAGTCGCGGCGACGTCCGATGCGTCGGATGTCTTGGCGCGGCGAATCTCGATGAGGGTTGTGCTCATTGACGAATAGAAGCAATGAACTCCGCGCCCTTCAAGCCCTATCGTTAATGATCGGTTAACGGTGTGGATTACTGGTCACAGCCGCCGGATTTGTCCATAATTGGCAAGCCCAAAACCGGCCGCCGCACGACTTCGGCGGTGCGAAACGCGCGTACGCCGCGCGGCGCCGACGCACTGGCTGCGAACGGCGCAAGCCGCACAGCGGCGCTGATTCGTTTGGGGACAGTTGGCTGAAATGACCTGTCCCAGAGCAGGACAGCGCGGCGATTACGCGACTGCGGCCTCTTTCTTGCGGTCTTCGCGCTTGCGGTCGGTCTCATCCAGCAGCTTCTTGCGCAGCCGGATTGACGACGGCGTTACCTCGACCAGTTCGTCGTCCTGGATATAGGCGAGCGCCTTTTCCAGTGTCATGCGAATCGGCGGCGTCAGGCGGACCGCTTCGTCCTTCTGTGTGGTGCGGATGTTGGTGAGCTGCTTACCCTTGAGCACGTTGATGACGAGGTCGTTCTCGCGCGTGTGTTCGCCGACAATCATGCCGGTATAAACCTTCCAGCCCGGCTCGATCATCATCGGGCCGCGGTCTTCCAGGTTCCAAAGAGCGTAAGCGACCGCCTCGCCTCTTTCGTTGGAGATCAGCACGCCATTGCGGCGGCCCTGAATCGTGCCCTTGTAGCCGGCATAGCCGTGGAACAGCCGGTTCATGATGGCGGTGCCGCGAGTATCGGTGAGCAGTTCGCCCTGGTAGCCGATCAGGCCGCGCGTCGGTGCGTAGAACACCATGCGCACGCGGTTGCCGCCGGACGGGCGCAGTTCGATCATCTCGGCTTTACGTTCCGACATTTTCTGTACGACGATTCCGGAGTGTTCCTCGTCGACGTCGATGACGACTTCCTCGATCGGCTCTTCCGTCTCGCCGGCCTCGTTGCTGCGCAACAAAACCTTGGGCCGTGATACCGACAATTCAAAGCCCTCGCGCCGCATGGTCTCGATCAGGATGCCGAGCTGCAATTCGCCGCGACCGGACACTTCCATGGCGTCCTTGTCGTCGCTCTCGCGCACGCGCAGCGCCACATTGCCTTCCGCTTCGCGCAGCAGGCGGTCGCGGATCATGCGGCCCGTGACCTTGGTGCCTTCGGTGCCGGCAAGCGGCGAGTCGTTGACCCGGAAGGTCATCGACAAAGTCGGCGGATCGATCGGCTGCGCCGGAATGGCCGTCTCGACCGACGGATCGCAAATGGTATGGGCAACGGTGGCATTCGGCAGGCCGGCCAGCGCGACGATGTCGCCAGCTTCGGCTTCCTCGAGTGGAACGCGCTCAAGGCCGCGGAAAGCCAACACCTTGGTGATGCGGCCGGTCTCGATCAGCTTGCCGGTGCGGTCGAGCACCTTCACCATCTGGTTCGGCTTGACCGAGCCGGAGGTGATGCGGCCGGTGATGATGCGGCCGAGATAAGGATTGGCCTCGATGATGGTGCCGAGCAGGCGGAACGGCCCGGTGTCGACCACCGGCGCCTTGACGTGATTGAGCACCAAATCGAACAACGGCGTCATGCCGTCTTCTTTCGAGCCTTCCAGTGAGGTCGCCATATAGCCGAGCTTGGCCGAGCCGTAGAGGATCGGGAAATCGAGCTGCTCGTCGGTGGCGTCGAGTGCCGCGAACAGGTCGAACACCTCGTTGATGACTTCGCTCGCGCGGGCGTCGGGACGGTCGACTTTGTTGATCACGACGATGGGCTTGAGGCCCATCTTGAGCGCCTTCGACACCACGAACTTGGTCTGCGGCAGCGGGCCTTCGGCGGCGTCGACCAGCACCAGCGCGCCGTCGACCATGTTTAGAATGCGTTCGACCTCGCCGCCGAAATCGGCGTGGCCCGGCGTGTCGACGATATTGATACGCGTGCCCTTCCATTCGACCGAGGCGGCCTTGGCGAGAATGGTGATGCCGCGCTCGCGCTCGAGGTCGTTTGAATCCATGGCGCGTTCGACCTGGCGCTCATTGGCGCGGTAGACGCCGGACTGTTGCAGCAGGCGATCGACGAGAGTCGTTTTGCCGTGGTCGACGTGCGCGATGATAGCGATATTGCGAATGTTCATTTCGGTTCCGAAGCTGAGCGCGGCCGTGAAGTCGTCCTGAAAAGACGACAGGATTGCCAGGGGGCAATCCTGCGGGTACCTGCGACGCTATTGCGGCGCAATATAGTCAGGGAATGGCCGGAAGCAACCGTCCTGTTGCGCATGAGGGCAACGCGGTTAAGCGGTTCGGCGCCCGATTGAGGGGCCTTTCCGGCGCTAAGCGGGCGCTTTGGCAGGGCGGGCGACTAAATTAGGCTTAGGGTGGACCGCAGGCCGGCCGATTGCGTTGGTCCGGAACGATGGGAGGTTTGAATGGCGCAGAAATTAACCGCGGAAGCGCGCAAGGCGGCGCTGGCCAAGTTGTCGGGCTGGTCGGGGGTTTCGGGCCGTGACGCCATCGCGCGGAAATTTACCTTTAAGGATTTCAACCAGGCCTTCGGATTTATGACCCGCGCGGCGCTGGTGGCGGAGAAAATGGATCACCATCCGGAGTGGTTCAATGTCTACAAGACCGTCGAGGTGACGCTCTCGACCCATGATGCCGGTGGCGTGACGGAACTGGACGTCAAGCTCGCCGAAGCGATGGACAAGATTGCCGCTACCTGAGCGCCTTGCGCCGGACAATGCCGGACACCAAATAATCGCAATGGAATTCGCCCGGGCAGGCTTCTGGCGGCGCGGCCGCAAAGACGATAGCGCGCTACGTCGGAGCTTCTGGCGCAAGACGCGCGCTGTGGCCGCGCGCATTCCGTTCGTGGAAGAATTATTGGCGGCCTATTACTGCGCCTTCGATCGTTCGACGCCATTGCAGGTGAAAGCCACGCTGATCGGGGCAATCGCCTATTTCATCCTGCCCATCGATGCGATCCCGGACGTGATGCCGGTGCTCGGCTTTACCGACGATGCGGCGGTGCTGGCGACCGCGATCAAGCTGGTTGCCGGCGCAATCACGCCGCTGCATCGCGAGGCGGCGCGCATGAAGCTGGACGAGATTTCCGCAGGCCGGTAGTTACGGTTTCAGAATTACCTTGCCCATCACCTGGCGCGCGGCGATTGCCTTCAGCGCCGTGGCGGCTTCCTTCAGCGGGTAGACCGCGTGCACGTGCGACGACAATTTGCCGTCCTTCGCCCAGGCCAATAGCTGCGCGTTATTGGCGCGGTGGCCGTCCGGATCGCGTTCCGTCCAGCCGCCCCAGAACACGCCGAGGACGTCGCAGCTTTTCAGCAGCACGAGATTGAGCGGCAGCTTCGGAATGTCGCCAGCGGCGAAGCCGACCACCAGATAGCGGCCTTCCCAAGCAATCGAACGCAGCGCCGCTTCCGCATAAGGCCCGCCGACCGGATCGTAAATGACGTTGGCGCCTTTGCCGCCGGTGACGCGCCGCAGCGCCTCTTTCAAATCCTCCGCCGCGTAATCAATCGTCTCGTCGGCGCCGTGTTGCCTCGCGAAAGCGAGCTTCTCCGGCGATGAGGCGCAGGCAATCACGCGCGCGCCCATGATCTTGCCGAGCTCGATCGCCGCGAGCCCGGTGCCGCCGGACGCGCCGAGCACGGCCAGCGTCTCGCCCGCCTTTATCCGCGCGCGATCCTTCAGCGCATAAAGCGTCGTTCCATAAGTCACGCAGAGACCCGCGGCGCGCTCGAAGTCGAGACCATCCGGCATTTTGGTGAGCTTCTGCGCCGCGACCGCGATTTTCTCGCGCGCGGCGCCGTAGCCGGCATAGCCGAGCACGCGATCGCCGGGCTTTAACGCAGTTACGTCGGGCGCGACGCTTTCGATAATCCCGGCGAATTCCGCCGAGGGCGAAAATGGGAAGGCCGGCTTGGTCTGATATTTTCCGGCGATGATCAAGGTATCGAAAAAGTTCAGAGCGGCGGCTTCGATCCGCACCACCGCTTCGCCGGGCGCAGGCGTGGGATCGGCAATATCGGCGACTTCGAGGTCGTCAGGCGTGCCGTAATGGGTGCAGAGTAGTGCTTTCATGGCGTCCGGATGATAAAAGGGCGGGGCATTGAGTCCAGCATGTAGACGGCTTGTCGGCCTCTTGGCGCAACCGCCATTAACTTTTTCGGGCTAAAAGGGCCGGGGGGCGGCCGATTGTCGCCTTCACATTGGCGGGTTTGGCCGGTAATGGGCTAGTATCCCACGATACCTTATGCGGCGTCATAGCGTCGTTCAATTCAACCCGTAGGGGCCGATGACGATGAAACTTATGCCAAGCCCCATACAGCGCCCCGCGATTGCATTGCTTACCGCCGGCGCGGCGATGTGCGCCGCCATTTTTCCGCAAATCGCTCACGCGCAGAAGAGCAAGGGTCCGACCGACCAGGCCGTGCTGCTCGGTCAATTCGGCGACTGGGGCGCTTACACCGCCTCGCCCGGCGGCAAGAAGGTCTGCTTCGCGCTCGCCAAGCCGGCCACGGCGGTGACCGATCCGTCCGGCCGCAATCGCAATCCGTCTTATGCCTTCGTCTCCACGCGCCCGGCTGAGAAGGTCAAGAACGAAGTCTCGGTGATCGTCGGCTATCCGCAAAAGCCCAGTCATGACGCCTCCGCCAGTATCGGCTCCGCCAACTACGTGATGTACACGCAGAATGACGGTGCCTGGGTCAAAAACGCCGCCGAAGAGGCGCAGATGGTCGAGACCATGCGCAAGGGCACCGATCTGGTCGTCAAAAGCGAATCTTCGCGCGGCACCAAAACCACCGATACCTATTCCCTCAAGGGCATTTCCGACGCGCTCGATAAGGTCGCGGCGGAGTGTAAGTAGGACGTAGACGCCCTATATTGCCGGGGAGAGCCACGCGTCGCGCGGCCGCAACCAGTTGAGCCGATGACCAGTAGTGTAGACACAGCATTAGTCCCGGCCCCCTTCGTCGAAAAAGCGCCGCTTGAGCGCTATGTCGCGCCGACAAAGCCGTCGCTGCTCGGGCTGTCGCGCGCGCAGCTTGCCGATGCGCTTGGCGAAGTCGGCGTGCCGCCGGCGCAGCGTAAGATGCGCGTGCAGCAGCTCTGGCATTGGATCTATTTCCGCGGCTTCACCGATTTCGATGGCATGACCAGCATGTCGAAGGAGTTACGCGTGGCGCTCGCGGAGCGCTTTACGGTGGCGCGGCCGGAAGTCATCGCCGAGCAGGTTTCTGTCGACGGCACGCGCAAATGGCTGATGCGGTTGCCGGGCGATGAAGACAGCAAGCTGCCGCACGACGTCGAATGCGTTTACATTCCCGACACCGAACGCGGCACGCTCTGCGTTTCCAGCCAGGTCGGCTGCACGCTTACCTGCACCTTCTGCCACACCGGTACGCAGCGTCTGGTGCGCAATCTCACCGCCGGTGAAATCGCCGGGCAGGTGATGGCGGCGCGCGACCGCTTGGGCGACTGGCATCGCAAGTCGGCCCAGGCCGACTTGCGCAAATCAAATCTGAACTCGGGCAAGCCCGAGTTCAGTGGCGTCCGCCCCACCGACGGGGTCATTCCCTCGGGCGAGCGCTGCGTTACTAACATCGTCATGATGGGCATGGGCGAGCCGCTCTACAATCTTGACGCCGTGCGCGACGCGCTGCTCATTGTCTCGGACAATGAAGGCCTTGGCATTTCCAAACGTCGTATCACGCTCTCGACCTCCGGCGTGGTGCCGAACATCGAACGTGCCGGCAACGAGATTGGCTGCATGCTGGCGATATCGCTGCACGCGGTGCGCGACGAATTGCGCAACGAACTGGTGCCGCTCAATCGCAAATATCCGATCGCGCAATTGCTGGAAGCCTGCCGCAATTATCCCGGCGCTTCCAATGCGCGCCGCATCACGTTCGAATATGTGATGCTCAAAGACGTCAACGATTCGATCGAAGACGCCAAGGCGCTGGTGCGCCTGCTCAAGGGCATCCCGGCCAAGATCAATCTCATTCCCTTCAATCCCTGGCCCGGCACCAAGTACGAATGTTCGGATTGGGAACAGATCGAAAAGTTCTCGCAGGTGGTCTTCGACGCCGGCTATGCCTCGCCGGTGCGCACGCCGCGCGGCCGCGATATTTTTGCCGCCTGCGGCCAGCTCAAAAGCACGACCGAAAAGTTGTCCGCGCGCGAACGCATGGCGTTGCGCGCCATGGCGATGACGGACTAGCGCATGATCCCGAAAAGTGAGCACCGGTTTTCGGATAAGATCATGTGCAAAATAATTTAATGGCGCTGCTTGGCCGCATCTTTGTCATCGTCTTCGCCGTCATGGTGGCGAGTCTCGCCGCCGGAATGGCGATTGCCATGGGGTTCTTGGGGCCGGAATGGCATATCCTCACCGGCGATCCGGGCGAGCGCGTCGTGTTCTGGGGCGCCGCTTTTTTCGGCGCGGCGGCGACCGGCGCGGCCGGTCTGTTGCCGTTGGTTATTCTAATCGCGCTGGCCGAGAGTTTCAAAATCCGCGGCCTGCTTGCCAACGCGCTGGGCGGTGTCGCGCTGTTGTTGCTCGGCTATTACGGCAGCGGGCTGGCGCGCCCGGGCTATGAGGAATCCATCGATCGTCCGCCACCGGCGATTTCGCGCGAGGCCGAGATTGCCGCCGCCGCCGGTGCCGTATTCGGGCTGGTCTATTGGGCGATCGCCGGCCGCAAGGCGGGGCGCTGGCGGACTAGCGCTTAGCCCAATCCAATGCCGCTTCCAGCCGGTCATTGCCCCAGAACAATTCGCCGCTTGGTGTAACGAAACTCGGCGCGCCGAAAATGCCGAGCGCGGTGGCTTCCTCGGTTTGCGCACGCAGGCGCGCTTTGTTGTCGTCCGATTGCGCCAGCGTAAGCACGGCCTCAGTGTCTCGGCCGAGTGTGCGAAGAACATCGGCAATCGTGTCTCGTTCGCCGATATCGCGGCCATCGCCGAATTCGGCGCGATAAACCGCGCGGCAGAAATCCTCGCCCCAGCCTTGCGCCAGTGCGACCAGCGCAACGCGCGCGGGCAACAGGGTATTTTGCGGAAAGCCGGGCGGCTCGGCGAAAGGCAAATCGAGCGCGCCGCAAACCCGTTGCAGGTCGCGCCTCATGTAGCGGCCCTTGGCCGGATAGATATTGAACGGCGAGGTGCTCCAGCCATTCGCCTTGAACACCGGGCTGAGCAGAAACGGCCGCCAGCGCACACTCATGCCGCGCAACCGCGCCTCATCGCCGATCCGCATGGCGGCCGGATAAGAATAAGTCGAGGCGAATTCGAACCAGAAATCGAGCGTCGGCTGCGGCATGCCGGCATTATAGCGGAACGATTGAGATCACGCCTTTTACATTTTAGGCCGCCTCGGCTAGAGGAGCGCGGCATGAACAGCACCGGACTTTTAGTCGCAACTGCTATCGCCGCCGTGACCGGGCTGGTGTTTGGACTCTATCCCGATCTCGACCTCCAAATTTCGCGCGTATTTTATGAGCATGTCGTCGGCAGCAACGCGTTCGGATGGCGCATCTATCCACCGCTGATGCTGGCGCGAAATTTGGGACTCTGGGTCGGCACGGTCCTGATCGCGCCCTTCCTCGTCGCATTTGTCATTAAACTGATCTTGCCGCGCCGCAAGCTCATGGTATCCGGCCGCGCCATCTTATTTCTCACCGCGACGCTGGCGCTCGGTCCCGGCCTTCTTGTCAACGTGATATTGAAGGATCATTGGCACCGGTCGCGCCCGATCGACGTTCAGCAATTCGGCGGCGATGAACATTTCGTTCCCTGGTGGGACCCGCGTGGCGATTGCCCGAACAATTGCGCCTTCGTGTCGGGCGACGTAGCGGGTGCGGTGTGGACGATTGCGCCGGCGGTGTTGGCGCCGCCGGCCTGGCGTGCGGTTGCCGTCGGCGCGGCGCTGACGCTGGGCGCCGGCATGGCGGTCGTGCGGGTGATGGCGGGCGCGCATTTTGTGAGCGATGTGATCTTCGCCGGTCTTTTCACGTTTTTGATTATCTGGATTATGCACGGCCTGATTTATCGCTGGCCGCGTACGCGCACGACCGATGAGAAAGTCGAGCGGGATATTGAGCGGCTTGCCGGCGCGCGCTATCGTTCCAAAAAACAAAACGCCGGCGGCGATTGAACCGCCGGTTCATCCCTGGGGAGGAACGCGCGTGCCATCATCGCAGCGAAACTTCATTCGATCGATTATTCTGGCCGCCATTCTCGGCGGCATTTTCGCAACCGCACAGGCGCCCGGCGCGCAAGCGGCCTATCCGGAGCGCACGGTGACGTTGCTGGTGCCCTTCGCGCCGGGCGGGCCGACCGACATCATCGCGCGCATCCTGGCCGAATCGCTCGGCCGCTCGCTCAAACAAACTTTCATCGTCGAAAACCGGCCCGGCGCCGCCGGCAATATCGGCATGGGCGTGGCGGCGCGCGCGCAGCCCGACGGCTACACGCTGTTGCTGACCTCGACCGCGATCGCGGTCAATCCGGCGCTGTACAAAAAACTGCCTTACGATTCGTTCAAGGATTTCGCGCCGATCTCGGAACTGGTCGATTCGCCAAATGTCATCGTGGTCAACGCCAAATCCGGGATGAACAGCATCGCCGATCTGGTCGCGGCCGCCAAAGCGCCGGGCGCCAAGTTCAACTATTCATCGCCTGGCATCGGCACCAAATCGAATTTGACCGGCGAGGAACTCAAACAGCGCGCCGGCATCGACATGGCGCATATCCCCTATCGGGGCGCGGGACCGGCCGCGGCGGCGGTGCTGGAAGGTACGGTGCAGGTCGGCTCGGTGGCGCTGCCGGCGGCCGAGGCGATGGTGAAGTCGGGACAGCTTAAAGCGCTCGCCATCACCGGCCCGAAGCGCTGGTTTTCCATGCCGGAAGTGCCGACCATGATCGAGTCGGGTTATCCCGGCTTTGTGTCGGAGACTTTCTCGGCGCTGTTTGCGCCGGCCGGCACGTCGAAGGAGATCGTCGATCTTCTGGCGAAGCATTGCCGCGAAGCCTTCGACAACAAGCGTGCGCTCGACATGGCGCACGCCTCCGGCTTCGTGGTCGTGGCCGGCACGCCGGAAGAACTGACCGCGCACATGAGAAAAGAAATTCCGGCGGTCAAGGCACTGGTCGAACGCGCCGGCATCAAACCGCAGTAGTCGAAAAACCCGGGCATGGTCGAATGCCCGCGCCGCCGGCGGCGTCAATAGGCAATACGTGCAATAGTTGTAATATATATTATTTAAACCAGCTATTCTTCGCAAGCGTGCTTGCCATGCCGCCAGGTCGAAATACCGGCAAGGCCGCTGCCCCGCGCGCCCTGCTTGCACCGCCACCATCCCCGCCTATAGTCCGAGCGGCTTTTCGATGGTCTTCAGGTTTTTTCTCAAGGGCGTTCAATGGCTAAAGGCGATGTGAAAAAGGTAGTTCTGGCCTATTCGGGCGGTCTCGATACATCGATCATCCTGAAATGGCTGCAGACGACCTATGGCTGCGAGGTCGTCACCTTCACCGCCGATCTCGGCCAGGGTGAGGAGCTGGCGCCCGCGCGCGAGAAGGCGCTGCGCGCCGGCATCAAGCCGGAAAATGTCTTCATCGAAGACCTGCGCGAGGAATTCGTGCGCGACTTCGTCAATCCGATGTTTCGCGCCAATACCGTCTACGAGGGACAATATCTGCTCGGCACCTCGATCGCGCGCCCGCTGATCGCCAAGAAGCAGATCGAGATCGCGCACAAGGTCGGCGCCGACGCCGTCTGTCACGGCGCCACCGGCAAGGGCAACGATCAGGTCCGCTTCGAGCTCGGCTATTACGCGCTCGATCCCAACATCAAGATCATCGCGCCCTGGCGTGAATGGGAATTCAAGGGCCGCGAGGAACTGTTGAAGTTCGCGCGCGACCACCAGATCGTCATCGCCAAGGACAAGGAAGGCGAAGCGCCTTTCTCGGTCGACGCCAATTTGTTGCACTCCTCGTCCGAGGGCAAAGTATTGGAGGATCCCGCCAAGGAAGCCCCACCCATCGTCTATCAGCGCACTATCTCGCCGATGGAAGCACCCGATCAGGCAACGTCGGTGACGATCGGCTTTGCCAAAGGTGACGCGGTTTCCATCGATGGCATTACCTTGTCGCCGGCATCGATCCTGGCGCGGCTCAATCAGCTCGGTCACGACAATGGCATCGGCCGTCTCGATCTGGTCGAAAACCGGTTTGTCGGCATGAAATCGCGCGGCGTCTACGAAACGCCCGGCGGCACGATTTTGCTGGCGGCGCATCGCGCCATCGAGTCGATCACGCTCGACCGTGGCGCAGGTCATCTCAAGGACGAGTTGATGCCGCGTTACGCTGAACTGATCTACAACGGTTTCTGGTTCTCGCCCGAGCGTGAGATGTTGCAGGCGCTGATCGACAAGTCGCAGGAGCTGGTCGAGGGCGAGGTGCGACTCAAGCTTTACAAAGGCAACGTCATCGTCACCGGACGCGAAAGCAAGGCGTCGCTCTACTACTCGACGCTGGTAACCTTCGAGGACGACAAGGGCGCTTACGACCAGAAGGACGCGGCCGGCTTCATCAAGCTCAACGCTTTGCGTCTGCGCACCTTGGGCCAGCGCAAGCGCACACTTAAGCGCGATTGACGGCGAGCACGCTCGAACCGATTGGTATTCCGGCGGGCGGGCGGGCGCATGCAACCTGGCAAACCGCGCCTGGACCCGGAGCCGTGATGATTGAATAATAGGCGGCAACGCCGACAAGAGCCAAGAAGGCCGATGACGGGAGAGAAAAGCAATGATCCAAAACGCGGCGCGGTGGCGCGCACCCTATTTATTCATCCCTTTGCTTGCGATGGCGCTGGCGGGCTGCGCAGCCGACGACTATCTCGGCAAGCCGAAAGAACCGGAGCCCAATATTTTTCCGGCCGATTATAAAAAGGAGGTCCTCGGTACAATCGTGCCCCTGCTGGAATATCCGAACAATGTGCGCGACGCATTGATCAGCGATCCGGTATTGGTTCCCGTAAATAAGGATCAGCGTTACGCGGTCTGCGTTCGCGCCAATTCGCGCAATGAACGGGGTCAATATGCCGGACCCAAGGACCGCATCGCCTATTTCTTCGCCGGCCATCTCAACCAGTTGATCCTGGCGACGACGGAGCAATGCGGTAACGCTGCCTATAAGCCATTTGCCGAGCTCGCAACATATTGCGCCGGCGAGGGATGCGTCGGTAAGCGATAGCGGGCGCTTTCATCGTGTCAATAATTTTCGCTCGTGGTCTGGTCGTGCCGCACCTCGACGAGTTTTAATTCGGGCATCAGCGGCAGGTGTTTGCGTTTCTTCTCGGCGATTTCGGCGGCGACTTTCTGCATCTGGAGGAAGCGCTCCGGCGTCGTGGGATGTGTCCTCGCCAGGCGAATGCTGTCAGGGTTGGCCTGTCCCAACGCGCGCCAGAATTCCTCAACGCCGGTGAGGTCGTAGCCGGCGCGAGCGGCATAATATGCGCCGACATAGTCGGCCTCGCGCTCGAATCCGACGCTGTAGGCCAAGGCGCCGGCCTTAGCGAATTCCTTCGAGAAAGCGCCGCGCGTTCCGACCCCGCCTGCGAGAAAGCCGACATCCGCCGCCAGCCCGCCGACCCAGCCGACCACCGTGTTCCAGCGCCTTTTGCCGAGATGCCCGAGGTTCGAATGCGCTAGTTCGTGGCCGATCAGCACCGCGAGCTGCGAATCGGTGTGCGCCAAATCGACGATGGAAGAGCTGATGATGATTTTTTTGTCGCTGGTGGAGGCATTGACCGTGCCATCGACCACGTAATTAATCGGAATCGCGCAGGCTATGACCGGCGTCACCTTAGCGTCGATGATGTCCTTGTCGTCGCGCAGGAACGAAATGCGCACCGGCCGCTCTTCGTTGAACTTAAGGAAGCCGCCCATCCATCCCATCGTGCCGGAGGTTGGAACCGGGTCGTCGTTGAACGAAATCAATTCATCGCCGTTTTTGATGCCCGCTTCGTCGGCCGGCGATCCTTCGACGACCGAGATGACGGTGGCGCGCGACCAGCGCAGATCGAGCGCCTCGGCGGAAAAAGACTGATACTTGCGCGGCAGGCTGTTCGGGGTCGCAGCGTATAGTCCGATCTGCGCAGATACCCAGTCCTTGCAATCGGCGCGGTTGGCCGCGCGGATGCGGAAGGCGACGGTGTCGACCCGGTGTAGTTCGCTGTAATATTTCCGGATCTGCGCGACCTGTTGCCGGCGCAGTTCGGCCGCGATGTCATCTTTCGATAGTGGCGGCAGGCTGGATACTGGCCCCGCGCAGGCCGCGGCCAGCAGGACGAACGCCACCGACAAAGCCGAGCGGAAAATACGCAACGCCAGCCCCCACCCAATTCGGGCAGGATGCGTCAGCGATACAATCTTAGCAAGCGCAAGTTGCAGGGACGGCGCGCCGGCGGCGTCCAGGGCGTCACCTTGAGGCGGCCGATCAGGCCGTAAATGCCATCCAAAACAAAGAGATCGCGCGCTTTCGATCCCTCGAAAGTGAAAATCGGCATGCCCATCCACCACACGTGATGGCCCCTCGGCGGCACCCGGAATTCAGAAGCCATGCCTGAATCTGTATCTGGATTCCAGAACCGGCGCTAACGCGCCGTTCCGGAATGACGCTACACCTGCCGTTCCACCATCGCTTTTTTCAGCGTGGCGATTTCCTTGGCGGGATTGAGGCCCTTCGGGCAGGCTTTCGAGCAGTTCATGATGGTGTGGCAGCGATAGAGTCGGAACGGATCCTCGAGATTGTCGAGGCGCTCACCGGTCGCCTCGTCGCGCGAGTCCTGAACCCAACGATTGGCCTGCAATAGCGCCGCCGGTCCGAGATAGCGATCCGAATTCCACCAGTAGCTCGGGCATGCGGTCGAGCAGCAGGCGCACAGAATGCATTCGTACATGCCGTCCAGTTTGTTGCGGTCCTCGTGACTCTGAGTCCATTCCTTTTCGGGCGTCGGCGACACGGTCTTGAGCCAGGGTTCGATCGAAGCATATTGCGCGTAGAAATTTTTTAAGTCGGGCACCAGATCCTTCACCACCGGCTGATGCGGCAACGGATAAATCTTAAGCGGCGCTTTGGCGTCGTCCATTGCCTTGGTGCAGGCGAGTGTATTGGTTCCGTCGATATTCATGGCGCACGAGCCGCACACGCCTTCGCGGCAGGAGCGGCGGAAGGTCAGCGTCGGATCGACATTGTTTTTGATCCAGATCAGCGCGTCGAGAACCATCGGCCCGCAGTCGTCGCGGTCGACATAGTAAGTGTCGACATGCGGGTTTTGCCCGTCATCCGGATTCCAGCGGTAGATGTTGAATTCGGTAAGGTGCGTCGCGTGCGAGGTGCGCGGCCAAGTCTTGCCCTGCGTGATCTTGGAGTTCTTCGGCAGCGTGAATTCGACCATGTTAGTATACCCGCGCCTTCGGCTCGATATAGGCGATGTCGTTCGACAGCGTGTAAGTGTGCACCGGGCGATAGTCGATCGTGACCTTGCCCTTCTCATCCATCCACGCCAGCGTGTGCTTCATCCATTCCTTGTCGTCACGGTCGGGATAATCCTCGCGCGCATGCGCGCCGCGACTTTCGGTGCGGTTCTCCGCCGAGTCCATTGTGACGACCGCTTGCGCCATCAGGTTGTCGAGCTCGAGCGTTTCGATGAGGTCGGAATTCCAGATCAGCGAGCGATCCGACACGCCGACGTCGCTCATGCCGTCGAACACGTCGTGGATCAGTTTGTGGCCTTCCTCGAGAATTTCGCCGGTACGGAACACGGCGCAGTTGGTCTGCATGGTCTTCTGCATCTTGAGGCGAAGCTCCGCGGTCGGCGTGCCGCCGGAGGCAAAACGGAAACGATCGAGGCGGGCGAGAGCCTTGTCGGCCGAATCTTTCGGCAGATCGGCCTGTTTTTCGCCCGGCGTCAGCAGTTCGGCGCAGCGCAACGCCGCCGCACGGCCGAATACGACCAGATCAATCAATGAATTGGAGCCGAGCCGGTTGGCGCCATGCACCGAGACGCAGGCCGCCTCACCCAGCGCCATCAGGCCTGGGATGATGGTGTCGGCATCGCCGCTCTTCTTGGTCAGCGCCTCGCCATGATAATTGGTCGGGATGCCGCCCATGTTGTAATGCACGGTCGGCAGCACCGGGATCGGTTCGCGCGTGATGTCGACATTGGCGAAAATGCGCGCGGTGTCGCTGATGCCGGGGAGGCGTTCATGCAACACCGCCGGGTCGAGATGATCAAGATGCAGGAAAAGGTGGTCCTTTTCCTTGCCGACGCCGCGGCCTTCACGGATTTCGATGGTCATGGCGCGCGAAACGACGTCACGCGAGGCCAGGTCCTTGGCCGAGGGGGCGTAACGCTCCATGAAGCGTTCGCCTTCCGAATTCACCAGGTAGCCACCTTCGCCGCGTGAACCTTCGGTGATCAGGCAGCCGGCCGGATAGATGCCGGTCGGGTGAAACTGGACAAATTCCATGTCCTGCAACGGCAGCCCGGCGCGCAACACCATGGCATTGCCGTCGCCCGTACAAATATGCGCCGAGGTGCAGGAGAAATAGGTGCGTCCGTAGCCGCCGGTCGCCATGATGGTCATGTTGGCGGTGAAGCGGTGGATGCTGCCGTCGTCCATGTTGAGCGCGATCACGCCGCGGCAGCGGCCGTCGTCGTCCATGATCATGTCGAGGCAGAAATACTCGACATAGAATTCGGCGGCGTGCTTGAGCGCCTGGCCGTACATCGTGTGCAGCATGGCGTGGCCGGTGCGGTCGGCGGCGGCGCAGGTGCGCTGCGCGGTACCTTTGCCGAAATGCGTGGTCATGCCGCCGAACGGACGCTGATAGATCTTGCCGTCTTCCTCGCGACGCGAGAATGGCAGCCCCCAATGCTCGAGTTCGTAGACCGCGGCCGGCGCGTGCTTGCAGAGATATTCGATGCAGTCCTGGTCGCCGAGCCAGTCGGCGCCCTTGACGGTGTCGTACATATGCCAGCGCCAGTCGTCCTCGCCCATATTGCCGAGCGAGGCGGCGATGCCGCCTTGCGCCGCCACCGTATGCGAACGCGTCGGAAACACCTTGGTTATGCAAGCGGTGCGCAGGCCCGCCTCCGAACATCCGACCACGGCGCGCAGGCCGGAGCCGCCGGCACCGACCACGACGACGTCGTAGTGATGGTCCACGATCGGATAAGCGCGGCCATTGATGCCGGGCGCGTTGCCGTTTGTTTTGCCGTTGCTGGCCATGCCTAGACCCCGAATGAGAGCTTGAGGATGGCGAAGGCGGAAGCGAGGCCGACGGCGATGCAGAAGAACGTATTCATCATCAGGCTGAGGAACTTGTATTTATCGGCGTGCACATAATCGAGGATGATTTCCTGCATGCCGATCCACATGTGATAGGCGGTGTTCAGAATGAACAGCAGCATGATGATGGCGACCAGCGGCGAGCCAAGAATCTGCACGACGGCGGCGTGGCTGCGCCCGAGCAGCGAGATGGCAATCACGATCAGCGCGAGGGTGAGTGGAATGCCGGCGACCGAGGTGACGCGCTGATGCCAAAAATCGCGGGTGCCGGCACGCGCCGCACCGAGGCCGCGTACGCGGCGGGCGGCGGTGCGCATCTCGTTTGGATGCTGACCGATCATCGCGGGCCTCCCATGGCGAGATAGCCGACGATCCAGACGACCAAGGTGAGCGAGATCGAACCGACCAGCGTCGCCAGCGTCAGCATTTCGCGATCCGCCGGCTCGAACCCGTGCAGCGTGTCCCAGATCAGATGGCGAATGCCGCCAAGCGTATGATGCAGCAGCGCCCAGGTGAAGCCGAACAGCACCACCCGCCCGATCAGCGAGCCGATGAACCATTCGAAATTGGCGTAAGCGTTCGGGCCCGCCGCCGCCGCGATCAGCCACCAGGCGAGCAGGAGCATGCCGAAGTACAGCGCCGCGCCGGTGATGCGATGCACGATCGACATCATCATCGTCAGCATCGGGCGATAGATTTGCAGATGGGGGGAAAGCGGTCGCGAACGCTGCGGTCCGGTCGTGGTGCCCGCCTCAAGCTCGGCCATCGTCAGTCTCCTTGGCACCGCCGTAACCCTGTCGGCGGTCGCGCATGGGTTGGTAACCAAACCATCGGCGCGCCGCAACGCACCAAAGGTTTGCGCGACCCGCCGGTCTCTCTGGCCGGCCAAATCTTACTTGTTCAAAAACGAAACTAAACCCTGTAAAATGCCTCAGCAAGATGTGTTTTACGTAGGGTGCCTTCGCCAAATAAGAAGGCTAATGAGTACCACCATGCGCTTCGACCTCACGGATCTCAGTCTTTTCCGCCACATCGTGGAGGCTGGCTCCATCACTCACGGCGCCGAGCGCATGAATCTGGCGCTGGCCGCCGCATCGACCCGCATCCGAAAACTGGAGGATGCCTTCGGCGCCGAGCTTCTGGTGCGCGGGCGTCAGGGGGTGGCACCGACGCAAGCCGGGCGGACGCTGCTTCAGCACGCCCGCGCTATCCTCGAGCAGTCCGAGCGTTTGCAGGAAGACCTCGGCGTCTATGCCGGAGGCCATGCCGGGCAGGTGCGCGTGCTGTCGAACACCAATTCGCTGACCGAGTTTCTGCCCGAAGCGCTCGGCAGTTTCCTCGCGGCGCACCCGAATGTCAGCGTCGATATCGAGGAGCGGCTGTCCGACGAGATCGTCGGGCTGATCGCGGAAGGCGTCGGCGACATCGGCATCGTCGCCGGTACGGTTGATGCCGGTTCGCTGACGACGTTTCCGTTCCGCAGCGACCGTTTTGTACTGGTGGTGGCGCGCGATCATCCGTTGGCGAAACGAAAAAGCGTCAGTTTTGCCGAAACGCTAGACTATAATTTTGTCGGGATCGATCGCGCCAGCGCGATTCAGCGATTCCTGGCCGACAAGGCTAACCGCATCGGCCGGCCGTTGCGCCTGCGCGTGCAATTGCGCTCGTTCGACGCCGTTTGCCGTATGGTTGAAAATCATGTCGGCGTCGGCATCGTGCCGATGACGACGGCGCGCTGGGCGACCAAGACCATGGCCGTTAATGCCATCGATCTGACCGACGCCTGGGCGTTGCGCAATCTGTCGATCTGCCTGCGCGATTACAAGGCGCTGCCGCCTTATGCGCAGCAGTTGGTGGATCATTTAAGGGCGAGTACTTAGACGTCATTCCGGGGCGCTCGCGAAGCGAGCGAACCCGGAATCCAGGGCGACACGATCTGTGGCTTTGGATTCCGGGCTCGCGCCTTCCGCGCGCCCCGGAATGACAATAACTACTACCGCGGCATCAATACCCAATAATCCAGATCGAGGATCACCGCCGGGTCGTATTCGTTGCCCACCTTGTACGGAAAATCGAAGCACGGCTTGTCCTTGGTCGCGACCGTGCGGATGCGCAGCGCGCCGACATCTTCGCGACCGTGCAGTTCGGCCGTCTCCAGCACTTCCGACCAGGCGAACACCGTCAGCCCCGCAAAGAGCGGCGACACATGCCGCCCGCCATTGATGGCGGCAACGTGAAACGCATTGGCCAGCCCGTTGAATGACAGCGCGCGGGCCAACGAGATCGCATGACCGCCATAGATCAGGCGGTGGCCGAAGCGGCCTTTGCTTTCGGTAAAATGATCGAAGTGGATGCGGGCGGTGTTCTGATAAAGTCGCGTCGCGATCATGTGCTCGGCGTCCTCGACCGTGACGCCGGTGAGATGGTCGATCTTCTCGCCGACTTTATAGTCGCCGTGACGGCTCGGACTGCCGGCGAGTTCGGTGTCATACGCCGCGTTGTTGATGATCGGACAGCCATTGCCGAGCGATCCGACTTCGGCGCTTTTCGGCAATTCCGGCACCACTTCCTGCGGCGCAGGCGAATTCTCGTCGCGCTTCTTCACCATCACCCAACGCACATAATCGAGCACGGTCGCGCCGTCCTGATCAAGCCCGCGCGAGCGTACATAGACAATGCCGGTCTTGCGGCTGGAGTTTTCCTTCAGCCCAATCACTTCCGACACCGCGCTGAGCGTGGCGCCGGGATAGACCGGCTTCAAAAAATGACAGTCGGCATAACCCAGATTGACAACCGCATTGAGCGAAATATCGGGCACGGTCTTGCCGAAGACCATGTGAAAGACCAAGAGGTCATCGAGCGGCGAGCGTGCATAGCCGACCTTTTCAGCAAAACTGTCGGCCGACTGCACTGCGAAGCGCGCGCCGAACAGTCCGTTATAAAGCGCCACGTCACCCAGCGTGACGGTGCGCGGGGTGGCGTGGCGGATTTGCTGGCCGAGGCTGAAATCCTCGAAGAAATTGCCTGGACTGGTTTTGGAGGAGGATGAAATGCTCACCTAAGAGGTTCCTTATCCACTGAATTCCCGCCCGGCATGGGCATTCTCACAAAACTGTGAGGCGAACGCCAGATTTTCCGCACGAAAATCTAATCTAAAGCATCCACGGACTTTGATCCGGCGTAGATTGTTTAGAAACAGAGACCGTTGAGATCGAAAGTCCCGATGACCGCCGAAACCATTGCCACGCCATCGCCTGTGAGCATCCATCCCGGATGGGTGCGTGTCTGCCACTGGATCAACGCGTTCGCAATCCTGATGATGATCGGCTCCGGCTGGCAGATATTCGACGCCTCGCCGCTGTTCGACTTTACTTTCCCGCGCGGAGTAGCGCTCGGCAACTGGCTGGCCGGCGCGCTGCTGTGGCACTTCGCCGCGATGTGGCTGCTCATCGTCAACGGCATTGTTTATGTGGCGCTCGGCTTCGTCACGGGGCGCTTTCGCCGCAAGCTGCTGCCGATCTATCCGGGCGAGGTCGTCGCCGACGCCAGGGCGGCGTTGACGTTCAGACTCTCGCATGCCGACCTCTCGCACTACAACGCAATCCAGAAGCTGCTTTATGCCGGTGTGATCTTGACCGGCGTGGTGATCGTGCTGTCGGGCATTTCGATCTGGAAGCCGGTGCAGTTTCAGGAATTGACCGCGCTGTTCGGCGGCTACGATACGGCGCGCTATGTGCATTTCTTTGCCATGGCGGCGATTGTCGCCTTTCTGGTGGTGCATGTCGCGCTGGCGTTGATCGTGCCGAAAAGCATCCGTGCGATGGTTGTCGGGAAGTAACATGAAAAAACGGACGATCATTCCCGGCATCGACGCCAAACTGCTCATCAAAGATGCCTGCAAATTGATGCCGGACCCGATGCGCCGCCGTTTTTTAAGCGGCGCAGCCAGCCTCGGCGCGCTCACCATGCTGACCGGCTGCGACATCGTCGACAGCGACACCGCGGATGGCGTGTTGCGCATGATTTCGAAATTCAACGACAAGGTTCAGGCGGCGATCTTTCAGCCGAACAAATTGGCGCCGACCTATAAAGAAAGCGACATCACGCGGCCATTTCCGTTCAACGGCTATTACGACGTTGAGGACGCGCCGGTCGTCGATCCCAAGACCTGGAAGCTGGAAATATCCGGGCTGGTCGACAACAAGAAGCCGTGGGCCCTCGATGAGCTGCACGCGCTGCCGGAAGTGTCGCAGATCACCCGACTGGTCTGTGTCGAAGGCTGGAGCGCCATCGGCTCCTGGCAGGGCGCGAGGCTGTCGGACTTCCTCAAGCGCATTGGCGCCGACACGCGGGCGAAATATGTCTGGTTCAAGTGCGCCGAGGGCTACACCAACACCATCGACATGCCGACCGCGCTGCATCCGCAAACGCAGATGACCTTCAAGTTCGACAACAAGCTTTTGCCGGTCGCCTACGGTTTTCCGATGAAAATTCGCATGCCGACCAAGCTCGGCTTCAAGCAGCCGAAATACGTGGTGGCGATGGAAGTCACCAATATCGACAAAGGCGGCTATTGGGAGAACCAGGGCTATAACTGGTTCTCAGGGCTTTAGCGTCTCGTCACCGCGCGGCTGCGCCGTGATCAACCGCGCGCCGCGCTGGAACGTCAGGTAGCTCCACAGCCAACTGAAGGCGACGGTGAAGCGGTTGCGCAGGCCGATCAGGAAATAAATATGCACCACGCTCCAGAACAGCCAGCCGATAAAGCCGCGCAGCCGCAGCGGGCCGAAGCTCACGACCGCGGCATGGCGGCCGATGGTGGCGAGATCGCCGAGATCCAAATAGCGAAACGGCTTGTTGTGCTCGCGTCCGGCGATGCGCGCCGCGATCATTCTGCCGACATATTGCCCCATCTGCTTGGCCGCCGGGGCGACGCCCGGCACCGGCTTACCGTTTTTGTCCGTGACCGCGGCGGAATCGCCAATGACGAAAATATCTGGATGCACGGGCACCGACAGATCGGGGTTGACCTTCACGCGTCCGGCGCGGTCGGCCTCTGCGTCGAGCCAGGCCGCGGCCGGTGACGCTGTCACGCCGGCTGCCCAGATGATCGTCGCGGCATCCAGTCTGCCGCTATTGAGATCGACGCCGTCGGCGTCGCATTTCGTCACCATTGTGTCGGTCATGATCGTGACACCGGCCTTTATCAAGGTGGCGCGAACATAATCCGATTGCGCCGGTGCAAAGGCCGGCAGCAAACGCGGCCCCGCCTCGATCAGCACGATGCGGGCGTTGCGCGGGTCGATGCGGCGGAAGTCCATCGCCAGCGTCTGGCGTGCGATTTCGGCGATCGCGCCGGCCATTTCGACGCCGGTCGCGCCGCCGCCGACAATGGCGAAGGTAAGCAGTTTGCTTTGCTCGGCGGTGTCGGAAGCGATTTCGGCGTGCTCGAAGGCAATCAGGATGCCGCGGCGAATGCGGGTAGCGTCTTCGATGCGTTTGAGACCGGGCGCGTATGGCGCCCAGTCGTCATGACCGAAATAGGAATGCATCGCGCCGGTGGCGAGCACGAGGTAATCATAAGGCACCTCGCCGAAATTGGTGCGCAGCATCTTGCGCGCCGTATCGACGCCGGAGACGTCTTCCATCAATACGGTCGTATTCTTCTGCGAGCGCAGGATATGGCGGACCGGCCAGGCGACGTCGGCGGGCGACAGCGCCGCGGTAGCCACCTGATAAAGCAGCGGCTGGAAGCAATGATGGTTCTGGCGGTCGATGATGGTGATGTCGGCGGCCGCCTTGCGCAATGCCCGCACTGTTTCCAGGCCGCCGAAACCGGCGCCGACAACGACAATTTTTGGACGCTCTTCAGCCATTTCGGCTCCTCGCCGCGGTTCGCGATAGCCAATTTGTGCCTATCCGCGAGCGGTTGCCAAGGGCGCGGCAAGGCTTTAGCAATCCGCGCACCACTTACTTCTGAGGCGTAACGGCAATGGCAATCCACAAACTTCTTCTGCTCCCCGGCGACGGCATCGGCCCCGAGGTGATGGCGCAGGTGAAACGTGTCATCGAATTCTTCAACAAAAAAGGTCCGGACCGCTTTTCCTTCGACGAAGGGCTGGTCGGCGGCGCGGCTTATGACGCGCATCAGGTCGCGATCACCGACGAGACCATGGAGAAGGCTAAGGCTGCCGATGCCGTCATCTTTGGCTCGGTCGGCGGGCCGAAATGGGACAAAGTCGGCTACGACCAGCGCCCGGAAGCAGGCCTTCTGCGCCTGCGCAAGGATCTCGACCTCTACGCCAACTTGCGCCCGGCGGTGACCTATCCGGCGCTGGCCGACGCCTCTTCGCTCAAGCGCGAACTGGTCGAGGGTCTCGACATCATGATTTTGCGCGAACTGACCGGCGGTGTGTACTTCGGCGAGCCCAAGACCATCACCGATCTCGGTAATGGCCAGAAACGCGCCATCGATACACAGGTCTATGACACCTACGAGATCGAGCGCATCGGCCGCGTGGCGTTTGAGCTGGCGCGCAAGCGCCGCAACAAGGTCACGTCGATGGAAAAGCGCAACGTGATGAAGTCGGGCCTATTGTGGAATGAAGTCATGACGGCGCTGCACGCGCGCGAGTTCAAGGACGTGACGCTTGAGCACCAACTCGCCGACTCGGGCGGCATGCAACTGGTGCGCAATCCGAAGCAGTTCGACGTCATCGTTTGCGATAACCTGTTCGGCGACATGCTGTCCGACATCGCGGCGATGCTGACCGGCTCGCTCGGCATGCTGGCCTCGGCTTCGCTCGGCGAGGTCGATCCGAAAACGAAAAAGCGGAAGGCGCTATACGAGCCGGTGCACGGTTCGGCGCCCGATATCGCAGGCAAGGGTCTTGCCAATCCGATCGCCATGATCGCCTCGTTCGGCATGGCGCTGCGTTATTCGTTCGATCTCGGCAAACAGGCCGATATGATCGACAAGGCGATTGCCGCGACGCTCGACAAAGGTATCCGAACCGGCGACATCGCCGCGCCCGGGCAGAAGTCGGTCGGCACCTTGGAAATGGGCGACGCGATCTTGGCGGAAATGGAAAAGCTGGCCTGATCGTCGCGCCATGCAAATAAAAAAACGCGGCCCGCAAGGCCGCGTTTTTTTTTAAATTTCAATATCGCTAAGCGCTAGAACCGCAAGAACGGCGCGTTGCGGCTCGGCAGATCGAACGGGCCCGGCAGCGCCGACTGATTGCCGCCGAATGGCGTGTTATCGAGCACGCTGGTCGGGCGGTCGGTCGCTGAGAAAGCATAATTGTGCTCGCTCTCGCCCGGCGACGTTTCGGTGCCCGGATCGAGATAAGAGCGCTTCTGGATGATGACGCGGGTGCGCGTGCGTCCGTCCTCGTCGCGGGTGGTCAAGACTGTGTGGCCGCGCGCATCATAGGTGATGCGCCTCTCCCTCGTCTGGGCGTCGGCCGGGGCGGCCATGCATGCCAGAGCTGTAAAGGTGGCAAAGGTCGCGGCGACGAGTTTCAGGCGCATTTCATGGGTCCTCGACCATTAATCATGGGTGCAACGCAGTGTAGCGGGCTTCGGTTCGGCTTGATAGGGCCAAATCACAGTCAAGTGTAGCCGGAATCATTAAGAAACGGCCCCGCCTGGTTGGCGACAGCGGAGCGGGGCAAATATTAGCGGCCGATCCGCCTCGGCTCCGCCCGGCTGGTAAGCGCCTTCCAGAGCAGATGATATTTGGGCGTCGCGGCCAGCAAAGGGTCGCGCTGGCCGCAGTAGCTGCGGTTCAATTCGGCCTGCGCAAACAGCGCGCCGACCTTGGGTTCGCTGCCGGCGGACAGCAGTGTGAGCCGGTCGAGCGCGCAGGCGAGCGTCGACTCGCGCACAAAATTCTCGCGCTGGCAGAACCAGCCGGACAGCCGCAGCATTGGATCGTTCCAGACGCGCGTAAAGCCGAGGCAATAACGGGCCGCGCCCGTGGTGGTCTGAAAAGTGACCAGCGAAAGCGGACCGAATTTGCTCGCCAGCGGCCCGTCGATGGCGCGCACATCGGCGGGCCCGAGCCCCTCGGCGTCTTTTCCAATTGTCGCGGCAGACGGGCCGAAGGCCTTGAGTTCACCGCCCGGTCGGTAGATTTCGACCTGCAAAAAAGGCGTGACGCCGTCCGGCGCACCGAGCGTTAGGATGTCCTTGCGGCCGCCGCCGCTGGCATGCCGGCGGATGGCATAGTTCGCCGGTTGGCTGGCGGCTTCTGGAATGGCCAGCGCGAAAGCCGGAAACGGCCGCTCGACAGTGACCCATTCCGGTCTATGAACGGGTTTGATGACAGACTTCACCGCCGGCGATTGACCCAGTTGGGCCGCCACGACGGAAACCACCACCAGCGCGCTTACATAGGCCATCCCGCGCACTAGATAAGTGCGTAATTCCTCGCGCCAGGAAATGAGGGCGGGGTGGATGGCCATGGCCTCAGGCTGCCGTTGTCATAAAGACAGTTCTCGCCTAGAAGCGCTGGCATCCGGGTCAATTGACGGTACCATCGCCCGGAGAATTTTTTCGGAGAGTTAACAATGGGTTACAAGGTCGCCGTGGTGGGCGCCACCGGCAATGTCGGGCGTCAAATGCTCGAGATTCTGGATGAGCGCAAATTTCCCGCCGACGAAGTGGTGGCATTGGCCTCGCGCAAAAGCATGGGGCAGGAGTGCTCGTTCGGCGACAAGACGCTGAAGGTGAAGGCGCTCGACCATTACGATTTCTCCGATGTCGACATTTGTCTGATGTCGGCGGGCGGCGCCGTGTCGAAGGAATGGTCGCCGAAGATCGGCGCGCAGGGCGCGGTGGTGATCGACAATTCGAGCGCCTGGCGCATGGACCCGGACGTGCCGCTGATCGTGCCGGAAGTGAACGCGCACGCGCTCGAGGGCTTCAGCAAGAAAAACATTATCGCCAATCCGAATTGTTCGACCGCGCAGCTCGTGGTCGCGCTCAAGCCGCTGCATGACCACGCCAAGATCAAGCGCGTTGTCGTAGCAACCTATCAATCGGTGTCGGGCGCCGGCAAGGAAGCGATGGACGAATTGTTCACGCAGACCAAGGCCGTGTTCACGCTTGGCGAAATCACGAACACGAAGTTTCCCAAGCGCATCGCCTTCAATGTCATTCCGCAGATCGATGTGTTCATGGAGGACGGCTACACCAAGGAAGAGTGGAAGATGATGATGGAGACCAAGAAGATTCTTGATCCCAAAATCAAGCTGACCGCCACTTGCGTGCGCGTGCCCGTCTTCGTCGGCCATTCCGAGGCGGTCAATATCGAATTCGAAAATCCGATCTCGGAAGACGAAGCGCGCGAGATTTTGCGCAGCGCGCCCGGCTGTCTGGTGATCGACAAGCGCGAGCCGGGCGGCTACGCGACGCCCTATGAGTGCGTCGGCGAAGATGCGACCTATATCAGCCGCATTCGCACCGACCCGACCGTTGATAACGGCATTGAAATGTGGGTGGTGTCGGACAATCTGCGCAAGGGCGCAGCGCTCAATGCGATCCAGATCGCCGAGGCGCTGATCAACCGTAAGCTGATCAAGGCAAAGCAGAAGGCGGCGTGACGGTCATTCCGGGGTCGCGAGCATAGCTCCGAATCTGGAATCCAGAACCGGATTCCGGATCGCCTCGCCTCGCTTCGCTCGGCGTCCGGAATAACGGATTGGTCAGAATCTCGGCGCGGCGAAAATCTTGCTGTGCTCCTCGGCGGCGATCTGCTCGAAGATACCGCTCGCCGGGTTGCGAACCGACAAGCGTCCCGCCGCCACGCCGAAATAGGCGCCGTGCAGCACGAGCTTGCCGCGTTCGACCAGGATATTCACGCACGGGAACGTCATCAGGTTGTCGAGCGTGGTGACCACCGCCATCTGCTCGAGCCTGGTCACGTATTGGTCCATCGTCATGCTGCCGCGCGGGCCGACCGCCTTTGCCGCCGGCTCGATCAGCTTCATCCAGTGGCCGATGAAGTCGCCGGGCGATAGCGGCTCGGCATCCTCCACATAGGCGCGGATACCGCCGCATTGCGCGTGGCCGAGCACGACGATGTGCTTCACTTTCAGCGCCTGCACGGCGAATTCGAGCGACGCGGATACCGCGCGCGTCGCGCCGTCCGGCGTATAGGGCGGCACCAGGCCGCTGATGTTGCGCGCCACGAACAGTTCGCCCGGCCGCGCGTTGAAAATGACCTCGGGCGCGCAGCGCGAGTCGCAGCAGCCGATCACCATGATTTCGGGACTTTGGCCGGCCTCGGCAAGTTCCCGATAGCGGTCCTGCTCAGCGTGGAGGCGTCCGGCGGCAAACGCCGTGTAGCCATCGATCAGCCGTTGCGGAAAGGTCATACGAATGAAGCCTGTCTGTGCACTTTCCATTCCATACCGGGCGCTACGAAGCAAGCCGAGCGTAGACGCCTCGCCGCGGCCTCAAATGGCGCGTTTTTACGCGTTCGGTTCCCGCTAACCCATTCACGGTAGCCTCAATTATTCATCGTTTGTTCAGGTCCAATCGCCGACTGATAGGCTGCAAACCGGGTCTCCAATGCTTTCACCGAACAAGCCAGTCATCGCGGAGGCGACCATGCCGCGCTTCCGCACGCACGGCTTTAGCGGCGCCCAGATCGCCGTGCTGGCGGCCGCCTTCACGCTTTTGATTTCGATCCCAATCTGGACCCATCCACTGCCGCCACTGTCGGATTACGTCAACCACCTCTCGCGCATGCAGGTGATAGCGACCCTGGCGAAAAACCCAAAGCTGGCGGAATTCTATCAGGTCAATTGGCAGGTCATTCCCAACCTGACCATGGACCTGGTCGTGCCGGTGCTGGCGCGCTTCGTGAACATTTATCTCGCCGGCCAGATCTACATGGTCGCAATGTTCGCGCTCATCGTTTCCGGCATGTTGGCGCTCAACCGCGTGCTGATCGGCCGCTGGTCGACGCTGCCGCTGTTCGGCATTCCGCTGCTTTACAATTTCGTCTTCCTGGTCGGCCTGATGAATTATCTCTGTGGCATCGGCGTGGCGCTGTGGGCGCTGGCCAGTTGGGTGGCGGTGCGCGAGCGCATCTGGCCGCTGCGGCTGGTGCTATCGTCGGCCAGCGTCGTGGTGTTGTTCTTCTGTCATCTTTCCGCGCTCGGCATTTACGGCATCGGCATTTTGTCGTTCGAGTTGCTGCGGTTGTGGGAGCGGCGTAACGAGCCGTGGCCGGGCCGGATCGTGGATTTTGTCTGTAGCGGTCTGCCGTTCCTGGCCGCCGCGCCGCTGCTCTATGCCAGCCCGACCATGAACTTGCTCTCCGGCGTCTATTGGGACCAGCGCGGCAAGATCGACGGCCTGATGTATGTCATCAGCGACTACTCCGACATCGCTGCCTTCGGCATCGTCGGCGTCATGGCGGCAGCATTGGTCTGGGCGGTGCGCCACCGCGTCCTGCAATTTCATCCGCTGGTGCTGGTGCTGCTGTCGGTCGGCGCCGTCGTTTATCTCGCCTTGCCGCGCGTGATGTTCGATACTTACATGACCGATCAGCGCGTCCCGATCGGTGTTGCTTTCATGCTGTTTGCCTGCGGCGATCTCGAATTGCGCCGCCGCCTGGTGCGGCGCGGCTTCATGATCGTGCTGATTGTCTTGATCGCCGGCCGCCTGATTGAGATCGATTACAACTGGACGCAGTTGTCCGATTCCACCAGCCAGTTTCGTTCCTCGGTTAAGCGCATCGTGCCCGGCTCGAAGGTGTTCGTGGCTTACGCCGATCGTTCGCTCGGCGAAGACGTTCGCGACCTCGGTCTGGTGCACGCGGCCTGCATCGCCACCATTGAGCGCTCCGCGCTGGTCACGACGGTGTTCACCGTGCTGGGCAAGCAGGTGCTGCACGTCAAACCGAAATACGAGGATTTCGCCGACACCCATGACGGCACCCCGCCGTCGATCGCGCAGCTCATCGTCGCGGCCGAACATCCGTTGCCGCGGATGCCGGCGTTCTGGTTGAACTGGACCAAATTCGATTATCTCTACGTGCTGTTCACCGAAGATGACGCCATCAACCCCTATCCGTCGCGTCTAAAGCTGGTCGCCGACGGCGACCGCTTCCAGCTCTACAAAATCCTGAAAGACGGCGAATCCGCTGGCGGCCCCGGTCTCTATCCTGGCCGTTTCTCAGCCCTCACACGCTAGCCGCCGCCCGCGCATTTTGCATGCGGCGCGCGCAGGCTCGCCGCTTGCCAGTTGCCCCGGTACAGCTAGAGTTGACGGCATGATTATCCGCCCGCGCCGCAGCGTCTTGTATATGCCAGGCTCCAACGCCCGCGCGCTGGAGAAGGCAAAAACCTTAGCCGTCGATGGCGTCATTCTCGATCTTGAGGATTCGGTCGCGCCCGATGCCAAGGAGGCCGCGCGCAGCCAGGTCTGCGATGTGGTCAAGGGCGGCGGCTTCGGCGCGCGCGAGGTGTTCATTCGCGTCAATGCCGTCGACACACCCTGGCACGCCGAGGATCTGGCCGCCGCCGCGCAGGCCGCGCCCGACGCCATTCTGGTGCCGAAAGTGTCGAGCCCCGACGCGCTCGAATTGATCGGCCGCCGTCTGCTCGACATGCATACCGATATCAAAACCCGGGTCTGGGCGATGATCGAGACGCCGCTCGCCATTTTTAACATTCTGTCGATCGCCGCCGAGGCGAAGGATTCCGAAAGCCGTCTCGGCGGCTTTGTGCTCGGCACTAACGATCTCGCCAAGGACACCCGCGCGCGTCTGGTGCCCGGTCGTGCGCCGATGCTGCCCTGGCTGACGACGGTGCTCGCCGCCGCGCGCATTTACGGCATCGACGTGCTCGACGGCGTTTATAACGATCTCGGCAACGCCGAAGGCTTCGCCGGGGAATGTCAGCAGGGCGTTGAACTCGGCTTCGACGGCAAGACGCTGATCCATCCCAACCAGATCGAGCCTTGCAACAAAGCGTTCTCGCCGTCGTCGGACGAAGTCGCCTGGGCACGCAAGATGATCGCGGCTTTCGACCTGCCGGAAAACAAGTCGAAGGGCGTGGTCTCGATCGACGGCCGCATGGTCGAGCGCCTGCATGCCGAAATGGCGCGCCGCACGGTCATGATCGCGGAAGCAATCGCCGCGCAGTCCTGACATCCAAAATAAAAAAGCGCGGAGGTTCGCGCCCCGCGCCTTTAATGAGCTTCGTCAGCCGCGTGATAAAGTAAAAGTTAGAGCCTCGGCTTTGATTCCATCAAAGCCGGAAAGGCTCTAGTGCCCGGCGTCCGATGCGGCGTTGCCGTTGGCGGCGCCGTTCGTGACATAGCTCTGCGGCTTCGCCACCGCGGGCGCTATCGTCGCGGGCTTCTGGCCCTTGATCTGATCGGCGGTCGGCGCCTCGACGGTGGTCGCCAGACGGCGCGCCACGCCTTCGAACTGCGCGTTCTGCTCGATCACCAGCGATTGCTTGAAGATTTCACCTTCGACCACGGCGGTCGCCTGCAACTTGACGTTATTGCTATGGATGACGCCCTTGAACTCGCCGTCGATCACGGCTTCCTGCGCCATGACGGTGCCTTCGACTTCGGCGCCCTTCGAGATCAGCAAGCGCGCGGCGTGGATATCGCCGACGACGCGACCGGAAATCTGCACCGAACCGGTGCAAATGATGTTGCCGGTGACCAGTAGACCCGGTCCGAACGTGGACACGATATCTTGCGACGGTTTGCGCTCCTGCGCCGAATTGTCCGGCTTGGTCTCGGCCGCGCCGCCTTCCGCGTTCTTCATGTCGCGCTCACCTTTGTTTTGTGAAAAATAACTCAACGCACTCTCCCGTTTTATCAGGGATGCCAAACCGCCGGGGCATTGCCCAAGGCACATTCGGATCCCACCCACCCTTAACTTAATCCGGTTACATCATAGACCTGCCCGGTAGGGCGGGAAGTTAAAAATAGATATATCGATAACGCCGGGAGCCGGCGGCCGGCGCTAGCGTTAACTAGCCGGGCAAATTAACCCTGAATTGGTCTGTATCGGCCGCCCCGCGGCGGTTTAGAAATAGGCGGCAGCAAAAATGAGCAAACCCATGGCATCCGCCGCCGACAAGGCAATGAAGGCTTCGGTCGAGCGGTTTTTGAAAAACATCAGCTTCACCGCGCAAGGTGAAGTCGAGAAAGCCATTCGCGCGGCCATTGCCAACGGAACTCTGCAAGGTCACGAAACCTTCACGGCCGGCGTGACGGTTTCGAGCGAAAAAATCGGCCTCAACATCACGATCTATAACAAAATCGAACTGTAGGCCTTCGGCACGGCCGCAACCACGCCGGCGGCGTGGCGTTAACGGCAGGTGCCCCGGTCGCAAAGGAACCTGCCATGCCCGAGATTCACGAAAGCAACGGCGTCGTCACGCAGATTACGACCGTCGCCGTCGATCCGAAGAATCAGACCGAAACCCTGAACCTGATGAAAGAGCGCGCCCGCTTCATGGCGACGCAGCCCGGTTTTGTTTCGATCAGTTTGCACCAGTCCGCCGACAACGGCCATATCGTCAATTACATCCAGTGGAAGGACCGCGAGCAGCTCGTCGCCGCCCATCATGCGCCCGAGTTCCGCGAAAAATGGCCGCGCTTTGGCGAACTAATCAAGGACGCCGAGCCGTGTCTTTATGACGTGGTGCTGGTGGAGGAGAAATAAGACCGGCCCAGAATTATTTGAATCGCTCCGCCGGGGGCGCGATTTCGGTCACCAAATCACGCACCAGCGTCTTATTCGACAGCGGCGTCAGCGTCATCTCGACAGGCTGTAGCCGGGCGGTGCAGGCATAGATAGTCTTGCCGTCCAGCTCGATCATGCACTCCTTACAGGCATTGGCATTAATGCAGGAAAAGCGAATAGCCAGGCTCGGGTCGCGGTGCGCCCTGATCCAACGCAGCCCGTCGAGCACCGATTGGCCCGGTTCGAACGGCACCTGATAGCTCTCGAAGGTTCCTGCACCTTTTTCCTCGCCACGCCAGATTTTGAGAATCGCCGTTTCGCTCATGAAGCCGCCACCTGCGCGGACACGGCCGCGCGCGTCAGCACGATCTCACCGCCGCGCAAATCAACGAATTGATTGACAGCCCAGTCCGGCGACGTTTCGGGGTAATCCTCGCGATGCTGGGCGCCGCGTGTTTCGGTGCGGGCTTTCGCTGCCGCCGCGACCGCTTTTGCTACCAGTAGCATGTTGCGCAAATCGAACCAATCCATCCGCCGCATGTCGAAATTGCGTCCGTCACCTTGGGGCGCATCGCCCAGTTCAGACCACAGCCCGTCGAGTCTATCAATCGCTCGGGTAAGTTTCGCCGCATCGCGCAAAGCACCGACGTCGTCTTGCATCGTGGTCTGCAAGGTTTCGACCATCTCGGCGGTGTTGATCGCGCGCGGCGGCGCGGGCGCGGCAATCAGTTCGACCAGAGCCTGTTCGTTGTCGGCCACTTCGCTCGCTGCCTGTGTCCGCCTTGCCAGATCGGCGGCGCATTGCCCGGCGCGCCGGCCGAACACCAGCGCCTCGGTAATGGCGTTGCCTGACAGGCGATTGGCGCCGTTAGCGCCGCCAACGGCTTCGCCGGCGGCAAACAGTCCGCGCAGACCGGTCTGCATCCGCGCGTCGACCGCGATGCCGCCCATGTGGTAATGCGCAATCGGCGCCACCTCGACCGGCATCTTAGTCAGATCGATGCCGTTGGCGGCCAGCCGGTCGATCACCGGCCCAAAGGCCTCGCGCAAGGCTTTTTCCGGCACGTGCTGGAAACTGAGATAAGCGCCGCCGTGCGGCGTCCCACGCCCGGCCTCGACTTCTTTCAGGATCGCGTAACTGCCGGCATCGCGGGTGATGACATATTTGCCGTTCTCGGCGACGCCGTAATTTTGTGTGAACTCTTTCATGCGGTTGTTCAGCAACCGGCCGCCGAGCTTGTAGCGGAATGGATCCCACATGATCGGGTCCATCCCGATCAGGCGCGGGGCCAGGTGGCCGATGGGGAAGAACTGTACGAATTCCATGTCAACCAGCGAAGCGCCCGCCCGCAGCGCCAGTGCATAGCCGTCGCCGCCCATGTTTGAGGAAGCGCTGTTGCGCCGGTACAGGCGCGTCAGGCCGCCGGTGGCGATAATGGTCGCCTTGGCCGAAATCAAAACCGGTCTGGCGCTGCCGAGGTGCATCGCGGCGGCGCCGATTACGGCGCCGTCGCGCTTCAGCAGATCGATGACGCAGAGGTCGCCGGCTTTGCGGATGCCGGGTGTTTTGTTGACGGCTGTTCGCAAGGTCTTGGACACCGCCGGCCCAGTGTTGAGAAAATCGACATAGACGCAGCGGGGCCGGTCATGACCCGGCGCCATTGCCTGCGTGATATGTCCATCCTTCCGTGCCCAGCCAACGCCCCATTCGTCCATAGCGCGAATGCAGTCGGGGCCTTCCTCGCACAATAGACGCGCCAGTGCTTCGTTACAGAGGCCCCGTCCAGCGGTTAGAGTGTCGTTATAATGGTATCGCCAATCGTCGGGCGTCTCGGCGCCGAGTGCGACGGCCACCGTCATTTGCGCCATCACGGTGGCGCCGCCGCGACCGATCAGACTGCGGTCGACAAGCAGTACACTGGTGCCGGCGCGTGCCGCCTCGATGGCCGCATACAGGCCGGCTGCGCCGGAACCGATTACTAGAACATCGGTTTCGGTGCGCGCCGTCTCTATCGTCATGGATTGAAGTCTAAGCCCATGGCCGCGCTTCGTGCGCCTTTTTCTCGTAGCTCGAAATCTTGTCGGCCTTCTGCTTGGTCAGGCCGATATCGTCGAGGCCATTGAGCATGCAGTGCTTGCGGTGGGCGTCAACCTCGAACTTGACCGTGCCGCCGTCGGGACCCTTGATCTCCTGCTTTTCGAGATCGATCGAGAGCGTGGCATTGGAGCCGCGATCGGCGTCGTCGAACAGCTTCTCAAGATCTTCCGGCGATACGCGGATCGGCAGCACGCCGTTCTTGAAGCAGTTGTTATAAAAAATGTCGCCGAACGAGGTCGAGATCACGCAACGGATGCCGAAATCCATCAGCGCCCAGGGGGCGTGCTCGCGCGACGAGCCACAGCCGAAATTATCGCCGGCGACCAGAATCTTGGATTTGCGGTAGGCCGGCTTGTTGAGCACGAAGTCCGGGTTCTCGGAGCCGTCGTCCTTATAGCGCTGCTCGGAGAACAGGCCCTTGCCGAGTCCGGTGCGCTTGATCGTCTTGAGGTACTGCTTGGGGATGATCATGTCGGTATCGACATTGATGATCCTCAAGGGCGCCGCGACCCCTTCCAGGTGATCGAATTTTTCCATAGCCCTAATGCTTTCCCGGCAGTTTTAAAGAGGGACGGTTTACCGCGAAGCGGTTAACGGCGGAAGTCTTTTAGTCTGCCACCGCCTCGATAGCTGCCATGTCGTCATCGGACAGGCCGAAATGGTGGCCGATCTCATGCACCAGAACATGGGTCACGATGGCGTCCAGTGTCTCCTCGTGCTCGGCCCAGTAGTCCAGGATCGGCCGGCGATAGAGCCAGATCATGTTGGGCATCTGGCCGGAAACATCATGTTGGAACGGCAGGCCGACGCCCTGAAACAGCCCGAGCAGATCGAATTCGGTTTCGGCCTGCATGGTGTCGAGCACTTCCTCGGTCGGGAAGTCTTCCACGCGGATCACCAGCCCCTCGCACAGTGCCGTGAAGCGCGTCGGCAACCGGGCAAAGGCCTCTGTGGCCAGCGCTTCGATCTCCTCCACGGTGGGGGCCGAAATCCCACGCCAGGCTTGCTGCTGGTCAAATTCACTTGCCACGTTACTTGTGACCCTCCCTTGCCATGTCGGCTCGCGATGGAAAGGTTGTAGTGGAACCAAGCGGTTGACGGAACTGCCGAAATGGGCGACCGTTAACGATTGCGGCGCAAGGGTTTGGGGACCGGCTGTGGCCTTGAAGCGGCTCATATTTGGCGTTGTAGCCGGGGCTTTGACCTTGGTGGCACCCGGCAGCGCTGCCGCCGACGTGTACCGTACCGCCAATGCAGCGCATGAGGCCAACGCGCAGGCGTCGCCACCACGCGTCATCATCCGCCCGCGCCGGCTCGGCCCCAACGCCAAGCGCTATTGCCGCACGCATCTGGTGCAGGAATACCGCGTCAGCGGAACCGTGATCGTGCCGCACACCACCTGCTGGTGGCGGTGAAACCAGAGGCCGATTGGGGCGTTGTCCAACCCGTAAAGTTTAAACGGCTTTGGAGGCGTTGATGTCCAAGCTCATGCGGATAATCGCTGCATTGGCCCTCGCGGCCGGTGCGTTCACATTCACAGCCGGCTCGGCGCAAGCCCAGCACTGGCGTCATCACCATCATCATGGTGGCGGCTTCTACCTCGGGTTCGGCGCCCCTTACGCTTATTACCCGCCGGCTTATTATGGGCCGGCCTGCCGTTATGACCGGGTGAGATACTGGCGCCACGGCCGCTGGCATTGGCGGAGCGTGCGACGCTGCTACTAAACTGACCCATCACCAAAATGCCGCCCGGCGTCGAGATTTATCGCTGTCGCGGCAGCCTATTTCCACTCGCGCACATCGACGAAATGCCCCGCGATCGCCGCAGCCGCCGCCATGGCCGGCGAGACCAAGTGTGTGCGGCCTTTGTAGCCCTGCCTGCCTTCGAAGTTGCGGTTAGAGGTCGAGGCGCAACGCTCGCCCGGCTTGAGCTTGTCCGGGTTCATGGCGAGGCACATCGAGCAGCCCGGCTCGCGCCAGTCGAAGCCGGCGGCCTTGAAAATCTTGTCGAGGCCTTCGGCTTCCGCCTGTTCCTTCACCAGACCTGAGCCCGGCACGATCATGGCGTAGACATTGCCATTGACCGTTTTGCCCTCCGCGATTTTCGCTACCGCGCGCAAATCCTCGATGCGTCCGTTGGTGCAGGAGCCGATGAACACGCGGTCGAGCTTGATATCAGTGATCTTCTCGCCACCGTTCAAGCCCATGTAGCCGAGCGAACGCTCGGCCGCGATGCGCTTTTTCTCGTCGGCGATTTCAGCGGCGACCGGCACGCGCCCTGCGATGGAGGCGATCTGCTCGGGGCTGGTGCCCCAGGTTACGATCGGCGGGAGCTTGGCGGCGTCGAGCCTGATCTCACGGTCGAAATGCGCGCCCTCGTCGGACTGCAAGGTTTCCCAATAGCGCATGGCCTGATCCCAGGCGTCGCCCTTCGGCGCCATCGGACGGCCTTTAAGATAGCTGAACACCTTCTCATCCGGCGCGATGAAGCCGGCCTTGGCGCCGCCCTCGACCGACATGTTGCAGACGGTCATGCGGCCTTCGATCGAGATGTCGCGGATCGCCTCGCCGGCATATTCCAGCGCATAGCCGGTGCCGCCGGCGGTGCCGATTTCACCGATAATGGCGAGGATGATGTCCTTGGCGGTGACGCCTTCCGGCAATTTGCCGTCGACCACCGCGCGCATGTTCTTCGACTTGGTCTGGATCAGGGTCTGTGTCGCCAGCACGTGCTCGACTTCCGAGGTGCCGATGCCGTAGGCAAGCGCGCCGAAAGCGCCATGCGTCGCGGTGTGGCTGTCGCCGCAGACGATGGTAGTGCCGGGCAGGGTGAAGCCCTGCTCGGGGCCGATGATGTGGACGATGCCCTGACGCTTGTCGAACTCGTTGAAATACTCGATGCCGAAATCCTTGGCGTTCTGATCGAGCGTGCGGATTTGCTCGGCGCTTTCCGGATCGGGATTGGGCTTTGAGCGGTCCGAGGTCGGCACGTTGTGATCGACAACGGCGAGCGTCTTTTCCGGTGCGTGCACTTTGCGCCCGGCGGTGCGCAGGCCTTCGAAAGCCTGCGGCGAAGTCACCTCATGAACAAGATGCCGGTCGACATAGATGAGCGCGGTGCCGTCCGGCTGCTCATCGACCAGATGATCGTCCCAGATTTTGTCGTACAACGTGCGCGGTTTCATGGGCTGTACCCTTTGAATTTGGAATCGGCTCGAATGGACGGGCTCAAGCGCGCGTCAAGCGCGCGAGCCGCTCAAAGTCCGGCTTGCACGGCCGTCAGCCGCCCGAAGAACCGCCAGGGCAGGCGGGCATGGTCGGCAAGAATGATGCGTCGAGCCTTGGAAATCATGATGGCTATATAGCCACTAATGCCGGCCTCGACAACGAAGGTGGCGGCATAGCGCCAAAGCAAAAGGGGCCAGTTTCCGGCCCCCTTTGGACGCAATGGCGTTCGCGCAGCCTTACTTGGCGGCGGCCGCTTCGCGCTCGGCACCTTCCGGCCCGCCGGTGTTGGCGGCCTCGATGCGGGCTTTCTTGCCGCGCAGGTTGCGCAGATAATAAAGCTTGGCGCGGCGCACCTTGCCGCGGCGCACCACCTTCATCGAGGCGATCGCCGGCGCATGCAGCGGGAACACGCGCTCGACGCCCTCGCCGTACGAGATTTTGCGCACGGTGAAGTTCTCGTTCAGGCCGTGGCCGGAGCGCGCGATGCAGACGCCTTCGTAGGCCTGCACGCGGGTCTTGTCGCCTTCAATCACCTTGACGTTCACCAGCACGGTGTCGCCCGGTCCGAAGTCGGGAATAGTCTTTCCGGCCGAAAGCTTCTCGACCTGCTCTTTTTCGAGCGTCTGGATCAGGTTCATGGCTCAAATCTCCGTCGGCAGCGCCAGCAAGCGGCGCGCGGGCTTAGCTTGGTCTGAATGGGTTGGCGAGCTTCTAGACTAAAGGGAAAGCCTTGTCACGCCGGTTTTGGCGGGGGTTTTAGAGCTTTTTACGGGCCAAATAGGCTGCCCAGAGGTCCGGACGGCGCTCTTTGGTCAGCCTTTCGGCTTCCGCAAGACGCCATTGGGCAACCTTGGCGTGGTCGCCGGAGGTGAGCACCTCCGGGATCGGCTGGCCTTCGAAAACGGCGGGCCGCGTGTACTGCGGGTATTCGAGCAGGCCGTCCGAGAAGCTTTCCTCGAAGCCGGAGGCTTCCTTGCCCATGACACCGGGGATGAGCCGGACACAGGCGTCGATCAGCGCCATTGCGGCGGGTTCCCCGCCCGACAGCACGAAATCGCCGAGCGAGATTTCTTCGAGATTGCGGGCCGCGATCAGCCGCTCATCGACGCCTTCGAAGCGGCCGCACAGAATGACCGCGCCTTCGCCGCGTGCCAGCGCTGAGACCCGGGCCTGCGTGAGTGGAGCGCCGCGCGCGCTCATCAAGAGGCGCGGGCGCGGATCGGCGGGAATGGCGTCGAGCGCGCGCGCGAGCACGTCGGCCTTCATCACCATGCCGGGGCCGCCGCCGGCCGGGGTGTCGTCGACGGTGCCATGCTTGTCGGTTGCGTGCGCGCGGATATCTTTTGTCTCAAGCGACCACAGGCCGAGGCTAAGCGCCTTGCCTGCCAGGCTGACGCCGAGCGGGCCGGGAAACATTTCGGAAAAGATGGTGAGAACCGATGCGCGCCACATCGCTGCTACTCGATTTCCGATGGCAATTTAACCACGACCTTGCGCGCGGCCATGTCGATTTCCGGCACCAGCGCGTCATTAAACGGCAGCAGCAACGGTTCGCCGCCTTGCGTGGTGGCGATTTCGATTAAATCGCCGGCGCCGAAATTATGCAATGCGGCGACAGTGCCAAGCGCAACGCCCTCCGGCGTGACCGCGGCAAGACCGACCAGATCGGCGTGATAATAAGTGTCGTCTTCCTCGATCGGCGGCAGCCGGTCGCGCGGCACGAACAGATCGAGATTGCAAAGTTTCGCGGCCACTTCGCGGTCATCGATGCCGGCGATGCGCACGACGAAATGATCCTTCGCCGCGCGCATGCTTTCTATTTCAAACGCCTTGCCGTCTTCGGTCTCAAGCGGACCATAACCGGCGACAGCGGCCGGATCCTGCGTGAACGACCACAGCTTCATTTCGCCGCGCACGCCATGCGCCGCCCCGATGCGGGCGACGCGAACATTATTACCCGCTGGCGGGAACCCTGGCTTGCTGATGTTGCGAGCCACGGGCGGCTGCTGCTACTTCGCCGCTTCCGCGGCGGCTGCCTTGTCGGCTGCCGTCTTTTCGTTCGCAGCGGCGGTTGCCGCGGTCTTGGCGGCGGCGTCGCCGGCTTCCTTCGCCTTTGTGGCCTCTTCGGCGGTGGCCTTGCGTTCCTTGCGCGGGATTGCCTTCTCCGGATTGTTGCGCTTCTCGCGCTTCACGATGCCGGCGGCGTCGAGGAAACGCGTCACGCGGTCGGATGGCTGCGCGCCCTTCTTCATCCACTCCTTCACCTTGTCGAGGTCGAGCTTGAGGCGCTCTTCCTTGTCCTTCGGCAGCAGCGGATTGAAATAGCCGAGACGCTCGATGAAGCGGCCGTCGCGCGGCGAACGCGAGTCGGCGAGAACGATGTGATAGAACGGACGCTTCTTGGTGCCGGCGCGGGCCATGCGGATCACGAGAGACATTGCAGTTTTCCTTTGTTGAATTTTGAGTTTGAGTTGATTGAAGTCGTAAGCGGTTATTTCTTTTTCCCGAAGCCGGGGAGACCTTGAACGCCGGGGAATTTTCCGGACCCGCCCAATCCCGCCAGGCCAGGCATGTTCGGCGGCAGCGATGGCATCGTCGGCGGCAAGCCAGAAGGATTGCCGCCGGCGCCGGGCATGCCGCCCGGCATTTTCTTGGCCATCTCGGACATCTGTTCCGGCGACGGCAAGGCTCCAGGATTGCCGCCCGAACCGAAGCCCATCATCTGGCCTAAGCCGGCGAGCGGATTGCGATTGCCTTTGCCCATGGCCTTCATCATGTCGGCCATGCCGCGATGCATTTTCAAAAGCTTGTTGATCTGCTCGGCCGAGGTGCCGGAGCCGGCGGCGATGCGCTTCTTGCGGCTGTTCTTGAGAAGGTCCGGATTGCGCCGTTCCTGCGGCGTCATCGAGTCGATAATCGCAACTTGGCGCTTCAAAATTTTGTCGTCGAGGCCGGCATTGGCGATCTGATTTTTCATTTTCGCCACGCCCGGCATCATGCCCATCAGCCCGCCGATGCCGCCCATCGACGCCATCTGCATCAACTGTTCGCGCATGTCGGCGAGATCGAACGCGCCCTTTCGCATTTTCTCGGCGACGCGGGCGGCTTTTTCGGCGTCGATATTGGCGGCGACTTTTTCAACGAGCGCGACGATGTCGCCCATGCCGAGAATGCGGCCGGCGATGCGCGCGGGATCGAACTCCTCCAGCGCATCCATTTTTTCGCCGGTGCCGATCAGCTTGATCGGCTTGTTGGTAACGGCACGCATCGACAAAGCCGCGCCGCCACGGCCGTCGCCGTCCACGCGCGTAAGCACGATGCCGGTGAGGCCGACGCGCTCATCAAAGGCGCGCGCCAGATTGACCGCGTCCTGGCCGGTCAGTGCGTCGGCAACCAGCAGCACTTCGTGCGGCGTGGCGGCCGCTTTGACCTGCGCCGCTTCATTCATCATTTCGTCGTCGAGCGTGGTGCGGCCGGCGGTGTCGAGCAGCACCACGTCGTAACCGCCGAGGCGGGCCGCTTGCAGCGCGCGGGTGGCGATCTGCGGCGGCTGCTGGCCGGCGACCACGGGCAGTACGTCGATCTGGGTGTCGCGGCCTAGCACCGCGAGTTGCTCCATCGCGGCCGGACGGCGCACGTCGAGCGACGCCATCAATACCTTTTTCTTTTGCCGCTCGGTCAGGCGCTTGGCGAGCTTGGCGGTGGTGGTGGTTTTGCCGGAGCCCTGCAAGCCGACCATCATGATCGCGACCGGCGGCGCGGCGTGCAGGTCGATCCCTTGCGCGTCGGCGCCGAGCGTGGCGACCAGCTGGTCGTGGACAATCTTGACCACCATCTGGCCGGGCGTGACCGACTTGACGACTTTGACGCCGACCGCCTGCTTCTTGACGTTGTCCACGAATTGGCGTGCGACATCGAGCGCGACGTCGGCTTCCAGAAGCGCGCGGCGCACCTCTCGCATCGCCTCATCGACGTCTGCCTCGCGCAGCGCGCCGCGGCGGGTGAGCTTGTCGAGAATGCCGCCCAGTTTTTCTGACAGTGAGTCGAACATCGAATTCCTAACGTCCAAACGACTTGACGCCCGAGGGCGCATTGCGCTGTCGGGCGGGGGCCTCCGGCCTCTCAATGGACCGGGCGGCGAGTTGGTCTTCTTTAAAGTCTCGCGAAGTGAGGCAAACCTAGGGGTGCGGCTGTGTTAAGTCAAGAAAAGGAAAAGACATTATCTATCAATTAGCTATCTCATAACTTACAGTCACGCTGGCCCTCAAATTCTGTTCTCCCGGCGCGACCGGCACGGCGCCGGCGCGCATGGCCTGCATCACGGGGCGGGGCGGGGGGCTGGAGCCTTCCTCGTTGATAGCAACGACCTTGCCGAGCCGTACGCCGGCCGCCTTGGCATAAAGCTCGGCCTTGCGGCGGGCGTCGGCGATGGCGTCGTCGCGTGCCTGGTCGAGCAGCTTCGATTGTTCCGATACGATGAATTCGATGCCCGACATCTCGTTGGCGCCGGCGGCGATGGCGCGGTCGAGAATGCCCGGCAGTTTGTCGGTTTCGCGGATCTTGATGGTGACCTGGTTGGTCACCTGAAAACCGGTAAGGCGGGCGGTGCCGCTCTTGTTCGGGTCGTATTGCGGCTGCAACGACAGTCGCGAGGTCCGCACGTCGCGGTCGCCGATACCGGCGCCCTTGATCGCGGACAGCACCGACGTCATCTGCCGGGCGTTCGCCTCGCTCGCCTCGCGTGCGGTCTTGCCCTGGCTGGTGGTGACGCCGACGCGTATCACGGCCATATCGGGCGCGACCGAGACGTTGGCATCGCCGGTGACCGTCAGCAATTTATCGGCGGCGCGCGCGTCTATCGGCGCGAGCAGCGCGGCGGCGACGGCAAGGAGGGCGACAAGGCGCATCGTCTTCATCCTATTTCACCGGCACGTAGATATTGATGACGAGATGCTGCGGGTCGGTCTTGACCGGATCGGTGGCGTATTCCTCGATAAACAGGTCCTTGGCGTCCAGCTTTTTATCGTCGAGGAAATTCGTGATCGCCTCGTAGGTCGAGTCCATGGCGTCATACGAGCCGCGATGGACGAATTTGAGCGCGCGGCCGGCCGGCGCCTCGCCGATGGCAATGTCGCCCTTGGGCGGATTGTCCGGCGCCTTTTCGATCGGCGCCGCGGCTTCGAACGAAAATCCGGTGTCGTCGGTCTCGGTGTAAATCGTCAGGAACGGACCGTTGGGCTTAAGCCCGGTCTTGGCGAGATATTCATTGAGCGACTTGAAGGCGTCGACCAGGGTCGAGAAGGCTTCGTCCCAGTTGGCCTTGCCTTTGAGATAAACGATTTGCCGCGGCGGCAGCGTCACCTCATCGCCAAAGGCATCGCCGGACTGGAGCGGGGCGGGCACGGCCGGCCCCTTCATCGCCGGGGCCGGTGCCGCCGGTGGCGACGCGCCTTGCGCGAAAACCGGCGCGGCGGCAACGGCCACCAGCAGGAAGGCGGAAAGTGGCACGGCCAGGAAGACGCGAAAGCGCGGGATTAGGCACGGCGTGGGCATTATGGTCTCCATTACTCGCCGCGGGGCGGCGATTCGCCGGCATTTGCTGTTGTTTTATCACGGCCACTAGTCCCGGGCGCGATTATTCGCCATATAGACCGGGCGGAACCCGGGCAAGGATTCTGGTATTGGGCTCGATGTTCGCCTTTCATATGTGAATGCATGAGCGGGCTCGCCAAGCACCCTTTCGTCAAGATGAACGGTATCGGCAACGAAATCGTCGTGGTCGATCTGCGCGCAGACGGCAAGCCCGCCAAAATCGGCCCCGACGACGCGCGCGCGGCCGCTTCGCCCAAAGGCGCGCCTTATGACCAACTGATGGCACTTTACGCACCGCGTACACCCGGCACCGACGCCTTCATCCGCATCTACAACAATGACGGCTCCGAAGCCGGCGCCTGCGGCAACGGCATGCGCTGCGTTGCCTCGCTGGTATCGGACGAAACCGGCAAGAGCGCGCTCACGTTTGAGACCAGTGCCGGCATTCTCAATTGCTGGAAGGGCGCCGACGGCCAGTTCACCGTCGACATGGGCAGGCCGCGCTTTGCCTGGAACGAGATTCCGCTGGCGGAGGAATTCCGCGACACCCGCGCCATCGAATTGCAGATCGGGCCGATCGACGCGCCGGTGCTGCATTCGCCGGCGGTGGTGAACATGGGCAATCCGCACGCCATCTTCTGGGTCGATGACGTGAATGCCTATGACCTCGCGCGTTTTGGGCCGCTGTTGGAGAACCATCCGATTTTTCCCGACCGCGCCAATATCACGCTCGCGCATATCGTATCGCGCGAGCACATCGTCATTCGGACCTGGGAGCGCGGCGCCGGTTTGACCAAGGCCTGCGGCTCGGCCGCCTGCGCGGCGGCGGTGGCGGCGCTCAAGCGCACCGAGCGCAAGGTGAAGGTGACGCTGCCGGGCGGCGAGCTCACCATCGAATGGCGCGCCGACGATCATGTGCTGATGACCGGCCCGGTGGCATTCGAGTTCAACGGCACCTTCGACGCGGCGTTGTTTGCGAAGGCGGCGACGTCGTGAGTCTCGACATCGTCACCTTCGGTTGCCGGCTCAATATCGCGGAATCGGAAGTCATCCGGCGCGAAGCCGCCGCCGCCGGGTTCGATAACGCGGTGGTGGTCAACACCTGCGCTGTGACCTCGGAAGCGGTGCGGCAGGCGCGCCAGAACATTCGCCGCATCAGGCGCGACAAGCCCGATGCGCGCATTATCGTCACCGGCTGCGCGGCGCAGGCCGAGCCTGCGATGTTTGCCGCGATGCCGGAAGTGGATCGCGTGCTCGGCAACGAAGAGAAGCTCGACGCGCGCGTTTGGCAAACACATGAGCGCGTCGTCGTCGGCGACATCATGGCGGTCAAAAGCCTCAAGGCACACGCCGTCGATCAACTCGACGGCCACACCCGCGCCTTCGTGCAGGTGCAGAACGGCTGCGACCACCGCTGCACGTTCTGCATTATTCCGTTCGGGCGCGGCAATTCGCGCTCGCTGCCGATGGACGACGTTGTGACGCAGGCGCGGCGGCTGATCGGAAACGGCTATCGCGAGATCGTGCTGACCGGCGTCGATATCACCAGCTACGGCGCCGACATCGAGGACGCGCCGCGCCTGGGCGCGCTGGTGAAGCGCTTGCTCAAGGAAGTGCCCGACATCGCGCGACTGCGGCTGTCGTCCATCGACTCGGTCGAGGCCGACGATGATCTGCTCGATGCCTTGGCGAACGAAGCGCGCCTGATGCCGCACCTGCACCTGTCCTTGCAGGCCGGCGACGACATGATCCTCAAGCGCATGAAGCGGCGGCATTCCCGCGCCGACGCCATTGCCTTCTGCGATGAGGTGCGCCGCCTACGGCCCGATGGGGTGTTCGGCGCCGACATCATTGCCGGTTTCCCGACCGAAACCGAAGACATGTTCCAGCGCTCGTTCGATCTGGTCGATGAATGCGGCCTCACGCAGCTTCACGTTTTCCCATTCTCGGCGCGCCCCGGCACGCCGGCGGCGCGCATGCCGCAGCTTGACCGCGCCGTCATCAAGGAGCGTGCGCAGCGGCTGCGCGAAAAAGGCGATGCGGCCTTGCGCGCGCATCTCGAGCGCCAAGTCGGCGCGCGCCGGCAGGTTTTGACCGAACGCGGCGGCATCGGTCGTACCGAGCAATTCACCGCCGTGCGGCTCACAGCGCCATTGTCGCCCGGCAGGCTTGTCGATTTGATGATTGCCGGTCACGATGGTCGGCAATTGATAGCAGCTAGGGAGAAGTGGGATGTCGAAGGTGGATCATCAGATCACGACGATCGAGCAACTCGAGACGCTCTACGGCGAGAAGAACCCCAATTCGATCGTCAAGGAAATCGACCACATCAACGCCAGCTACCGTAAGCTGATCGAGGCGGCGCCGTTCGTGGCGATTGCGACCGGCGGTCCGGAAGGATTCGATTGCTCGCCCAAGGGCGATGCGCCGGGATTCGTGCGCGTGCTGGACGAGAAGACATTGGCGATTCCGGACCGGCCCGGTAACAACCGGCTCGACGGCTTCCGCAACATCTTGCGCGACCCGCGTATCGGGCTGCTGTTTCTCATCCCCGGTGTCGGCGAGACCTTTCGCGTCAATGGCCGGGCTTCGATCTCGATCGATCCCGATCTGATGCAGAGCTTCGCGGTCAACGGCAAACTGCCGCGCTCGGTGCTGATCGTTCACGTCGAGACCGCGTATTTTCATTGCTCGAAGGCGGTCGTGCGCGCGAAGCTCTGGAACGAAGAGAGCAAGATCGATCGCAAGGTTCTGCCTTCAATCGGCACGATCATCGCCGAGTTGAGCGCCGGCAAGCTCGGGGGCGAAGCTTATGACCGCGAGATGCCGGAGCGGATCAAGGCGCAGCTTTATTGAGGCGGCCCCATGGTTCGAGACGGCGCCATAGTGCGTCGAAGACGCGCGTAACCGCGCTTATGGCGCCTCCTCACCATGAGGCCGATCCTCTTCCTTCCACCCGCATGCTTTCAGCATCTCGCGCATGTGCGCCGGTGCCGACGCTCCGACTTTCACGGCTGGCTTGTTCTTGGAAATCGGCACCACGATCTCGCGCGAATGCAGATGCAGCGGCGGTCCGCCCAAAGAAACTAAATTGCGCGGCGCGGTGCCATAGATATTGTCGCCGAGAATCGGAAAGCCCATTTCGGCGCAATGCACGCGCAGTTGATGCGTGCGGCCGGTGAGAGGTTCGAGCGCGAGCCAGGTGAGGCTCTTCTTATCCCTCCCCTGCAAGGGGAGGGTGGCGAGCGAAAGCGAGCCGGGTGGGGTTAGGCCGGCGGCATGCTGTGACGATTCCCCCACCTCGCCGCTGCGCGGCGACCCTCCCCCTTCGGGGGAGGGATAAGAAAACCGTCCCATTACCTTCCACAATGTCTGCGCCGGCTTGCCGTCGGCGTCGGGCTTCATCCACCAACCGCGATCTTCGTCTAGCTTGCCGAGCGGCATGTCGATGCGGCCTTCGTCCTCGGCAGGTCCGCCCTCCACCACCGCCCAGTAGGTCTTGCCGATCTGGCCGTTCTTGAACAGCTTGCCCAGAAGCGCGAGCGCCTTGCGGTGGCGGCCAAGCACCAGGCAGCCGGACGTATCCTTGTCGAGCCGGTGCGCCAGCGCCGGCATGCGCGGCAGGCCAAAGCGCAGCACGTCGAAATAATCTTCCAGGCTGGCGCCGCCCTTCGGCCCGCGATGCACCGACAGCCCGGCCGGCTTGTCGATCACCAGCATCATGCCGTCGCGGTAGAGCAGACGGGAAAGCATCTCTTCCGGTGTCATGACGAAACGGCTATCACGGACGCGGCATGAACGATACGACGCAAACTGGAAGCTGGTGGAAGCGCCTGAGCGGCGGGCTCAAGCGCACGTCGGCGTCGCTCGGCGGCGCCATCGCCGATCTGGTCACCAAGCGCAAGCTCGATGCAGCGACGCTGGAAGAACTGGAAAACGAATTGATCCGTGCCGATCTCGGCGTTGCCTTCGCTGGCCGCGTGGCTTCGGCGCTGAGCGATGGGCGCTTTGAAAAGGGCCTCGCGCCCGAGGACGTGCGCGCGCTACTCGCGGCCGAAATCGAGAAGGTGCTGGCGCCGGTGGCGAAACCGCTGGAGGTGACCGCTACCCCATTCGTCATTCTCGTGGCTGGCGTCAATGGTTCCGGCAAGACCACGACGATCGGCAAATTGGCCGCGCGCTTCCGCGCCGACGGCAAGAAGGTGATGCTTGTCGCTGGTGATACGTTTCGTGCCGCCGCTATTGAGCAGTTGAAAATCTGGGGCGAGCGCACCGGCGCGGCGGTAAAAGCCAGCGCGCAAGGGAGCGATCCGGCAAGCCTCGCGTTTGAGGCGATCACGGCCGCGAAGGCCGACGGCAGCGAAGTGGTGCTGGTCGATACCGCCGGGCGCTTGCAGAATCGCGCCGAACTGATGAACGAACTGGAGAAGATCGTGCGTGTGATGCGCAAGGTCGAGCCGACCGCGCCGCACGCGGTGCTGCTGGTACTGGATGCCACCGTCGGTCAGAATGCGCTCAGCCAGGTCGAGACCTTCGGCAAGATCGCCGGCGTCACCGGGCTGGTAATGACCAAGCTCGACGGCACTGCGCGCGGCGGCATTCTGGTGGCGATCGCCGAACGGTTCAAGCTGCCGGTGCACTTCATCGGCGTCGGCGAGGGTGTCGACGATTTGAGCGAATTCACCGCGCGGGATTTTGCAAGGGCGGTGGTGGGAATCGAAGACTAAAGTCGTCATGCCCGGCCTTGTGCCGGGCATCCACGTCTTTAGGTTTTGCAAAGAGAAAGGCGTGGATGGCCGGGACAAGCCCGGCCATGACGGAATCTGAATATGACTGAGAAGAAAAAGCTCAATCCGACGCTGAAGCTGGTGCTCGATATCGGGCCGCTCATTCTGTTCTTCGCCGCCAATGCCAAATTTGGAATCTATGCGGCGACCGGTTCTTTCATGGTGGCGGTGCTGATCGCGCTGGCGGTCTCCTATTTCCTGACGCGCCACATCGCGATCATGCCGGTGGTCACGGCGGTGATCGTGCTGGTGTTCGGCGGGTTGACGCTGGTGCTGCACGACGATCTGTTCATCAAACTCAAGCCCACCATCATTTATCTCCTGTTCGGTGGCGCACTGTTTTTTGGACTTTATTTCAACAAGCCGCTGCTCGGCATGGTGTTCGACTCGGTTTTTAATTTGACGGAAGAAGGCTGGCGCAAATTGACCTGGCGCTGGGCGCTCTTCTTTTTGTTTCTGGCCGTCGTCAATGAAGTCGTGTGGCGAACGCAGACCACGGATTTCTGGGTCAGCTTCAAATTGTTCGGCGTGGTGCCGCTGACGTTCCTGTTCGGCGCGCTGCAATATCCGCTGCTGGTGAAATACGCGGTGGAGGAGAAGAAGGAATAGCTCCGTCATCCTTCGAGGCTCGCCGCTGCGCGGCTCACATCTCAGGGTGACGGGTCAGGGTTTAGCAACCGCCTTCTCGATCTCCGGCTCCAGCACGCGCGCCAGGTTCTCCGCCGTGATCGGCCCAATCAGCTTGTAGGCGATGCGGCCATCGCGTCCGACCAGAAAAGTTTCCGGCACGCCATAGACTCCCCAGTCGATGGACGTGCGGCCCTTGGCGTCGGCGCCGGCGGCGGCGAAGGGATTGCCGTAGCGATTGAGAAAGCGGCGCGCATTGTCAGGCGCGTCTTTGTAATTGATGCCGACCAGTTGAATGCGCTTGTCGTGCGACAGTTTTTCCAGCAGCGGCACCTCGTCGTGACAGGGCACGCACCACGACGCCCACACATTCACCAACGAGATTTTGCCTTCGAGCGTGGCGTTGGAAAGGCCCGGCACAGGCTTGCCGTCTTGCGTCAAATTTTCGATCGGCGGCAGGTCGGTCGCCGGCGCTTGCTTGCCGATAAGGGCGGAGGGCAGCTTGGACGGATCGCCGGCGCCGAGCCCGAAATAAAACAGCGCCGCCAGCCCGATGAACAGAATGAGCGGCAGCAGCGCCAGAATATTGCGCGTTCGCTTACGTGCGGAATTGCCGTCCGCGGCGGTCATTGGGTATCCTCGCTGGCGTTCTGCGAGCGCCGCCGTACGCCGCGCGCCTCAAGCTCGCGGAGAATGCGCCGCTGCGTCGCGTAGTCCGCAATAATCCATAAGATCATGGCGATCACCACGAAAGCGGTCACGATATATGATGCAATAATAAATGACGCATGTGGGCCAAGAGTCATGCTGTCTGTTCTCTTGCCTGCATCATCCGCATCGAGCGCACGCGTCGGCGCAAAATCTCGTTGCGCATGGCGGCGAGATGCAGCGTGAAAAACAACAGCGTGAACGCGATGGCCATGATCAGCAGCGGCCACAGGATCGATGGCGCAATCGCGGATCCGCCCAGGCGCATGATCGAGGCCGGCTGGTGCAACGTGTTCCACCATTCGACCGAGAATTTGATGATCGGAATGTTGACCGCGCCGACCAGCGCCAGAATCGCCGCCGCGCGCGACGAGCGATTGGGGTCTTCGGCCGTCCAGTACAGCGCCAGCATGCCGAGATACAAAAGAAACAGCACCAGCACGGAAGTGAGCCGCGCATCCCACACCCAATAAGTCCCCCAGGTCGGCCGCCCCCAGAGCGAGCCGGTGACGAGACAGATGAAGGTGAAGGCAGCCCCGATCGGCGCCGCCGCCTTGCCGGCGACATCGGCGAGCGGATGACGCCACACCAGCGTGCCGAAGGCGGCGACCGTCATCAGGCCCCAGCCCATCATGCCGAGCCAGGCGGCCGGCACATGCAGATACATGATCTTGACGGTCGCGCCCTGCTGGTAATCGTCGGGAGCGCCGGCGACGCGATAAAGTCCGTAGATGAATACGGCCGCCGTCAGCACCGTCAGCCACGGCAGCGTGCGGTTGATCAGGTTCAGAAAACGCGTCGGGTTGGCGAGGTCGATGACTGCCATGAGCGGCCTTTTAGTCAGCGCTGCCGGGGCGGGCAATGGCAGCGATCATTCCTGCCCCTGACGTAAGGCCGCGGCAGCGGCGAAGGGACCGAGAATGAAACTCGCCAAAGATAGCGCGCAAAGAATGGTAAAAGGTGGGCCGAACGGCGCTGGCCCGACAATGGCGGCGTTGGCGGCGGCGACGCCGAAAATGAGAACCGGAATGGTCAGGGGCAGCACCAGCACCGCCAGCAGAAGTCCGCCGCGCCGCAGCGCCACCGCCAAAGCCGCGCCGATTAAGCCGATGAAAGTCAGCGCCGGCGTCCCGGCCAGAAGCGTCAGCGCCACCCAGCCCATCGATGACAATTCGACGTTGAGCATCAGCGCGAGTACCGGCGTGATGATAATCAGGGGAAGTGCGGTGGTGAGCCAATGCGCGATGGCCTTGGCGGCGACGGCGAGTTCAAGCGGCAACGGGCCCATCATGAGGAGATCGAGCGAGCCATCGTCATGGTCGGTGGCGAACAGCCGGTCGAGCGCCAGCAGGCTGGCCAGCAGCGCGCCCAGCCACAAAATGGCCGGGCCAATGCGTCCGAGCAGACTTAGATCGGGGCCGATCGCGAAAGGCATCATCACCACCACGATCAGATAAAACAGCGCGCCCATCAGCGCGCCGCCGCCGACTCGAACGGCGAGGCGCATGTCGCGCTTGAGCAGGGCGAAAAAGGCGGTCATCCCGCCGCTCCCAATTCCAATTCCCGCGCATCCTCCAGCCCAATCGGCCCATGCGCCGCTGCCACGATCATTCCGCCGCCGGAGCGATGGGCCGCCATCAGCGCGGCCAGCCGCTCCTGCGAAGGCGCATCGAGCGCGGAGGTCGGCTCGTCCAGCAACCAAAGCGGTCGCTGCACGGCGGCCAGCCGGGCAATCGATAGCCGGCGCTGTTGCCCGGCCGAGAGATAGGCGGCTGGCAGGTCGGCCAAATCAGCCAAGTCGACCGCGGCCAATGCCGGCTCGACGGGCGTGGATCGCCCGCCCAAATACGACGCCCAGAAGGTGAGGTTTTCGCGCACCGAAAGCGAAGGTTTCACCGCATCGAGATGGCCGAGATAGTGCGCCTGCTCGGAAAGCGTCGCCTCTGCTGCCCCGCCGCTAAGCGTCAGGCTTCCCTCGGCCACTCGCAGCAGTCCGGCGATCTGGCGCAGCAAGGACGACTTGCCGGCGCCGTTGCGGCCGGTCACCACCAGCGCTTCGCCGCCGGACAGGCTGAAATTCACTCCGGTGAAAACGCTTCGCCCGCCGCGTTCGCAGGCCAGATTCTCAGCCTGAAGCCGCATCATGCCGGCCGCCAGCCAGACGCTCTGCGCTGGACGGCCATGCAACTCCCGAAATCGATCAAATTTCCCATCATCTTTTGGAATCGTTCCGGTCATTATGGCTTTGGCAGCGAAAAGACTTTATAAGCCAGCCCTTACGACGTTATGTAACGATATTTGGACAATGGTCGCGCCGGCAATAAAACTTCTTTATTGCCAGAGATTTAGCCGACTGCCGCCCGCTTGAATGCCAATTCGACGCCGACCTCCCTGCCGGGAATGGAACCAACCGACATGACCTCCCTCGATAGTTTCAAATGCTGCAAGACCCTCAAGGCTGGCGGCAAGACCTACGCCTATTACAGCCTCCCGGTCGCCGAGAAAAACGGTCTCAAGGGTATTTCCCGCCTGCCGTTCTCGATGAAGGTGCTCCTGGAAAACCTGCTGCGCAACGAAGACGGGCGCACGGTCACGAAGGAAGACATCAAGGCCGTAGCGGAATGGCTCAAGGCCAAAACCTCCACCCATGAATTCGCATTCCGCCCGGCGCGCGTGCTGATGCAGGACTTCACCGGCGTTCCGGCCGTGGTCGATCTCGCCGCCATGCGCGACGCCATGAAAGAGCTCGGCGGCGACGCCAAGAAGATCAACCCGCTCATCCCGGTAGATCTGGTGATCGACCATTCGGTGGCGGTGACCTTCTTCGGCAACAACCAGGCCTTCAAAAAAAACGTCGAAGAAGAATACCGGCAGAACCAGGAGCGCTACAAATTCCTGAAATGGGCGCAGCGCTCGTTCGATAATTTCCGCGTGGTGCCGCCCGGTACCGGCATCTGCCATCAGGTCAATCTCGAATATCTGTCACGCGTGGTCTGGAGCAAGAAGGACAAGGTCAAGGTCGACGGCAAGAACGCGACCATGGAAGTCGCCTATCCCGACACGCTGGTCGGCACCGACTCGCACACCACCATGGTCAACGGCCTCTCGGTGCTCGGCTGGGGCGTGGGCGGCATCGAGGCGGAAGCCGCCATGCTCGGCCAGCCTTTGTCGATGACGCTGCCGGAAGTGATCGGTTTCAAGCTCACTGGCCGCCTGAAGGAAGGCGTCACCGCCACCGACCTCGTGCTCACCGTCACCCAGGCGTTGCGCGCGCACGGCGTGGTCGGCAAATTCGTCGAGTTCTTCGGCGCCGGCCTCACGCACCTCACCATCGCCGACCGCGCCACGCTCGGCAACATGGCGCCGGAATATGGCGCGACCTGCGGTTTCTCGCCGGTCGACGACGACACCATCCAGTTCCTCAAGGACACCAACCGTCCGCCCGAAGTGGTCAAGCTAGTCGAGGCCTATTGCAAGGCGCAGGGCATGTACCGCGTGAAGACCACGCCCGACCCGATGTTCACCGACATTCTCAAGCTCGACCTCGCCACCGTCGAACCGTCGCTGTCCGGACCGAAGCGCCCGCAAGACCGGATCGCGCTCAGGGACGTCAAAGCCGGCTTCACCACGTCGATGGACAAGGAATATAACAAAGGCAACGAGCTCAAGAAGCGCGTGCCTGTCGCCGAGCGCAAGTACGATGTCGGCAATGGCGACGTCGTGATCGCGGCTATCACCTCCTGCACCAACACGTCGAACCCGAGCGTCATGATCGGGGCGGGCCTGCTCGCCCGCAAGGCGGCGGCCAAGGGCCTCACCGCCAAGCCATGGGTGAAGACTTCGCTCGCGCCCGGCTCGCAGGTGGTCGGCGAATATCTCGAGAACTCCGGTCTGCAAAAAGACCTCGATAAAGTCGGCTTCAATCTCGTCGGCTACGGCTGCACCACCTGCATCGGCAATTCCGGTCCGCTGCCGGAGGAAATCTCCGAAGCGGTCAACGAGAACGATCTGGTGGCGGCGGCGGTGCTCTCGGGTAACCGCAACTTCGAAGGCCGCGTCAACGCCGACGTGCGCGCCAACTATCTGGCTTCGCCGCCTCTGGTGGTGGCCTATTCAATTGCCGGTTCAATGTATGTCGATCTCGCCAAGGATCCGCTCGGCGTCGACCAGAAGGGCAAGAACGTTTTCTTGAAGGACATCTGGCCGTCGAACAAGGAAATCGGCGAGTTCGTGGCGAAGAACGTGACCAAGAAAATCTTCGCCAAGAAATATGCCGACGTGTTCAAGGGCGATGCCAACTGGCGCAAGATCGCGGTCAAGGGCGGCATGACCTTCGAGTGGGATGACCGTTCGACCTATGTGCAGAACCCGCCTTATTTCGAGGGCATGCAAAAGCGCCAGCGTCCGATCGAGGACATTGTCGATGCGCGCGTGCTCGGCCTGTTCCTCGACTCGATCACCACCGACCACATCTCGCCGGCGGGATCGATCAAGGAATCGAGCCCGGCCGGCGAATACCTGCGCGATCACCAGGTGCGCCCGAAGGACTTCAACCAGTACGGCACCCGCCGCGGCAATCACCAGGTGATGATGCGCGGCACCTTCGGCAATATTCGCATCAAGAACCAGATGGTGCCGGGCGTCGAAGGCGGCGTCACCATCCACTATCCGTCGAAGAAGCAGATGACGATCTACGACGCGGCCATGAAGTATAAGGCCGACAACGTCCCGCTCGTCGTCTTCGCCGGCAAGGAATACGGCACCGGCTCGTCGCGCGACTGGGCCGCCAAGGGCTCGGTGTTGCTTGGCATCCGCGCCGTCATCACTCAATCGTTCGAGCGCATCCACCGTTCCAACCTGATCGGCATGGGCGTGATGCCGCTGGTATTCGAGGAAGGAACTTCCTGGCAGACGCTCGGCTTGAAGGGCGACGAGCAGGTCACCATCCGCGGCCTGCACGGCGATTTGAAGCCGCGCCAGAAGCTGATGGCCGAGATCGTCTCCGGCAACGGCACGCTCAAGCGGGTACCGCTGATCTGCCGCATCGATACGCTCGACGAGCTCGACTACTTCAAGAACGGTGGCATCCTGCAATACGTGTTGCGGTCGTTGGCGGGCTGACGGCTAATCCGCTGCCCAACAAGTGGGACCACTCACCGCGAAGTGAGTGGCAGGTGATCGGCGAAGCGCCCTAAATGCAATCTCACCAGCCGGGGGGATTCGTGAGAGCGACATGACCGATTGCCGCATCATCTATCGTCAGATCGCCTTCATCGCGGCGACCCTCTGCGCTTCACTCGCTTTTGTGCCGTCGGCTTCCGCCGGCGAGCCGCGCGCGGTCATCGAACTGTTCACCAGCCAAGGCTGCTCGTCTTGCCCGCCGGCCGACCGGCTGATGGGCGAACTGGCGCAAGACCCATCGCTGATTGTGCTCAGTCTGCCGGTCGATTACTGGGATTATCTCGGCTGGAAGGACACGCTCGCTTTACACGGTCATTCCAACCGGCAGCGCGCCTATTCGGCCGCGCGTGGCGACGGCCCAATCTATACGCCGCAGGCCGTTATCAATGGCGTCGCGCAAGTGCTCGGCAGCGACAAGGCGGGAATCGAACGCGCGATTGCGCAGACGCAAAAACAAGATGCGCCATTGAGCTTGCCGGTGAGCATGGCGATTAAGGACGGCAAGGTTATTGTGAACGTGCCGGCATCCGAAGGCGCGCACGGCAGCGCCGAAGTTTGGCTCTGCCCGGTAACGTCGGATGCCAAGGTTGCAATCGGGCGCGGCGAAAACGGTGGCCACACGCTTAGTTATCACAACGTCGTGCGGCGCTGGATCAAGCTCGGCGTCTGGAGCGGCAAGGCGGAAACATTCGAATTGCCACTGAGCCAGTTGCCCGATGCCGGTTACACACTCAACGACATCGACGAACTGGCGGTCATCGTGCAAAGCGGCGTCGTCGCCAAGCCGGGCTTGATGCTCGGCGCGACGACCGTGGCGCTGAAGTAAAATCCATTTCTGTCATTCCGGGACGCGGACGAAGTCCGCGAACCCGGAATCCAGCACCACATAAACCCGTGTATCTGGATTCCGCGTTCGCGCGCTTTCGCGGGCGCCCCGGAATGCCGGCTTTGAAACGCATAAAAAAAATCGGGCCGGCTGACTAGCCGACCCGAAGAACTAGGGGATTGAATCTACTCTCACGCTAACTCAACTGGCCCGGTCGGTTGACCCCCGGGGGGCTGGGGGGCTGAGGAATCCGGAGATCGACCGGACCGGGCCTTGAGGCAACGCTGCCGTTATCCCAAGCGCTCGTGACCGGCAATTGACCGAAATAGGGCGTTATTGTGGGACGTTTTAACGAATTCGTGATCGAAACCGCGCCGTATGTGCTGGTTTTTGGCCCCGCCAATTGCCTGAAACCGCCCTTGCCGTGAAACGTTTACAGCGCGATCATCGAGACTAACGAGAAAAAAGGAGGCGCCGCATGACGTTCGGTACCGGCGATATCGATCCCAGCCAGTCCCCGGGGGGCGGCTCCCCTGCGCGTAGTTCCGCCGCCCCCTTGATGAGTTCAGGCGCACATCAAAATTCAAGTCTTAATCAGGTCACATTCAGCCGCCGCGAACTCAATCGCATTCTCGATCTGTACGGCCGCATGGTCGCCGCCGGTGAATGGCGCGATTACGCCATCGATTTTCTCAAGGACCGCGCGGTGTTCTCGGTGTTCCGCCGCTCGTCGGAAGTGCCGCTCTACCGCATCGAAAAAAATCCGAAGCTGGAACACAAGCAGGGCGCTTTCAGCGTGATCTCGGCCACAGGTTTAATTCTGCGGCGTGGCCATGAGCTCGAGCGCGTGCTGCGCGTGATCGACAAGTCGCAATTGGCGCTGGTGGCGGATTAAGAGGACCGCGGCTTTGTCGTCCCACCCTCACCAAGCACGCGCTGCATCAGCAGCGTGTCGCGCCAGTGGCCGTGTTTGAAGCCAACATCGTGCACGATGCCGACGTGAGCAAAGCCGAGTGCCCGGTGCAGGCCGACGGAGCCCGCCTGGTTCGGCGAATCGCCGATCACCGCGATCATCTGGCGGAAGCCGCGTTGCGTACAGGCTTCGATCAGCGCCGTCAGCAGCGCGCGACCGACGCCGCCGCGTTGATGGGCGGGAGAGATGTAAACCGAATCCTCCACCGTCCAGCGATAGGCCGGCCGCGTGCGGTAGAGCGCGGCATAGGCGTAGCCGGCGAGTTCGCCATTGGCCTCGGCGGCGAGATAAGGAAATCCCGTCTCGGTCAATTCGCGCATGCGGCGCGCCATCTCGGCCTCGTCCGGCGGTGTGAGTTCGAACGAGGCGGTGCCGTGCAGAACTGACTCGGCATAAATGCGGGTGATGGCGGGAATGTCGGCGGGCGTCGCGGGGCGGGCTATTGTCATGGCCAAGCCTGTAGAAATTCCAAATATGCGGGCATTTCGATGCTGATGCTCTTTTTAGTCGCATGTCGATGGGCTAACATGCACCGTTTTGTAGGGGGCCAATCTAGCTTGGGGGTCACAAATGCATCCTGCTCTATTTGCTATCGCCTATATCGTTGTCATGCTCTTCACATATATTTTGCCGTGGCTCGGATCGAACTCGGCAGCGGTGAACACGATAACTTCGGCGCAAGGCGGCGGAATGAATCCATTCTTCTGGGTTCACTTGATCGTCTGGGCCATCCTGATCGGGCTTGCTTACGCACGCGGGAAGTCGATTAATCAGGGCTGGCTGATCATACTTCCAATTCTCGGTGCAATCTTCGATCTGGTGCCAGGCTTGAATTGGATCCCGTTGATCCCGACGATTTTAAACGTCGCTTGCATTATTTGCGGCGTGGCTTTGCGCCCGCGTCTGGCCGCCTAGACTAGTGGAGCGGATTTGACGTTCGCTACCCGCTTGCCGCGAATATCGTAAGCGAACGTCAAATCCAAAGCTCCACTAGCAACAATAACTTGCTAGTGGTCCTTTGATTCTAACATTCGCAAAAGCGCCTCCACAGACGGGATGCGAATGTTAGAATCGGACCACTAGCGGCGACAAGTCCAGCGACAAAAAACGCCCCGGCATCAAGCTGGGGCGTTCGATTATTAAACCTGCCGTGCCGTTAAGGACGGATGCGCCACAGATGCGGGTAATGGCCGGAATATCGGCGGGCGTGGCGGGACGGATTTTCATGGGTCACTCCAAGCACGAACCTGGCTGGCACGTCAGATCGGAATGACGCGCGGCGACGCAGGTTTTGATCCAGGCAAGGTATGCCAAAAATTTCCGAACCAGTCCTTCGCGAAGTTTATGAAATACCCAGATAGTTCAGACGGTGAGAAATGAAATTTGTATAGAATGAGCCCGCTGACAATAACGTTTATTACGGAAATGATCGCTATCCATTCGAAGTCAACCGCCGGGACTGTTCCGCCGCGCCGGCGCAGCGATGCGATTGCGATACCTAAGCTTACAAGCGGTGGTGCGATCACGATCGGTATGAAAGCGCAAAGCCAGAGAAAATGCGCGGGACCGAATGCCGGGAGCGCCGCCAGTCGGCTGTCGATGAGATTTTTCGCCCTGATCTGTATCCGCGCCAGCGCAGCTTCGGCGCCGACGAGTGTTCCGCAGCGTGGACAGATTGAACGCCCGCCTAGTTCTGTCCCGCAGGTCGAGCAATGCGTCAGCGCCATCGTCGCGCCCTACATCATTCCGGCGAGAATGCGCTGCTGAAATGCAAGGTTCATACGCTTTGCGGTTTGGTAAGCATCGATCATCGACCAAATCCATACGGTCCAGCCAAGCAGAACAAACCAGAGTATGATGGTGCCGAGCAACATCAGGATGCCCTTGCCAACCTGGCCGTTATACATTTGCCCGGCGCCGCTGATAAAGAAGGATAGCAAGAGGGCAACGCCTGGCGATTTCGAAGCCGCTTCGCCGCTGAGAAGCAGCGCAGCTTGAGCCAGATTTGCGGCTTGGTTGGGAATGTTATTTGTCACTTGCACGATTGTGCCGCCCTCGGCAGTTGCCGTGATGGTGGGCGGCGGTGGCGCCTTCGCCTGCGTGCGAAACATTACGCCGAGCAGCGGTTCATTTTTCGCCTGCACCCAGGCCTGGGCGCCTTCGACGCAGAAGAAATCCGATTCCTGGACTTGCCCTTCTCCGATCATGCGCTTGATTTCATGACCGCTGTACGGTCCATAATTTTTGCCATCGACATGGACGAACCAGCGCTTGTCGAGCGGGTGGGGCGGCAGGGCCGCATCGGCGGCCGCGGCGCGCATTACAGTCGGTTCGCTGCGCGGTGCGCGCGGCGGCAGGCCATCGTCTGCATTTGACATGAATGTATGTCCCCCAATGCTCTTATTATTCGGGACAATGTGGGGTTGCGCAAGGGCAGGTAGCGCCTGTCCAAATAACAAAACGCCCCGGCATTAAGCCGGGGCGCTGAATCATTTCCGTATGCTGCTGCTTAGCGGCGATCGCCCATAAACCGCAGCATGAACAGGAACAGGTTGATGAAGTCGAGATAGAGCGTCAGCGCGCCCATCACGGCTTTGCGGCCGGAGACGGTGCCGTCATCATTGGCCGAATACATCTCCTTGATCTTCTGCGTATCCCAGGCGGTCAGCCCGGCGAAGATCAGGACGCCGATCGCCGAGATGGCGAAATCGAGGCCGCTGCTCTTGAGGAAGATGTTGACGATCATCGCCAGGATGAGCCCGAACAGGCCCATGATCAGGAACGATCCGATCGGCGAAAGATCGCGCTGCGTGGTGTAGCCGTAGAGGCTCAACGCACCGAACGACGCCGCCGAGATGAAGAAGGTGCGGGCGATCGAGCCGTGCGTGTAGGTCAGGAAGATGGACGACAGCATCACGCCAAGCAAAGCGGCGTAGAGCATGAAGAGCCCGAGCGCGGTCGAGGCTTGCAGCTTGTTGATGCGGAAGCTCAGGAAAAACACGATCCCGAGGGTGCCGAGGAACAGCACGATCATTCCGGCGCCGCCGTAGATCGTCTGGCCGAACGACGTCAGGCTGATTAGCTTGCCGCTCGCATCGGTAACGGCGGCATTCACATAAGTGAAATACGACACGACGCCGGTCAGCGCGACACCGGCCGCCATGTAATTGTAGATCCGGATCATGTAGGCCCGCAGGCCCGCATCGATCACGGCGGCCTGCCCGGCGCCGAAGCCGCGGGCGGCTACGTTACGATCATAGTCCGACATCGAAGTTTCCCTCTCTATGGTCCGGCTTGTCCGCCGGGCTCACGTCAGGCGCGGGCGGCGTTTGCCGTCGCGCTCGTGCTTCAAATCTAGTGATTGCGGAGGCTGTGCGCCAGATATGGCGTGACGATGGCTTTTGGCCCCATTGCGGATCGTTAACGTCACCGCGTGCCGGCATTATAGCGCGATTCCGGGCCGGCTAGCAGGGGGTAGTCAACACGCGGCTAGATGCCGCGCGCATGGTCCCGAAAAGTGGGCACCGGTTTTCGGGCGAGAAAATGCGCAAAAAGCAGGATTCTACAGGTTGCGCAGGACCGGGGCCGGCTTCTGCCCCAATGCCTTGAAGGTACCGGCCAGGCCCAAGGCGATTGTGACAAGAACGGCGGCGGCCGAAGCCGCCAGGGCGGGCAGCGGTTGCCAGGAAAACCGCAAATGCATCAATTCCGTCACGATCAGCCAGCCGGCAAGCGAGCCGCTCAGGACGCCGAACAGGGCGGTGGCGGTGCCAAGCAGCAGATATTCGATCGAATAGGCGCCGAGCAGGCGGGCGCGGGTGGCGCCCAGCGTCTTTAGGATAACCGCGTCGTAAACACGGTGCCGATGCCCGGCGGCGAGCGCGCCACCTAAAACCAGCGCCGCCACCAGCAGCGTCAGCGCTGAGGCGCCACGAATCGCCAGCACCAGATTTTGGATGATGACGCCGATGGCATCGAGCGCGTCCTTCACGCGCACGGTCGTCACCATTGGATATTGCCGCGCCACCGCGCGGATGATCGCCGCCTCCTGCGCGGGCGTGCCGCCGTCGGGGTACGTGAGCGTGGCGAGATGGGTGTGCGGCGCGCCGTCAAAAGCGTGCGGCGAAAAAACCATGACGAAATTGATCCCTAAGTTCTGCCAGTCGAGCGCGCGCAGGTTGGCGATCTTCACGGTGATGTCGCGGCCGAGTACGTTGACCGTGACAGGGTCGCCCAGTTTCAGGCCGAGTCCGTCGGCGATTTTTTTTTCGAACGAAACGAGCGGCGGGCCCTGGTAGTCGGGGCCCCACCATTTTCCTTCGACTACGCGCGAGCCTTCCGGCACGGTGCCGCTATAAGTGATGCCGCGGTCGCTTTGCAGCACCCAGGCGGCTTCCTCTTTCGGCTTCAGATATTCAGCGCGAATGCCGTTGGCCGAGACGATACGGCCGCGCAGCATCGGCACTTCCTCGAGCTTGGCGCTCGGGGCCTGTGCGCGCACGAAATCGTCGAAGGGCTTCGCCTCACTGGCCGGGATGTCGAGGAAATAAAACGATGGCGCCTTCGCCGGCAGTTCGTTGAAGAATTGTAGGCGCAGATTGCCGTCGATTTCGATGACGGTAACGAGCAGCGCGATTCCTAAACCGAGCGACAAGACGATGGTCGGCGTTAGCGCGCCGGGCCGATGGATGTTGGCAACCGCCATGCGCAAGCCCGTCGCGCGGGCGCGCGGCGCGTGGCGCGCGATCCACATCAAGAGCGAACCGACCAGCCGCAGCAAAACGAAGACGGCGGCGGCTACGCCGACATAGATGACGGCGACGCGCCGGTCATAGGCGAGCAGCACGGCGAGCGTGCCGAGCGCGAGCACAGCAACGGTCGTCAAGGCGATGTAAATCCGGCGCGGCCAGCTCGGCTGTCCGGCCACCACGTCGCAAAACAGCGCGCCGACCGGCACGTCGTGCGCGCGCCCGAGCGGCCAGAGTGCGAAGGCCAAGGCTGTGAGCAGGCCATAGAGAATCGCCAGCGCCATTTCTGAAATATGCAGCGCGGGGATGAGCGGCAGCGGAATGATCGCGCCGAAGGTCCATGACACGGCGTAAGGCAGCGCGGCGCCGAGAACGGCGCCAATCGCACCGCCGATCAGCGCCAGCACAATCACCTGCGTGAGGTAAATTGCAAAGACGCGAACGCCCGACGCGCCAAGCGCCTTCATGGTGGCGATGGTTTCGCGGCGGCGGTCGAGATGGCTTTTCACCGCATTGCCGACGCCGACGCCGCCGACCAAGAGCGCGGTGAGGCCGACGATGGTGAGGAATTGCGTGAAGCGGTCCACATTGCGCTCAAGCTGCGGCGAGGCATTGCGGCGGTTGCGGATGTCCCAGCCGGCTTGCGGCAATTGCACCTGCGCCTGCTCGGTGACGGCTTTGGCCGCCGCGTCGTCGTCGGCGCTTGCCGGCAAACGGACACGATAACGCCAGCGCACCAGACTACCGGGCTGGATCAACCCGGTGGCGCGCAACGCACCTTCGCTGATCATCAGGCGCGGGCCGAAGCCGATGCCGATCGAAAGCTTGTCCGGCTCGCCGGTGATCGCGGCGCGGATTTCCAGTGTGGCGTTGCCGACGCTGACGTGCGCGCCCGGCTTGAGCGCCAGCCGCGCCAACAGCGTTTCATCGGCGACCGCGCCATAGACGCCGCTTCGGAGCGCCAGCGCATCGTCGAGCGATTGTGCAGGCGCGAGCGTCACCTCACCGAAAAGTGGATAGGCGTTGTCGACCGCTTTGAGTTCGACCAGTGTGGCCTCGCCGTTCGCCGTGCGCGCCATTGCGCGCATCGTGGCCATGCTCGATATCTTGCCGTGCGCTTGCAGGAAGGCGCGTTCGTCAGGCTTGGCTTCACGCTGCACCAGCGTGAAGGACAGATCGCCGCCGAGAATGACCTGGCCTTCGCGCGCCAGGCCGTCCGCGAGGCTGGCCGCAAGCGAACCGACGCCGGCAATCGCCATCGACCCGAGCGCGATGCACATGATGAACACATAAAATCCGCGCAAGCCGCCGCGCATCTCGCGCAACGCAAAACGGAGAGGAAGCCAGCGGCTGGTTGAATTGCTGGCGTGTTCGGTCGCGTTCATGCCTCGTCCACCACATGCCCCGACCGCAGGCGCAGCACGCGGCCGCAGCGTTGCGCCAGCGACGCATCATGGGTGACCAGCACCAAAGTCGCGCCGTGTTTTTCGTGACCGGCGAACAAAAGGTCGACGATCTGCTTGCCGGTATCTTCGTCGAGATTGCCGGTCGGCTCGTCGGCGACAAGAATCGCCGGGTTGGGCGCCAACGCGCGTGCGACCGCGACGCGCTGCTGCTCGCCGCCCGACAATTGCGCCGGATAATGGTGCAGGCGGTCGGCCAAGCCGACGCCTTCGAGTTCGGCCTTGGCGCGTTCCTGCGCGTCGGCGATGCCGGCCAGTTCCAGCGGCACCGCGACGTTTTCCAGCGCGGTCATGGTCGGGATCAGGTGGAAGGATTGAAAGACGATGCCGACATTGCGGCCGCGAAAGCGCGCGAGCTCATCCTCGCTGAGGTCGCCTAAGTTTTCGCCGGCGACCGTCACGCTGCCGGTGTCGGCACGTTCCAGGCCCGCCATCACCATCAGGAGCGTCGATTTGCCGGAGCCGGACGGCCCGATCAGGCCAATCGCCTCGCCCTTACCTATATTGAGACCTATATCCTTGAGGATATGGACTCGGGCAGCTTCATGACCGAGGGACAGGTTTACGCCAGTAAGGGCTATCGCCGGTTCTGGCTTGGAAGGTTCTTTCATGCGGCTCCACCGGTCACGATTACGGTCATATGGGGAAGTTCTGGGCGGGGTAAAGCTGTTGGCGGCAATTCTGCTCACGCTAGCAAGCCTGCTGGCTCCCGGCTTTGCCGCCGCCGCCGACAAACCGGTGAAAATCGTGGTGCTGGGCGATTCGCTCAGCGCTGGTTTTGGTCTGCCGGTCGAAAACGCCTTCCCGACAAAGTTGGGCGCCGCGCTCAAGGCCAAAGGCATCGCCGCCGAAGTCATCAATGCCGGGGTGTCGGGCGACACCGCGAGCGGCGGGCTTGGCCGTGTCGACTGGTCGGTACCGGACGGCACGGACGCCGTGCTGCTCGAACTGGGAGCAAACGACGCCCTGCGCGGCGTCAGTCCGGACGTGACCAAGAAGGCGCTCGTCGGAATTTTGCGGAAACTCAAAAGCCGCGACATACCGGTGCTGCTCGCCGGCATGCTGGCGCCGCCCAACATGGGTGCGGAATACGCGCGCAATTTCGATGCGATTTATCCGGCGCTGGCAAAAGAACACGGCGCGGTGTTTTATCCGTTTTTCCTCGACGGCGTCGCCACCGACGCCAAACTCAACCAGGGCGATGGCCTGCATCCGAACGTCGCCGGTGTCGAAATTATTGTTGAGCGCATTTTGCCGAGGGTGGAAGAATTGATCGGACGGGTGAAGACCGCGCGCGGTTCTTAATCAGGATTTTTTATGCCGCGTCTTTTCACCGGGATCGAAATTCCCTCCGGGATTGCGCTGGCGCTCGACATGCTGCGCGGCGGCTTGCCGGGCGCGCGCTGGATCGACCGCGAGAACTATCACATCACCCTGCGCTTCATCGGCGATGTCAACGATACGGCGGCGCATGAGGCCGCACAGGTGCTCGGTCGCATCGAGCGGTCCGCCTTCGACCTGCATTTCGACGGGCTCACCTCGTTCGACGGCCGCAAGCCGCGCGCGGTGGTGGCGTCGGTGGTGCCGGAGCAAGCGCTTCTCGATCTGCAAGTCGAGCAGGAACGGCTGATGCGGCGCATAGGTTTGGAGCCGGAGGCACGCAAATACACGCCGCATGTTACGCTGGCACGGCTGCGTTCGTCATCCAGCCTCGATGTCGCGGATTATCTTGCCGCGCGCGGCTACTTCCGCACCGCGCCGTTCCAGGTCAGCGAATTCGTGCTGTTTTCCGCGCGCGCCTCGACCGGTGGAGGGCCTTATGTCGTCGAGGCGAGTTATCCGCTGACGGCTTAAACCGTCCCAAACAGCCGCAATTGCGCGTCGAACATCGCCGTCGCGACGCCATTGGCGTCGACTATCGCTTCGCGCATGAGCGACAAGGCCGTATAGCGCGGCGGATCGACCGCGCCGACCACGCTGCCGAAGTCGAAGGTGAATTCGGCTTCGAACTTGCGCGCCAATTGCTGCATGCGCCGGTTATGCGCAAGGCAATCCATCCGCAGCAATTTGATGCCACGGTTGCGGGCGGAAAGCAGGGTGCGTTCGAGCAGGACGGAACCGACTCCGTGGCTTTGCCAGTCCTGTTCGATGCTGAAGGCGGCTTCCGCCTCGTGCTTGAACAGCGGCACGAGCGGACGCAGTTCAGCCGCGCCGCGCAGGGCGCCATCGACAAAGAAGCCATGCACCACCACGCCGAAATCGCCGGCTGTGGCGGCGTGCTTCGCGATGGATTCATCCGAAACCGCGCCGGAAAAGCGGGTGTACCGGCTGTCGCGGTCGAGCCGCAGCAAGTGGTCGCGGTAGGCGTCGGTCTCGCCGATCCACAATTTGCGGACGGTGCCGTCACCGGGCAGGGGTTCGCTCATCTCAATCCTCATATGGCTTTTGCCTTCTGGCCTTTGCCCTGCCTGTCCGCGTTTCCCTCCCGCTGTTATATGGTGCATTGCAGCAGAAAGACGACCCGAAGGGTCATTTGGCGCGGGACCCAGCTGCAAAAACTGCATGGCTAACAAAGGATTAGTCGAAAATGCTGCAAAAATGCTGCGTCGATGCCCCAACATGGAGTGCAGCAATCCTGTAAGGGCGGTATCGCCTACAAGGCGCGGCCGGCGCGGTAAAGATTTACACCCCGCCGCTTTACCCTTAGCTGTCGCGTTCGCCCGCCCGGCCCGCAATCCGCTTCGTTCACCCTCATGTCCGAGATTTTCAGCACCCGCTACGCGGCGCTCATTGCCGCCGGAAAGATCGAAGCCGATCCGGCGCAGGCCATGCTGGCGCGGCATTTCACGGCGTTGGAAGCGCGGCTGGAGGAGCGGCGTCGGGCTAACAAGTCGTCCTCGCTCGGCTGGCTGTTCGCCAAGAAATCCGAATCGACGCCGCTTAAAGGCCTCTACATCCACGGCGAGGTCGGCCGCGGCAAGACCATGCTGATGGATTTGTTTTTCGAAGCGAGCGCCGAGGAACGCAAACGCCGCGCGCACTTTCACGAATTCATGGCGGACGTACACGAGCGCATTCACGGCTATCGGCAGGAGATCAAGAACGGCATCCTGCCCGATCAGGATCCGATCCAGCGCGCGGCTTTGGCGATCGTGGACGAGACCCGGCTTTTATGCTTCGACGAATTCCACGTCACCGACATTGCCGATGCGATGATTCTCGGCCGGCTGTTCACCAAGCTGTTCGAGCGCGGCGTGGTGATGGTGGCGACCTCGAACGTCGCGCCGGACGATCTCTATAAAGACGGCCTCAACCGCAAGCTCTTTTTGCCGTTCATCGCGCTGCTGCAAAGGCAATGCGACGTGCTGCTGCTGGATGCGCGTACCGACTTCCGGCTCGAGAAATTGACCGGCGTGAAGGCCTGGTATGTGCCGCCCGATGCGAAAGCCGAAGCGGCGCTCGACAAGGCCTGGCGCGATTTGGCCGGGGACACGAATGGAGAAGGGCATGATCTGATCGTTAAAGGACACCTTGTTCATGTCCCGAAGGCGGCAATGGGCGTGGCGCGCTTCGATTTCAAAGACCTCTGTGCTCGTCCTTTGGCGGCATCGGACTTTTTGAAAATCGCGCAGGATTTTCACACGCTCATCATCGATCGCATTCCGGTGATGGATGTCCCGCGGCGTAATGAAGCCAAGCGCTTCATTATTCTGATTGACACGCTCTACGACCACGCGGTGAAGCTTCTGGCTTCGGCCGAAGCCGAGCCGGACGAGCTTTATGTCGGCACGACAGGTTACGAAGCCAGTGAGTTCAAACGCACGGCGTCGCGCCTAATTGAGATGCGCTCGCAGGCCTATCTCGGCCTGCCGCATGGCGCGCGTCCAAGCCAGGGCGCCGACTGGTCGGGCATCGTCGACGCTTGAGATCGAGTGGCGAGGTTTTTTTATCTTCCCCCGCGCGTGGGGCAGGAACCTCCGGCCCTTTGTAAAGCCGGCGCGCATCTTGCCGACCAAATTCCTCTGGACAATAGCCGGAACGTCTGCTGGTATAATGTATACACGATGCGTTTTAGAGGCCGGGATATTGCTGCACTACAGCAAAATCGCTAAGCCACATGCGGCCGTGGTCCGCGGCAGCAGCAAAGAGTGTTCATCATCATGGCGCGCAATAAAATTGCGTTAATCGGCGCCGGCCAGATCGGCGGCACGCTCGCCCATCTCATCGGCCTCAAGCAGCTTGGCGACGTCGTCATGTTCGACGTCATGGAAGGCATCCCGCAAGGTAAGGCGCTCGACATCGCCGAGTCTTCGCCGGTCAACGATTTCGACGCCAAATTCACCGGCGCCAACAGCTACGAGGCGATCGAAGGCGCCGATGTCTGCATCGTCACCGCCGGCGTGCCGCGCAAGCCCGGCATGAGCCGCGACGATCTGCTCGACATCAACTTGAAGGTCATGGGCCAGGTCGGCGCCGGCATCGCGAAATACGCGCCGAACGCTTTTGTTATCTGCATTACCAATCCGCTCGACGCGATGGTCTGGGCGCTGCAAAAATCTTCCGGCATGCCGCAGGCAAAAGTCGTTGGCATGGCCGGCGTGCTCGACTCGGCTCGTTTCCGTTATTTCCTCGCCGACGAATTCAACGTCTCGGTGGAAGACGTGACGGCCTTCGTGCTCGGCGGCCACGGCGACACCATGGTGCCGCTGACGCGCTATTCGACGGTCGCTGGCATTCCGGTGCCCGATCTGGTCAAGATGGGCTGGACCACGCAGGCGCGCATCGACGAAATCGTCAAGCGCACCGCCAATGGCGGCGCCGAGATCGTCAATCTGCTGAAAACCGGCTCAGCCTTCTACGCGCCGGCGGCTTCCGCGATTGCGATGGCCGAAAGCTATCTGCTCGACAAAAAGCGCGTGTTGCCTTGCGCGGCCTGGCTTAACGGCGAGTACGGCGTGAAGGATTTGTATGTCGGCGTGCCGGTGGTAATCGGCGCCAAGGGCGTCGAGCGCATCGTTGAAGTCGAATTCAGCGGCGCCGAACGTGGCGCGTTCGAAAAGTCAGTCTCCTCGGTGCAGGGGCTGGTCGACGCCTGCAAGAAGATCGCGCCGAATTTGGCATAGTTGATGCCTGTCCCGGACGCGGTGCAGCGCTTTAGCGCTGCGCCGCCGATCCGAGACCGAAAAGCCTAGGGGAAGCGCCGCATGAACATTCATGAATATCAGGCGAAAGCCGTCCTGAAGGAATTCGGCGTCCCGGTGCCGCGCGGCGTGCCCGCCTTCACTGTCGATGAGGCGATCAAGGGCGCCAATGAGCTCGGCGGCCCCGTCTGGGTCGTGAAGGCGCAAATCCATGCCGGCGGCCGCGGCAAGGCCGGCGGCGTCAAGGTCGTCAAATCCATCGACGACGTGAAGAAGGAAGCGACCCGCATCCTCGGCTCGACGCTGGTGACGCACCAGACCGGCCCGCACGGCAAGAAGGTCAATCGGCTCTACATCGAAGAAGGCTCGGCGATCGACAAGGAGTTCTATCTTTCCGCGTTGATCGACCGCGAAACCTCGCGCGTCGCTTTCGTCGTCTCGACCGAAGGCGGCATGGACATCGAGCAGGTCGCGCACGACACGCCCGAAAAGATCGTCACCTTCTCGGTCGATCCGGCTACCGGCTTCATGCCGCATCATGCGCGCCAGGTCGCGCATGCGCTCAAGCTGACCGGCGATCTCGCCAAGCAGATCGGCGACATTCTGCCGAAGCTCTACGCGGCCTTTATCGCCAAGGACATGTCGATGCTGGAGATCAATCCGCTGGTCGTGACCAGGGATTCCAAGATCATCTGCCTCGACGCCAAAGTCGATTTCGACGGCAACGCGCTTTACCGCCATGCGGATGTAATGGCGCTGCGCGATCTGACCGAAGAAGACGACAAGGAAGTCGAGGCCTCGAAATACGATCTCAACTATATCGCGCTCGACGGCTCGATCGGCTGCATGGTGAACGGCGCCGGCCTGGCGATGGCCAGCATGGACATCATCAAGCTCTACGGCTCGGAGCCGGCGAACTTCCTCGACGTCGGCGGCTCGGCGACGAAGGAAAAGGTCGCCGCCGCGTTCAAGATCATCACTTCCGATCCGAACGTGAAGGGTATTCTGGTCAACATCTTCGGCGGCATCATGAAGTGCGACGTGATCGCGGAAGGCGTGGTCGCGGCGGTCAAGGAAGTCGGCCTCAAGGTGCCGCTGGTTGTGCGTCTGGAAGGCACGAACGTCGAACTCGGCAAGAAGATCATCAAGGAGTCCGGCCTCAACGTGACCTCGGGCGACGACCTCGACGACGCCGCGCAGAAGATCGTCAAAGCCGTGAAAGAGGCCGCCTGATGTCCATCCTCATCGACAAGAACACCAAGGTCATCTGCCAGGGTTTCACCGGCAAGAACGGCACATTCCATTCCGAGCAGGCGATCGCCTACGGAACGAAAATGGTCGGCGGCACCTCGCCGGGCAAAGGCGGGCAGACACATCTTAATCTGCCAGTGTTCGACACCGTCGCCGAAGCGAAGGAGAAAACCGGCTGCGACGCCAGCGTGATTTACGTGCCGCCGCCGGGCGCGGGCGACGCGATCTGCGAAGCGATCGAGGCGGAGATCCCGCTCATCGTCTGCATCACCGAAGGCATTCCGGTGATGGACATGGTCAAGGTCAAGCGCTCGCTGTCCGGTTCGAAGTCACGGCTGATCGGGCCGAATTGCCCCGGCGTCATGACGGCCGGCGAATGCAAGATCGGCATCATGCCGGGCAACATCTTCAAGCCCGGCAAAGTCGGCATTGTCTCGCGCTCCGGTACGCTGACCTATGAAGCCGTGTTCCAGACCACGCGCGAAGGCCTGGGCCAGACCACGGCGGTCGGCATCGGCGGCGATCCGGTCAAGGGCACCGAATTCATCGCCATGCTGGAGATGTTCCTGGGCGATCCGAAGACCGAGTCCATCGTCATGATCGGCGAGATCGGCGGCTCGGCCGAAGAAGACGCCGCGCAATTCCTGATCGATGAGGCCAAGAAGGGCCGCAAGAAGCCGATGGTCGGTTTCATCGCCGGCGTGACAGCCCCTCCCGGCCGCCGCATGGGCCATGCCGGCGCTATTATTTCGGGCGGCAAAGGCGATGCCGGCTCCAAGACGGCGGCGATGGAAGCCGCGGGTATCAAGGTGTCGCTCTCGCCGGCGCGCATCGGCAAGACTTTGGTGGAAGTCTTGAAGGGCTAAGGGCTGCGGGCAGCCAAGCCCGGCTCGATTTCCAAGCTTTTTCAATGAGATTCAAGCGGGCGTGGCAGCGGGCAAAACCGCCGCCGCGCCCGGCTGTTTTTTTGCGCGCCGGGCGGCAAATTCGGACAGTGCATTTTTTTAAAACTGGAGTATCACCCGGCTTACCGAGTCTAGATTTGGGACCAAAGAGTGAGCAAGGATTCAAACCTTCACTCTTTCGTAGACTTAACTACGTCATAAATAGGGTTGAGAGAGAAACCCGGCCTTCGGTCATGAACGGGCCGCCGCCGTCAAAATGGATATCCAAAAGCCGGTCCCGGCTGCTGGGGACGGAACCGGCTCTCGCCCTGAACGCACACAGCGCGCGGCGCCCGCCGCGCCAGGATCAAAAACCGCCATGTCCCGCCAAGACGCCAACGCCGCTTTCGCCCGCACCTCTTTCCTCTACGGCGGCAACGCCGGCTATATCGAAGACCTGCAAGCCAAATATGAGCGCGACCCGAATTCGGTCGATGCCGAATGGCAGGCTTTCTTCGGCGGCCTGAAGGATGACAAAGCCGCGGTCGTCAAATCCGCGCAGGGCGCGTCCTGGAAACAGCCGAACTGGCCGCCGCGGCCGAATGGCGATCTGGTGGCGGCGCTCGACGGCCAATGGGCCGAGACCGAGAAAAAAATCGGCGAGAAGATTGCCGGCAAGGCACAAGCCAAGGGCGTTGAGCTGTCGCCGACCGACGTGCAGCAGGCGACGCGCGATTCGATCCACGCGCTGATGCTGATCCGCGCCTACCGCATGCGCGGCCACTTCCACGCCAAGCTCGATCCGCTCGGCATTCAGGAAGAGCCGAACGAGGAAGAACTCGATCCGCGCTCTTACGGTTTCACCGAAGGCGACCTGGATCGCAAGATTTTCCTCGACAGGGTGCTGGGGATCGAGTTTGCCTCGATCCGCGAAATCGTCGCGATCCTGCGCCGCACTTACTGCCAAACGCTCGGCGTCGAGTTCATGCACATCTCGAACGCCGCGCAGAAAAGCTGGATTCAGTCGCGCATCGAAGGGCGCGACAAGGAGATCAGTTTCACCAAGGAAGGCAAGCGCGCCATCCTCAACAAGCTGGTGGAGGCCGAAGGCTTCGAGAAATTCCTCGACGTCAAATATACCGGCACCAAGCGCTTCGGCCTCGACGGGGCTGAGTCACTCATTCCCGCGCTTGAGCAGATCATCAAGCGTGGCGGCAATCTCGGCGTGCAGGAGATCGTCATCGGCATGCCGCATCGCGGCCGCCTCAATGTCTTGACGCAGGTGATGGCCAAGCCGCACCGCGCCCTGTTCCACGAATTCAAGGGCGGCTCGGCGACGCCGGACGACATCGAAGGTTCCGGCGACGTGAAGTACCATCTCGGCGCCTCGTCGGACCGCGAGTTCGATGGCAACAAGGTGCATCTGTCGCTCACCCCCAACCCGTCGCATCTGGAAATCGTCGACCCGGTGACGCTTGGCAAGGCGCGCGCCAAGCAGGATCAGCTCAACGCCACGCCGGAAGACCGCACCATGGTGCTGCCGCTGCTGATGCACGGCGACGCGGCCTTTGCCGGTCAGGGCGTGGTGGCGGAATGTTTCGGCCTGTCGGACCTGAAGGGCTACCGCACCGGCGGCAGCATTCACTTCATCGTCAATAACCAGATCGGCTTCACGACCTATCCGCGCTACTCGCGCTCGTCGCCTTATCCGTCCGACGTCGCCAAGATGATCGAGGCGTTGATCTTCCACGTCAATGGCGACGATCCGGAAGCGGTGGTCTACGCCGCCAAGATCGCGACCGAATACCGGATGCAATTCCAGCGGCCGGTCGTCATCGACATGTTCTGCTATCGCCGCTTCGGCCACAACGAAGGCGACGAGCCGGCTTTCACCCAGCCGCTGATGTACAAGAAAATCCGCGCGCATCCTTCGACGCTGGAAATCTATTCCAAGCGGCTGGTCGAGGAAGGTGTCGTCTCCGACGATGACGTGACGCAGATGAAGGCGGCCTGGCGCGCCAAGCTCGATGCCGAGTTCGAAACCGCCGGCGGCTACAAGCCGAACAAGGCCGATTGGCTCGACGGCCGCTGGTCCGGGTTGAAGGCGGCGGGCGCGGTCGAAGACCCGCGCCGCGGCAATACGGGCGTTGCGCTCGATACGCTGCGTGAGATCGGCAGCAAGATTACGAAAGTGCCGGAAGGTTTTGTCGTTCACAAGACGATTCAACGGTTTCTCGACAATCGTGCCAAAGCCATCGAAACCGGCGAAGGCATCGACTGGGCGACCTCCGAGGCGCTGGCGTTTTCGACGCTGGTCAAGGAAGGCCACCCGGTCCGTCTGTCCGGCCAGGACTCCGAACGCGGCACATTCTCGCAACGTCATTCGGTGCTGTTCGACCAGAATACGGAAGCGCGCTACACGCCGTTCAACAATCTCGGCGGCGAGCAGGCGCGCTACGAAGTGCTCAACTCGATGCTGTCGGAAGAGGCCGTGCTCGGCTTCGAATACGGCTATTCGGTCACCGAGCCGAACGCGCTGACGCTGTGGGAAGCGCAGTTCGGCGACTTCGCCAATGGCGCGCAGGTGGTGTTCGACCAGTTCATCTCGTCGGGCGAACGCAAATGGCTGCGCATGTCGGGCCTCGTCTGCCTGCTGCCGCATGGCTATGAGGGCCAGGGCCCGGAGCATTCCTCGGCGCGGCTCGAGCGCTTCCTGCAAATGTGCGCGGAAGACAACATGCAGGTCGCAAATTTGACCACGCCGGCGAACTACTTCCACGCTTTGCGCCGGCAGCTCAAGCGAGAAATCCGCAAACCCCTCATTCTCATGACGCCGAAATCGCTGCTGCGCCACAAGCGCGCGGTGTCGCGGCTTGATGAGATGGCGCCGGAGACGACGTTCCATCGTCTGCTGTGGGACGACGCGCAGTTGCTGCCGAACGAGCGGATCAAACTCGTGCCGGACAACAAAATTCGTCGTGTCATCCTATGCACCGGCAAGGTCTATTTCGATCTGTACGAGGAGCGCGAGAAGCGCGGCATTAACGACATCTATCTGCTGCGCATCGAGCAACTGTTTCCGTTTCCGTCGAAGGCGCTGGTGGCCGAGCTGTCGCGCTTCAAGCAGGCCGAGATGGTCTGGTGTCAGGAAGAACCGCGCAACCAGGGCGCCTGGTTCTTCGTCGACGTGTTTCTTAACTGGGTTCTCAACCAGATCGGCGCGACGCATCGCAACTGCCGCTATGCCGGACGTCCGGCCTCGGCCTCGACGGCGGTCGGGCAGATGTCGAAGCATCTGGCGCAGTTGAAGCAGTTCCTCGATGAGGCGCTGGGGTAAGTAGATCATACGCCGTCATGCCCGGCCTTGTGCCGGGCATCCACGCCTTGACGGATGTGCAGCAAGAAAGCCGTGGATGGCCGGGACAAGCCCGGCCATGACGAAAAGGACAGACGAAGATGACTGACATCCGCGTGCCCACCCTCGGCGAATCGGTGACCGAAGCGACCGTCGGCAAATGGTTCAAGCAGCCGGGCGATGCCGTCGCGGTTGACGAACCATTGGTCGAACTGGAAACCGACAAGGTCACGCTCGAAGTGCCGGCGCCCGCCGCCGGCGTGCTCGGCGAGATTGCCGCCAAAAACGGCGAGACGGTCGGCGTCGGCGCCGTGCTCGGCTCGATCAAGGATGGCGCGGCCGCGGCCAAGCCGCCCTCCGCCACCGCCACCAAACCGGCGGCCAGCGCCACCGGCGCGCCGGACGAGAAGACCAGCAAGACCAAGGCAATCGGCGCCGGTCCCGAAACGCCGCAGCTGCGCGAAATGCCGCCGGCTTCCGGCACGGCGGTCCCGCCGTCGGTGCGCAAGATGGCGGCCGAAAGCGGCATGGACCCAGCCAAGGTTTCCGGCACCGGCCTGCACGGTCAGGTGACTAAAGGGGACATGATGGCGGCGATCGAACGCGCGGCCTCGCAGCCGACGCCGGTGTCGGCGCAGGTGCAGATGCGCGCGCCGTCACCGGCCGACGACGCCTCGCGCGAAGAACGCGTGCACATGACGCGGCTGCGCCAGACCATCGCGCGCCGCCTGAAGGATGCGCAGAACACGGCCGCCATGCTCACGACCTTCAATGAGGTCGACATGAGCGCGGTGATGGCGCTGCGCAATCAGTACAAGGAATTGTTTGAGAAGAAGCACGGCGTTAAGTTGGGATTCATGGGCTTCTTCGTGCGCGCCTGCATCGCTGCGCTCAAGGACATTCCGGCCGTCAACGCCGAGATCGACGGCACCGATCTGGTCTATAAAAATTATTATCACATCGGCGTCGCCGTCGGCACCGAGAAGGGCCTCGTGGTGCCGGTGGTGCGCGATGCCGATCATCTTTCGCTCGCCGGCGTCGAGAAGGCGATCAACGATTTCGGCAAGCGCGCGCGCGACGGTCATCTCAAGATCGACGAAATGCAGGGCGGCACGTTCACCATCTCAAACGGCGGCGTCTACGGCTCGCTGATGTCGACGCCGATCCTGAACGTGCCGCAGTCCGGCATTCTCGGCATGCACAAGATTCAGGAACGGCCGGTGGTCATCGGTGGCAAGATCGAGGCGCGGCCGATGATGTATCTGGCGCTGTCCTACGACCATCGCATCGTCGACGGCCGCGAGGCGGTCACCTTCCTGGTGCGGGTGAAGGAAAATCTGGAAGACCCGGCAAGATTGGTTCTGGATCTTTGATCTCTTAATCCCTCCCCTGAAAGGGGAGGGTCGCCGAGCGACGCGAGGCGGGGTGGGGTCATCGTGCAACCGAGACTAAACCCCACCCGCTCGCCGCTTTCGCGGCTCGCCGCCCTCCCCTTGCAGGGGAGGGATAAAGTAAGCGGAGCACTTCTATGGCTACTTACGACCTCATCGTCATCGGCACCGGCCCCGGCGGCTATGTCTGCGCCATCCGCGCGGCGCAATTGGGTTTGAAGACCGCGGTGGTCGAAAAGGAAAAGACGTTCGGCGGCACCTGTCTGAATGTCGGCTGCATTCCGTCGAAGGCGCTGCTGCACGCATCCGAACTATTTGAAGAAGCCGGACATTCGTTTTCCAAGATGGGCATCGGGGTCGGTACGCCCAAGCTCGACCTCAAGGCGATGCTGGCCTTCAAGGATCAGGGCGTCGACGGCAACGTCAAGGGCGTCGAGTTCCTGCTCAAGAAGAACAAAGTCGATGCCTTCTTCGGCAATGCGCGCATCGCCGTCGCCGGCAAGGTCGAAGTCAAGGGCAATGACGGCAAAGAAAACAATAAGACGCAGACGCTGGAAACGAAATCCATCGTCATCGCCACCGGCTCCGATGTTGCGCGCCTGAAAGGCATCGAGATCGACGAAAAGCGTATCGTGTCATCGACTGGCGCGCTCACGCTCGAAAAAGTGCCGGAGCATTTGCTCGTCGTCGGCGCGGGCGTGATCGGACTTGAGCTCGGTTCGGTGTGGCGGCGCTTGGGCGCGAAAGTGACGGTGGTCGAATTCGTCGATGGCATCCTGCCCGGCATGGACGGTGAAATCCGCAAAGCTGCGCAGCGGTTGTTCGAAAAGCAGGGCATGGTGTTCAAACTGTCGTCGAAGGTCACGGCGGTCGATACCTCCGGCAAGACGCTAAAAGCGAAGGTCGAGCCTGCCAATCCTAATTCAAATTTGGGCGGCGCGGCGGAGACGATCGAGGCCGACGTGGTGCTCATATCGATCGGACGCGTGCCTTACACCGAGGGGCTCGGCCTCAAGGAATTAGGCGTCAAGCTCGACGAGCGCGGGCGCATCGTCACCGATCATTATTACGCGACCAGCGTGCCCGGCATCTGGGCGATCGGCGACGTCATTGCGGGCCCGATGCTGGCGCATAAAGCCGAAGACGAAGGCATCGCGGTCGCGGAAATCCTGGTCGGCCAGGCCGGTCACGTGAATTACGACGCCATTCCGAACGTGGTCTACACCTATCCGGAAATCGCCACGGTCGGCAAAAGCGAAGACGAATTGAAAGCGGCGGGCATCGCCTACAACGCCGGCAAGTTTCCGATGACCGCGAACGGCCGCGCCAAGGTCAACATGACCAGCGAAGGCTTCATCAAGATTCTCGCCGACGCCAAGACCGATCGCGTGCTCGGCGTGCAGATGATCTGCGCCGACGCCGGCAACATGATCGCGGAGGCGGCGCTGGCGATGGAATTCGGCGCGTCAGCCGAGGACATCGCGCGCACCTGTCACGCCCATCCGACACTACCGGAGGCGGTGAAGGAAGCGGCGATGGCGGTCGCCAAGCGCGCCATTCATATGTGACGCGGGTGACCGGCCGCACCGATGTTTAATGCGCGCCGGAATGCATCAAAAAATCCAACGCGTGCGGCGCCCAGAGGCCTAGGCCGGTGAATCCCAGTCCCAGCAATCCGAGCAGGCCCGACAGCCAGCCAAGGAAGACCATCCCGGTGATGACCTCCGCCGAGGCCAGCACGATACCGATCTGGAGCACGGCCGAGGCGAATTCATATTGATGGTAGCGCGCCAGCGCCAGATCGCGCTTGCGCTCGGCTTCCTTGGCGCGCTCGGCAAGCTGTTTGCGGCCTTCATTCGATTTGGCGTCGTCTTCGTAACGCGCAACGGTCTTGCGCCAGGTGTCGATGTTTTTGCTAAGCCGGTCCTTTAGCGCTGGCTCGGTGGCGCGGTCGGCCTCGATCTGCATCTGCTCCGCCGCTGTGTTGAGCACGGTGATGCGGATGGTCTTGGCCTGGAAGAAGGCCCACAGGTCGTTGGAGGCGACGTTCAGGGTGATGGCGTTGGTCTGCGCGCTTTTGCCGAGCGTTTCGGAGAAGGCGAGAAACAGCGCCAGCACCGAGATCAGCAGCGCGATTTTCTTGTTGCCGCCGTGCGAGGCGTGTTCGGCGTGTTCGAGATTTTCTTGCGGTCCGGCCATTCTGCGCCCCCAGGGTTTGGAGGCTATGATAGCAGGTTCCGGGCCCGCGCGCAGCGCGCGGGCGGGTTGTCACCGACGATATTACGATGACGCGCGTGGGTGCGCGGCCGCGTAAACTTCCAATAAACGCGCGCTATCGACGGCGGTGTAGATCTGCGTGGTCGAGAGCGAGGCGTGGCCGAGCAATTCCTGGATCGAGCGCAGATCGCCGCCGCGCGCCAGCAAATGGGTGGCGAAGGAATGCCGCAGCGCGTGCGGGGTGGCGCTGTCGGGCAGGCCGAGCGCGCCGCGCAAACGCGCCATCGCCAGTTGCACGATACGCGGCGATAGCGGTCCGCCGCGCACGCCGATGAACAACGGGCCGTCCGACGGGAGCTCTTGCGGACATAACGCGATATAATCGGCGATCAATTTGGCGACCTGCGGCAGTACCGGCACCATGCGCGCTTTGTTGCCTTTGCCGGTGACGGTTAGCGCGCCGAGTTTATCGGGCTCCGGCGCTTGGTCGCGCGTGAGTAAAAGCGCCTCGGCGATGCGCAGGCCGCAGCCATAGAGCAGGCCGAGCACGGCGGCGTCGCGCGCCAGAATCCAGGGCGCGCGTATATCGCCGTCGCGCGCTTCGGTATTGGCGACCCGGCGGGCGTCTTTGACCGCCAAAGGCTTTGGTAGACTGCGCGCCAGTTTTGGTGTGCGGATAGCGGCAAGCGCTGCCACTTTGCCTTTGCCGTCGCGTTCCAGAAAGCGGGCAAAGGAGCGCGCGCCGGCGAGGCCGCGCATCAAAGTCCGGTTGCCGGCCCCGCCCGAACGCCGCGACGCCATGAAGGCGCGCACGTCGGCAGGGGTCAGCTTGACGAGCGTCTTGAGCGAGGGTGGCCCGCCCAGGTGCTCGGCCAGGAAGGCGAGGAACTGGCCGACGTCGCGCTCATAGGCTTCCAATGTTTTTGGCGACATGCGGCGCTCGGCGCCGAGATGGCCGAGCCAGCGGTCGATTTCGGCGGCAACGTCGGGGGCGATTGTCGTTTGTCTAGTCATGGCGGCCTTCACGCCAGTTATTACATTGGATCGTCTACCCTTCCTTAACCGGACGGAATCGGCCACACAAACACCATGGCTCCACGTTTTGTCGATGTTCTGGTGCCGGTGGCGCTCGACCAGACCTATTCCTACCGGGTGCCGGACGGGCTCGAGCTTGCGCCCGGCGACGTCGTGTCCGTGCCGTTGGGCGCGCGCGGCGAGACCACCGGCGTGGTCTGGGCCGACAACGCCAATCCGAACCCGCGCCTGCACAACCGCATGAAGGACGTGGTTGGCAAGCACGACGTGCCGCCGCTCAAGAACGAATTGCGCTCTTTTGTCGATTGGGTTTCCGGCTACACGCTCGCCTCGCGCGGCATGGTGCTGCGCATGGCGCTGCGCATGGGTGAGCAGCTGGGCCCGGCGCGCGAACGTGTCGGCGTGCGCCTGGCCGGACCGCCGCCGCAACGCATGACGCCGGCGCGCGCGCGGGTGCTGAGCTTGATGGCCGACGGCTTTACACGCGCCAAGGGCGATACCGCGCGCGAGGCGGGCGTCAGCTTGGGCGTGATCAATGGGCTGATCGACGATGGCGCCTTAAAGACGATTGTGCTGCCGCCGGAAAAAGTAGCGCAGCCGCCGGATCCGGATTTCGCCAAGCCTGATTTCTTTCTCGGTCAACTGGCGGCGGCCGACGCGCTGCGCACCACGGTCGATCAAGGCGGCTATACCGTCACGCTGGTCGATGGCGTCACCGGCTCCGGCAAGACCGAAGTATATTTCGAGGGCGTCGCCGAGAATATCCGCAAAGGCCGCCAGACGCTGATCCTGATGCCGGAAATCGCGCTCACCGGGCAATCGCTCGATCGTTTCACCGCTCGCTTCGGCGTGCGGCCTGCGGAATGGCATTCGCAGCTCTCGCCGCGCACACGTGCGCGCAACTGGGCGGCGGTGGCGGCGAATGAAGTCTCGGTAGTGGTCGGCGCGCGTTCGGCGCTGTTTCTGCCTTATGCCGATCTCGGCTTGATCGTGGTCGATGAAGAACACGACCCGGCCTACAAGCAGGAAGATGGCGCCCATTATCATGCCCGCGACATGGCGGTGGTGCGCGGTTCGATTGCGAAAATTCCGGTGGTGTTGGCCTCGGCGACGCCCTCGGTCGAGTCGGAAGTCAACGCGCGGCGCGGGCGCTATCGCCGCATTCATCTGCCGGAGCGTTTCGGCGGCGCGCATTTGCCGAGCGTCGAGGCCATCGACATGACGCGCGATGGGCCGCCGCGCGGGCGTTTTATTTCGCCCAAGCTCGCCGAAGCAGTGAGCCATACGCTTGAACGCGGCGAGCAGGCCTTGCTGTTCTTGAACCGGCGCGGCTTTGCGCCGCTTACGCTTTGCCGCGCCTGCGGCTTTCGGCTGCAATGTCCGCATTGCGACGCTTGGCTGGTCGATCATCGCTTTCGCAAGCGGCTGGTCTGTCATCATTGCGGATACGACATGCCGCAGCCGGAAGACTGTCCGAACTGCCACGCCACCGAAAGCTTCCGCCCGGTCGGTCCCGGCGTCGAACGGCTGGAGCAGGAAGCCGCAGAGTTGTTTCCCGACAAGCGCATTCTCGTGCTGTCGAGTGATCTCGTCGAATCGATGGAGCGGCTGCGGCAGGAACTCGACGATGTGGCGGAAGGCCGCTTCGACATTGTTGTGGGGACGCAACTGGTGGCGAAGGGGCATCACTTTCCCAAGCTCAATCTGGTCGGCATCGTCGATGCGGACCTGGGCCTCGGCAATGGCGATCCGCGCGCGGCCGAACGCACGTTTCAGCTATTGCATCAGGTGGTCGGCCGTGCCGGGCGCGAGGAGGGCCGCGGCGTCGGGCTATTGCAGACGCATCAGCCCGAGCACCCCGTGATGAAGGCGCTCATCCTCGGCGATCGCGAGGCGTTCTATTCGAGCGAGATTGCCCTGCGCGAATCGAGCCTGTATCCGCCGTTCGGAAGGCTCGCCAGCATGGTGATCACCGCCAATGAACGGCACGCGGCGGAATCCTATGCGCGCGCGCTGGCGCAATCGGCGCCGCGCCCAAATGGACAAGACGATGTGCGGGTGCTCGGGCCCGCCGAAGCGCCAGTGGCGGTGGTGCGCGGGCGGCATCGCTTCCGCCTGCTGATGAAAGCACCGCGCGATTTCAATCTCTCTAGCTATTTGCGCGATTGGCTGAGCAGCGCGCCCAAACCCAAAGGCAACGTGCGCCTGGAAGTCGACGTCGATCCGCAGAGCTTCTTTTAAGATTTTTCGCGCGCGGCTGAGACGCTTGATGCATATCGCACCAAAGGCGGCTTCAGACCGGACAATTGTAGTTTGTGCCGCACTTTGGGCCGGGCGGCGGCAAAGCAGACTTCCGTGCCGGCGCGCTTGAGCTTGTTGACGAAGGCGGTCAGCGAATGCGCCGCGGTGGTGTCGATCAGCGGCACATCGGTAAAGTCCAAAACAAAAAGACGCGGCGGCGCGCCGACACGTTCCAGCGCCGTCAACACGCGCGCGGTAGCGCCAAAGAAGAATGCGCCGTTGATTCGATAGATCATGACGTCGCGGTCGGTCGCGGCCTTGGCGTCGTAGTGTTCGCCCGGGACGTCGGCCAGATCTTCAAGACCAGCACCGTCTTCGACTTCGACCGCTTCCGCCATGCGATGCAAAAAGAGAAGCGCGCCCATGACCACGCCGACGGTGATGCCGGTGATGAGGTTGACGAAGATAGTGAGCCCGAAAGTGGCGAGCAGCACGGCGGCGTCGCCGCGCGAAGTGCGGATCAGCGACCAGAACTCCTCCTTCTCGGCCATGTTCCAGGCCACCACCACCAGTACGGCGCCCAGCCCGGCGAGCGGGATATAGCCGACCAAGGGCGCTGCGATTGCTAGGAACAGCAGCAGATAGAAGCAATGGAAAATGCCGGAGATCGGTCCGCGCGCGCCCGAACGCACATTGGTGGCGGTGCGCGCCACCGTACCGGTGACGCAGATGCCGCCGAAGATCACCGAGACGATACCGGCGATGCCCTGCGCGCCGAGTTCGGCATTCGAGCGATGACGCCGGCCGGTCATGCCGTCGGCGACGACGGCGGATAAAAGTGACTCAATCGAGCCGAGCAGCGCGATGGCGAAGGCGTCGGGCAGCACCGCCTGCATTTTCTCGAAGCTGAAAGCGGGGAATGACGGCGCCGGCAGCGAGCGCGGCACCGCGCCGAAACGCGAGGTCACGGTGGCGACGTCAAGGTGGAAAAGGAAACAGACCAAAGCGGCCACCGCGATAGCGATCAGAAAGGCCGGCCAGCCTGGACGATAACGGCGCACCAGTAAAATGACCGCGAGCGACAACAGCGTGACGGCAATAGTCTGTAGATTGATCGTCGGCAACGCTGCGCCGATGGCGGCAAGCCGCGGCACCAGTGCCGAAGGCTCGTGCGCGATTTTTAAGCCGAGAACTTCGCTGATCTGGCTGGCGGTGATGATGACCGCGATGCCGGCGGTGAATCCGATCGTCACCGGCAGCGGAATGTATTTGATGTAGGTGCCGAGCCGCAGCAACGCGACCACGATGAGAATGAGACCTGCGATGGCTGTTGCGAGCGCCAGTCCGTCATAGCCGTGGCGCTCGACGATGCTGGCGACCAGGCCGATGAAAGCGCCGGCCGGTCCGCCAACCTGGAAGCGGCTGCCGCCGAGCAGCGAGACGATGAAACCACCGGCAATCGCCGTATAAAGCCCGCGTTCCGGCGACACGCCCGAGGCAATGGCAATCGCCATCGACAACGGCAGCGCCACCACCGCCACGGTGAGCCCGGAAATGGCGTCGGCGCGCAGATCGCGCCAGCCATAGCCTTCACGAAAAACCGTGATCAGCTTGGGCGTGAACAGCTCGACGAAAGTCGGTTCGAGGTGCGCGCTGCGCTTCGGGCGGCCGGGCATGGGCGGGATCCTCAAAGGAAGGCCACCATCTTTTACCTTCGCCAGACGGCGCGCAACTACGCAAAAGCCCGTAGTGGTCTCATTCTACCGAGCAGAACGGCTTATTCCGGCATTTCGGTGTGCTTCACATTCGGCTGCAACAGCACGCAGGCCGCCGCGCAGAAGATCAGCACAAAACCGACGATGTCGGGCAAGGTCGGGCGTTCGCCCAGGATGATGGTCGAGGCGGTGACGCCGATCACCGGCACCAAGAGCGCGCCGATCGAAGCGGTGACGGTGGGCAATTTGCCGACAATCGACCACCAGAGGAAATGCGCCAGACCGACGCCGAAGACGCCGACATAGACCACCGCGAGACCGGCCTCGGTGCTTATCGGCCAAAGATGCGGGTAGCCCTCGGCGAGAACCGTGCCGGCGGCGATGAACAGAAAACCGAACAGCAACTGCCAGGCGGCATTGGCGAGCGGTTCGACCGTGGTTTTCATCCACTTCATGTAGACAGTGGCAAAGGCCCAGCTGAAGGCGCAGCCGAGCGACAGAAACACGGTCGGCGGAAAGCCGTGCGCGAACAGCGGCCAGACCAGAACGCTCAAGCCCGTGACGCACAGGACGAAGGCTAGCAACCGGATGCCGCCGAGCTTCTCGCCCAGAATGATACGGCCGAGCACGGTCGCCCAGATCGGCATGGAATAGGTGATGATGATGGCGCGTGAGGTCTGCCCGGAGAGCTGTGCGAAGGCCGACAGGATCTGGAAGGCGGCGACATTGAAGAAGCCGGCGACCATGATGTGAATGTGTTCGCCGCGCGGAACGCGCAGGCTGTGGCCGGTGAGCAGCGCCGCGCTGAACAGGGTCGCCGCGCCAATGCCGGACCCGGCAAAGCGCAGGCTCCAGGGCGTGACCTCCGGCAGCGCCAGCGCCGCCGCGATCCAGTTGAAACCCCAGGCAAAGGCCAGGAGCACCACTAGGAGCTTGGCGGTGTTGGCGACGTTGCTGCTGCTTTGCTGATCCGGCATCTGCCGTCGGCCCCGGCCATCTGAATGAGGTGAATTGGTAACGGGGCGAGCCCGCCTGTTCCTCGGCGATGCGCAAGCTATAGGCAGGGCGACGCACTGGCGAGGTATCGCTGCGATGCAGATTTGCGCGGCGGGCGCGGAGCGAACCGGCGGTCAGGGCGCGCGGCAGTGCGCCTTGTTGCACCGCGATCAGCGCTGTGTTAGCTAGCGCCTCGATTTAACGGGCGTTCCGCGGCCACCCGCGCGTGCTCCCGAAATCGGAATTCCCTCTTGGATTCCAATACCTTACGCCGCCGCTCCGGCGACGGCATCCGGCTTGTGAAATAACCCACGAAACGAGCGTGCCAGTGGCGGGCGAAGACCAACTTATTTCCGGAATGGCCGGGCGTTATGCCGGCGCATTGTTCGAGCTGGCGCTCGAGGAAAAATCGACCGACGCGGTCAAGAAAGACCTCGATCATTTCGACGCCATGATCGCGGGCAGCGCCGACCTCAACCGTCTGGTGCGCAGCCCGGTGTTCGGCGTCGACGAGCAGTTGAAGGCGCTCGGCGCCATTCTCGACAAGGCCGGCATCAAGGGCATCGCCGCCAATTTCCTGCGCGTCGTCACCACCAATCGTCGGTTGTTTGCCGTGCGCAGCATTATCAAAGGCTATCGCGCGCTGGTCGCCAAGCATAAAGGCGAAGTCAGTGCGCAGGTGACCGTCGCGGAGAAACTCAGCGACGGCAATCTCGACGCGCTCAAGGGCGCGCTTAAATTCGTTACCGGCGGCAAAGACATCGACCTCGACGTCGAGATCGACCCCGCCATCATCGGCGGGCTGATCGTCAAGGTCGGCAGCCGCATGATCGACTCATCCCTTCGCACCAAGCTCAATGCGATCAAGTTCGCGATGAAAGAGGCACGCTGATGGATATCCGCGCCGCAGAAATTTCCAACATCCTCAAAGAGCAGATCAAAAACTTCGGCCAGGAAGCCGAAGTCTCCGAAGTCGGCCAGGTGCTGTCCGTCGGTGACGGCATTGCCCGCGTCTATGGTCTCGACAACGTCCAGGCGGGCGAAATGGTCGAGTTCGAAAACGGCGTGCGCGGCATGGCGCTCAACTTAGAGACCGACAATGTCGGCATCGTGATCTTCGGCAACGACCGCGAGATCATGGAAGGCCAGACGGTCAAGCGCACCGGCGCCATCGTCGATACGCCGGTCGGCAAGGGCCTCTTGGGCCGCGTCGTCGATGCGCTTGGGAATCCGATCGACGGCAAGGGCCCGATCAAGGCCGACAAGCGCATGCGCGTCGACGTCAAGGCGCCCGGCATCATCCCGCGCAAATCGGTGAACGAGCCGATGGCGACCGGCCTCAAGTCGATCGACGCCCTGATCCCGATCGGCCGCGGCCAGCGCGAACTGATCATCGGCGACCGCCAGACCGGCAAGACCGCGATCGCGCTCGACACCATCCTCAACCAGAAGCCGCTCAACGCGCAGTCCGACGAGAAGATCAAGCTCTATTGCGTCTATGTCGCCATCGGCCAGAAACGCTCAACCGTCGCGCAGTTCGTGAAGGTGCTGGAAGAGCAAGGCGCGCTGGAATATTCGATCATCATCGCCGCCACCGCCTCCGATCCGGCGCCGATGCAGTTCCTGGCGCCGTTCACCGGCTGCACCATGGGCGAATATTTCCGCGACAACGGCATGCACGCCGTGATCGTCTATGACGATTTGTCCAAGCAGGCGGTCGCCTATCGCCAGATGTCGCTGTTGCTGCGCCGGCCGCCGGGCCGCGAAGCCTATCCGGGCGATGTTTTCTACCTGCACTCGCGCTTGCTCGAGCGCGCCGCCAAGATGAACGACAGCAAGGGCGGCGGTTCGCTGACCGCGCTTCCGATCATCGAAACGCAGGCGAACGACGTGTCGGCCTATATCCCGACCAACGTGATTTCGATCACCGACGGCCAGATATTCCTGGAAACCGACCTGTTCTACCAGGGCATCCGCCCGGCGGTGAACGTCGGTCTGTCGGTGTCGCGCGTCGGCTCCGCCGCGCAGACAAAGGCGATGAAAAAGGTCGCCGGCAAGATCAAGGGTGAGTTGGCTCAATATCGTGAGATGGCCGCCTTCGCGCAGTTCGGTTCCGACCTCGACGTCACCACCCAGCGCATGCTGGCGCGTGGCGCGCGTCTGACCGAGCTCCTGAAACAGCCGCAGTTCTCGCCGCTCAAGATGGAAGAGCAAGTCGGTGTGATTTACGCCGGCGTCAACGGCTATCTCGACAAGTTCGACGTTTCGCGCGTGCGCGCCTTCGAAAATGGCCTGCTGACGCTGCTGCGCATCAAGCACGCCGGCCTGCTCGACTCGATCCGCAAGAGCGGCGATTTGTCGAAGGAAGACGAAGCCAAGCTCAAGGATGTCGTGGACGGTTACGCGAAGTCGTTTACCTAAGTCCGTCATGGTCGGCTTGTGCCGGCCATCCACGCCTTGCGGCGTGAAAAGATAAATAACACGTGGATGCCCGGCACAAGGCCGGGCATGACGAGAAGAGAAACAAGCGACTCGATTTAACGGCGACTGAGAAAATATGGCCTCCCTCAAGGACATGCGCGTTCGCCTCGCCTCGACCAAGGCGACGCAGAAGATCACCAAGGCCATGCAGATGGTCGCGGCGTCGAAGCTGCGCCGTGCGCAGGTGGCGGCGGAAGCCGCGCGCCCGTTCGCCGAACGCATGGACGTCGTGCTCGGCAATATCGCCTCGGCGGTGGCGGGCAGCGATTCCGCGCCGCGCCTATTGGCCGGCACCGGGGCCGATCAGGTGCATCTGCTGGTCGTCTGCACCGCCGAGCGCGGCCTGTGCGGCGCCTTTAACTCTTCAATCGTGCGGTTGGCGCGCGAGCGCATCAATGCGCTGACAGCGCAGGGCAAAGAGGTCAAGATTCTCTGCGTCGGCCGCAAAGGCGCCGACCAGCTTCGCCGGAATTTCGGCCGCCTGATTGTCGAGGTGGTCGAATTGCGCGGCGTCAAGCAGATCGGCTTTGCACAGGCGCAGATGGTAGCCGACAAGATCGTCACGCGCTTCGAGAACAATGAATTCGATGTCTGCGCGCTGTTTTTCTCGCGCTTTAAATCGGTGATCGCGCAGATCCCGACCGCGTTGCAGGTGATCCCGCCGGTGTTCGAAAAGACCGAGGCCGAAGCAGGGCCGGCGGCCGGCTACGAATACGAGCCGGAAGAGGGCGAGATTCTCGACGAACTTCTGCCGCGCAACCTGTCGATCCAGGTGTTCCGCGCGCTCCTGGAAAATGCCGCCTCCGAACAGGGCGCGCGCATGAGCGCCATGGATAATGCCACCCGCAACGCCGGCGAAATGATCCGCAAGCAGACACTCACCTATAACCGCACGCGTCAGGCGATGATCACCAAGGAACTGATCGAAATCATCTCCGGCGCCGAAGCGCTGTAAATTCAGGTAACGAGGACGATTATGGCCACTCCGCAGAACGCAACCGGCAAGATCACCCAGGTCATCGGCGCCGTCGTCGATGTGCAGTTCGAAGGCGACCTGCCGGCGATCTTGAACGCGCTCGAGACCAAGAACGGCGACAACCGGCTGGTGCTCGAAGTCGCCCAGCATCTCGGTGAATCGACCGTGCGCACCATCGCCATGGACATCACCGAAGGTTTGGTGCGCGGTCAGCAGGTTACCGACACCGGCCTTGCCATCGCGGTGCCGGTCGGGCCCGGTCTGCTCGGCCGCATCATCAATGTCATCGGCGAGCCGATCGACGAAGCAGGCCCGGTGAAGTCGGAAGAGCGTCGCCCGATCCACGCCGAGGCGCCGCTCTACACCGAGCAATCGACCGAAGCGCAGATTCTGGTAACCGGCATCAAGGTCGTCGATCTGCTGGCGCCTTACGCCAAGGGCGGCAAGATCGGCCTGTTCGGCGGCGCCGGCGTCGGCAAGACCGTGCTCATTCAGGAACTGATCAACAACGTGGCGAAGGCGCACGGCGGTTATTCGGTGTTCGCCGGCGTCGGCGAGCGTACCCGCGAAGGCAACGACCTTTATCACGAGTTCATCGAATCCGGCGTCAACAAGGACCCGCATTCCGGCTCGACCGAAGGCTCCAAGTGCGCGCTGGTGTTCGGCCAGATGAACGAGCCGCCGGGCGCCCGCGCCCGCGTCGGCCTCACCGGCCTGACGCTGTCGGAATATTTCCGCGACCAGGGCCAGGACGTGCTGTTCTTCGTCGACAACATCTTCCGCTTCACGCAAGCCGGCTCCGAAGTGTCGGCGCTGCTCGGCCGTATTCCTTCAGCCGTGGGCTATCAGCCGACGCTCGCCACCGACATGGGCGCGCTGCAGGAACGCATCACCACCACCACCAAGGGTTCGATCACTTCGGTGCAGGCGATTTACGTGCCGGCCGACGACTTGACCGACCCGGCCCCGGCGACCTCGTTCGCGCATCTGGATGCGACCACCGTGCTGTCGCGCGACATCGCCGCCAAGGGCATCTATCCGGCGGTCGATCCGCTCGACTCGACCTCGCGCATGCTGTCGCCGCTGATCGTCGGCGAGGAGCACTACCAGGTCGCGCGTCAGGTGCAGCAGGTGTTGCAGCGCTACAAGGCGTTGCAGGACATCATCGCCATTCTCGGCATGGATGAATTGTCGGAAGAAGATAAGTTGGCCGTGTCGCGCGCGCGTAAGATCGAGCGCTTCCTGTCGCAGCCGTTCTTCGTCGCCGAAGTGTTCACCGGCGCGCCCGGCAAGCTGGTTGACCTCGCCGACACCATCAAGGGCTTCAAGGGCTTGGTCGAAGGCAAATATGATCACCTGCCTGAAGCCGCCTTCTACATGGTCGGCAACATCGACGAAGCCATCGAGAAGGGCAAGAAGCTCGCGGCGGAAGCGGCGTAACGGCAAGCAACGAGCGGGCAGCAAGTTATGGCCACACTTCACTTCGAACTGGTCTCGCCGGAAAAGCTTCTGTTTTCGGGCGATGTCGAGCAGGTCGACGTTCCCGGCGCGGAAGGCGACTTCGGTGTGCTGGCCAGCCATGCGCCGATGGTCACGACCTTGCGGCCGGGCATGCTCACCGTGCACGCAGGCGGCAATAAAGAGACGATTGTTGTGCTCGGCGGTTTCGCTGAAGTCTCGGCCGCGGGCCTCACCGTGCTCGCCGACATGGCGGAAGCGGCCGAGGATATCGATCGCGCGGTCATCACCACCAAGATCGGCGAACTGGAAGAGCGCATCGAGAAAATGGAGCCGGGCAACGCGCTCGACAAGCTGATCACGCGCCTCGATCACTTCAAGCAGGTCGACCGGCATCTGACCGGCACGGCGATGCACTAGAGCCTTTCCGGCTTTGATGGAATCAAAGCCGAGGCTCTAGCTTTTACTTTATCGCGTTTTCTTCACGCGAACCGGTACCCACTTCGCTCGAAAACGCTCTAGCCGGCGTTAAGCCGCGAACTTCGCGAACGCCGCCACCACCTGCTCATAAGTCCGCCGCTTGAACGGCACCACCAAATCCGGCAGCGATTTCAGTTCGACCCAGCGCCAGTCGATGAATTCCGGCTTGTGGTGGCCGCCGCCCGGCTCGGCAATATTGATCTCGCTGTCTTCGCCGGTGAAGCGCAATGCGTACCATTTCTGCTTCTGCCCGCGATATTTGCCGCCCCAGGCTTCGCCCACGATCTCGCGCGGGATGTCGTAAGCAAGCCACTCCTCGACTTCGCCGAGTTTCTCGACCGACGTGATACTGGTCTCCTCGTATAGCTCGCGCAGCGCGGCTTTGTACGGATCCTCGTCTTCGTCGATGCCGCCTTGCGGCATCTGCCAGACATGGGTGGCGTCGATGTGTTCGGGGCCGCTGGAGCGGCGACCAACAAAAATCAGTCCGGCGCGGTTGAACACCATCATGCCGGCGCAGGGGCGGTAGGGGAGGCTTTCGTAGAGGGGCATTGTCAATCCATTGTGACCCGCAATAGGCGGATCATGACACCACGATCTTGTCGTTAGGATGACTTAGGAAGATTTGGTCTTCAGCGCCACCATCGTGATCGGCACCAGCACGAAACCGCGCGCCTCGACCTTTTTCGCCCAGGCGGCGATGCGCTCGACCGGAGCTGGCTGGGCGTTGGCGTAACCGACTGCGACGCCGTTCTCGCGCGCCGAAATTTCCAGCCGCGCCAGCGCGCGGTCGATCTCGATCGGCGTCGGCACCGCGTCGAGCACGATATCGGTCTTGGCAAAAGGCAGGTTGTGCCCGCCGGCGACCTGGGCGGCGACGCTGCGGGTGCTGCCGCCGCCATCGACGAAAATCAGCCCGCGCTTGGCGATTTCGCCCAGCACCGGCGTGAGCGCCTGTTCGCTGGCGGTGAAGCGCGCACCCATGAAACTTTCGATACCGACATAACCCTGGAAGCGGCTCATCAGCCAATGCAGGCGATCGACATTCTGTTCGCCGGTGAGCGAGGTGAGCAAAGTCTGCGGGCCGGGGTCGTTGTCGGGATAATCGAACGGCTCCATCGGCGCCTGCAACAGCACTTCGTGGTTTTCGGCGCGCGCGTGCTCGGCCAGTTTTTCGACGTCGGTCGAGTAGGGCGCGAGCGCGAAGGTGACCGGCGCCGGCAGCATGGAAAAGGCGTCAGCGGTGCCGGAGGCGCTGATGCCGAGCGCGCCGATGACGATGGCGATGCGCGGCAGTTCTTTCTGCGCCGCCGGGATGGCGCGCGCATGTGCGTAGATCGTGAGCGCGCGGGCGCCATTGGTGCCAACTTTCGGGATGGGGCCGTGGCGGCTGTTCTCCAGCAATTTGTGATCGAGCGCCGCAAGGGAAGCGAGTTTCGTGGCCGGATTGGCCGCCGGCATCGCGCTAAATTTGCCTTGCGCATTATCGCTCGATTTACCCGCCGGCGCTTCGTTTTCCAACGCGCCGGATTTGCCGGGAATGATGACGTCTTTGCTCTTGCCGCTCGAGCCGTCGATGATGGTGATGGTCTGCGAACCGGGCGGCGCCGCCGCGGCCTTTTCGGGCGGCGCTTTCATCGCGATGCCGTCGTGGCGCGAATGTTCGACGCCGTCGCCCTTCGGCATGTCTTTGGCGCCGGCCACGGGTGCGAACCCGGTTGCCACCACGGCCACGGGCTCGCCGCCGAGCGGATCGTTGACCAGCGCTGCCCAGCCGACGGCGACCAGCCCGCACAGGCCGAGCAGGCCGGCCACAACCTGCGGCGCGGCGAATGGCAGCTTGCGCGATTTCGTCTTTTTGGCCTGGCCGAGCGGGGCGCTCAGATCATCCGTTTCCACGGGTGCTTCCCTCGCGAATCATCGCCGGACTCTAGCACGCAGGGATTCCTGACTTCGTTAAGGGCCCGCAAACGAAAGGGGCGGCCATAAAGGCCGCCCCAAAAGCTATCTAAACCGGTTCCCGCTCAGTTCGGAACCGGCGCCTTGTCGCCGCCACTCGGCGGGAAGGCCGAGTTTTTAACGGTGCCACGCAGCAGGTCTTGCGCCATTTGCAGCGCCTTGTCGTTCTTCTCGTCCGGCGGAATGTAGGCCTGCGAGCCGGTCTGCTCCTTGCCCGGATCGCCGGTCAGATGACCGCGCAGCGAGGCCTCGCCCTTGGTCGAGGTGTCGGTCTTGGCCTTGATGTCGTCCGGCAGGTCCTGCAGCACCTCGATGTCCGGGGTGATGCCCTTGGCCTGGATCGAGCGGCCCGACGGCGTGTAGTAGCGCGCCGTGGTCAGCCGCAACGCGCCATTGCCGTTGCCGAGCGGGAAGATGGTCTGCACCGAGCCTTTGCCGAAGGAGCGCGTGCCGATGACGGTGACGCGTTTGTGGTCTTGCAGCGCGCCGGCGACGATTTCGGAGGCCGAAGCCGAGCCGCCGTTGATCAGCACGATCACCGGCTTGCCTTTGGTGAGATCGCCCGGACGCGCGTTATAGCGCTGGGTGTCCTCGGCGTTGCGGCTGCGGGTCGAGACGATCTCGCCTTTTTGCAGGAACGCGTCCGACACCGAGATCGCCTGATCGAGCAGACCGCCCGGGTTGTTGCGCAGGTCGAGGATGTAGCCCTTGAGCTTGTCGTTGGAGATCTTGGCGCCGATATCGGTGATCGCCTTCTTCAAGCCTTCGGTAGTCTGCTCGTTGAACTGCGTCATGCGGATATAGCCGACGTCGTCGCCATCGACCTTCGAGCGCACGGCGCGCACGTGGATGACGTCGCGGGTGAGCGTCAGTTCGAGCGGCTTGTCGGCGCCCTTGCGCTGGATGGTAAGCTTGATCTTGGTGTTGACCGGCCCGCGCATTTTCTCGACGGCCTGGTTGAGGGTGAGGCCCTGCACCTGGTCTTCGTCGAGCTTGGTGATGAGATCGTTGGCGAGCACGCCGGCCTTGGCGGCAGGGGTGTCGTCGATCGGCGTCACCACCTTGATGAGGCCGTCTTCCATGGTGACCTCGATGCCGAGGCCGCCGAATTCGCCGCGCGTTTGCACCTGCATGTCGCGGAAGCTTTTCGGGTCCATGTAGCTCGAATGCGGGTCGAGCCCGGTGAGCATGCCGTTGATGGCGGTTTCGATCAGTTTCTGGTCGTCCGGTTTTTCGACGTAGTCTGCGCGCACGCGCTCGAACACGTCGCCGAACAGATTGAGCTGCCGGTAGGTGTCGGCTGCGGCCGCTTTGGCGCTGGAGCCGAGGAAAATCGTGTGCGGCTGAACCGCGATCAGCGTCAAGGCGGCGCCTGCCGCGGCGCCGAGAAGAATCAGTGAGGTCTTGCGCATCATCCGCGAACCTTTTCGCCTTCGCCAGCCGCCCACCATGGGCCTGGATCTACGGGTGTCCCGTCTTTTCGAAACTCGATGTAAAGCACCGGCTGGCTCGATCCTGTCGCTAGAATTGCGGCAATTTGGGAGCCGTTCCCCATCAAAGCGACAGGTTCTCCGGCCAGCACGAACTGTCCGAGATCAACTGATATCCGATCCATCCCAGCGAGCAAGACATGATATCCGCCGCCGACATTAAGGATCAAGAGTTGTCCGTAGGACCGGAAGGGCCCGGCGTAAACCACCCAGCCGTCGGCCGGCGCGGTCACCTGGGCGCCGGCGCGGGTGGCGATGGAAAGGCCCTTTTCCGCTCCCCCGTTACCATCGGGCGCGCCGAAAGCCTTCAGTTTGACGCCATTAACGGGAATTGGAACTTGCGCGCGCAGCGACGCGAAGGCGACCGCCGGCGAAAGCCTGCCCGGGTCGCGGTAGGCCGACAGCGCCGGGCGCTGGTCTGAGCGGGCAGCCTCGCGGGTTTCGCGGGTTTTCGGGTCGAGATTTTGCTCCAGTCTGCCGATCAAATCTTTGAGATTGTCCACCTGTTGCGCCAGTTCGCCGGCTTTCGTGCGTTCGGCGGCGAGCGCCTTTTCGCGTTCGGTCTGCTGTTTCTGGCGCTCTTCGATCAGCGCGGCCATGCGCGTGCGCTCCTGTTCGAGCGCGCCGATTTCGGTGCGCAGGGTGTCGCGCTCCCCGGAAATAGTTTTGCGCACATTGGCGAGGTCGCCGAGGTCGCGCGCGAGCGCGTCGACCTTTTCGCGCATTTCCGGCAGCACGGCGCCGAGCACCATCGCGGTGCGCACGGCCTGCAATGCGTCTTCCGACGAGGCGATCAGCGCCGGCGGCGGGCGGCGGCCGATGCGTTGAAGCGCGGCCAGCACTTCACCGATGACGGCGCGGCGGCCGTCGAGCGATTTGCGAATATTGTCTTCATTCTGGTTGAGCGGCTTGAGGCGTTCTTGCGTCGCCGCGACCTTGCCCTCGACGGTGCGCAGCCGGGTGGCGGTGTCGACCAAATCCTGCGCCAGCTTGCGGCGGTCGGCGCCGATCTGTTCGATATCCCGTTTGAGCGCGGCCTCGGCCTCGGCTGATTTTTTCTGGCGTTCGCGCGCGCTTTTAAGTTCCTCGTCGCGCGGCTTGAGGGAATCGAGGATTTGAGTTTTGTCGGACGTGGCGGGCTTGTTTTGCGCGAGCGCGGGGGCAGTGAGCGGCCACGGCAAGACGAGCGCCGCGATCAAGGCGGCGTGCGAATTGAAAGCGCTGATTCGGCGGATCATCGCGGTCAGGTTACGCCGGCGGGGGAGGGCGGCAAGTTCATTCTGTGGGCATTTTGCGGGGTGATTGAGACCAAATGTGGGAGGGATAAGAAAGCCAATGCTCCGCTGATTGACCTTCACCCCCGGTGATACGGATGTCCGGTGAGGATGGTGGTGGCGCGGTAAAGCTGTTCGAGCAGCATCACGCGCACCAATTGATGCGGCCAGGTGACGGCGCCGAAGGAGAGCCGCAACGTCGCCTTGTCGCGCAGGCTGGCGGCCAGGCCATCGGCGCCGCCGATGATAAAGACGATTGCCGCGCGGTTGTTTTCGCGCCAGGCGGAGAGTTGCGTGGCCAGCGCGGCGCTGTCGAGCGCATCGCCTTTGACATCGAGCAGGATCACCGCCGCGCCTTGCGGGATGACATTGGCGAGCGCGATCGATTCTTCCAGCATGCGCTTCATCGCCTCGTCGGCGCGGCTTTCGCGGATCTCGATGATCTCTACGGCTTTTAGGCCGAGCGCGCGGCCGGTCTGGGTCGCGCGCTTGGCATAACGCTCGCAGAGTTCGGTCTCGGGGCCTTTTTTCAGGCGGCCGATGGCGGCGACGATGATGCGCATTATGGACAGATTAGCATATAGCTCGCCTCATGCTGAGGAGCGTTGCGTAGCAACGCGTCTCGAAGCCTTCACGCGCTCCACATTTTTTCGATGGCGTAGAAGGCGCGCACTTCCGGGCGGAAGATGTGCAGGATGACGCCGCCGGTGTCGATCAACACCCAATCGCCTTGGCGCAAACCCTCGACGCCGACGCCGGTAATGCCGATCATCTTGAGGTCGCGCACGACGCGGTCGGCGATGGAGGCGACGTGCACGTTCGAGCGCCCGGTGGTCACCACCATGGTTTCGCCGATGGAGGACTTGTCGGACAGATCGATGGTGACGACGTCCTCGGCCTTCATTTCGTTCAGGCTGGCGAGGATGCTGGTGAGCGCCTTGTTTTCGGCCGCCGGTTTAGCAGCGGCCGGCACATGAACCTGTTTGGTGCCTGGCGTTTTCGGCGCCGGTTTTTTGGCGCCGCTTTTCTTTTTGTTCGCCTTCTGCGCGCCTTTCTTTATGCCAGCGCCTTTGGTGCCGGGTTTGCTGCGCGTGGTTTTCTTTTTGGCCAGGTAACGATCCTTTCGATGCTTGATCCGATTGTCCAACGCGCGGTTGCGCGTCCGGTTTCTGAAACGATAGCTATTTCGTCCGTTTGCGGGAAGCTTTGCGGGACTTGGCGCGCTTTCGTGTCGATTTTTTTGCAGCTTTTTTGACGGTCTTTTTGACGGATTTCTTTTTCGCGATCTTATTTGCCGGCTTCGCCTCGGCCAGCACCGGCTTGCCGCGCAGCGCGCGTAACGCGGTCGAAGACAAAGACGACTTCAGCCCATGCAGAAAGGTCCAGGCCGGCGCGCGCCGCGCGGGTAGGGAGGCGGCCGCGCTTTCCGGAATACGGAAGCGCGCCAGCGCCTGGCCGGCGGTGCTATTGGAGGCATAGAGGCTCGGGCCCGGGCGGTCGACCACCACCATCGGGATTGTTTCGGCGATGCCGCGCCATTTCTGCCAGCGGTGGAAGTGGCGCAGATTGTCGGCGCCCATGATCCAGACGAAGTGCACGCGCGGGCAGCGCGCCAAAAGCCATTCGATGGTGTCGAAGGAATAGCGCGTGTTGATGACGGCCTCGAGGCCGGTGACGTCGATGCGCGGGTGATGCGTGAGCGCGCGCGCGGCGGCGATGCGTTCGCCAAGCGGGGCGAGGCCTTGGGTATTTTTCAGCGGGTTGCCGGGCGTGACCAGCCACCAGACGCGGTCGAGTTGCAGGCGTTTCATCGCCAGCAGGCAGGCGTCGAGATGGGCGCGGTGCGGCGGATCGAAGGTGCCGCCGAACAGGCCGATGCGCATGCCGGGCGCATGCGGGGGGATGATCCGCTCGTTTTGTGCCAGCTTGCCGCGGCCAAATTTTTGTGAATTCACGGCCGGGTCTGACCGCTTCCGCGAATGCGGTATTTGAACGTGGTGAGCTGGTCGACGCCGACCGGCCCGCGGGCATGCAGCCGCCCGGTGGCGATGCCGATCTCGGCACCGAAGCCGAACTCGCCGCCATCGGCGAATTGCGTCGAGGCGTTGTGCAGGACGATGGCTGAGTCCACTTGCGCCAGGAATTTTTCGGCGGTCGCCTGGTCGGCGGTGACGATGGCGTCGGTGTGGTGCGAGCCATAACGTTCGATGTGCGCGATCGCATCATCGACGCCGTCGACCACGCCGGCGGCGATGACGGCGTCGAGATATTCGGTTCGCCAGTCTTCTTCGCTGACCGCCTTGACGCGTTTATCGGCGGCCTGCACGGCCTTGTCGCCGCGGATTTCGCAACCGGCATCGATCAGCATTTCGATGAGCGGCTTGAGATGCGTGGACGCGACCGCGCGATCCACCAGCAAAGTCTCGGCCGCGCCGCAGACGCCGGTGCGCCGCATTTTTGCGTTGAGTACGATGTGTTCGGCCATGGCGAGATCGGCCGCCTTGTCGACATAGACGTGGCAGACGCCTTCCAGATGCGCGAACACCGGCACGCGCGCTTCCGCCTGCACGCGCGCGACCAGGCTCTTGCCGCCGCGTGGAACGATGACGTCGATATTGCTGTCGAGGCCGGTGAGCATGTGGCCTACGGCGGCGCGGTCGCGGGTCGGGATCAACTGGATGGCGGCTTCCGGCAGCCCGGCTTCGCGCAGGCCCTGCGCCAAGGCGGCGTGCACGGCGCGGCTCGAATGCGTCGAATCGGAGCCGCCGCGCAAAATGGCGGCATTGCCGGATTTGAGACAGAGCGCGCCGGCGTCGGCGGTGACGTTGGGGCGGCTTTCGTAAATGATGCCGATGACGCCAAGCGGCACGCGCACGCGTTCGATTTTCATGCCGTTGGGGCGGGTCCAGCTTTCGGTGACGCGGCCGACCGGGTCTTCCAATGCGCGCACGGTCTCGATGCCGGCGGCGATGGCCTCGATTTTGGTGTCATCGAGCCTGAGGCGGTCGAGAAAGGCGCCGGCCATGCCGGAGGCCTTGGCCTCGGCGAGATCCTCAGCATTGGCGGCCAGAATGCGGGCTTTAGCGGCGCGGATAGCCTTGGCCATGCCGTCGAGCGCCTGGTTTTTCTGCGCGGCGGGGGCGAGTGCCAGCACGCGCGCGGCCACGCGCGCCTGGCGGCCGATCGCCGCCATGCTGCCGGCCAGATCGCCGGTTCCCTCGATGCTCTTTAACGGCGCCGTCATTGTCGCAAAACCCGGCAAAACACCCCAAAGCTAGGGTGGCTTTCCTACCACGTCGAGCCGGGCCGGGCGAGGTGGCCTCGCCGTGACACATAGGAGGCCTGCGTTGGGGATAGCGTGGATAACCGGCGGCCATTTGCAACCGGTAACAGGGTCTACACATTGATACCGCAGGGTGAGGGGTCGAACGCGCATAATCAATTCCGGTGGAAACCGGAGTTGTGGCGCTTGGAGGTACCATGGCGTATAGCTCAAGCCGGTTGCCGGCCCGCTTCCCGGTCGGAACCAAATTCGTGATCGAAGGACGGCCCGGCGGCGAAGGAAAGCTGCGGGTTTTCAGCCGCTTCATCGAATTCCCCGACGGCACCAAGCTGCAACTGCCGAAGCGGCCCAGCCTGCCGAAGATGACGCAAAAGCTGCATCAATCGGCGCCGGCCGGCCGCCGCGCCCGCATCAAGCGCGCCCGCGCCCATTGACTGGCTAGGCCTCGCCGGCGGGCGCCATGCCTCCCGGCAAAAAAGTACCCGAAGGCCCAATCCTAAGGCCCAACCTAAGGCCCAAGCGCACGGCGATGCTGCGCCCAAAAGCGGAAACCCCAGCCCGGGGGAGGGCTGGGGTTAACGGGCGATCGGTCAATCGCCTTCAAGCTTTGCCTTTTGGGATACGCGTGTCGCGTCTGTCGCCGCGTCAGAAGAAGATAGTAACGTCTGTCGTCGTCCTCGTTCTCGGCAGGATAACGCGGCGGGGGCAATCCGGTTCCGCAGCGCTAATCGCTGCCCATCACCAGATCGTCGCGGTGGATCATCTCGGTGCGGCCGTCGAAGCCCAGGATCATCTTCACGTCGGATGACGACAGGCGCTTGATCTTGTCGGCGTCGTCGGCGTCATAGGCGATCAGCCCGCGCCCGATCTCGGCGCCGTCGGGATCGCGCACCACCACGGCGTCGCCGCGCCCGAACGTGCCTTCGACCTTGACCACGCCGGCCGGCAGCAGGCTCTTGCCCAGCCGCAGCGCCTGCACCGCGCCGGCGTCGATATGCAGCGCGCCGCGCGGCACCAGCGAGCCGGCGATCCATTTCTTGCGCGCGGTGACGGGATTGGCCGGCGTCAGGAACCAGGTGCAGCGCGCGCCGTCGATAATCGCGCGCAGCGGGTTCATCACGCGGCCTGAGGCGATCACCATATGCGTGCCGGCGGCGGTGGCGATCTTGCCGGCCTCGATCTTGGTCACCATGCCGCCGCGCGACAATTCGGAGCCGGACGCGCCCGCCATGTCCTCGATCTCGCGCGTGATGCGCGGCACCACGGCGATATGATTGGCCCCGTTGCCGGCGGCAGGCGGCTTGTCATAGAGCCCGTCAATGTCCGACAGCAGCACAAGCAAATCGGCGCTGGTCATGGTGGCGACGCGCGCGGCCAGCCGGTCGTTGTCACCATAGCGAATTTCGCTGGTGGCGACGGTGTCGTTCTCGTTGATGACCGGCACCGAGCGCCATTCGAGCAGCTTGTCGATGGTCTCGCGCGCATTGAGATAACGGCGGCGCTCTTCGGTATCGCCGAGCGTGAGCAGCACCTGGCCGGCGGCGATGTTGTGCGCGCTCAAGGATTCCGACCACGAGCGCGCCAGTTCGATCTGACCGACGGCGGCGGCGGCCTGCGCTTCTTCGAGCCGCAGCGGGCCTGCGGGCAGCTTGAGCGAGGCGCGCGCCAGCGCGATGGCGCCGGACGACACCACCAGCAGGTCGCGCTTCTCGCCATGCAGCGCCGCGATATCGGCGGCGAGCGAGGCGAGCCAGTCGCGCTTGAGCGCACCCGCGGCGGAATCCACCAGCAGGGACGAGCCGACCTTCACGACGATGCGGCGGAAATCTTTCAGAGCGGGTGTTTGGGGCATGGGTTCGGCAAAAGTGTTAATCGCGAGCGGGGTTTAGCACGACACCCACAAGGCGTCATGGGAAGTTTGCATCACGAATTAGGAGCAATTCGAATCTGTCCTTAGGGCTTCGGCGCTAGGATGCTTTTATCCAAGTGTCCACCTGCTACAAAATAGTGTTTAATCAGATAAGAACGAAAACTCTCATACATCCAGTGCTTCACAATCTTTTCGTCGATCCCAATCTCGTGGAGCAGCAATGCGTGATACAATGCAGAGAGAGCAGAGCTTTTGTTTTCCAGGTCTTGAATAAAATCGTTGTAGGGGAAACCATGACGCTCGCCGCCGAAATGTGAAATGTCATTTCGCCGCTGCGCACACGCTTCCGCAAACGCTCTTAGTCGCTCGGGCTCTATGCCCAGAGGCACAGCATTGAATGTTTCGAATATTCTTTGACCCAACGGCGTCTCGCCGACATTTCCTAGCTTCTTAGAGAGCCACTTCCTATCTTTCGGGGCCTGTATTTGGGCGATAATTCTTTCGATCTTCCTTGTTAATGCTTCCGAAGCTTGGGCAAGATGTTTCTTGCGATGGAATGCTTCAATTCCCCAAATCAAATTTACAAACCGATGCTCCGCATATAGCTTTATTCTCCGCCTCGTGCCGAGATATAAATAAAATCCAGGACCAAATGTCTCGCGCTTTTCTTTCCATCTAGACCATATAGACCCAAACTGATCGCGGAGTTGAATGAAGTTGGTACAACATTCGTGATATTTAGGCGCTATAGCTTCATTTCTGGTTCTGAGTTTCAAGAAATATAATCGATACCGAGCTTTTTTATTGCTTGAAACCCATGGCCAATCAAGCGGGTAATCCGAATCTGTGAGCAAGATGAATAAGTCTTCTAAAAGAAGGTACTGCGATTTAATGTAGTCCAGTGTTGAGGGAGCGTTAAACTGAAGCGCTATTGACGCCGTTTCTTTAATCGTGAACTCGTCACCAAATAGTCTGGCAGACGCTTTTCCGCTGATGTCAAAAGCAAGAGACATTTTCACATTATCGCATCGATATGTCGATTCCTTCGGCCATTTGTAATTGGCCGAAATCATCCGCTTTGATCGTACGACCTTGATGGCACCAAGCCGAAGCCATTCTTCAAAACCGTCCAGCGGAATTTCCAGTTTTCTAAATCGCGGCGGATTTTTGAAATCTGGAACTGTTCGATCGGCTATGAGGCAATCAACGGCGATGTACCTCTCGTAAGACATGCCGCTTGTCGTAAATTGCCCGCCACCTCCTATAAGGTTAGAGAGTAGCACATGCTTATTCGAGCCTTTAAGTATTCCAAGGATCGTTTTGTCATCTGGCAATTCCGCTTGCATCATCGCTGACATTGGGCCGTGCTTGTTTGGCAGGTACCCATCTAGCTCAAGCGATATTCTGCCGTCGTTTTCAATCTTTAAAAGTCCGACGACGCTCGAATCCGGGGCGAATTGCCGATCAGGTATCGGCTCGTCACCCCACCAAAAAAGTCCTCGTTCTTCTAGAATAGTCATGAATTGGCGTCGCAATCATTTCTCAAGAAGAGGCGGCCGGGACAAACCAGGCTATAACGATATCTCATCGACTGTGCTTTTTCTTCCTCGCCGCCTTCTCCGGCGCGATTTCCACCGCCCCATCCGGAAAGTGCGCGGCGATTTCGAGCGTGCCGCCGAGCGCTTCAACGTAGCGGCGCAAATTGCTGACATACATGTCGCCGCGCCGCTCCAGCTTGGCGACCGCCGGTTGGCCGACCGCGAGTTTGTCGGCCAATTCCTGCTGCGAGACGGTGCGCGCCTTACGCAATTCATGCAGCGTCAAGGCCGTGTCCAGCGCCGCCGTCTTGTCGGCGATACGCGCCTTGCGCGCAGCCGGCAGACGCTTGGTCAGTTCATTGAAAGACCGGTGTCCGCTCATGGTATCAAACCTTCGCGCCTGAGTTCGCCGAGATGGATGTCGTAGAGCTGATCAGCGCGCGCGATCATGCGCTCATAGAAACGCTTGTCGCCGGCTTTGTTGCCGCCCAGCAGCAGGATGGCGCTGCGGCGGGGATCAAAGGCGTAGATGATGCGCAAGGGATCGCCTCCGCTCTGCACGCGCAATTCGCGCATGTGGCCGTGCCGCGATCCGACAAGCGCCGATGAATAAGGGAACGGCAGTTGCGGTCCTCTTTGCTCAAGCACTCCGACAACAGCGGCGACGTCGTCCTGCGCATTCGCGCCGAGCGTTTTCCACCACACGCTGAATTCGTCGGTGTACTCGACCGGCCACGGCATAAGATATTCCATCGATGGAATAATAACAAGCGCTTGAAATGTCAGGTTTCTATAGTTTTGTTCCTGCTATGTTCAATATCCCGGGTGGCTGTTTGTGCAAACGAAAGGCGGCAGGCAGCGTCGATTTGGGTAATGAGGGTAACGCTGGGAGTGGCCTCATCGCATGCGGGCCGGCGCCGGAAAGGTATAGACCTTTCGATTTTTCAGCGTGGAATCCAGCTATTTAACACCGGCCTCCGTGGCCTTATATTCCCGGCTCGGTATCTGAAATGGTGTGAGCCCGGGCCACGGAATGTCCTTTGTCGTCTATCTCTTTGTCCTGCTGATCACCGCCGGCAGCGTTGCCTTCGGG
>Ga0209483_1000051_pt1 | contig 117689 bp, 105 predicted proteins | sample NGEPerA_FD_184508 | JGI IMG/M metagenome (GOLD analysis project Ga0209483, IMG submission 184508) | Arctic peat soil microbial communities from the Barrow Environmental Observatory site, Barrow, Alaska, USA - NGEE PermafrostL2-A... | ecosystem: Environmental > Terrestrial > Soil > Wetlands >... | reverse complement strand
CCCGACATCTACGAACGCTTCGGCGGCGCGACGCCCGAAGCCCTCGTCGAGTCGGCGCGACTGGAACTGGCGTACTTCGAAGAGGTCGGCTTTGACGACGTGAAGATCTCGGTGAAGGCGTCGTCGGTCGCGACCATGATCGCGGCGTACCGTTTGGCCTCCGAGACCTTCGATCACCCGCTGCACCTGGGCGTGACCGAGGCCGGTCCGTTGCCGGGCGGCCTCCTGAAGGGCACCGCCGGCATCGCGACATTGTTGGCTGAGGGCATCGGCGACACACTTCGCTATTCACTCACGGCCGATCCGGTCGAAGAGGCGCGCGCCGGTCGCACCTTGCTCGAGGTCCTCGGCCTGCGCGAACGAAAGGGACTGGACCTGATCGCCTGTCCCAGTTGCGGTCGCGCTGAGGTCGACGTCATCAAGGTCGCGAACGAGGCGCAGACGGCATTACAGGCGTTGAACGTCCCCATTCAAGTCGCGGTCATGGGCTGTGTCGTCAACGGTCCCGGCGAAGCGCGACACGCGGACTTGGGAATCGCCGCCGGTAAGAAGCGCGGCCACCTCTTCATCAAGGGCAAGATCGTGCGCGTCGTCAAAGAGGACGAGATGGTCGAAGCGCTCGTCGACGAGGCGAAGATGATCATGGCCGAAGGGGTCGAAGCACGACTGGCCGCACGCGACGAGGGCGCCGAAGCCGAGGCCGAAGCCGACCGCGCGATGCTGCTCGACGACCGCGGTGCCGACGTGAATCACGCGAGTGAACGCATCGAGAAGATCCGTCGACGCGCCGAGAGCTAAAACGACGCTTCGCTAGGCTGTCGCCACGAATCAAAGGAGAATCGTGGCCCAGAATGTTCTGACCCCCCAGAGCGAAGACTTCCCCCGTTGGTATCAAGACGTCGTGGCCAAGGGCGAAATGGCCGACAACGGGCCCGTGCGCGGCACCATGGTGATCCGCCCCTACGGGTGGTCGATCTGGGAGCGCATGCAGTCCGAGATGGACGCGAGGATCAAGGAGACCGGGGCGCAGAACGCCTACTTTCCACTCTTCATCCCGTTGAGCTACTTCCAGCGCGAGGCCGAGCACGTCGAGGGATTCAGCCCCGAACTGGCCGTCGTCACGCACGCCGGGGGCGAGGAACTGGCTGAACCCATCGTGATTCGCCCGACCTCGGAGACCGTGATCGGTGAATTCATGGCCAAGTGGATCCAGAGCTACCGCGACCTGCCGCTCTTGCTCAACCAGTGGAGCAACGTCGTTCGTTGGGAACTTCGTCCGCGATTGTTCTTACGCTCCTCGGAGTTCTTGTGGCAGGAAGGTCACACCGCGCACGCGAGTTACGAAGAAGCCAACGCCTTCGCCACGAAGATCCACCTCGAGGTCTACAACGACTTCTTGGAGAACGTCCTCGCCGCGCCGACGTACCTCGGCATCAAGCCGGCGAGTGAACGATTCGCCGGCGCCATCAATTCGATGACGGCCGAGGGCATGATGCGCGACGGCAAGGCATTGCAAATGGCGACCAGCCACGAACTCGGTCAGAATTTCGCTCGGGCCTTTGACATCTTCTTCCAGAGCGAAGAAGGACAAGCCGAACTGTGCTTCACGAGTTCGTGGGGTGCCTCGACGCGCATGGTGGGCGGACTCATCATGCTTCACGGCGACGACGACGGACTCGTCGTGCCACCGAGGCTCGCGCCGATCCAAGTGGTCGTCATCGCCGTGCGCGACGAACCGGACGTGAACGACGCCTGCCAACGAGTCGCGGCGTCCCTGAAGTCGGCCGGTGTCCGAGTGCAGATCGACCGCGGCCGTGGCAGCTTTGGACGCCGCGTCACTGATTGGGAGATCAAGGGCGTGCCGCTGCGCGTCGAAGTCGGTCCCCGTGATCTAAAGGAAGGTTTGGTGACACTCGTGCGCCGCGACAACGGGGTGAAAACGCCACTCTCGTTCGACGCGGTCGCTGCGACGGCCCCCACGCTCCTGGAAGAGATTCAGCGCGACATGTTCGACGGCGCCAAAGTGCGACTGGCCGACGCGACCCATGACGTCACCACCGTCGCCGAAGCGATCGAGGCGGCCGAGACAGGGTTTGCTCGACTCGACTGGTCCACCGTCGGTGATTCCGGTGAAGCGGCGCTGAAGGTGGAAGCGATCACGGTGCGCTGCCTCCAGCGTCGAGACGGTTCGATGCCACTCAACGACACCGAAGATGACCTGGTGTGCATCGTCGCCAAGTCGTACTGAACAACCCAGTTGAACAATTGAGCCGTCGAAGAGACGATGGGGGTTATTCCGATGGTTTGGCCCGACACTTCGGACGAGAAATCCGCGACACGGGTTGAATGCAACACCGTCGCTTTTCGAGAGCCCTGGCGCTGACTAGATAAGAATTTTCGATGAATTTTGGCGCCTCGGCGAGCGGATTCCGATTGTCTTCAGGGGTGAGAAATGCTACAATTGCTGGCTACAGTCCGCTCAGGACGTATGGACTCGTTTAAGCGCGGGCCTCGGGCCCGCGCTTTTTCTTTGTCCGGACGTCCGGACGGCATACGGAGAGGAGACGGTCGTGGACTTAGAGACACCGCTGCGCTCCCTCCTATCCGATCTCGGACTTGACCTCTACGACCTGGAAATGGTCAAGGGGACCCTCAACGTCGTCGTGACCAAGCCGGGCGGGGTGGACCTTGAGGCCCTCACCAAAGCGAATCGCCAGATCTCGGAGTGGCTGGACGTGAATGACCCGATCGCCGGGCGCTTCACACTGGACGTCTCGAGTCCCGGGCTGGAGCGAAAACTCCGAACGCCGGCCCACTTCATTTCGACCATCGGCGAAGTCGTGACGCTGCGTGAACGTCGTAGCGACGCACCGACGCGCCGACTCGAAGGAACCGTACTCGCGGCCGACGAGACGTCGGTCACGCTCGAAGACGCCGAACAGGGTCGTGTCATCGTGGCGATCGACTCCATTGAACGTGCGCGCACCGTCTTTAAGTGGGGCGCCGAAGCCAAGCCCTCGCCCTCACGGGCCAAGTCAGATGCTTCATCGACGAGGAAGGGAGGGTAGGCATGGCGAACTTTGAATTCCTAGAAGCGTTGGGACAGATTGCACGTGACCAGAACATCGACGAAGGGGAGTTGCTCATCGCGCTCGCCAACGCCCTCCTCGCTGCCTACAAGCGCCGTCCGGACTCCGCCGAAGACGCCGAAGTGGAGATCAATCCCGAGACCGGTGAGATCAAGGTGTGGGGACTCGAACTCGACATCGAAGGCAACGTCACGCGCGAGTGGGACGCGACGCCCGAAGACTTCGGACGCATCGCGGCCCAAACGGCCAAGCAGGTCTTGATGCAGCTGATTCGAGACATTCAGCGTCGCCAGATGTACGAAGAGTTCGCGAACCGCGAAGGCGACATTGTCTCGGGCACGGTACAACAGAACGACAACCGCTACACGCTGCTCGACCTCGGTCGCGTGGAAGCTTTGCTGCCCCAGGCCGAGCAGATCGCCTTCGAGCGCTACGAGCACGGCGCGCGCGTCAAGGTGTACATCGTCGAAGTACGAAAGACCAACAAGGGCCCCCAGATCGTGGTGAGTCGCACGCACCCGGCGCTCGTCGCCAAGCTCTTCGAGATCGAGGTCCCCGAGATCGCCAACGGCATCGTCGAGATCAAGGCGCTGGCGCGCGAACCCGGTCACCGCAGCAAGATCGCGGTGGCGTCGAACGATCACATGATCGACCCCGTGGGCGCCTGTGTTGGCGCGCGCGGCAGTCGCGTTCGCAACATTACGAACGAACTGCGCTCAGAGCGCATCGACGTCGTGCCCTACAGCGACGACCCCATTGAGTTCATTCAGGCGGCGTTGCAGCCGGCGCGCGTGCGCGAGGTGCGACTCGACGAAACCGAGGGCATCGCCACGGTCATCGTTCACGACCAGCAGCTCTCGCTCGCCATCGGCAAAGAGGGGCAGAACGCCCGACTGGCGGCCCGTTTGACCGGTTGGCGCATTGACATCCGTTCGGAGAACGAAGGGGTCGAACCAGAGGTGGTCGAAGAGGTCTGGACCGACGGTGACGTCGTCGTGGATGAGACCATCGTGGTCGTGCCTGGCGAAGACGGCGAGAGCGCGGCGATCGTGATCGACGAAGTCGTCACGGACGCCGAAGGTCACGTCGAAGAGGCCGTCGTCGTCGAAGAGATCGAAGTCGAAGCGCAAGTTGGCGATGGGGCCGACGAGACGGAAGCTGAAGCGGTCGTGGAGGACGAGGCATAGCGCCGTTACGCACGTGCGTGGTCTGTCGAAGGACCCGTGACGACGCCGAGATGAATCGAGCCGGGCGTTCCGACGGCACGTTGTATCTCGGTCGAGGACCGGGCCGCGGACTCTGGTGGTGCGACCAAGAGTGTTCGAAAGGACTGCGCGTCGGACATCTCGTTCGGGCCCTTAAGTCGGGTGCGAGCGAGAGTGACCTCGAAGCCCTGCGAGATTTAGAAGCGGGTCGCGGACTGCATTAGCGGTGATTGTGGAAGAATAGATAACTGTGCCCGCGGAAGCGGGTACGAGAAGCAAGGGAAGGTTTTGGCCCAGAAGAAGATCCGTGTGCACGAGCTCTCCAAAGAGCTCGGTCTCACGAGCAAAGAGCTACTCACGCTCGCCCAAAAACTTGGCATAGGTGCCTCGAGCCCCTCGGCGTCGATTGAGGACGCCCAGGCCGACCGGATCCGACGCCGGGCCGACGCCGACGGACTGCGTCGCGAGGTCCAGCCCGACGAGGCCGCGAAGGCGGCCAAGGCGACCAAGGCGACGAAGGCCCCGGGAACGAAGAAGGCGGCCGCGATCGTGGCCGAGCCCGAGATCGTCGAAGCACCACCGGCGCGCGTCAGTCGCGTCACGAAACCATTCGAACCAAGTGCGCCGACGAGCGAAGCGCCTGCGCCAGAAACGCCCGCGGTGCCGGCGGCGCCCGAACCAAAGGTCGTTCGCAGTCGTGCGCCGATCGTCAAGCCGCCGCCGTCGCGCATCGCTTCACCGAGCGGGCCGACGACCATTCGTCCGACGCAACGTTCGGTGTCGGGTGAAGCCGGTGAGGGCGGTGCCCCGTCCACGCGACCTCCTCTCAGTTCAACCGGACGACCGATCCCTCCGCCCCCGGGGCGACCAATGAGTGCGACCGGCCGACCGATTCCGCCACCGCCGGGTGCGCGCCGTCCAATGGGCGCGCCGAGTGGACGACCATCCGGTCCCGGCGGTCCGCGACCAATGAGTCCGCGTCCGAATCCCGCGTCACGGCCGGGTGGCCCGACGTCACGGCCCGGCGGCGCCGGTGGAGGATTCCCGGGACAACGTCCCGGCGCCCCCGCGAGTGGTGCTCCGGGTGGACCGAACCGAGGGGGCCCGCCGAGTCGCGGTACCGGTGGACCGCGCGGCTCCCAGCGAAAAGCCACTCGACGTCGCCGTCGCAACGTCGAAGAGCTCGAGCCGACCCAGATGACGACGTGGCAGCCGAGCAATCTGCCGGTTCCCGACGGTGAGGTCATCATCGAGCGCGGCTCGACCGCGAAGGACGTCGGTCCAAAGCTCAATCGCAGTGCCGCGGACATCATGCGCTTCTTGTTCCTGCAAGGTGAGATCGTCACGGCCGTGCAGAGCCTGAGCGACGACATGATCGAGCTCTACGCCGCCGAAGTCGGCGCCAGCGTGCACATGGTCGATCCCGGTGAGCAACAAGAGGCGGCGTTGCTCGCGAAGTTCTTCGAGGAAGACGATCAGGACGACGTGATTGCCGCCGCGCCGCGCCCGCCCGTGGTGACCGTCATGGGTCACGTCGACCACGGTAAGACACTTTTGCTCGACAAGATCCGCCAGACCGACGTGGTCGCTGGTGAAGCCGGCGGTATCACCCAACACATCGGTGCCTACAAAGTGCAGTGGAAGGGCAAGGAGATCGCCTTCATCGACACGCCCGGTCACGAAGCCTTCACCGCGATGCGCGCCCGAGGCGCCAAGGTCACCGACATCATCATCCTCGTGGTCGCGGCCGACGACGGCGTCATGCCCCAAACGGTCGAGGCGATCAATCACGCCAAGGCCGCCGACGTGCCGCTCATCGTGGCCGTCAACAAGATGGACAAGGCCGACGCCAATCCCGACCGTGTGCTCCAGCAGGTCAGCGAGTACGGTCTCGTCCCCGAAAAGTGGGGCGGCGACACCATCTGCGTCGAGATCTCGGCCCTGCAGGGCACTGGTATCGACGAACTGCTCGAACAGGTCCTCCTCGTCGCCGAAGTCGCCGAACTCTCGGCTCGTCCGAGCGGACGGGCCATGGGCACCGTGCTCGAAGCCAACCTCGAAGTCGGTCGCGGTCCGGTCGCCACGGTCATGGTCCAAAAGGGACTGCTCGCGGTCGGTGACCCCGTCGTCGCCGGCGCCGCCTTCGGCAAGGTGAAGGCGCTCATTAACGACCAGGGCAAGCAGATCAAGTCGGCCGGCCCTTCGACGCCGGTGCAGATCCTCGGTTTCAGTGAACCGCCGTTCGCCGGCGACGAGATGCGCGTCGCGCACGACCTCGCGCACGCGAGGTCCCTCGCCGAAGCCCGCGCCCACCGCGCGCGACTTATCGGACACCAGCCCGTCGCCTCGACAAGCGGTGCGCGATTGGAAGACCTCTTCGAACAGATCCAGCGCGGCGAGACCGCAACGCTCAACATCGTCTTGAAGGCCGACGTCCAGGGTTCGCTCGAAGCCTGCACCGAGTCACTGCGCAAACTCGAACGCGACGACGTGAAGCTCGTGATCGTGCACCGCGGTGTCGGCGGTATCACCGAGAACGACGTGCAACTCGCCAACGCCTCCAACGCGACGATCATCGGTTTCAACGTTCGACCGGATAAGCGCAGTCGCGACCTGGCGGAGAACGAGGGCGTGCAGATTCGCACCTACGAGATCATCTACAAGTTGATCGAAGAGATTGAGGCGGCCATGCTCGGCCTTCTCTCACCGGTGTACGAGGAGATTGTCACGGGCGAAGCCGAAGTACGCGAGGTCTTTCGTGTGCCCAAGATCGGCGCGATTGCCGGTTGCTTCGTCCGCGACGGCGTCATCACCCGCGGATCGAAAGTTCGCTTCCTTCGTGAGGGGACGATCATCTGGAAAGGTTCGATTACGTCGTTGCGTCGCTTCAAGGACGACGCGCGCGAAGTGGCGTCCGGCTTCGAGTGCGGTATCGGGCTCTCCGACTACCAAGACCTCAAGGCCGGCGACATCATCGAGACTTTCGAAGAGCGCGAGATTCCCAGAACGGCCTAACGCATGGCCCGTTCATCAGGATCACATCATCCCTACCCACGTTCGGCGCGGGTCAACCAGATCTTGCGCGAAGTCATCTCGGACGAACTGACGCGGATCTCGGACATCGATGACCGCATCGGCATCGTGACGGTGACGGGCGTCGAGACCACACAGGACCTACGACAAGCCATGGTGTTCTTCGACTCGTTGACGCCCGAGACGAGGATCGTGCTCGAAGAGCGACGAGCGCAAATCCAATCAGCGGTCAACGTGCAGACTCGCTTCAAGCGCACGCCGAAACTCTCCTTCATGGCCGATCCCGCCGTGGCCAGTGGCGAGGCCGTCGAAGAGATCATCCGCCGTCAAAACCATGACGACGAGTAACGGCTTGCTCCTCGTCGACAAGCCGCAAGGACTCACGAGCCACGACGTCGTGGCGCGAGTGCGTCGAATCCTCCACGAGAAGAAAGTGGGCCACGCGGGCACGCTCGATCCGATGGCGACCGGGCTCCTGGTGCTCGCCGTTGGACCGTCCACGCGTCTCTTGCGATTCGCTCAGTCCGAGACCAAGCGCTACAGCGGTGCCGTGAAGTTCGGCGTCGCCACCGATTCACTCGACGCCGACGGTGTCGTCGTTGACGAGCAACTCGTTCCCGCCATGACGCGCGAACTCGTCGACGCCGCGACCTCCGCGATGCTCGGATCACAGCGACAAACGCCGCCGATGGTTTCGGCGATCAAGATCGACGGCCAACGCCTCCACGAACTCGCCCGTCGCGGCGTCGAGGTCGAACGAACTTCGCGCGAGATCTCGGTCGCCACGTTCACCCTCACGCCGAGCGACGATGACACGGTGTGGCGTTTCGACGTCGTGTGTTCCGTGGGGACCTACGTGCGCGTGCTCTTGAGCGACCTGGCGGTCACACTCGGCACCGTGGGTCACCTCGTCGAACTTCGGAGACTCGCCAGCGGCTCGCACACCGTGGAAAACGCAGTGACCTTGGATGAACTCGCCGACAGTGTCGTCGAGGGCAATGAGGTGCTCGCCCCTCCGGCGACATTCGTTACCGCTCTGGAACACGTGACGCTGAGCGACGAACAGACGCGCGCCATGCGAATGGGCCAGCGCGTCGCGCTCGAGGAGAAGTATCAAGGCGATGAGATCGCCGCGATGGACTCCTTCGACAATCTTGTCGGCATCCTTCAGCGGCGCAACGAATCGTGGAAACCTGAGTTGGTGTTGTCGTCTCGCGATGACTCGGCGCGCGGGTAGTTTGCTCACATGATTGTCGTACGTGACGCTGAGACGTCAAAGCTGTCGTCGCGTGAGTCGGTAATGGCCATCGGCGTCTTCGACGGCCTGCACTTGGGCCATCAAGCCGTCATCGACATGTTGTTACGCCTCGACGCCGATCGAGCCACGGACGCGTTGTCGACCATCGTCACGTTCGATCCGCATCCCGCGCAGGTTCTCGCGCCCGAAACTGCGCCGCGACTACTCGGAACGCTCGAGCAGCGACTCGAAGGGTTCGAAGCGCTGGGGATCGAACAGGTTCGTGTCGTCACGTTTGACCGACACCTCGCGAGCGAGTCGGCGTCGGATTTCATTGCGCGCGTGCTGGTCGGTGAGTTGCACGCGTGCGAGATCGTCGTGGGCGAGGACTTTCGTTTCGGCCACGACCGAGTCGGCGACGTCGTCCTACTCAGTGCGCAGGGGCAGCGTTTCGGGTTTGAGGTCCTCGAGGCACCGTCCTTCGGCGAGCCGCGATGGAGTTCGAGCGCCGTGCGAGAGGCCCTCGAACAGGGCGACGTTGACGCAGCGACGGCGACGCTCGGTCGTCCCTTCGTGCTTCGCGGGCGCGTGGAACACGGTGACGCGCGAGGGGGAGAACTCGGCTTCGCGACCGCGAACGTCGCGACCGAGCCCATGCAGTTGGTGCCGCTCGAAGGAATCTATGCCGGCGCGGCCAGAACGCTTGATCGTCAGTGGCGTCCCGCGGCGATATCGATTGGCACGCGCCCTCAGTTCTACGAAAACGGCCCGCTCCTCGTCGAAGTCCACCTGCCCGGTTACGAGGGAGACCTCTACGACGCCTCGCTCGACGTGGCCTTCCTGTCACGCCTTAGGGGTGAAGAGGTCTTTTCGGACGTGGACGCGTTGGTGGCCCAGATCGGACGCGACGTGCAACAAACCGTTGAGATATTCAAGAAATTCTCAACGTTCACCTCGGCACTGCTAGAATAGATATTCGGTCAGCGACGCTGACTATGTGGGTCGTCACGTTGGCGACTTGCTACGAGACATCCGACTCATAAGGCAAATAAAACGTTATGGCTGAGAAGCAGCAGATCATCAAGGACTACCAGGCTCACGCGACAGACACGGGTTCCCCCGAAGTCCAGGTGGCGATTCTGACGGACCGGATCGCCCACCTCACCGAGCACCTCAAGGTCCACAAGGGTGATCATCACACCCGTCGTGGTCTTATGAAGCTCATCGGCCAACGTCGCCGTCTGCTCGATTACGTGCAGCGCGGAAATGTCGAGCGCTACCGCGCTTTGATCGGTCGTCTCGGCATTCGTCGCTAGCCGTACGGTACGTTGACGCCGTCAACGTGCTCAACACATCCGGTTCCTCGGAGGCCAGTGGAGAACAGTCGCGATTCGCGAAGGTTGCCCACTGGGATCCGGGCGGAGTGTTGCTAACCAAATAGGAGCAATACCAATGACTGACGCAATCCGCGTAAGTAGCCCCATAACGGGCACCGAAAAGATTTTGAGCTTTGAAGCGGGCCACCTGGCCCAACTGGCCGACGGAGCCGTCGTGGCTCGCATCGGCGACACCATGTTGCTGGCGACCGTCGCCGCGGCCAAGAGCGTGCGAGAAGGCATCGACTTCTTCCCGCTCACCGTCGACATCGAAGAGCGCGCCTACGCCGCCGGCAAGATCCCCGGCGCCTTCTTCCGTCGCGAGGGCAAGCCCTCAGACCAGGCGGTCCTCACCTGTCGTCTCATCGACCGACCGCTGCGACCTTCGTTCCCGAAGGGCTTTCGCAACGAGATCCAGGTCGTCGGCACGATCTTCAGCGCCGACCAGGAGAACCCGTACGACGTCTTGGCCATCAACGCCGCCTCGGCCGCGTTGATGATCTCGGGCATCCCCTTTGAGGGACCGATTGGCGCCGTGCGTATGGCCTACACCACCGATGGTGAGTGGGCGCCGCACCCGACGTACCAAGAGGGCGACGCCGCGACCTTCGAACTCGTCGTTGCCGGACGCGCATTGAGCGACTCCGCTGACGCCGACGTGGCGATCATGATGGTCGAAGCGGGCGGCACCGAAGGTTCCTTCGTGAAGTACGCCGACGGCGCGCCGAAGGTCTCCGAAGAGGTGCTCTCGGCCGGACTCGAGGCGTCCAAGCTGTGGATCCGCGAGTCGATCAACCTCCAGCGCGAACTGGTGAAGAACTTCGTCGCCGCACGCGGGCCGATCACGCCGATGGAGTACCAGACGATCGCCGACTACCAAGACGACGTCTACGAGAGCGTCGAGGCCATGGGTGCCACGTCGCTGTCCGAAGCGAACAAGCTGACGACCAAGACCGCGCGCAACGAAGCCCTCGCCGCCGCCACGGCCTCGATCATCGAGCACCTGAAGGACGAGTTCCCGAACCGTCTGGGCGAGATCAAGGCGGCCGTTCGTTCGGTCACCAAGAAGATCGTGCGACGGCGCATCGTCGACGAGGGCGTGCGTATCGACGGACGAACCGTCACCGACATCCGTCCGCTCTCGGCAGAGATCGACCTCTTCCCGATGACGCACGGCTCGGCCATGTTCCAGCGCGGCGAGACCCAGGTGGTCAACGTGACGACGCTCGGCATGCCCCGCATGCGCCAGCAGCTCGACACGATCGGTCCGGACGAGTTTCGCCGCTACATGCACCACTACAACTTCCCGCCCTATTCGGTCGGAGAGACGGGCCGCGTCGGCATGCCCAAGCGCCGCGAGATCGGCCACGGCATGCTGGCCGAGCGTGCGTTGATCCCCGTACTGCCGAGCGAAGAGGACTTCGCCTACACGCTGCGCGTGGTCTCGGACGTCCTGCAGTCCAACGGCTCGACGTCAATGGCGTCGGTCTGTGGCTCGACGCTTTCGCTCATGGCGGCCGGCGTGCCGATCAAGGCACCCGTCGCGGGTATCGCGATGGGTCTCGTCTACGACGACGGTAAGTACGTCACGTTGACCGACATTCTCGGAGCCGAGGACGCCTTCGGCGACATGGACTTCAAGGTCGCCGGCACCGCTGACGCCGTGACCGCGCTGCAACTCGACACGAAGATCGACGGCCTCCCGGCCGAGGTCCTGTCGAACGCGCTTGACCAGGCCAAGACGGCGCGGTTGTTGATCTTGAACGTGCTCACTAACACCATTCCCGAGCCTCGGGCTCAGGTCGCTGAAGTGGCGCCGAAGATCGTGTCGCTGCAGATCCCGATCGACAAGATCGGCGAAGTCATCGGTCCCAAGGGCAAGGTCATCAACACCTTGCAGCAAGAGACCGGTGCGGACATCGCGGTCGACGACGACGGCGTCGTCGGCACGGTCACCATCGGTGCCAAGGACGGTCGCGCCGTGGAAGAGGCTCGTCGACGCATCGCGATGATCCTCGACCCGCCCACGCCGGAAGTCGGAGCGACCTATCCGGGCCGCGTCGTCAACATCGCCAAGTTCGGTGCGTTCGTGAGCATCATGCCCGGACGTGACGGCCTCTTGCACATCTCAAAGATGGCACCGCTCAACGGCGGCAAGCGCATCGGTCAGGTGGAGGACGTCCTCGAACTCGGTCAGGCGATTGAGGTCAAGGTCGACGACATTGACCCACAGGGCAAGGTCTCGCTCTCACTGGTCGGCGACTTCCCAGAGTCCGAGGAGGGCGACGCTCGTCCTCCTCGCCGTGACGCCGATCGTGGTGATCGTGGTGATCGTGGCGATCGAGGCAGTCGTGACCGTGAGCGTGGTCCTCGCGACCGTGCGCCGCGCGACAACGCCCCGGCGTCGCGCCCAACCGCGTCGTCTTCGTCCTTCGAGGCGGCCTTCGAGGCCGAGCTCGCGGACGAGATCGGCGACCTGGGCCCCGGCGGCCCGGCCTTCGTCGATGGCGACGCGTCGCGTCGTAGTCCTCGACCGCGTCGCCGTTAGTCGTTCGAAGCCCGTGTTGTTCGGTCCCCGCGACCGTGCACCACGGGCTTCGTACTGTTTCGTAGCGTGGAGCCAATGAGTCTGATCGCCCCCACGCACTCCAAGAAGTGGTGGCGACCTCTCTCCCCGGGAGATCAACGGGCGTTCATCGCGATGTTCGCGGTGCCGACACTGCTCTTCGTCATCCCGGCGCTGTTGGGTCATCCGGCGATCGACGGCGACAACCTGATCCAAAATTTCCCGCTGCGCGTCCTCAGTGGCCAACAGATCGCCTCGGGCCACCTGCCCCTCTTCAACCCGTTGGCCGACTCCGGGACTCCGTTGCTCGGGGGACTGAACGCCGGGGCGCTCTATCCGTTGACGGTGATCTTCGCCTTCGTGCCGCCAATCGCCGCGTGGCTCATCAACTGCATCGCCGTCTACGTGATCGCCGCGACCGGCCTGTTCGCACTGCTGCGTTGGCACGGGATGCGCACGCTGTCGTCCTTCGCCGCCGCGATGAGTTTCGCCTACTCCGGCGCCATGGTCGGACAGGTCGTCCACTTGGGCGTCGTCCAGGGCTACGCCTTCATCCCCTGGGCCACGTTGATTCTGGTCTCGCTCTCTCGTCGGCTCTCCCTGGAACCGACAACGACCACGTGGCGCCACTACGCGCGAGTGTCCAAACCCTGGATCTGGGGCTACGCGCTCGTATGGGGACTGACGTTTCTTACTGGGGAGCCCCGCGGCATCGCCGAGATCGAACTCTTGACGTTGATCATCGGTCCGTCGGTGTTGCTGATTCGCAGTTCGTACTGGATTCAAACGTGGCGGGGACGCGTCGCCTACGTCGTCGCCCTCGCGGCGGGCCTCGCGTGGGGGTGCGCCATTGGTCTGGTGCAGCTCCTGCCGGGTTGGTCGTTCATCGGTTTCTCGCAACGTTCGTCGATCAGTTACAACTTCTTCGGCGCCGGCTCGTTGGTGGTGCGCTGGACGTCGCTACTCTTCGTACCCGACATCTTCGGCGGGAACGGCTCGGGCGGTCAGCCGAATTATTTCGCGCATTACAACTTGCCCGAGGTGACCGGCTACGTCGGACTGCTCGCGCTCATTGCGACCTTCGCGTTCATCTCTAAGTTGACGCGCCGCGGGTGGAAGGGCGAGGACCGTGACTACGTCCTGTACTTCGTGATCCTGGTCGTCGGACTCTTCGCGACGTGGGGCTCGTACACGCCGCTCGGTCACTTGTTTCGCGACATTCCCTTGTACGGCAGTACGCGCTTGCAGAGTCGCAACATCATCCTCGTGGACTTCGCGATGACCGCGCTACTCGGATGGTGGCTCCATCGTCTCGAAACGCGTCGTACGGCGTTGGCCGGACTCGAGGGTCGTGCGAAATGGTTCACGCTCGCGCCAGCCTTCGCGGTCATCGCGCTCTGCGTCGGACTGTTTCTCTGGGGCGCTCGAATCGTCTCGTACCTCGGGGTCTTTCCCCAACAAGAGGACCTCGCGCAGGACATGCACCTCTCGTACGGGCTCCACCTCGTGATCGCGGTCGTCACCGTGCTGGCGCTGTTGCGCTGGCGATCATCGAAGAACCTCATGAAAGTCGTCATGGACGTCGTGGTGGCCGACGTCCTCGTGTTCCTGATCTTTAGTACCGCGGGACTTATTGGCGGTTCGGGGACCACGGAACCAACGAGGGCGAACGCGTTGGCCCTCTTCGGTAACAACGGACGAACCGCGCTCGTGGACCAGGGCGGCGCCCATCAACATCAGTTCCAAGCGCTCGGTGTGCCGAACATGAACGTCTTCACGAAGTTGCCCAGCGTCCAGGGATACGGGTCGCTCATCTCGACGATCTACGACGACTCAACGGGCACTCATCCGCAGGCGGCGCTCGATCCCTGTCGTCTCGCTGACGGGACGTTCACGCAACTGCGACTCTCGGCGATCGCGGTCTCGTACGCGCAGTTGAGTCACAACGTGATCGTGCCGATGCCACCGGCGCCCAACTGTCGCATGGCCGCGCCTTCGACGACGTCAGATCGCTACTTCGGACAATTGCTTGACGTCGCGACGGTGAATGTGCACGGACGCGGTGATCGACGTGTCGCTTCGGCCCCGGTGTCTTTCACCCTGCTCGACGGCAACGGTCGTGCCATCGGTCCGGTACTGCGAGGAAGCGGCGGCAACGACATGACCTTCACCGTCCAGGGCGCCACCTCGGCTGCGGCGGGATTCGAATTGACCTCCACTGAACCCATCTCGATCGGCGACGCGCAGGTGACCCAAGCCGTACCGTTCCCGGTCACCTATCAACTGAACTCACCGATGCAAGAGGCCCTCGACAGTCCCGATTGGCGTCTCACGTCGACCGTCGGAACGTTCTCGGTCTTCAAGGCCGTCACGGTGCAGCCGTCCGTGTGGTTGGCACCGACGGCCAACGGCACCGTGTCGCGCGTGAAGAACGTCGCCTACGGCGACACGTGGGTTGACTTGCACGCGACATCACCGGTCACGCTGGTTCGCTCGATGGCGTACCTCCCGGGTTGGCGGGCGACCGCGCTCAACACCACGAACGGCAAGAGTGAAGCGCTCAAGGTATCGCGCAATGGTCTCATCCAGCAGGTCACGGTGCCGAAGGGCGAGTGGACTGTCCACTTCCATTACCACGCGCCCTACATCGAGGTGAGTCTGGCCGCGTCGATCGTGGGCAGCGTATTGATCATCGGCGTGGGCGTGTACCTCATCGTCGATGAACGTCGACGACGCGAGGATAAGGTGCGGTCGTGAAAGCTCTCGCGATCAATGGTGGGGCCGGACGCATGGGACAGATTCTTGCCGGCGCCCTCAGCTCGCTCGGCCAATTCTCCATCGGCGCTCTCATTGACGCGCGCGAGCCGAGTGAACTGTTCGGCGCCGCCTACGCCTCGTCGTTCGACGGCGTGGACGCTGGCTCAATCGACGTTGTCGTCGACTTCTCGTCGCCCGAAGGCGTGATGGCCTCGGCGGCGTGGTGCGCGGCCCACGGCAAAGGTCTGGTCATCGGCACGACGGGCCTGTCGGACGAACAGCGTCGATCAGTCGAAGAGGCCGCGACCAAAGTCGGAGTGGTGATCGCGGCGAACTACTCTGTCGGCGCCGTGCTCTCCGAAAAGTTTGCCGCGATGGCGGCGCCGTATTTCGATCGGGTCGAGATTATCGAGTTGCATCACGACAAGAAGGTCGACGCTCCGTCTGGTACGTCGATCGCCGCGGCGAAGGAAATCGCGACAGCACGCGCCGCGGCCGGATTGCCCGAGATGATCGATCCAACCATTCGCCACACATTCACCGGCGCACGAGGTGCCGACATGATTGGCGGCATCAAGATTCACTCCGTGCGCCTACCGGGCCTCGTCGCTCACCAAGAGATCCTGTTCGGCGGGCCGGGCGAGGGCCTGACGATTCGACACGACTCATTCGATCGTTTGAGTTTCGTCCAAGGCGTGGCGCTGGCCGCCGACGCCATCGACGCGACGCCGCGACTACTCGACGGGATTGAATCGCTGATTTAGGAGTTGTCCATGAGGTCGATACGTCAAGTTCGCGTGACGTTGTATTTCATTGAGACGCAAAGCCCCTTGGAGTGGCGCCACTTCACGGCTTCTTCGTCAATGACTGGTAACTTCGAAGTATGACGACACCTCGTTTTGGTCGCGTTCTCACCGCCATGGTGACGCCATTTCGAGCGGACGGCGCAATTGATTTTGACGTCGCGATAGAACTCGCGACGTATTTGGTCGCCGAAGGGACCGAGGGATTGGTCGTCGCCGGATCGACCGGCGAAGGATCTTCACTGTCGGATAAGGAGAAACTCGAACTGTTCGCCTGTGTCGCGGGCGCCGTTGAAGTACCCGTCCTGGCCGGTTCGACCTTTGCCGACACTGCTCGTTCGGTGGAACTCACTCGTCAGGTCCTCGACACCGGTGTCACGGGCGTGCTGGCGACGACGCCGGCCTACGCGCGTCCGAGTCAAAAGGGCATCGCGGCGCACTTCGCCGCCATCGCCAATTCGACGGAACTCCCGATCATGCTCTACGACATTCCTTCGCGCACGGGCCGAAAGATCGCGTCGACGACCACGATTGATCTCGTCTCATCGCACTCGAACATCGTTGCCATAAAAGATGCGTCGGGCGACCTCGTGAGTGCCGCCCACTACAAGTCCGTTCTCGGTGACGACATCGACCTCTACAGCGGCGACGACTCGGTGGTGCTGCCGTTCATGGGTGTCGGGGCGGTCGGTCTCGTGTCGGTCGCAGCGCACTGGGCCGCTCGCGAGTTCGTGCAGATGGTCGAGAGCGCCGAACGAGGTGACTGGGCCCGGGCGAGAGCGTTCAATGAACGACTGGCCACGAGTTACGTCTTCGAATCCAGCGATCTGTATCCGAACCCAATGCCCGCGAAGGCGGCGATGCGCTATCTCGGAATTGACGTCGGCCAGTGCCGACTGCCGCACTCTGAGGGTGACGACACTCTCGACGCGGACGCGGCCAAGATCGTGGCCGCACTCCAGGCATCACGTGGCTAAGGACACCGTTCGCGTCACCTTCCTCGGCGGTCTCGGCGAGATCGGGCGCAACTGCGCCGCGATCGAGCAGGACGGGCGCATTGTGGTCGTCGACGCCGGGTTGATGTTCCCCGAGCCGACGATGTACGGCGTCGACCTGATCCTGCCGGACTTTCGATGGTTGATCGAACGGCGCGACCGCGTCGACGCCATCGTCTTGACCCACGGTCACGAAGATCACACGGGCGCGCTGCGCTACCTCGTGAAGGACATCAACGTCCCCATCTACGGATCGGCGTTGACGCTCGGCTTCGCCCGCCACCGCTTGACCGAGGCCAAAGTTGCCAAGGACCTCACGTTCATCGAAGTGAAAGACGGCGAGAAGCGCAGGATCGGACCGTTCGAGGTCGAGTTCATTCCCGTCACCCACTCGGTGCCGAGCGCCCACGCGCTCGCCTTTCGCACGAACGCCGGCATCGTCGTGCACTCGGGCGACTTCAAACTCGACCTCACGCCGATTGACGGACGGCGAACCGATATCTCGCGTCTCGCCGCTCTCGGCGACGAGGGCGTCGCGTTGTTGCTCGCGGACTCGACGAATGCCGAAGAGCCCGGTTTCACCGCGTCGGAGCGCTCGGTTGGGGGAGCACTGCGTCGTCTTTTCCTTGAGCGACCGGAACGCCGTATGGTCGTGGCCTGCTTCGCCAGCCATATCCACCGCGTCCAGCAGATCATTAACGTCGCCTTAGAACAGCACCGCAAGATCGTGCTGATGGGTCGCTCGATGGAGTCGAACGTCAAATTGGCGCGCAAACTGAATCTGCTGCACGTCGACGCCGCTGACCTGATCGATATCGAGAACATCGATCGCTACGCCCCGGGCGAGGTCTGTGTCATCTGCACTGGCAGCCAGGGCGAGCCGCTCGCCGCTCTCTCGAAGCTCTCACGCGGCGATGCCCGGTTCTTGAAGGTCGGCGCCGACGACACCGTCATACTCAGTTCGCACCCCATTCCGGGTAACGAGTGGACGGTCGGACGAGTGATCGACGATCTGCACCGCGCCGCCGCCGAAGTGATTCACTCGGGTCACGAGCCGGTTCACGCCTCCGGACACGCCCGCCAGGGCGAGCTGCGTACGTTCCACCAGTTGCTTCGACCGCGGAACTTCGTCCCGGTCCACGGCGAGTACCGCCACATGGTGCACCACGCGGAGTTGGCGCACTCCATGGGACTCGGTGCCAAGCACGTCTTGATCTGTGAAGACGGGGACCAGATCGAGGTCAACAAGACGGGCATCAAGCGCGCGGGTCAGGTGCCGGCGGGTTTTCACTACATCGACGGCAGCGCGGGCGACCTGGACGAGCGGCCTCTCGAAGAGCGCCGGATGCTGGCGGAGTTCGGCGTCTTGCAAATCTCGGCGGGCGTCGACAAGGACGAGGGCACCATTATTCAACCGGTGCGTTTGACGGCGCGTGGCTGGTTCGAGGGCGACCAGGACCGAACGGTGCTCGACGCCGTGACGAACGAAGTGCGCGACGCCTTAGTGGTGGCGCTTCGAGAGGGCACCCGCGACGAAGAGACGCTCAACAAGATCGTCCAGCGAGCGGCCGGCCGGCTGCTCGGACAGAAGTTCCGCCGCCAGCCGCTACTGCTGGCCGCCGTCGTCGTTCTCTAGTCGCCCTTTTCCGGTTCGCCGTGATCGGCGTTATTGCGGCCGACGCGCCAAAATGCCTTCGTAGTGATCGACGCATCGTCGAGGCCGCGATCGAGCAGCGCCACGCGCGCGGCTTTGATCACGTGGAACTCACCAAAGAGGTACGCGTGGCCGCGGTCCGGGGGAAACGCGAATGCCGAAAGTCCGAGGAGTAGACCGGCGGGATCGTCCCTGGCCCGACCCATGCGGTCAACGAATATGCCGGTGACCGCGATGCCCTCGTCGAACGTCGTGGTCAACGCGTCGTCGGCGTGGTCGGTTTCGACGATGAAGACGACTTTGCCGGGCGCTTCGACGCTCTGGGCCATGCGGTACGCCGAACCGAGACACGTGATGTCGCCCATGAAGAGGTGCCAATCGGCCCCGGTATCGACGACGATCTTTCCCCGGGGACCCACGATGTCGACTTCATCACCCGGCTGGGCACTGCGCGCCCACACACTGCCCGGTCCCTCGTGGGCGGTCGTGATCCACAGAGTGAACTGATCGAGCTCCTCGTCGACGCTGTGCACGCTGTAACGACGGCGGACGAGTTTGCCGGCCGGATTCGTGAGTTGCACCATGACGTCGTTGCCCGGAACGCCGCACAAGAGGGCGGCCTGACCTGCGAGAACGACCTCGTGGATCGAAGAACTGAGCGGCGTTGAGGACACCAGGTGACCGACGCGCGCGTTGGCGTCCAGGCGTAGGGCAAGTTCGATCGAGGAGTCGTGGGGAGTTGTTGGCACCGGTTCAGCATAAGGCGATTGGCACCGATTACGAATGAATGTTCGGTAAGTTTGATGGTTGTGGCACAAGCACGACATAAGAAAAAGCCGGTAAAGAAGACGGCTCGCGGAGCGGCGGCGCCGAACCCCAGCGTCTGGGAACGGCACAGCCGCGACCTCTGGATTCTCCTGCTCGTCGTGATCGGCGCGTTCTGCGCTCTGGCCGAAGCCGGGGCGCTCGGACCCGTCGGCCGAGGCATCTCCAAGGGCCTGGCCATCGCCTTCGGCGTGGGGCGATTCGCTCTGCCCGTCATGCTGCTCGCCCTGGGCGCGGCGTTGATCGCCGGAAGGATCGAAGTTGAACGCCCCCGGGTCATCTGGGGAATCGCGCTCGGCTTGATCAGCATTTGCGGCATTGGCGACCTCGCCGGGGGACGACCGTCACTGCACGCGACGACCAAGCAGTTCGCGCACGCCGGCGGATGGCTCGGCGCGCTGATTGGTGGTGGACTCGATAAGGCCATCGGCATCGCCGGCGCGCTCGTGGTGTTGTTGGCGCTGCTCATCATCGCCATCATGATCGGCACGGGCATCGGCTTACGCGCCCTCTACAGCGGCACGGCAACCTTTCTTCGCGCCTTCGGCTCGTGGCTCGCGAGGTGGTGGTCGAGCCATGAACGTCCGGAAAGTTCTCACGACGACGAGGAGCTGGAGGAACCGACGCCCAGGCGAGTTCGTGCCCTGCCCCCCGAAGTACCAGAGGTCTTCGACGCGCCAGTGGAATACGAAGAGGAGTACGAAGAAGAGGAGTACGAAGAAGACGAATACGAAGAGGAGTCCGAGGAAGAGGCGTCCGATTCGAAGTACGAGGAGTACGCCGAAATGGAGAGCGACTGGGAGCTTCCGTCGCCGTCGCTGCTCGTACGCACCAAAGACGTCAGGCAGGACCGCGCGGCCATCGAAGACCTCGGGGGTGAACTAGTTGAAGCTCTCGCGGCCCACGGCGTCGACACGACGCTCGTCGGCTTCACGGTCGGTCCGACCGTCACGCGCTACGAACTCGAACTTGGGCCGGGCGTGAAAGTCTCCTCCGTGACGTCACTCAATAAGGACATCGCCTACGCCATGGCCTCGCCCGACGTGCGGATCCTCGCGCCGATTCCCGGGCGATCGGCGATCGGCGTCGAAGTGCCGAATCGACAGCGCACGCTCGTCGCCCTTGGTGACTTGCTTGCGTCCGAAGAGGCCGCGAACTCCAATCACCCGCTGGACGTGCCCATCGGTCGAGACATCTCCGGCAAGACGCTCATCGCCAATCTGGGCGAGATGCCCCACGTTCTCATCTCCGGCGCGACCGGCGCCGGCAAGAGTTCGCTGATCAACTCGATCGTCACCTCACTGGTGATGCGCGCCACGCCGGACCGGCTGCGTCTGATGCTGGTCGACCCCAAGCGCGTCGAGATGGGACAGTACAACGACCTGCCGCACCTCTTGGCGCCGGTCGTGGTCGATCCGAAGAGAGCCGCCGGGATGCTCGCGTGGGCCGTGAAGGAGATGGAGCGTCGCTACGACATCCTCGCCGAGAGCGGCGCGCGTGACATAACGAGCTACCAGCAAATGATCGCGCGCGGCGAGTTGGAGCCCGAGACGAGCGACGACGAGCGCGTGGCCGAGATCTTCGAGCGAACGACGGGCCTCGAGTCCGACGTGGAACGACCGCCCGGACCGGAGGAACTTCCCTACATCGTTATCGTCGTCGACGAGTTGAACGACCTGATGATGGTGGCGGCGCGCGACGTAGAAGAGTCGGTCGTGCGAATCGCCCAGATGGCTCGCGCGGTGGGGATCCACCTCGTGCTGGCCACGCAACGTCCCAGCGTCGACGTGATCACCGGCGTCATCAAGGCCAACATCCCGAGTCGCATCGCCTTCGCCGTCTCGTCGCTCGCGGACAGCCGCGTCATCCTCGACCAGGCGGGCGCGGAGCGCCTCATCGGCAAGGGCGACATGTTGCTCGTGACCGCTTCATCGAACGTCGCGCGACGGCTCCAAGCGCCGTGGGTCTCAGAGAGCGAGGTGCAGCGAGTGGTTGAAGCCTGGCGCGCGCAGGGCGGTCGACGCGAGAGCGTCATCGCGCTCGACGTGCCGGCCGGTCGCGGCGGATCGATGGGCGCAGGGTCGAGCGACGATGACAACGAGGTGCTCGCCCAGGCGCGCGAGCTGATCATTCGGACGCAGTCCGGGTCGACGTCGATGTTGCAGCGCAAACTGCGCGTCGGTTTCGCGCGAGCCGGTCGCATCATGGACCAGCTCGAGCAAGAGGGAGTCGTGGCGGCGGGCGACGGGTCCAAGGCCCGCAAAGTACTCGTGACGCCCGAACAGTACGACGAACAGACCTCGCTGTAGTTCGTGAGCAGAAGATCGACTCGTCATCCGACCCTTCGCGGCCTCGTGACTCGATTCTTCTCGATCGTTCTGGGCGCGATCGTCGCCAGTGCGCTCATCGTCTCGATGCAGTTACCGTTCTTGCACGAGCGCGCGTCGATACACCTTTCGCTGAGTTCCTACGGAAGTTTCGGCTACTCGCCGGCGCCGTTGGTCTGGCCGAACGAAGGTAGCGCGGCGCTCGACGTGCCAGCCCTCGGCATTGTCCGCGCCCGGCACAACCAAGTTGTCCCGATTGCGAGCCTCACGAAGATGATGACCGTGTACGTGGCCCTCAAACGCTTCCCCCTGTCGATCGGTCAAACGGGTCCCTGCGTCGAGGTGACCAATGACGACGTCCTCAGTTACGAAAAGGACAAGTCAGCAGACGACGCCGCGGTCATCGTCACGGCGGGCGAGCAACTCTGCGAAATCGACCTGCTGAACGGCGTGCTCGTCCACTCCGCGGCGAACTACGCCGACCTGCTCGCGGCCATGGTGTCGTCGACGCCGCAGGCTTTTGTAGCCCGGATGAATGACACCGCGAGGTCACTCGGACTGCAGAACACGCACTACGCCGACGACACGGGCGTCTCGGCCCATTCGGTCTCGACCGCGCTCGACCAAGCGAAGCTCGCGACCATGCTGATGCGTTCACCCCTCGTGCGCGCGATCGTCGATCAGACCCAGGTCGACCTTCCGGTCGCGGGCTTCGTCAACACCTTCACCCCGCTGGTCGGAGCGAACGACGTCGTGGGTGTCAAGTCCGGACGAACCGCGGTGGCCGGCGGCTGTGACGTGATGGCCGTCGCCTATCGCCTGAACGGGCGACGGCACCTCGTGTACGCGGTGGTGCTGGGCCAACAGGGCGGCAACGTCCTCGTCAAGGCCGGTGACGCGGCGTACGCGTTGGCCATCTCGGCCGAGGCCAGCCAGGCCGACGTCGTGTTGGCCAAGGGAGCGGTTTTGGGAACGATTGGATTCGGAAAAGACGTCGCGCCATTCGGTCTGGCTCACGAGAGTCACGTGTACTGGTGGGATCAACACAACAAGCATCCCTTGAAGTTGCGTCTCCGACACCTCGGTGACACGATTCATCGCGGTGAGGTCGTCGGATGGATCGAGGTACACAGTGTGGAAAAGCCCGTACCATTGGTCGCGCTTCGATCCGTCGCCGCGCCCACGCTCTGGCACCGCATACTGTAAAACCATGATCGCGCGCGTTCCCGCCAGTTCGGCCAACTTAGGACCGGGTTTCGACTGCTTGGCGGTCGCGTTGGCGCTCTATCTCGAAGTAACCGTCGAACCGGCGGACACCTTTACCATCACGAGCGAAGGATGTGGCGCCGGCGTGTTCGACAACGAACGCAATCTTGGCGCCCGAGTCGTCGCCGACGTCCTGGGACACTCGAACTTCTCGATGCACGTGAAATCGGAAATCCCGCTCTCGCGGGGTCTGGGCTCATCGGCCGCGTTGGCCGTCGCCGCGGCGGTGGCCGCCGGTGCCGCTGACCCCCTCGCCGTTAGTACTTCGATCGACGGACACGCGGAGAACGCGGCGGCGTCGTTGTTGGGCGGACTGGTGGTCGCACGCGCTGACTCTCGAGACGGCGTCGTGGCGCGACCTCTCGCGCTGGACTACGAGTGGCGATTCGTCGTCGTCATTCCGGATGAGGAACTCTCGACCGTCGGCGCGCGTCGCGTGTTGCCCGAACGAGTGCCCTTCGCTGATGCGGTCCGCAACCTGAGTGCGATGGGACTACTCCTCGCCGGTCTGGCCGATCACGACGCCTTCGCCGACGGCGCGATGGACGATTACCTGCACCAGCCGTACCGGATGGGCTTATTGTCCTTCGCCGAGCCGCTTCTCGCAACACTGCGTGAGAGCGGCGCGGCGGGATCGTGTTGGTCGGGCGCCGGTTCCACCATGTTGGGACTCGCGACCACTGACAAGGCTGAGGGTGTCGCGAGGGCGGCGCGATCGTTTCTCCACGACCAGGGCGTCGCCGGCATCGTGCATGTGCTCGAGGCTGACCGAACCGGCCTGGTGACGAGTTGATCGAGGAGAGCCATCCGAAGGGTCAAGCAGTAAAGGGTGCCGGATACATGTTGCTCGGGGCGACACTAATCCAGTGGTCGGCCGCGGTCGTCACGCGCGTCTTTGGACAGATTGGTCCCTCGGCGACGAGTGCGTGGCGCTTCTTCCTGGGCGCCGTCATCCTGATGGCGTTCACGCGGCCGAACTTGCGTGCATGGACGAAACAACAGTGGCTCGGGGCGTTGGCACTCGGCGTCTCGGTCGCGTTCATGAACCAGTGCTTCTACCAGGCGATCGCGAAGATCCCCTTGGGTGCCGCCGTGGCCATTGAGTACCTCGGTCCGTTCCTGGTGTCGGCCCTCGGGAGGCGCTCGGCTCGTCACTTCGCCTTCGTGATCTTGGCGGGGCTCGGCGTGCTGGCGATTGCCCGCCCCGGGGCCGGGTTGAACTACGAGGGCGTGCTCTTCGCCGCCGGCTCCGGACTCGGGTGGGCGTCCTACGTGTTCGCCGCGCAACGCGTCGGGGGACAGGCCGAGGGTTTCGGAGGTCTCGCGGTCTCGATGTCAATCGGCGCACTCGTGACGTTGCCGATGACGATTGGCTCGTCGCACTTCGTGCTCACCCATCCCGCGACGCTCGGGCGTCTGGGCCTGGTGGCGGTGATGGCGATCGTGCTGGGCTTCGCGTGCGAGCTCCAGGCGCTGCGCCGACTGAAGCCGTCGACGGCCGGGGTGCTCTTCGCGCTCGATCCGGCGGTCGCCTTCGCGATCGGACTGATCGTGCTGAGCCAAAGCATCCACCCGTGGGACCTCATTGGAATGGTCTGCGTGGTCATCGCTGGCGCCGGCGTCACGTACGACGCCGCCAATCCGAAACCGACCCTCGTTCAGTAGGATGTGCGCGTGGGAACGCCCAAAAAATTCGCCATTCGGACCTTCGGGTGCCAGATGAACGAGCACGACTCCGAGCGCCTCGCCGGTCTCCTGGTCGCCGACGGCATGGTCGCGGTCGCCGATGAATCCGAAGCCGACGTGGTCATCTTCAACACCTGCACGATTCGCGAAAACGCCGACCTCAAGCTCTATAGCGCCCTCGGTCAGATGAAGGCTATGAAAGAACGGCGTCCCCAGATGCAGATCGCGGTCGGCGGGTGCATGGCCCAAAAGGACCGTCACCAGATCCTGGAGCGAGCCAACTGGGTCGACGTCGTATTCGGGACACACAACCTGGCCGCGGCGCCGCGGCTCCTTGAGCGTTCTCGCACCGAGGGCCCGATCGTGGAGATCCTGGACGCCCCGGACCACGAGGTCAATCGCGACATGGCGCCCGCGTTGTACGCGGTGCGCGAGTTGCCGTTCGCGGCCTGGATCACGATCCAGACCGGTTGTGACAACACCTGCGCGTACTGCATTGTTCCGTCGGTGCGCGGCGAGGAGATCAGTCGACCATTCGACGACCTCGTGATCGAAGCCGAGATGCTCGCCGAGACCGGTGTCGCCGAGATCACGTTGCTCGGCCAGAACGTCAACTCCTACGGACGCGACATCACCCGTCGCAGTCCCTTGTTCGCCGATCTCCTTCGAGCGGTGGGACGAGTGGAGGGGATCGAGCGAATCCGGTTCACGAGTCCGCATCCGAAGGACCTGAGCCCCGAGACGATCGCGGCGATGGCCGAGACGCCGACCGTCTGCGCGCAGTTGCACCTACCGTTGCAATCCGGATCGGACCGCGTGCTGAAGGCGATGCGTCGTGGCTACAAGGTCGAGCGCTACATGGAGCGACTTGCGCGAGCGCGCGCGGCGATCGAGGACCTCGCGGTCACGACCGACTTGATCGTGGGATTTCCCGGCGAGAGTGACGCGGACTTCGACGAGACGCTCGAAGTCGTGGCGGCCTGTGAGTTCGATTCGGCCTACACCTTTATCTTCTCGCCACGTGAAGGAACGAGGGGCGCGTTGATGACGTCGCAGTTCATCCCCGAGGACGTGATCAAGTCACGCTTCGAGCGATTGAAGAAGGTCCTCGACCGTTCGGCATTGCGCAAGCACGAGGCTCGGGTCGGACGGCGCGAGGAGGTGCTGGTCGAAGGCCCGTCACGACGTAACGAACTGATGCTCTCGGGCCGTACCCGCCAGGGAAAGTTGATTCATTTCGCGCAAGTGGATGATTCGCTTCGTGACGGATCACTCGTGATGGTGGACGTCACCCACGGTGCGCCGTACCACCTGCTGGGGGACTACGTGTCCACGGTGCGGGCCCCTCGTCATAAGGTTCGGATTCCGCTGCTCCACTCGTGAGTACCGAACACGTCGCGGTCGCGCTCGTCGGGCCCACGGCGTCCGGTAAGTCGGCGCTGGCGCACGCGTTGGCCTTCGATCACCACGACGAGGTGGAGATTCTCTGCGTCGACGCGATGACCGTTTATCGCGGCATGGACCTCGGTACGGCCAAGCCCACCCACGCCGAACGCAGCGAAGTGAGCTATCACCTCCTCGACCTCGTGGAACCGAGTGAAGAGTTCACCGTGGCCGAGTATCAAAAGGCCGCGCGCGTCGCGGCCGCGGACGTCTGGCGAGCGGGCCACAAGGTGCTCTACGTCGGAGGGACCGGCCTCTACGGGCGAGCGGTGCTGGACAACCTCGCCATACCCGGACAGTATCCCCATGTGCGCGCGCTCCTCGAAGAACGGGCGCACGAGGAGTTGCCGGCGCTCTACGCCGAACTCGAGATGCTCGATCCATTGGCGGCGAGTCGAATGGAGTCGACGAACGCGCGTCGCGTCGTGCGCGCGCTCGAAGTCACCCTGGGCGCGGGCCGGCCGTTCTCTTCCTACGGGGAGGGCCTCGTCGCCTACGGTCCGGCGCGCGTCGTCCAAGTCGCCTTGCAGAGTGACTTCGAGCTGTTGGACCTGCGTATTGCCGAACGCTTTCGCGCGTGGATGGATCAGGGGCTGCTCGAGGAAGTCGCGGCGTTGGCGAGTGCGCCCGGCGGGCTGAGTCGCACGGCGCGCCAGGCCGTTGGATACCGCGAACTCTTGCGACACATAGAAGAGGGCGCTGACCTAGAGGCGTGCGTGGATGACGCGATCATTCAGAGCCGACGTCTGGCCCGTCGACAGCGCTCGTGGTTCTTGCGCGACCCCCGGATCGAGTGGTTCGATGACGCCCACGAAGCACGCGCCCGTCTGCTCGCCGTGCTGAATGGTCCCGACGGGTACGTGCGAGACTAGAAGAAATGGCGTTGCGATCTCTCCAGAAATGGCACGGTGCGGGGAACGATTTCCTCGTAGAAGTGAGCGAAAACGGTACCGCGCCGTGGTGGGACGCGACACGCGCCCGAGCGGTCTGTGATCGCACGACGGGCGTCGGCGCCGACGGACTCTTGCTCGCCACGTTGGGTTCTGAAGTCTCGATGACGCTCTATAACGCCGACGGCTCCGACGCCGAGATGTCGGGCAACGGCATTCGGTGCCTCGCCGCTGCCGTTCGGCGAACGACGAACGGCACCTGGGACACGCTGGAAGTTCAGACGGTCGCGGGTCTTCGCACCGTGACCCTGAAGATGGAAGAGACCCCCGGGTACGGCAGCGTCGACATGGGCGACGTGACATTCGGTGAAACGTTGCCCGGCACGCTCGGGGTCGCCTACGTGGGCAATCCCCACGTCGTCGTGCGCGATGACCCGAAGTGGACGGACGCAATGCGTGAAGAGTTGGCCGAGGAACTGTCGCTCGATTTGGACGGCGTCAACGTCGAATTCTTGACCATTGAGAGCGACGATCACCTCTCGATCAAGGTGATCGAGCGCGGCGTCGGCTGGACGAGAGCCTGCGGGACCGGGACGTGTGCGGTGGTCGCGGTCGCGCATCGCGATGAGATGTGCGGTACTGACGTCACGGTCGACAATCCTGGCGGCGCGCTGCATGTCACGCTGCACGGCGCTGGGGCGACGCTGAGCGGACCGGTGCAGTTCGTGGCGAACGTGGAATGGCTCGAAGCGTGACCTATATACCCAATACCCTCATCGACCGAACGATCCGCGAGAAGATCGTTCTCGTCGGAGTTCAGTTCCCGGGCGTCACCGAAGACGAACTCGACTACCAGCTCGACGAATTGGCGCTCCTCGTCGACACGGCCGGTGCCGACGTCGTGGCCCGCGTTCTCCAGCGGCGCGACTCACCCGATCCCGCGACGTTCGTCGGTTCGGGCAAGGTCCAAGAACTGAGAGAGATCTGCCTCGCGGTCGACTCCGACACCGTGGTCTTCGAGCACAACCTCTCGCCGGCCCAACAACGCAACCTAGAGAAGATCCTCGGGCGCACCGCGATCGACCGTACCGCAGTGATCTTGGACATTTTCGCGCAGAACGCCCGCACTCCCGAGGGCAAGGCACAAGTGGAGTTGGCCCTTTTGCAATACCGCTTGCCGCGTCTGCGGCGCGCCGAGGGATCCTTCTCCCAACAGGCCGGTGGCATTGGCACCCGGGGTCCTGGTGAGACCCAACTCGAGACGGACCGCCGCCGCCTCGTGAATCGAATCCACGCCATTCGCCGCGAACTGAAAGAGATTGATCGCACTCGCAACGTGCAGCGACAAGGTCGTAAGCGAGGTCGTCACCGAGAAGTGACCCTCGTCGGGTACACCAATGCCGGGAAGTCCTCGATGCTGAACGCCATAACCGACGCCGGCGTCGAAGCCGAGGATCGACTGTTCGTCACGCTCGATCCGCGCACGCGCCAGCGTCAACTGTCCGGTGGCGAGACCGTCTTGTTCACCGACACCGTCGGCTTCATCTCGAACCTGCCTCATGACCTCGTCGACGCGTTCATGTCGACGTTGAAATCGGTCCAATTGGCTGACCTCTTAGTCCACGTCGTCGACGGCTCGAACGATCACGCCGAAGAACAGATCGCCGCCGTGCGCGAAGTGTTGCGCGAGATTGACGCCGACCACGTACCGGAGTTGCTCGTCTTCAACAAGGCCGACGTGCCGGGCTCGCGGTCACGTGATTTGGCAAAGTTGCACGAAGGCAGTGTCTGGGTCTCGGCCGTGACGCACGAGAACCTCGAGGCCGTAATCGCCACGATCGGTGATCGTCTGCGGGCCAACGACCGTGTGGTGACCCTGCATTTGCCGCTCGACCGTGGCGACTTGTTGGCGCGCGCGCACCGTGAAGGCGAGGTGGTCGATACGACGATCACCGACGACAGCGTGGTGATTCGCGTGCTGCTCGATTCGGTGAGCGTGGCCCACTTCGACGAGTGGCGGGTACCGGCGTGAGTTTCACGCCACCCCCGTATCCCTACGAACGACTCGACGTCTTACGGAAGCTCGCGTCCGTGCACGACGGAGGACCTATCGAGTGTTCGATCGGTACGCCGATTGACGCACCGCCGGAAGCGGTTCTCCAAGAGTTGGCGAAGGGCACGGGTGCGCGAGGCTATCCGACGTCCCAGGGTTCGAGTGACCTTCGAGACGCGGCTGCCGGGTGGATGCAGCGGCGTTTCGGCGTCACGATCTCGAGCAACGACGTCGCGGCCTGCATCGGCACCAAGGAGTTCGTCGGCACTCTCGCGGGCTACCTGCATCTACGTACGCCAGAACGCGACACGGTGTTGTATCCGGCGATCAGTTATCCGACGTACGCGATGGGCGCGACCCTCGCCGGGCTACGACCGGTGCCGGTCAAAGTGCGTGACGGTCACCTCGATCTCGCGTCCATCGATCCCGACGACGTCGCGCGCGCGCTCGTCCTGTGGGCGAACTCGCCGTCGAACCCCACCGGCTACCTCGATGACCTCGAAGGAATCGCCGCGTGGGGCCGTCAGCACCGTGTGCTCGTGGCCAGTGACGAGTGTTACGCGGAGTTCACGTGGGCCGGGCGACCGAGGTCGATCCTCGAACACGGCAGCGATGGCGTTCTCGCGGTGCATTCGTGCTCGAAACGATCGAACCTGGCGGGCCTGCGCGCTGGCTTCTACGCCGGCGACGAAGAGTTGGTCGGCTTCCTCAAACTGGTGCGCCAGCACGCGGGCTTCATGGTGCCGGCTCCCGTGCAGGCCGCCGTCGCCGTCGCCTACAACGATGACGAACACGTGAACGTCCAACGTGAGCGATATCGGCGTCGATTGGTGTTGATGTCCGGCGCGCTTCGTGACTTCGGCGTCGACGCCCCGATGCCCGAAGGTTCGTTCTATCTCTGGTGCTCGAAGGAGGGTCTCGACGGATGGGCGTTGGCGAGTGAGATCGCCGAGCGTTCGGCGCTCGTGGTCAGCCCCGGTGAACTCTACGGCGAGGATGGTCGTGATTTCGTTCGACTCGCGGTCGTGCAGAGCGATGAACGACTCGAGTTGGCCGCGTCGAGGCTCCGGGGCGCCTGAACCTCGCCAGTACGATGCACATATGAGCGATCTCGAAACTCGCATCAATCAGTGGTTCGACCACATCACCGAAATGACGCCCGAAAACGTCGAGGCGCGTCGTGACGTGGAACTGGTGATCACGAAACTGGACGACGGACAGGTGCGCGTGGCCGAGATTGGACTCACGGGCGACGTCATCGTGCACGAATGGGTCCGCAAGGCAATCTTGTTGCTCTTTCGACTTCGCGGACTCGAGCGAGCCGAAGTCGGGCCGTTCGAATACCTCGACCGACTGGAATTGAAGCGCGACTACGAGCGGCGTGGCGTGCGCGTGGTGCCCGGTGCGTCGGCGCGGCGAGGGAGTTTTCTCAGCCGCGGCGTGATCTTGATGCCGAGTTACGTCAACATTGGCGCCTGGGTCGGAGAAAACACGATGGTCGACACGTGGGCGACGGTCGGCAGTTGCGCTCAAATCGGCTCCAACGTGCACCTCTCCGGCGGCGTCGGCATCGGAGGTGTTCTCGAACCGGCGAATGCACTTCCAGTCGTGATCGAAGACGACGCGTTCATCGGCAGTCGCTGCATGGTCACAGAGGGCGCGCGCGTCGGTCGGGGCTCTGTTCTCGGCGTTGGTACGGCACTCGGTCCGTCGATTCCCGTGATTGACGCCGCCACGGGAGAGGAAGTGTCGCGCGGCTACGTACCCGATTACTGCGTGGCGGTCTCGGCGAATCGCAAGCGAGTGTTTGAGGGCGGGGAGTTCTATTTGCCGTGTGTGCTCATCATTCGACGCCTGAATGAGGGCGAGCGGCATAACAAGACCGCTCTCAATGACATTCTTCGCGAACATGGCGTCGCCACGTGAGCCGATTGGACGACGCACTCGCGCTCGTAGCCATCGATTCGGTGAGCGGCGGCGAAGCGACGATCGCCCATCACGTCGCGGTCGTAGTAGGTCGTAATCTGGATCTCGACGTGGAGCGAATCGGTGACAACGTGGTTGCGCGAACGACCGGTCATCACGCGACGCGACTTCTGGTCGCCGGACACCTCGACACGGTGCCCGGCGACGCAAGTGCGGCGACGATCGTGGGCGACGAACTTCGCGGCGTCGGCGCTTGCGACATGAAGGGTTCGTTGTCGGTGATGCTCGAGTTGGCGTCAACACCGACAACTCGTTCCGTGGAAGTCACCTGGGTTTTCTACGCGCGCGAAGAGATTTCGCGAAGCGACTCCGGGCTGTTAGAAATTGCTGAACTTCGACCCGAGCTGTTGGACGCGGACGCCGCGATCCTCGCCGAGCCGACCAATGGTCGCGTCGAGGCGGGGTGCCAGGGCACGTTACGGGTAACGGTGGAGATGACTGGTGCACGTGCTCATACGGCGCGACCGTTCGTCGGGCGTAACGCCATCCATCGATTGGGCGACGTGATAACGAAAGTGGCGAGCTACGAACCGCGCGCGACCGTGATCGACGGCATCGAATTCGTCGAACAGCTTCAGGTCGTGGACATCGTTGGGGGAGTGGCGCCGAACGTGGTGCCCGATCGAGCGAGTTGCACGCTGAATCATCGAGTCGCTCCCGATCGAACGAAGGACGAAGCGGTGTCGTGGCTCATCGAGTTCCTCGCTGAGGTTACCGACGAGGGCGACACGGTCCGCGTTGTTGACTGGGCGCCGTCGTCACCGCCATCGATGGCCAATGAACGCCTCACTACATTGGTTGAACTCACGGGCGAGGCGCCACTGGGAAAGGTCGGCTGGACCGATGTCGCGACATTTGCCGAACTGAAGATCCCCGCCACGAACTTCGGAGCCGGTGATCCACTACTGGCCCATCGAAGTGATGAGTTCGTGACGTTGGCGCAGTTGGATCAATTCGCAACCGTGCTCACCGCCTGGCTGCAATGAGTTGCTGGAAGGTTGAATCTCTACAAGAGAGATCCCACGGTCTCAGTAACTGCGTAAAACCGAAATGACCTTGCCGAAGAGGAAGACGTCACGCGCGTCGAACTCCATTGGCTCCATCGTCGAGTTCTCCGGCTTCAAGACGACGCGAGTTCCCTGCGGGAAGTAACGCTTTACCGTCGCCTCACCACCAGGAATCTCAGCGACCACAATTTCGCCCTTATTGGCCGACGTCTGGCGTTGCACGACGACGTAGTCGCCCGGCAAGATGCCCGCTTCAATCATGGATTCGCCGCGGACCTCTAAGACGAAACTGTCGCCGCGACCGGCGAACTGCTCGGGTATCGACATGAGTTCGTGCGCGATCTCTTGGGCGAGGACGCCGGTACCGGCCGCGACGTCCCCCACGAAGGGGATGTAGCGGATGCGCTGATCCGGTGCGGGGTTCTCCACGTCGAGACGAACGGTGAGGGTGCGGGGCTGCTGCGGATTCTTTTCTATGAAGCCGGCACGCTTCAAGACTTCGATGTGGTTGGCGACGGTCGCCGGCGACTTCAGTCCAACGTGATCGGCGATCTCTCGTATCGTCGGAGGGAAGTTCCGCTCGCGCTGACAGGTGATGATGAATTCAAGGATCTGGCGACGCATGGGAGTCAATACTTCAGCCACGGGTTTCCTTTCCGGTACGAACAGTTGTTCGTAGGTTACCCCAGAAGTGGTCCAAAATCAAACACCTGTTCGTAGTCAATTGGAGGAATTGGAATCGATGGCACTGCGTCCAAAGTTCGCCCACGGCGCAATGTCAGAAACAGCGGTGTGTCGAGCGTCGTAATGAGCGAATCCATAGGCGTTAATGAATGGCGTATGAACACAGCGTTACCGCATCACTAAGAATTTAACCCGACCTTACATTCCGTTCACCCAATGCTATGTTCTCGTGATGGCGAATGCCGGAATGTTCCGAGAGGGGAATAGATGAATCAAAAATTTACTAAGTTGACCACGCTGGTCGCAGTGGGAGCGCTGACACTTTCGGGTGCTGTGATGACATTGGGGTCGGGCGCGGGAGCGGCCACGAAAAAGATTCCTACGTACACGATTGGCTTCCAAGGCGTACTCTCGGGCGGTGCCGCGAGTCTCGGTATTCCTGAGAGGGACGGTACAACTGTCGCCGTGGATCTCTGGAACGCCAATAAGAAGCGTAAGTTCAACATCAAGATGATTTCTGGCGACGACCAGTGCGACCCGACGGTCGCTCCTTCGGTTGCGACACAGCTCAGCTCGAATAAGAAGGTTCTGTCAATTGTCGGGCCATCATGCTCGGGCGCGACGTTGGCTTCGCTTCCCATCTATGGCCCCACGGGCATGGCTGTGGTAAGCCCTTCGGCAACGAATCCTCCGCTAACGACGCCGGCTGATGACCCCAACAACATCTATTTCCGCGACGTGGCAAATGACTCGGTTCAGGGTCCTGCGGACGGTAACTATCTGGCAAAGACATTGAAGAAGACCACTATTGAAGTGATCAATGACGCCAGTACGTACGGAGCGGGCTTGGCGACGCAGGTTGCTACTCAGGCCACTGCTGACGGTGCAACGGTGACCACAGCGACGTTGCCGAGCACGACCGCTTGTGGAAACGGTGGAACGGGTACGAACGACCAGATCACGATTCCGTCAAGTGTCACCGCAGTGTTCTACGGCGGTTACTACTGTGACTTTGCCCAAATGACTGACGTCGTGCGTACGGCGGGTTACAAGGGAGCCTTAATGAGTGGTGACGGATCAGATGAGCCGGCCTACATTACGGACCTCTCTAATGTTGCCGATGGCAGTGGTGTGTATGTCACCTGCGCCTGCTCGACCGTAGGTAGCACGAGTGCAGCCAGTAAGGCCTTCATCAACGAATATCGGAAATTGTTCAAGACGAACCCAGGCGCGTACGCTCCAGAGTCCTACGACGCCGCGAACATGGAATTCACCGCGATGACCAAGATTCCCAAGGTCACACGAAAGGCCATCACGGCAGAGCTGAAGAAGCTCACGTACAAGGGAATTACCAAGGTAATTAAGTTCTCTTCGACTGGCGATGTCACGTCGAAGGCGATTTATGTTTCACAGGTGGTCGTTGCGAACGGCAAGGGCACCCTTAGTCAGATCGCATCAACTACGCCGTAGTCGTACGACAGAGGTTCGTTGATTCAGTTTGTGGGAACGGCCGCTCCAAGTGAGCGGCCGTTCCCACAAACTGAGTTATGTTCAATGAAACGCTTAGTCATTCAAAAGGGCCGGAATGTTCAATTTTCTGCTGCAGGGTATTTTTACCGGTCTAATCTTCTCGTTGGTTGCCCTCGGCTACACCCTCGTGTACGGCGTGCTCCGGCTCATCAATTTTGCGCACAGTGAAGTGCTGATGACGGGCGGGTTCGCGGGTTATTTCTTCCTTCATTACACGATTGGCACCCATCCAGTGCCCTCCAGTCTCGGGGCCACGATTTTCTACGTCGTCCTCGGCGTCATCATTAGCGGTGCTGGCGGATCCTTGGCCGCACTGCTCATCGAACGCTTCGCGTACCGGCCCCTGCGCCGTCGAAACGCACCGAAGCTGGCGTATCTCATTTCGGCGATTGGCGCGTCGTATTTCCTTTTGAACCTCTTTGGTAAGGAATTCGGACGATATCCAGTCGCGACGTCTCAGCCATTCAGCAATCACGTGGTCGCGACGATTTGGGGAGGTCAGATCACGATGTACGACCTCGTGATTCTTATCGCAACGCTGGCCCTTCTGTTCTCGTTGGACCGGATCGTCTATCGCTCCAAGATGGGCAGGGCGATCAGAGCGGTTGCGTCAGATATGGAGACGGCGTCATTAATGGGGGTCAACGTAAATCGGACCATCGCGAGTACCTTCGCACTCGGGGGATTCATGGGAGGCGCTGCTGGCTTCTTTCTCGCCATTAATCAGGGCGTCTCTAACAACATGGGATTTAAACCAGCACTTTTTGCCTTTACTGCGGCGGTCCTCGGTGGCATTGGCAATGTCCGCGGAGCAATGGTGGGCGGAGTGATTCTTGGCATAGTGATGTTCACGCCGATCTACTGGTTGGGCCAACCGTGGCTTGAAGAAGTAATAGCGTTCTCAGTTCTTGTTCTCATTCTTCTCATTCGCCCAACGGGAATTCTTGGCGAGCGCCTGGGGAGGACGGCATGAGTGTGGAAGTTCTCGCCCCGAAGAAGCGAAACAGGATATTGAACGGCGATGATGTTCGACGTCTGTGTACTGCGATCGCCGGTGGTCTGGTTCTCGCGATAATGACTGGACCCGACGGCGCGATCTCCGATCCGACGTACGGCGTCAAGACGTCATTGCTTTCCGGTCACGTGGTTGGGTATCTGATCTTCGGTGTCATTATCGGGTGTCTTTTGACGTATCGGGCAAAGGTCAAAGACGGTACTTGGCGGGGGGACCGTAGCACGCCTAAGCGCACGCTGGTGGAGCGCGCAACGTCGTTTTCGTCGATATCGAGATATGCATCTTTGACAGTCACGGCGTTCGCGTTCGCGATAATTACGCTTATCTTCGCGGACTTCTCGGGGCCCGTCGCTCGCAACAAGATGTCGATTCATGCGCTCGCGCACCAGTTTTTGTATACGCGAACCTACGGATATCTACTACTGGCTCTTGCACTTTGGTTCGCAATCGTGAATCAAGCGATGCGACTGACAACGTTTCGGCTCCGTTCCATCCCGCGCCCCCTTTTCGTCCTTGGCGCAATCATTACCGTTCTCCTCTTTGCGCTAACGTCCGACCCCTTTTTGCCGGCTCGATTCTCGTGGCGAGCGCTCAATCCAGGCGTGGCAAACTCCTTGTTTCATCATTGGACGACCTATCTATGGCTGACCATTGGTCTCGCGGTCGTCCTTTCCTGGATGTTCAAGCGCGACTCAGCGCCCGGTACTCGACCCTCGAGGCGATCACACGCACTAGTCGTCACGCCTTCGATGAGATTTTTGACCTACGTGGCAGCTGGGTTTGTGGTGTTTGAAGCGCCCAAATTCATGTCGCTGTATTGGCAGATCTCGCTCTATCAGCAGATCGGTGTGTTCTGTCTGCTGGCTATTGGCCTCAATATCGTCGTTGGCTTTGCTGGACTGTTGGATCTTGGCTACGTTGCGTTCTACGCCCTGGGTGCGTACGTGACCGCGTATTTTTCGGGCGCGCTGCCGCTTCAGCCGCCGTTCCATCTCAATCCCTTTTTTATTATCCCCTTCGCAATCATCTTTGCCATGTTGTCCGGTGTGCTACTCGGACTTCCGACACTGCGACTTCGAGGCGACTATCTCGCGATCGTCACGCTCGGCTTTGGAGAGATTGTCTACGTCTTAGCGAACGACTGGACCCAAGTGACCGCTGGTTCGGCTGGAACTGGCGCCATAACTAATTTCAGCGTTCATTTGTTCGGTATTCACTACGCGTGGAATCCGGTTAATCCTCTTTCGTACTACTACTTATTACTTGGCATCCTCATTCCGGCAATCTTCCTCTTTGATCTATTGAACCATTCCAAAGTGGGTCGCACCTGGGCGGCCATCAGAGAAGACGAGGTCGCGGCGCAGTCACTTGGGATTAACGCCTTGAAATACAAAGTCATGGCCTTCGCCATGGGCGCTTCGACCGCCGGCGTCGCAGGAGTCTTCACCGCCGTGAAAGTCGGACATCTCTTCCCTAATACATTTATTCTGCAGCTTTCGATCTCGATATTGGTGTTGGTCATTTTTGGTGGCATGGGATCGATCGTGGGTGTCCTCTTAGGGGCCATCGTTCTTCAGTGGCTCCCTTCGTATCTGAACTTTCACTCGTATTTAGGCTTTCAAGAGGCAGACCTCTATCTCTATATCGGAGCCCTTCTTATTGTGATGATGATTTTTCGTCCCCAGGGACTCGTTCCATCGCGACGGCGCCGTCGAGAGATCCTCGATGCGAAAGAGGGCCTCGGTTCTGCTGACGCACTCGGCGCGATTACTTACGAGCAACCGTCGTGACGTCCAACGATCCGATTTTTGAGGTCAAGGACGTCACCTTACGTTTTGGTGGTGTGACGAGTCTTAACGACGTGAGTATCCAACATGAGCGCGGAGAAATCCTGAGCGTGATCGGACCTAATGGAGCCGGCAAGACGTCACTGTTCAATTGTCTTACCGGTGTCTATGTGCCGCAAGAGGGTTCAATCACTTTTCATCCCAGCGCGACAAAAGCGATTAACATCGTCGGTCGCCCCCCACACCGAGTGGCCCACGCTGGCGTAGCTCGCACCTTTCAAACGAGTCGAATGTTCAATGCGTTGACGACGTTCGAAAATGTGAAGATTGGTGTCGAGGCGCGGCAAAAGACGGGCCCTATCGGGGCAATGCTGAAACTGCCGCGAACTCGTCATGAAGAGAAGTACTCAGACCAACGCTCACACGAACTTCTGGAGTTCGTCAATCTCGCCCATCGAACCAATACACTCGCCGATTCGCTTCCCTATGGTGATCGCCGACGACTCGAGATTGCGCGTGCGTTAGGGACAGACCCGACGGTTCTCCTATTGGATGAACCGGCGGCCGGTACGAATCCGTCTGAAAAGTTGGCGTTGGCTGAACTCATCAACCGCATCAATACCGAACTCGGTATCTCAATATTGCTGATAGAGCACGATATGAAACTTGTGATGTCGATTGCTGAACGCATCATCGTTCTCAACTTCGGTGGCGTCATTGCCGAAGGAACTCCACAGCAGATCCAGAACAATCCCTTGGTCATCGAGGCTTATCTTGGTGCGAGCGACGAGGCGAATCAGTAATGGCTACACCTATGCTCCAAGTCGAGAACGTGCAAGTTCGTTACGGGTCAGTTCCGGCGATTCACGACCTCTCGCTGCTCATCAACCAAGGGGAAATCGTGACGGTGTTGGGCGCCAACGGCGCCGGCAAGACCACGACGCTTCGAATGATCTCGGGGCTCCATCGTCCGTATTCGGGCCGCGTCCTTTTTGAAGGCGAAGAGATTCAAAATCGTCCGGCTCACGAACTCGTTGGCCGGGGCCTCTGTCACGTGCCCGAGGGCCGTCGCATCTTTGCGACGATGAGCGTTCGAGAAAACCTCGACATGGGAGCCTTCGGCCGACGAGGAAGTTCCAAAGACGATTTTGATCACATCTACTCACTATTTCCGGTACTCGGCGAACGTCAGAAGCAGATTGGCGGAACACTGTCAGGTGGCGAACAGCAGATGCTCGCCATTGGTCGCGCACTGATGGCGAGACCTCGCTTGCTTCTTTTGGATGAACCGAGTTTGGGACTAGCGCCGATGATTATTTCGTCCATTTTCCAAATCATTGAAACTATTCGCGCCGAAGGTGTCACGGTCATGCTCGTCGAGCAGAACGCCAACCAGGCGCTTCGAATCGCTGACCGCGGTTACGTGTTGGAAAACGGACACGTGCTCTATCAAGACACCGCGTCCGCACTCTTGAGCGACGACCGAATTCGCCGCGCCTACCTCGGTCAATAGTCGATTGCGTTCGTTGGCTCCGTTGAAGCGATGAGACGTGTCAGGCATTGAAGACCTCCATCCGAGCGCTCGCCGGGTCGCTGAAGCCCTCCGGGCCCGTGGCGTGACTGGACCGTTCCTGGAATTTGATGCTTCGACGAAGACCGCCGCTGACGGCGCTCGAGCACTTCAATGTGACGTCGGCGCAATTGCCAGTTGTCTCGTTTTCGTGCTCGACGACGCGCCGGTCGTCATCATAAAGAGGGGCGCTTTTCGTGTTGACACCGCCCTGTTCGCCAAACTCGCCAACGGGGAGGTCGTTCGTCAGGCGACGCCGGATGAGGTTCGCGTGGCGACCGGTCAACCGATTGGGGGAGTCTCGCCGATCAACTGGCCCGATGAGCTTCGTGTCTTCATCGACGACTCACTCGCGACCTACGAACGGATCTGGTCGGCCTGCGGCACGCCGAATGCGGTATTCGCGACAACATTTCTCGAAATTGTGGCGCTCGCGAGCGCGAGGGTTCTCTCTCTGCGCGTCTGAGCGGAACCCAACTACGCCTCGATCGGTCGCGATATCTATTCGCCGCCTTCACTCGGGAGTCGTTCGTCAATTGACCCCAACCTCGAGCAGAAGAAGTTCTAGTTCGGGCCCGAGTAAGCGAGAGAACCTCGCCGACTATCGGTTCTTGACCTCTTCGGACCCTCCTCTGCTCACAGATACTTCACCACGAAGGCACTCATCGCGGCTTTCAGTTGCGGCGAGAACGGGAAATTCTTCGTGTAGTCCGAACCGGTGAGGCTGGCGTCGACCTTGAGCACGTGATCGACGCCTTCAAGATGCACGAAGTCGAGGTGAGAGGACGAGTTGTCGAATCCCCGCGCCACTCGGTTCGCTTCGTCGCACGAGACTTGAATGTCAGCGTTACTACACGAGAGGAGTACCGGAGTGCCCCGGGCGACGTGGCTCCCCAAGACCGCGGGATCGAATTTGTCGGCCTGGGCCAAGAACCGAGCGTCCGATGGATTGAGGAGATTCGCAAGTCCGTACGGGAGATCGGCCTTGACGGTACTCGTGGTGCGCAGTTTCGTGACGGCAACCTTGAGATCGTTCTCGACGGTCGTTTCCAGCGACTTCGTGATGGCGCCCGACTTCACTTGCGCCTTCAACGACGCATCGACCTGGACGGTGATGAGGTCGAGGTATCGCTGACTCAACGGTTCGAAGAGTCCGAGGGCGTGTATCGGTGGCGTCGATCCGGCGTGCCCGGTCGCCAAGAGCAGCGCGAACAGGCCACCCTCGCTGTGTCCGAATACGCCCAACTCGTGGTCGTTGACGTCTTTCTCTTTGGCGAGAAATTCCAGCGCACTGCGCGCCTCTTGCTCGAAGACCGAGAGGCCGATCGACGCCGGATTCGTGGCATACGGACCGAGTCCCGTCTGCCCGCTGCCGAGCTTGTCGTAGCGCAGACTCGCGACTCCGTCTTCAGAGAGCCAGTCGGCCAGCTTTTTTAACGTGTCGACCGGACCGGGTTCGAGCGATGAGTTTCCGTTTCGATCCGTCGGTCCACTCCCGGCGATAAGCAGGACACCGGGTACCACTTCGGCACTGTCGCGAGGGTGACGAAACGTGGCGTAAATCGTCATGGTGCCGGAGATGAACGAGACGTTCTGGTCGACCCAGTGGCTCTTGGAACCGCGTGACGCAGCGGCCGAAAGATCTGGCATCGAGAGCGCCGACGAGATCATGGCGACGAGAACGAGGACCAGCGACGTACACATTTGCAATGAGCGACGTGGTCTGATCGTCGCAGTGCGTCGTCGTCGAAATGATCGAAGTCGAGACATCTGGGAACAGTAGCGGCAGAAAACGGCCGGGCCGCCGCTAGGGGCGACCCGGCCGTGTTGACTGCTCTATATCGATGAACTATTTAAAGGCGATGCGCGCCCGCGCGGAGTCACCCTTGGAAGCGTTCGCGACCGAGATCGCACAGGATTTCAAATTCGAAGCTTTGGTGCCGCAGGTCCCAGTACCGATTTTTCCAGCGACGACCTTGAACCTGAATGAAGGCAAGACACCGGTGGCGGTGATCCTTACCGGCTTCAGGGTCTTAAGGTCGCATCCGGCTTGGCTCTTCGAGGTCGCAAGGCATTCCACCACGTAGACCTGGTCACGCGGCTTGAAGCCGGTGCCCCACACGCGAACTCTCGAGCCGTTCTTCAGACCAGCGACGGGAGCGACGTGGAACTTACGAGGTCCAATTTTCACCGGAGGTGCGGTCGTAGTCGTAGTCGCAGTCGCAATCGTAGTCGTAGTCGTAGTCGTAGTCGGTAGCGCGAACGTTATGGGCATAAGGGCCGCGTCGGCACTCGGGGGATTGGTGCTGACGGCGATCGCGCAACTCGAAAGGTCGGTCGATGATGTTCCGCACGTCGAAGTGCCGACGATCGTCCCGGCAACCACCTTGACGGTTGTCGAGAAAGTTCCAGTGGCACTGGATGTGGCGATGCTCACAGTGCTGGTGTCGCAGTCCGTTGCATTCGTGGCGGCGCCGTCGTTGATGCACTCGAGGGCGTACAGGGTCTCGTTGGCTACGAATCCGGAACCGGCGACGGCAACGGACGAACCGTTCAGCAATCCGGTGCTAGGTGTTACCGTGATCGCTGGGGCCGCGGAGGCGGTCGCCACCCCTAAGGAGGTGAGGCCCCCGAGGATCAGTGTCCCTATCGCAATACTCGTCATAAGTCGTCTCATTGTGTACGTCCTCCCAATAGCGGTTGTCACGATCTCTCATTAGAGAGACCGCGTTGAATCAGTTACTTCTACCTGCAACGGGCACTCTGTCGCACGCTGAATCGAGGTCCGAAACCTCGATTCACGCCCACCTCATCCTAGATGAGGGTCGACGGGTTGATACGGTCACTCCAACTGCGAAGCCACGAATTCGACTCGAGTGGGGCAAGAGTGCTCTTTGTGCAATGTCCTACAGTACGTGGTGTGCACAATTTCTCAGCATTTGAAATTTGTACGTCCATGAAGGAATGTGGGAAGAATGGATCGGTGCAAATGTGAGCGTTGACCCGAATGAGAATTCGTGGATCGCTCGCCTTGCGGCCATTGAGTACCGTGACGTCGACGAGGATTTCGTTCGCTTTCACGACGACCCAGTGGATGAATCAGTGAAGAGTATCGTCGCGTCAGTCGTCGCGACCAATGACTCGCAACGAGATCGCTTTCGTCGGACGCTCGGTCCTGATTCAATTGAGACCCTTCGCCTCTACGCCCAGCGTCGAATATTGCAGTCGCGACGTCGCTCGTCGATGAACCTCGTTGAAGACGCTATGGACGCATTCGCACTCGTCCCGGCTTCCGACGTGCCGTGGGATACGTGGCTGAAGGCCGGTCTCTTCATTGCGCGTTCTCTCGGTCGCGACATTGATTCGATTGGCGAACATTTCGGTGAAGTCTCCACGGTTCAAAGTGCTGAACGATTCGACGTCGCCTTCGAAGCGATGAGCCGAGTTGAGTCACTCGCGCAGTGTTTCATCGACGAGGTCACGACGAATTATGGGACCGGATTCATCGAGACGATCGTTCACCGCGACACCCAGTCGACCGGTTCGTTCTTCAGTGCGCCACGTCAGGCCGATGACATCGTGACCTACGAACCAACCACCAATCTCGCCCAACTCGCGGCCAGCCTCGCCGACGCGCTCGACGCAACGGAGAGTCTTCACACGGGCGCGATCGCGCAAGATCAATTAGCCGGAATGTCATTCTCACAACAAGTGTCGGGGGCATTTTTGGAGACGACCGGCTGTCTGAGTTTCTACGCCGACGCGTCAGATGACGATAAATCGTTCAAGGTCTTCGTCGCTGAGTTGCCCGGAGACACTGACGTCGAGTCGCTCGCGTCGGGTTCCGAAGGTGATGATCAGGCGGTCTGTTTTGACGACCGTCGGCTCATTCTTTACTTGGCACCGCCAAACTTCGACGACGGCGTTGATACGTCATTCGATTTCGGGGACTACCTCAACGTCGCACGCCAGTCGCTCCACGCGTCGACCCCTGTCGGTTGGCACAATCGCTGAGTTCAACGTGAGGGCATCGACCGTCACGTGGACGTTGCCCCCGCAGCCTTAGACCGACGACGCCGAACCCTCGAGTTGTTGGATAAGAGCCGGAGTGATGACGGTGACGTTCGTCGGTACGACCACGGGATCGCTGTCGTGCGTGACCGCAGCGAGCAGGGTCACCGTCGCGTCGCCCGACGATCCGCTGCCGGCGGGTGCCGTAATCGAGATTGATCCACCGGTCGCGCTCGAGCCGGAATTGGTCAGGGTCAACGTGTACGTACCTCGCACCGGACTCGTCGAGGTGGCCGAGGGGTCCAGGCCCTGAATCGTCGGGAGAAGAGCCTTCACCACCGACTCTAAAGTGCCGGTTTCGCTGTAGCCGCCGGAGGAAAGTGCCGTGGCGTTCCCATTGTCGATGAGTTTTGAAAGTGCATCGAATATCTTGCGCTCGATCGCCTGGCCCTGAGCGGCCTTCGCCTTCGTTGCGGCGGACGAGGGCAGTTCCGAGGCCAGTAATGTGCTCGGAATTTCAAACCACTTGCCACCGAGAAACAGTTGCAGGGCACCCAATTCGGACTGGTCCTGTGAAGTCAACGGAAGGCCCGGAATCTCGTTCACTGCGGAAAGGTCGATCTGCACGTAGAGGTTGGAGCCGATTGCGCGCAGATCCAGAAGGGGCTTGGCGCCAACATTCAATATCACTTCACCGTTCGCCTTGCCGTTCGCCTGCGAAAGGGGGCCACCGGAAGGAGTGGCGTATCGAGTGTCCATGGAGATGACGTCGAGTACCTTTTGGGCCTCGGCCGTGCCAGCACCCGAGACACTGGCGGTGAAGTGAATCTGCAGGTCGGACTGTGCGCCCAGGGAAGCAATCGATGAGTTAATGGTCGCCTTGGTGCCACTGCCGCACGCCGACAGGCCGAGTGACGCCACGACAACGCCCAGTACTAGAACTATCTTTCGCACGATCTCTCCCTTGATGGCAAGTTACTTCCTCCAGGTGGGACGCCAAAATTCCGCTGGAAGAGGCCTTGCGCGGAACGATATCACCGGCATTGTGACATGGAGGACACGGTTCTCACAAGTTCACCTCGCGCTCTCGGCGACACTGGCCACAGCGTCGGCTCGCTGGACGTGTGGCCCCGTTGGTCGATGAAATACTTTGCAACTCATTCGAATGAATGGTAAATCCCACGCGGCACGGGACATACAGTGGCAGAGCGGAGGTTCGACGAATAGAAATGAAGGATCAATGAGAAGCAAGAATTCACGAGCCATCGCAGCACTTGGGACAGCCCTCCTGATCGCCCCGATCATGGCGTTCGGTGGCGTGGCGGCCCCAACTGGCGCCGGTGCCGCGACGTCGACACGCCTACTCACGTGCACGCAAAAATTGGCCACGAAGCCGTCGACCTACACGCTTTCGTGTGCCGACGCCAACGCCGGTTGGACGGGCGTGACGTGGTCCACTTGGAAGGCCTCGTCGGCCACTGGTCACGGGATCCTGCGTCAAAACGACTGCACCCCGAACTGCGTGTCGGGCAAGTTCATCAACTACCGGGCCACGGTCACTCTCTCCAAGGTCATTGCGACCAAGAAGTATGGCGAGCTCTTCTCCAAGGCGACGTTTCACTACACCGTGGGTGGGAAGGCGAAGACCGAGAACTTCGGTCTGGTGGACTAACTACTGCGTGCGCCTCGCGTCATTCGCCCGATGAGACATTTAGAGGTCGTTGTCTTTTTCACGACGCGGCGTCGGTCGAACGTCGCGCGCGAGGATCGGATCGCCGCACCACGAACACGTGGTCACCGCGCCGAGCGTGTGACCACAGCGGTGCGTGAGAACCATCGGCGTTGGCTCGCCATTGGTGAGGTAGCGATCACCCCACTGCATCAATGAGACGATGACGGGGTAGAGGTCGAGTCCGGCTTGGGTGAGGCGGTACTCGAATCGCGGCGGGTGCGCCGACACGGGTTGACGCTCTAACACGCCGGCCGCGACCAGGGTCTTGAGCCGCGCGGTCATCGTGTCACGCGGGGCACCGGTCTTGCGCACCATTTCATCGAAGCGACGGTTGCCCAGAAAGACCTCGCGTACGGCCAAAAGTGCCCATTTCTCGCCCACGATCTCCAGGGTCCTCGCTACCGAACAGGTTCGTGGTTCCGTCGAAATTGTGGTCATACGCCAAATATACCAGTAAGTCCGATAACTGGACGTACGGGGTGATGTTCTTGTAGGGTACATCCAGAAATCAAACTCACTAGGGGACGCGATGAGCGTAGAGACCGTGTCGAGCGCGAATGCTCCGGGTCAGGGCTATTCGAAAAAGCGTGTGGCGCTCATCGTTGCCGTCCTGTCCTTGGCCGCGTTCATGTCCAGTCTCGACCTCTTCATCGTCAACTTGGCGTTCCCGTATATCAGTCGTGACTTTCACGGCTCGTCACTCGACTCGTTGAGCTGGGTGTTGAACGGTTACTCGATCCTCTTCGCGGCGGTCCTCGTGCCGGCCGGGCGCTGGGCCGATCGCATCGGTCGACGACGCATGTTCGTCGCCGGTCTCGTCGTCTTCACGTTGGGGTCGATTCTGTCCGGCGTGGCGCCGGACGTGTCACTACTGATCGCCGCTCGTTTCGTTCAGGCGATCGGTGCCGGCATGATGGTCCCCGCGTCGTTGTCGTTGTTGTTAGCCGCCGTCCCCGGTCACGCCCGCGCGCAGGCCATCGGGACGTGGTCGGCGATCGGCGCACTGGGCGCGGCACTGGGTCCCGTGATCGGCGGATTCTTAGTCGAAGTGTCGTGGCGATGGGTCTTTTGGATCAACATCCCCGTCGGTATCATCACGGTCATCCTCGCGTTGCGAGTGTTACCGGAGAGTCGAGACGAGACCGCGAACTCGCGACCGGACATGCTCGGTGCCGTGCTGGTCGCGGTGGCCACGGGCTCGTTGGCGCTTGCGCTGGTGAAGGCGCCGTCGTGGGGTTGGACGTCGAAGGACTTCTTTGGACTCTTGGTGCTCGCACTCGCGTCCTCGGTCGGTGTCGTCACGCGCTCGGCCCGACATGACGCACCCGTCATTGATCTCAAGTTGCTCGAGTCGAGATCCTTCAACGGCGCGATTCTGGCGTCGATCGCGTACTACGCCGGATTCGGGGCCTTCTTATTGAACATGGTCGAATTCTTGACCGGAGTCTGGCACTTTTCGGCGATCGACGCCGGATTGGCCATCGCGCCGGGACCATTGATGGTCCTGCCCTTCGAGCGCCTCGTGGCGCCACGGCTCTCCGCGAAACTCGGGGGAGCGGGACGGGTCGCGGTCATCGGCTGTTTCGTCAACGTCGCGGCCCAGTCGTTGTGGCTCTCCCAGATCCAAGTCCACGCGGCCTACGCCACGCACCTCTTGGCGGCGCAGCTCTTGGGGGGAGCGGGCGTGGGACTCACGATTCCTTCGCTGATCGGTGCCGGCACCGCGTCGATTCCCCCGGCGCGTTTCGGCGCCGGCAGCGGCGTGCTCAACATGGCGCGACAAATCGGCACGGTGCTCGGTGTCGCCGGTCTGATCGCGATCCTCGCCGGGCTCAACGTGACCGACCCGGTCGTCGCGTTTCGCCACGGCACCGAGCTGGTGATTGGATTTTTCGCACTGGCCGGACTGACGTCGGCGGCGTTGCTGAGCCGTCGAGTGACGAACGCCCCGTAGTCGCAGGTCTCGCGATCGATCGTTAGCGGGGTGTCGGCCGCGCTGGTGCGCCAATGGGTGCTGGGGCTGTCGTCGATATCGCGGTACGCGTTGCCATTTGAGGACATGTATTAAGAGGCGACGTGTCCCGAGGATGGCGGAATGGGAGAATTGTGAAATGAAGGGAACCGTTGGTGCCTTTCTCAGGCGCCCTCTGATTATTGCGACTCTGACCCTGTCGATTCTCGCGACGTCGGTCTCGAGTGTTGGTGCGACGACGACCACCGTTTCGAGCGCGCAGAAAGCCTGCGGTGTTGTTGCGAACCCCGCAGTTCACGTCGTGTCAAAGGGTTCGATATGCGTCATCTCCATCCGGCTCGGCGCAAACGTTCGCGTCAAACTTCGTTCGGGGTTCCGTTGGGGCTATCCGGTCAGCAACTCGCGCGCCGTGGTGGTGACGACGATCTCACGCGACTCGATAGGAGTCGACGCCGTGACGCTCCACGCGGCGGCCATCGGGCGTGCCACTATTCGAACCACCGGCACCGTCTATTGCAAACCCGGCGTCGCGTGTCCCGAATTGGCGCTTCTCTGGACTCTCAAGGTCATCGTCACGAAGGCCGTGTCGACGTAACGGTCGTCGCTACATCGAGAAGTCGAGCGGCTCGCCGGTTTCTAAGAACGTCTTGAGGCTCGAGAGTAGTGGTGGCCAACCCTCGCGAATCGCTTCGCTCACGACGCTGCCCGCATCGAATCCATCATGGACGACCGTCAGGCGGACCACTCCCATCGCTTTTTCGATATCGAACGCCACCTTCGAGCGTTGTTCATTGGCGAACTTCAAACGATCCTCTTCTGAGTAGCCGTTCGCGCTGGCCCACTCGGGAGTAAAGGTGTGCCACGTGTAGGCGAGGCGAGACGGCGACACCGATTCCAGGATGACTTGTTCGGGGTCGCGAATCGTCAGGTGTCCCATCTTCACGTCCATCACCGATCCGACCTTCCAGTCCGAGACGAAGGAGATGTTCCACCATTTCTTGGTTTTCGCCGGGTCGGTCAACGCGCGCCACAGTCGCCTGGGCGTCGTGTCGATGTAGATCTCGTACTGGAACGATTCGTCACTCATGTGCCCTCCACCCAATCCAGTCTGCCACGACGATTCGCGTCAAATGATCTTCGCCGAGCTTGAGAAGGCACCAAAGCTCGGAGAGTGAGTGGTTAGCATGACGGGATGTTCTTTGCTTGCTCGAGTATCGACGTCGCCGCGCACGTCGATGACGAGCACGCCCGCGACCACCGTCTGACCCCGTGCCCGTAAGACGAACGCCACAACGCCAGGCGCGCGTCGAGGAGCCGGAAGAAGAAGAGGTCCCCGAGAGTCGTCGCCGGAGGATCCTGCGTATCGCCGACGTCAACTCGGTGCCAGTTCTCACCATTTTCTTCGCGGTTTTCATCGTGGCCGGCGTCTACCTCTCCGGCCAGCTCATTTATCACCTACGCGACCTCTTGCTCCTGGGTCTCGTCGGCGGCTTCGTCGCGTTGATCCTCAATCCGGTCGTCGTCTCCTTGCAGCACTGGCGCGTGAAGCGTCGCGGGGCAGCGGTCGCCATCGTCACGTTCGTGGCGCTGTTGATTTTCCTCGGTCTGGCCGTCTTGTTCGGCTACCCGCTCATCAACGGCATCACGCACTTCGCGACGGCCCTTCCGGGCTACGTCAGCCGAGCCCAGCACGGCCAGGGTTGGATCGGACATCTCTTTCGCAAGTACCACGTTGAATCGTGGGTGCAGCGCAACTCGAGTCACCTCACGTCGCTGGCGAGCGGTCTCGGCAAGCCGGCGCTCGCGCTCGGCAAGGGCGCGCTGTCCGTGGTGCTTTCTGTAATCGCTATTTTCACGTTCGTCGTTTTGTTGTTGATCGAAGCTCCGAAGATTCGAAGGTCCCTCACGAAATTGATGGCCCCCGAACGCGCCAAGCACTACCGCCACGTCGGTCGAATCATCTCGCGCTCGGTTTCGGGCTATGTCCTGGGCGACATGATGACGTCAATTGCCGCCGGCCTCGTGGTCTTTGTCACCCTGCTCATCGTCGGCGTGCCCTACGCGTTCTTGTTTGCCCTTTGGGTTGCGCTCGTCGACTTCTTGCCGACCATCGGCGGCGCACTGGCCGGCGTTCCTACGGTCCTCTTCGCGTTCGCGCACTCGCTCACGGCGGGCATCGTCACACTGGTCGCCTTCCTCATCTACACCCAAGTCGAGAATCACATCTTGAACCCAATCGTCATGAGCCGCACGGTGAAGATCAATCCACTGCTGGTGTTCGTCGCCGTGCTGATTGGTGCCGACCTCGGCGCCTGGGTCGCGGGACTGGCCGGCGGATTCGTCGCGGTCCTGCTCGCCGTGCCGATGGCGGCCACGATCCAGGTGATCGTGCGCGAGTGGTGGCGCACGAGCGAACCGGAGTAGACGAGCCGAACGGCTCGTTGAGACTGACTACAGGGGCGTGACGTAGGCCCCTTGAATGCCGCCGTCGACCATGAACGTCGTCGCGGTCACGAAGGAGGCGTCGTCGCTCGCGAGGAACAGCACGGCGTTGGCGATCTCCTCGGGCTCGCCGAAGCGCCCCATCGGCACGTGCACCAGGCGGCGCGCGGCGCGTTCGGGGTCCTTCGCGAAGAGTTCGATCAATAACGGCGTGTTGACCGGCCCCGGGCAGAGCGCGTTCACCCGGATCTTCTCGCGCGCGAACTGGACCGCGAGTTCTCGGCTCATCGCCAACACGCCACCCTTGGACGCGGTATAGGAGATCTGTGACGTCGCCGACCCGAGGACCGCGACGAAGGACGCCGTATTGATGATCGAGCCGCCGCCGCGCTTCTGCAGATGCGGGATGCCGTACTTGCAACAGAGGTAGACCGAGGTCAGGTTGACGTCCTGGACTCGCTTCCAGGCGTCGAGGCCCGTCGTAAGGATCGAATCGTCGTCGGCCGGAGAGATGCCGGCGTTATTGAAGAGCACGTCGATCCCGCCGTAGACCTCGACGGACTTGTCGTACATCGCGATCACGCTCTGTTCGTCGGCGACGTTCACCTGAACAAACAGTCCGCCGATCTCTTCGGCGACCTCGGGACCGTGCTGATCATCGAAGTCCGCCACGACGACGCTCGCGCCTTCGGCGGCGAAGCGACGCGCGGTCGCGCGACCGATGCCACTCGCGGCGCCCGTGATGACCGCAACCTTGTTGTCCAATCGACCCATCATTCCTCCGTTGAAATAAAGACGTTCTTTTCCTCACTGAAACTGCGCAAGGCGTCCGGTCCGAGTTCGCGCCCGATACCGGACTGCTTGTAGCCCCCGAAGGGCGTCGAGTACCGAACCGACGAATTCGAGTTGACCGACAGAGCGCCGGTCTCGATTGCGCGCGCGACCCGCAACGCCCGGCCGACGTCGCGCGTCCAGATCGATCCGGAAAGTCCGTAGGGACTGTCGTTCGCGATGCGGATCGCCTCGGCTTCGCTCTCGAAGCGAAGTACCGACACGACCGGACCGAAGATCTCTTCGCGAAAGGCCCGGTCCGTGCCGTCGCTCGACTCGAGCACCGTCGGGGGATACCAGAACCCCGGCCCCGAGGGAGCATTGCCCTTGAAGGCGACCGATGACTCCTCGACGAAGGAGTCGACGCTCGTGCGTTGTCCGGCGGAGATGAGTGGTCCCATTTCGGCGTTTTCGTCGGCGGGGTCGAGGACGCGAAAGTTCTTGACCGCGACCTCGAAGAGCTCCATGAAGCGCTCGTAGGCCGAGGCCTCGACGAGGATCCTCGAGCGCGCGCAGCAGTCCTGGCCGGCGTTGTCGAACACCGCCGAAGGGGCACCGGCGGCGGCGCGCTCCAAGTCCGCGTCGGCGAAGATGACGTTGGCGCTCTTGCCGCCGAGTTCGAGCGTCACGCGCTTGACCTGCTTGGCGCAACCGGCCATCACCTTCTTGCCCATGTCGCTCGAACCGGTGAAACAGACCTTGCGCACGGCCTCGTGCGTGACGAATCTCCATCCCACGACGCCGCCGTCACCGGGTAGTACCTGGAAGACGCCCTCGGGCAGCCCGGCCTCGAGTCCGAGTTCGGCGAGACGGATCGCCGTCAGCGGCGTCAGCGTGGCGGGCTTGAGGACGACGGTATTGCCGGCGGCGAGTGCCGGTGCGAAGCCCCAACCGGCGATCGGCATGGGAAAGTTCCACGGCACGATGATGCCCACGACGCCGAGCGGTTCGTAAAAGGTGAGGTCGACGCCGCCTTCGACAGGGATCTGCTTGCCGCTGTGGCGTTCCGGGGCGCCAGAGTAGTAGGCGAGAACATTGCGGACGTTGCCGGCTTCCCAGCGAGCGTTGCCAATCGTGTGGCCCGAGTTGGCAACTTCTAATTGCGCCAACTCTTCGGCGTGTTCATCCACCACTTGGGCGAAGGAGCGCAGGAGGTTTGCGCGCTTGGCCGGCGACACGTCACGCCATTCGGTCGCGACCCGCGCGGCGCGCGCGATCGCGCGGTCGGTCGCTTCGAGATCGAACTCTTCGATCTCGGTGACCGCAACCTCGGTGGCGGGATTGAGAACCGACAGCGTGCTCATAGGCGTTCGAAACCTCGGTAGCGCTCCCAGTCGGTAACCACCGCGTTGAAGGCGTCGACCTCGACGCGCGCCGCGTGCACGTAGTGATCAACGACTTCATCACCGAACGCGGCACGCGCGACGAGACTCTGATCGAAGAGTTCGGTCGCTTCGGCGAGCGTCGTCGGCACCCGGGCCGAGTCCGCTTCGTAGGCGTTGCCGACGAAGGCCGGTGGGAGCGCGAGGTTGTCGTCGAGGCCCTGGAGACCGGCCGCAACCAGCGCCGCGATCGCGAGGTAGGGATTGACGTCGCCGCCGGGAATCCGACATTCGAAGCGCAGCGACGGACCGTGGCCGACGACGCGAAACGCGCAGGTGCGGTTGTCGTGCCCCCAGAGCAGGGCCGTCGGGGCGAACGATCCGACGACGAAGCGCTTGTAGCTGTTGATGTTCGGCGCGAGCAGCATCGAGAAGTCGCGCGAGTGAGCAAGTAGTCCCGCTAAGAAATGTTCGAAGACATCGGAGAAACCGTGTTCGCCCTCGCCCGCGAAGACCGGCTGGTTGTCCTCATCGCGCAGCGAGAGGTGGATGTGACACGAGTTTCCTTCGCGCTGGTCGTACTTGGCCATGAAGGTGAGACTGACGCCCTCTTGGGCCGCGATCTCCTTCGCTCCCAGTTTGAACAGACTGTGCTCGTCGGACTTCTCGACGAGCGTGTCGTACTTGAAGGCGACTTCGTGTTGCCCGAAGTTGCATTCGCCCTTGACGGATTCCACGACCATGCCCGCGGAACGCATCGAGCGTCGAATGCGACCGAGCAGCGGTTCGATGCGCGACGTTCCCTGGATTGAATAGTCGACGTTGTACTGGTTGACCGGCGTCATGTCGCGGTAGCCGGCCTCCCAGGCCTGCTCGTAGGTGTCCTCAAAGACGATGAACTCGAGTTCGGTGCCGGTGATGCCAGTCCAGCCGCGCTCACCGAGACGCTCGACCTGGGCGAGGAGGATCTGGCGCGGTGACGGTGCGACGGGAACGCCCTCGACGGTCTCCACGTCGGCGAAGATGATCACCGTCTTGTCGTGCCACGGAACGAGCCGAGTCGACGAGAAATCTGGCTTGAACGCGAGGTCTCCGTAGCCGCGCTCCCAGGAGGTCAAGGCGAATCCGTCGACGGTGCGCATGTCGACATCCGAGGCGAGGAGGTAACTACAGCCCTCGACGACGCCGTCGGCCAATTCGTCGAAGAAGTACGAGGCGTCGAGACGCTTACCCTGCAAACGACCCTGCATGTCAGTGATGGCGACGATGATGGTGTCGATTTCACCCTCTTCGACCAGTGCGACGAGTTCGTCACGCGAAGGTCGACCGGCGATGTGTGTGGTCACGTCTGCTCCTTGGGTCTCCCACGTCCGACCAACGCGGACGAGGACGATTTTCGATCTAGGTGTCGAGGCTACTCAATGAACGATGGATCGTTTCTTTCCAGTCTTCGTGGAGTAGGCGTTGCATCGATGCCTATCAAGGCCCTCGGTGCGGTCGGCGTCTTCACGTGAACGTAGCGTGACGACGTCAACTGGACGCGATATTGCAATGGCACCGTAGTCAAACCTCATTGTTCGTCAGGACGAAACGAACGCGATTTCCCGAGTGATCACGATCTGACTTTTAACCGGGCGAACACATTTCTCAGTGCCCCGAGCCCAGGAAAGTTCTAGTATCTCGCTCAATGGTATAGGCCATTTGAATCGAGGGGGATTGAGTGTCTGACGAAAGTATGCCGGCTGTATCGAGCGCGTTGAGCGACGAGCAACGATTGCACCAGATGGGCTACGCGCAAGAGCTCCATCGCGGAATGAGCAAGTTTTCGAACTTCGCCATCTCGTTTACGATCATCTCGATCCTTTCAGGATGTCTAACTCTCTACTCGTATGGGTTGTATCACGGAGGTCCCCCGGTGATGATCTGGGGCTGGGCCGTGGTCGGTTTGCTGGTGTTGTTCGCGGGTCTCTCCATGGCCGAGATCTGCTCAGCGTTCCCAACCGCGGGCGGTCTCTACTACTGGTCGGCCAAGTTGGCGCCGGGAAGGAGCGGTCCGATCTGGTCCTGGTTCACCGGTTGGTTCAACCTGCTCGGTCAGGTCGCGGTCACGGCCGGCATCACCTTCGGGTGCGGGTACTCGGTGGGCGAGTTCATCTACCTGACCTCGGGCAATGCGACGTGGACGTCGAATCGGCACGTCGTGCTACTCACGGCCATCCTGCTGCTGATTCAAGGATTGATCAACACCTTCGGCGTCAACATTGTCGCCTTGTTCAACAAGGTATCGGTGTGGTGGCACTTAACCGGCGTCGCGGTCATCGTGGTGCTGCTCTTCATTGCGCCACACTCACACAGTCACCAGAGCGGGAGCTTCCTCTTCGGGTCCGCGGGTTTCGACGCCTTCAGAGGACTGTCCGGATTCTCCGTGCCGTTCTACGTCTTCCTGCTCGGATTGCTGGTCGCCCAGTACACCTTCACGGGATATGACGCGTCGGCGCACGTGACCGAGGAAACCATCGAGGCTGCAGTCTCGGGTCCCAAGGGCATCGTGACCTCGATCTGGGTGTCGTGGATCGCGGGATTCGTCCTTCTGATCGGCGTGAGCGCGGCGATCCCTCACTTCGTACACGGCTTCTCAGTGACGATCGCCGGAACGAACTACAACAGTTACGCGTCATTCGCCGGCGGCGTACCGTGGGGCAACGTGTTCGTGTACGCCACGGGCAAAGTCCTCGGCGAGATACTCGTGCTCGTGGTGATCGGTGCGCAGTTCTTCTGCGGTATCGCGTCAATCACGGCCAATTCTCGAATGATCTACGCCTTCTCGCGAGACGGCGCCGTGCCGTTCTCGAGTTACTGGCACCACGTCAGCAAGCGCAGCCGCGTGCCGGTGCACTCCGCCTGGTTCGGTGCTGTGGGCGCGTTCATCTTGGTGACGCCGGCGCTCCTTCCCGGCAACACCGGAGGTACCGCCTACGCCGCCGTGACATCGATTGCGGTGATCGGGCTGTACGTCGCGTATTTGATCCCGGTCTTCCTGCGACGAATCAACGGTGCCGCGTTCACGCCAGGGCCGTGGAAGCTCGGGAAATGGGGTCCGCTCTTCGGGTGGGTCGCCATTGTGTGGGTGGTTATCATCTGCGTCTTGTTCATGCTCCCCGCGACATCGCCGATCAATGCCGATGACTTCAACTACACCCCGTTCGCGGTAGTGGCGGTGATTGGCTTCGCCGGTATCTGGTACGCGGTGTCAGCCCGTAAGTGGTTCAAGGGACCGAAGGTCCAGGGATCGGCTGAGGAGTTGGCGGCCATCGAGCACGAGCTCTCAGTTTAGATTCGAACGAGTTCCCTCGATTGACCTCATTCGTCGGTCGATCGAGGGAACTCGTCACGTGGTGGCGAGTTCGACGACCGTTGTCTGACTCCCAATTGAGGAGTCATGGTGTCATCAGTCCAAGCATTCGAAGAGGCGTCCTCGTGTTGGCGCGATCTCGCTGACGTGATGTCGGCCGGTCTATCGCGCGTCTTGCTCTACGGTCCGTCGGGCACCGGCAAGACGTACGCCGCGCTTCATCATGGCGTGGGTAACCACCCCGCGGAGCGACTCGTCTGCACCGAGGACCTGACCTCCGGTGAGATCACGGGCACGTGGATGCCCGTTGGCGAGAACCGATGGGAGTGGCGCGAAGGTCCGGCGATTCGAGCGTGGCGAGGACTCGGTGGACGACTCGTCGTTGACGAAGTCGACCGCGCCTCGGGCGATGCGCTCAGCACACTCCTCGCGATGACTGACTCGCCCGAATCGGCGCGTTGGCGTAATCCCGAGACGAGTGAATGGGTGCGTCCGGGACCCCAGTTCTCGGTCGTGATGACCACGAATATCGATGATCTCGATGACATACCGCCCTCGCTGCGTGACCGATTCCCCGTGAGCATTCGCATCGACCGACCGCACGTGTCGGCATTGGCGAAACTCAGCGAGGATCTTCGCGCTCCGGCTCTGGCCGGTTCGCTGGGTCCGGCCAGTCGGCGAGTTTCGCTGCGCAGTTTCTACGCCTTCGACGAATTGCGCCAACAGCTCGGATCACAACGTGCCGCGCATCTGATCTTTGGTGAGGAGACTGCCACGAGCGTTCTCGACGCGTTGGCGATCGCCTCAATCACGTGAGCGTCGTGCATCCAGAGTTAGTGACTGGCCGCGAGGACGGCTTCGTCAACGCTCCGTGGACTGTGAGACCCGGTTCGACTCGCCGAGGCGAAGCGAGCTGCAACTTGACTGAACGGATCCTTGAAGTTCCCCTCGGCAGCGACGCGACGTCGCGAGTCGTCCGGGCCCACGAGCTGATGCACGCTCGCGTCAGTCCTCACGTGATCGATCACTACGGAGCACTCGACGAGATGGCACCTCGAGCTCTGGAGTGCGCCGAGGAACTACGGATCAATACGCTCATCGCTCGTCTGGACTTCGACGTGTCACTTCTGTTCGACGGATCGGAGAAGGGTGGCGCACGACGGATTGCCGAAAACAATGACTGGTCCGAGGCACTTTGTTTCTTGATGGCCGTCCTCGGGACGGGGGGTGAGAAGTCATTCCTCGCGGGCATCCGACAGATCGAACCATCGTGGATGTCGGGCCTTCGCGCCGTGCGAAAGCGAGCCCTTGGCCTCATGGAATCGCTCCCCAGTACATCCCTCGGCGCCACGCGACTGAATGACGAACAGTTACCGAGTGGCTACGCCAACTCGACCGTCGTACTGGCTCGCATCCTCACCCAGTCGATGGCCGCACGACCGCCGACGACGCCCGAAGAACTGCGCTCGTTTCGTCGTTCCCTTGAACCAGGCGGTCGTCGCCCACCGACGGGGAGATTCGCACCATTGGTATTCGACGATTCGGTGGCGATGTCATCTCGTCCGCGAGGTGCCGGTCTGCGTCGTCCGAGGGCGAGTACGAGCGGTCTGACGATGCGATATCCCAGTCGACTCCTCACCGACGAAAGAAAACGAGCCTTCGCTCGACGTTCGAACTTCCATGGCGGCATCGTGATCATTGATCAGTCTGGATCGATGGACATCGATGACGCGTCGTTGTCAATGCTGCTTCGCCGTGCTCCGGATGCACTCGTCGTCGGCTACAGCCATCGTCCCGGTGACAATGGGTTCACCCCCAACGTGTGGATCTTGGCCGATCGAGGATCGGTCGCGACAAGGATTCTGTCGGGCAACATCGGTAACGGCGTCGACGGTGCGGTGCTCGAGTGGGCGCTTCGCCACCGAAAGAACTCTGAGCCGATCGTCTGGATCACCGATGGTCAGGTCACTGACTCTCACGATCATCCCGACGACCGATTGACCGTCCAATGCGCCGAGCTGGTACGACGCCACCGGATCCGACTGGTGAAAGAGTTGGGCGGCGCGGCGCGGGCGCTCTCATGCGGACGAATCACCAGTCGTTCGCAGTTGACCCAATTTGGGAGATTGGGTCGGAAACTCGTTGAAATGAAGACGTCTTAGCCCTTTTGTCACAGTGGCAAATTACTGTTGCAACGAACACTTGTTCGCCTTACACTATACGAACAGGTGTTCGTGAAAGGGGTCGGCCATGGCGGCAGTTGAGGTAGTGGAGTTCGAGGAGTTTGAAGAGGATGCCGAGCGACCGTATCTGCGCCTGGTGACGACTCCTCAGGTCTTTCGCACCGGACCGTCCTTGGCGAAGCGGCGAGCGGCGCGCGCGCAGATGATGACGCGACGTCGACGCACGTTTGTCGCTTTGGTGTTGGTGCTCGGACTCGTCATACTGGCGTGGCCGGGACACGCCTTTGGCGGCGAGACCGGTGCCGGGCTTCCGAGCGATCTGGCCAATAGCTCGGTGCTCGCGTCGGGCATGAATTACGTGGTTGAGCCGGGCGATTCGGTCGATTCCATCGCCCAAATGATGAATCCAATCGACCCGAAAGTGGCCCGGGCCGACCTCGTTCGCGAGCTCGATTCGTCGGTCGTCGTGCCCGGCGAGCGCATCCTAATCCCCTAAATTTCAAGGGAATTGGGTGTATCCTCAAGGCATGCGCTGTCCCTTCTGTTCGGCGGACGACGACCGCGTCGTTGATTCGCGCCTCGCTGAAGACGGCGTCGCTATCCGGCGTCGGCGCGAGTGCTCGAACTGCAATCAGCGCTACACAACATTCGAGCGGCTCGAAGAGATTGGTCTCTACGTCATCAAGCGCTCGGGGGACCGCGAGCCATTTGATCGTGCCAAAATCCTGCGCGGCATGCGCGCCGCCACCAAGAACCGACCGGTGGAGGAAGAGACCCTCGAGGCGCTGGTGACGGCTATCGACGAGTCGATGCGTCTACTCAATCGAGACGTGACCAGCGAGGAAGTCGGGATGGCCTCCCTCGAGGCCCTACGTGACGTCGACGACGTCGCCTACGTCCGATTCGCCTCGGTCTATAAGGGGTTCGAAGGGACCGAGGACTTCGCGCGTGAAATCGGCATGCTCGTCAAGACGACTGCCCCCAAACTGCGCGGCTGATGCGCGCGCTCAACCTCCAGCCCCAGTGCGCCATGGCGATTTACGCGCACCCCGACGACGCCGACGTCGCGGCCGGGGGACTGCTCGCCCAGTGGGCGCAAGACGGTTGCGCCGTGCACCTGGTGGTCGTGTGTGACGGCGACAAAGGTTCCCACGTGCTCACCGCCGACGCGGGAGCGGTGCGCGAGGTGCGAGGAGCCGAGGTCGAGTTTGCCGCCGATCTACTTGGCGCGGCGACCGTAACGAGACTCGGGCGACTCGATGGCGAAGTGGACAACGACGTGGCTCTTCGCTCCGCGTTGGTCGGACTTATTCGTCAGTACCGTCCGGAGGTAGTCGTCGGCCCCGATCCGACGGCGACGTTCTTTGCCGGCGTCTACGTGAATCACCGAGATCACCGAGAGACCGGCTGGGCCCTGCTTGACGCGGTCGCTCCAGCGGCGGCCATGCCGCTTTATTTCCCTGAACAGGGGGAGCCGCACCAGGTCGCCAGTCTTTTGTTGAGCGGCACGCACGAACCGGACGTCGTGGCCGACATCACCGCCACGATCGACACCAAGGTGAAGGCGGTCCTGGCGCACAGTTCGCAGCTGGCCGGCGACGCCGACGCCATTCGTGAACTGGTCTACGGACGGGCCGAACAGGCCGGCCGGCCGGTCAACGCCCAGTTCGGTGAGGCCTTTCGCAGTGTTGAACTCGCTTTCTGAGAACCCTTCGGTCGACGACGCGCCGATCTTGCACATCGACCTTGACGCTTTCTTTGCGTCGGTCGAGATCCTCGACGATCCGACGCTGCGCGGCAAGCCCGTCGTCGTTGGTGGTGGCGGCGCGCGCGGCGTCGTGGCAAGTGCGAGTTACGAGGCCCGTCGTTACGGCGTGCGCAGTGCCATGCCGAGCGTCGTGGCGCGTCGTCGCTGTCCCGGTCTCATCATTTTGCCCGGACGCTTCGATCGTTACGAAGCGTACTCACGACGGTTCCATGACATCGTGCGCGATCTCACTCCCGAGTACGAACCACTGGGCCTCGACGAGGTGTTCGCCAATCTGTCGAGCCTGCGTCGTTTGAACGTGCGGCCCATGGAGGCCGCGGCCGAACTTCGCCGGCGAATCATGACCGAACTCGGTCTGCTGTGTGGTGTCGGACTCGGTCGCAACAAACTCTTCGCGAAGCTCGCGTCCAAGGAGTCCAAACCAACCGTCGTCGATGGACAACTGGTCGAAGGAGCGGGCGTCGTCTGGGTCAGTCCGGCACTCGAGAGAAAGTGGCTGGAGGAACTACCGGTGCGCGCGCTCTGGGGTGTCGGTCCGGCCACCGCGACGAAGTTGCAGAAACTAGGACTGCGGTGGGTACGTGACCTCGCCAAAGTCGACGAAGCCACACTGGCCGCGCACGTCGGCGTCGCGATGGCCTCAACGCTCGTCGCCTACGCCCACGGCGAGGACAAGCGCGAGGTGACGCTCGACCGCGTCCTCAAGTCCGTTGGTCACGACCAGACGTTCGCCAAATCCTTGAACGGCATCGACGCCATTCTCGAAGCGGCGAAAACTCAAGCGGCGGTCGTGGCGCGCGCTCTGCGGGGTCAGAGTCGCGTGGCGCGCACGATAACGGTCGTTGTTCGATTCGACGACCTCACGAGCGTAAGTCGTTCGCAGACGCTTTCATTTGGCATCGACGACGAGTTCGCGATCCTGGCGATCGCCGAAGCGCTGCTGCAGTCAATCGACCTCGCCAACTCGGTTCGACTCTTGGCGATACACGCGTCGTCATTCCTCGAGCGCGATGACAACAACATGCAATTGACGTTCGGACTGGACCCGACGTCAAGTGATTCGCGTGAACAGGCCGAAGCCATTTCACGCGAACGCCAGGTTTCGAACGAGGCGTTGCGCGACGCCGTCGACAACGTTCGGGAGAAGTTTGGCCGCGCGGCCGTCGGGGCCGCCTCAGAACTCGGTGATCACGGCATCGAGATCGCCGCGCAACGCGGCAGCAGTGCGTTTGGCCCCGATGAGTTTCACCACGGCCCGTAGTGGATCGACGTTACGCGATGCCCAAAGGGGGTGGCGTCACGCTAGGGATAACGTGCCGCCACTGGGGAATACTCTCCCTATTCGTCCTCGTGTTCGTGTTCGTGTTCGTGTTCGTGTTCGTCTTTATCTTCGTGCTGGTGTGGTGGCGCCGGTGCGGGCTCGGTTGCCGGTGGCATTGGCGTACGCCGACGCCCGAAGAGCCAGAGGAACGCGGAGCCAACTTTGCCCACCGGTTGGTTATGCTCGGACGGTCCGTGGCTCGCGCCAGGCGCGGACATCCCGTCGCCGCCGCCGCCGGTGAGTCCGGCCAAGGGGTTCCCGCTCGAGTCTGGATACTTGGACACTCGCGCCAATCGGCGACGCGGCTTCCTCGGTTTGTCTCCGGTAGAGCCCATGGTCAAACCTCTTTCCCTTTGATGTTGTGCTTCGAGTGCCTCACGGTAGTCGATTGGGTGGCGTGTCGAGTTTGCCGATGCCCGACGCCAGGACAACGGAGTTCGGCACCTTCAACATTCCGTCCTCAGTTTGCAGCGTCACGTAGGTGAGACCAATGCCGAGCACCCACGCGTCGACGACGCCAATCGTGCCGGATCGAACACGGATGTGTTCACCCACGTTGAATGGTCGTGCGAACAGCAATACCATTGAGGCAAAAATATTGCCGAGGCTCTGCTGGGCCGCGATGCCGAGCACCACGCCCGCGAGGCCGAAGCCGATAATGAGGTGGGCAATCGAGACACCGAGTAGTTCGAAGACCGCAATGAGTACGAGCAAATAGCCGACGCCCGTGGCGACGAGCCGCACGATCGCGCCGGCGGCCTCGATCGAGCGCCGCGCCAAGAATCGTCCCATTCCGTCGGCGAGGCGTCCGACGGCGTAGATGCCGAAGATGAGCACTGCGGGCACCGTGATCCAGGCGACGAAGGGATGATGCATCGAACCGTGGCGTCGATCGAACTCGGATTTCACGATTATGGCGGCCACCGCAACGGCGGCGGCGGCGGTGCCGGCGAGCCACACGTGTTGAAGCGATGGGGGTTTACCCCTAGCTTTCTTGCGCGCCATAGTCAACAACCTTAATGACGATGCGTTGGCCGAACATCTGCATCAAATGATTGCAAAGAGGAAATTGAAAAACATTCGATCGACCCCACGGAATGCGCTTCATTTTGTGGGTCATTCAATCTGACATGATTTTCCAAGTTGGCTCAAAGAAGTCTGTAAAGAATGCGTGCCTAGGGTTTGTGGTGCAGTGAAGAAGTTCCGAATGGGCGTGAAGAACGTTCACTGAACGAAGGAAAGAGACAATGGTTGTCTTCGGATTGATTCTCTTAATTGTTGGTTTTGTTTTGGCCTTCAAGATTCTCTGGTCGATTGGCATGATTCTCTTGTTGTTTGGTCTCGTGCTCTGGGCGATGGGTGCGCTGGGCCACGCAGTTGGCGGACGTAGGCACTACTACTAATCCGCGCATTCTCCCTGATCCCCGGTCGGTGTCCCCTTAGGCACCGACCGGGGATATTTTCTTATGCGTTTGTTAGAAGTTGCGCGTAAGGTCCGAAGTAACGGACTCGCCACTGAACCCCCTTCGGGTATTCAGTTGAAGTTCGCCAAGAGGAAGTGCGTCGAGACTCGAGCAAGGGCGAGGATCGACGCTGGTTTCAAATGGTTGTCGCAGGAGTCGTTCGTCCGAAATACGAATGTGTTGCTGCGGACAGGTGGAGAGAATGGTGCACCAAGAGTTTCAATGTCTGACATGAATTTCGGATTTGCCAGTTCGATTGACTTAGTGACCTCGCGTGTTCGCTCTCAGCGACACGACGGGCATGGGGCAGTGGAGTTGACGCGAGTTGAAATTTCTCGACCGACACGGGAACTCTTTGGTGGGGGAGAACCATTCACATGAGACGTTTCGTCGAAGACGTCGACAAACGGGGTGCCGGATAACCGTCCCGAAGGGGACTCGCGAAAACTGCGCGCCCAATGTTCGGGGTTTCGGCGAGCGGGCCTACTTGTTAGGGTGGCGCCAGCAATGAATTCCATCAATGAGAGGACTGCGAGTCAATGGCAAAATTCCTGAGCGACGTCAAGACACTTCGTGAGAACGCCCGAAAGAACCTTCGCAAGGGTTCGATTACCGACGCCTACGGCGCGGACCTACCGAGGGTCCTCGAGGTCCTGAGCCAATCCCTCGCGACCGAACTGATTTGCGTCCTTCGCTACCAGCAACACTCCTTCGCAGCGCACGGGCTCGATTCCGAGGCGGTCGCCGCCGAATTCCTCGCGCACTCGCGAGAAGAGCAGGGCCACGCCGAACTGATCGCGGCTCGCATCGGACAACTCGGAGGAGAACCGGATTTCAACCCCGACACCTTCAGCGCCCGGGCGCACTCGGAGTACAAGACGGCGACGAGCCTGACCGAGATGATCAAAGAGAATCTCATCGCCGAGCGGATCGCGATCAGCTCCTACAGCGAGATCATCGCCTGGCTCGGTGACGGCGACCCCACCACGCGACGAATGCTCGAAGAGATCCTGGCGGTCGAAGAAGAGCACGCCAACGACATGGTCAACCTGCTCGACGACAAGAAGTAACTCGCGACGACCAGTGTTTCTAGAGCGCGGACCGGGCGGCCGCACCGAACTTGATCGGTCCGTAGCGTCGTCGGAAGGCGACGTAGACGCCGCCACCGGCGAAGATCGGTAGCCAGTAGGTAACGAGTCGGTAGGCGAGGGTCGCGATGATGGCGCTGGCGCTCCCGACGCCAGCCAGTACGAGCAGTCCACTGAGGCTCGCTTCCACGATGCCGAGGCCGCCGGGCGTCAACGGCACGAGCGCGATCACCGCAGTCGCCGCGTAGGCCAAGAGAACGAGCGGGGCGTTCGGAATGGCGCCCGTCGCACGCAGCGCACAGAGAAGGGCGAAGTAGTCGAAACCGATACGTCCGCCAATCAGCAGCACGGCTTCTCGCCAGCGCCGTCCCAGATTGGTCCGCACCAGGTTGCGTTCGGCGATGAGTCGCTCCGCTAGATCCTGCGTCTTCGTCTTTCGTTTGGGAATCGAGTTCAAGAGTCGCTGGGTCGTTCGAGCGAGCCACGTGAGCAACTCATTAGTCGTGAGAAGCACGGCGCCGAGGGCAACGATGAGGACGAAGCCGGCGATGCCGAGGTAGGCCGCGTGTTCGAGACCGGGACTCACCGGGAGGCCCCCGAGGATCGCGGGAAGGACACAGACGGGCAACAGGAACAGCCCGGCAAGGCCAATGATCGCCGCTACCGCCAGACCACCGGCCGCCGAGTCGGCATTGATGCCACCGATGGCGAGCATTTGATACTGCACGCCGGCTCCGGCGACGTCGCCGGCCGGAAGGACATTGGTTACCGCGTTGCCCACGAGTAGTGCGGCCACGACGGTGAACCAATGCTTGGTTCGAAGCAGTAATCGCAACAGGGTCATCGCGCAAATGAAGCTCGCGACTTCGGCGGCCAACATCAACGCGAGCCACGCGAAACTTAAGTGAAAGAGTTTCGGCCACGCCGAGATGACTCTGACGAACGCCGGCAGCGCCACGTAGAAAGCGAGGCCGGTGACGACAATTGCCGCGATGCGTTTGACGGGACCGGACGACTTCTTCTGGGGGACACTTGTGGTGATTGGACCAATCTACGGGTTGCGGCACGACGAGTCTCGCGACACCCGATTCGCGAGCGATGTCGAGGTAGCGTCGAATACGTGTCCGTACTCGACCAATCCGGTCTCGACGCCGTAGAAACGGGTGCCGTGACGGGCGATCGAACGGCGCAACAGAGATTTCGACCGGACATTCAGGGGCTGCGTGCCGTCGCCGTCATCCTGGTGATTCTCGCGCACGCGAGCGTGCCGGGATTCGAGGGCGGCTACATCGGCGTCGACGTGTTCTTCGTCATCAGCGGCTTCGTGATCACGAGCCTCTTGCGCCGACAGCCACCGCGGCACGTGCGACAGAACCTGGCGTATTTCTACGCGCGACGAATTCGACGCATTGTGCCCGCCGCCACACTCACTCTCGTCGCCACGACCCTCGCGGCGTACTTTCTTCTCGGAACGAACTTCGTGCCGCAATTGCTCGGCGACGTGCGTTGGGCGTCACTGTTCTCCGCGAACTTTCGACTCATCCACACTGGCAGTAACTACTTCATCCCCGGCATCGCGCCGTCGCTCGTCACGCACTACTGGTCGCTCGCGGTCGAAGAGCAGTTCTATCTCTTCTTCCCACTCGTCGTCTTCTCGCTGACGTGGTTGACGCCGCTGCGCAATCGCGCGACGGCACTGGGACTGTTCTTGGCCGTCGCGATCTGCGCGTCGGCGTGGTACTCGTGGCACCTGACGCCGATCAGTCCGACCGTGGCGTACTATTCGCCGTTCACTCGATTCTGGGAGATCGCCCTGGGCGGACTCGTCGCGCTGCTGCCGGGGGCCTGGGCTCGGCGCACGCCGTACGTGAACGCGGTACTTGGGACGATCGCGCTGATAGGGCTCGCCGCGGCGGTGTGGCGGCTCAATACGATGAGTGTTTACCCTGGTGTGCTGGCCTGGTGGCCCTGTGGCACGACGGCGATTCTGCTGTGGACCGGTCAGGCGAGCGCGCCGGGACCAGCGGCGCTGCTCTCGTGGCGACCCGTGCGCTACGTCGGTGACATCTCGTATTCGCTCTACTTATGGCACTACGTGTGGCTCATGCTCCCACTTCAGATGATCCATCCACCGACGTCGCCCTGGGCCCGGGTGATCGAGATCACCGGCGCATTCGGCTGCGCCGTGGCCTCGTATCACTTCCTCGAGAATCCCATTCGCCATTCGAAACGGCTCGACCGCGACGGCGTTGCGGTCGCGCTGATGTTAATGATCTGCGTCGCACTGTCGTGGGACGCGACGCTGCTGGTCGGTCATCTCGCGCACGTCAAGTGACGAACTCAACGATCGATGTACATCGCCGCTTCGGGAGATAGCTGCACGTGATAGACATTCCCGATCGAGCGCGTGACATAGGTGGCGAACACGTTCTCGCCCACGTAACTGAAGTGGATTCCGTCCGGCTCACGGAGCAGTGACGGAATGCTGTTCACTCGTGCGGCGTCAGCGAACTGACCCTTGGAGTTCGCGAAGAGCTCCCACGTCGGTAGAAACGTCATTCCCGGCACGGTGGTGGAGACCTTCTCGAAGACCGAATTGAGGAGCACCATTCCCTGGCGGTAGCCATTCGGCTGCATGATCGGCATTCCGATCCACATCACGTAGGCGCCGGTCTTCGTCGCGGCGGTCGCCATCTTCGTGACGATGCCGGTGTAGGCCTTCACCCACGGTGCCGAACCAAACGCCAACACCTGACCGTCGACCTTGAGGTTCTGTTCGTCGTTCGCGCCGAAGGTGAGGATCACGAGTTGTGGCTTGTACTGTGCGAGCAGCACCTTTTCTTTTTGGGCCCAGTCGTAGAACCACGGGGTGAGAAGTCCGCTCGACGACTTGTCGGCCTGCACGAGTCGCAGTGCATGATCGTGGCCGAGCTCACGTGCGAGACCCCAACCAAGATCGTTGCCGAGTGAGTCGCCGATCTCGAGCACGGTGCAACGACCGACCGCCGTCACGCGAGACGCCGTGGTTGTGGTCGATGCCGTGGCGTCACTCGTCGTGGTGTTATCGGAGGTACCGCTCGGAATCGGCGCGCCGGTCGTCAATCGACAGCCGGCGCCGGGTGGTTTGAATGCGGTCATGTTGACGACAGGCAGCGGAAGGTTCGTCAGCGGCGTGGTCGGGTGCGTGGTCGTCGTCGCGGCGGTGCCGTTCTTCCTCGTCGGAGGCGTCGCCGTGGTGGACGGCGTCACGTGCATCGTGGAGGTGGGCGTGGCGGCGGGGGAGCGGTGACCATCTTTCAGTTGGAATCCAACGACGACGAGCGCGGTTACGCAGAGTCCCAGGACGACCCGTAAGGGCCAACTGGGCCCTGCACCCGTTCGAGTCGATTCACCTGGCATCAATTGCGAATGTAACAGGGGTCGAAGAAATTACAACAACAAACCGCGATGACGAATTGTGAAGTTCTTCGCTACGGATTGACGGTGACGAGCGTGCCGATCGGCGTGAAAGGGAAAACCGTCTTGGCGCTCGCGAAGGGCATCTCTACGCAGCCGAGGCTCTGAGGGGAGCCGTAGGAATAGCGCGGGAACTCGTGCAACGCGTCGCCGCCGTTGAAGTACGACACCCACTGGATGTTCGGGTCGCTGTAGTGCGAGCCGTCGGGGTTCGTGCCCGACATCGTCGTCGAGAGGTACCGCACATAGACCGGGTACGTGCCCGCGGCGGTCGGCGCGACGGAGATACCGGTGTTGACCGGCGTGGTGAATTTCACCTTGTTCCCGACGTAGAGCGTCAGGACTTCCGGTGAGCCCTGTGCGACGTTGACATAGTTATAGGTCGTGGGGTCGACCGTGTGGTTTTGTACGGCGGTGATCAAGTCGCTCCACGTGGCCGAGTCGGAGATACCGGTCGTAGGGAGGTTGTTGACGCTCTGGAAGTTCATCAGCGCGCCGCGAAGGATGACCCCGGTGACGCCGACCTGCCACTGCGACTGAAGGGTTGTCGGCAGGTTCGGGTACTTCCAAGTGAAGGTGCCGCCGGCGGGAAGTGACGGGTCACTCTGCGGAGTGTTCGCGGCGAACGTGACCGGGAGGTAATTGAGTTCGGCCAGCAACTGCTCCGCCCAGGTCGTGCTCGCCGCGACGGACGCGGTTCGTGGGCGCACGGCGGTGAAATGGCACGTGACCGCACACGTCATGCGCGTCGGAAGATCGATGGTGTAGATGGCGGCCGGCTTGAGGGAGCCGGTGACGACGGCCTGCACGTCGTGGGCGCTGATCTGTTGCCATTTGGTGGCGAGGAATGGCCGAGTCCGAAGTTCCGGCAGGTTCTTCACTTTTGTGGCCGTGCTGAAGTGCAGGCGCAACAAGGGCAACTGATTCGACAGCGACGTCGGGAGATTGCTGGTGATCTCGAAGGACCTGACGACGGACGTCGCTGACGCGTCGAGCGTAGGGATCAACGTGGCCCCCGATACCGCCGCCACAAGGGCAAGTACGCTGGCGAATCGTCTGGTCATCGATACAGATTAGTCACCGCCAGAGTCAAACTATCGCCGCCTACGATGGAGATGAACCAAGGAGGGGCCATGGTCCTCGCAAAGACAGTCGGCGTCCTACTTTTAATTGGGCTGGCGTTGTGGATCATCTTCACGGTGATCGGTTTCTTAGCGGCCACCATCTGGACCATCTTCGAGTTCCTCATCATCGCGGCAGTCGTCGGTGCGGTGTACCACTACTTCAAGCACCAAAAGGCTCACGGAACCTGAGCGGTAGGCTCTCTAGTTCTGGCGGCGTGGCCGAGTGGTTAGGCAGGGGCCTGCAAAGCCCCGTACTCCGGTTCGAATCCGGACGCCGCCTCCAAGAATTGATTGGTGTTGCATTGAATCTCGCTTTACTTTTAGTGGAGCACGTGCAACGGTCCCCTTCGGTGGAGGAGAGGCGTTCGAGGGCGATCTTGGACCGTTGAGAGAGCACTCGAGCTAAGTTTCTTCAGTAGCGATAGCATTAGTGGCATCATCTAATTCCACACTTGGCGCGAATGAGTACGAATCTGTGAAACTGACAGTACTGAATTGCGAGCGAATTTTCCCTGGTTTGAGGACGAATTGAGTCGCCAGGACCACAATTTTCGTACGAGCCATTCCCCCAGTGGTCATGGCGGGGAGATCCTTGTGATACGACGATTCTGGTACTCAGTATGCGCGGCAACCGTCAGTACTCTTGAAGAACTGTCCGAAATTTATTTAGAAGCACGGGCCAACAAGAAATCACTTCAAGAGAGGCGCTAGGCAACATGTACTTCAAGTCATTGGCGCACGCCCGCTGGAGCAGAGTGGCCATTGTTACCGGTAGTTCTTTGGCCCTTTCACTTGCGTTCTCCTTGCCGGCTTCTGCAGCCTCAAAAATTTCCGTACCGACCGCAGTGCAAGCGGTACAAGCAACCGCGGGCAACGCGCGAGCGGTCGTGAAGTGGTCAGCCCCGAAGTCGAACGGAGGATCTCCAATCAAAAGGTACGTCGTTACCTCGCATCCGCTCAATAAGACCTGCACAACGAAAGGGGCTAAGTGCGCGATTTCGGGGTTAACAAATGGAATGACGTACGAGTTCACGGTAGTAGCCGGCAATAAGGTGGGCAGCAGTTCAAACTCCAAGCCTTCCAATGTCGTTACTCCGGGAGGGTTCGCCACCATCCCAATATCCCCTCCCAGCAGTCCTGTTCCACCTTCAACTCCGACCACTACTACGACTACAATCCCTGCACCAAGCGGCGGCGGCGGCGGCGGCGGCGGCGGCAGTGGTACTACTCCTAGCTCATACACCGTAACTTTCAATGCCAATGGATCTAGTGGCTCGATGGCGAGCGAGACTTCTAGCTCGGCGGCGGCGCTCACTACTAACGTTCTTACGCTCACTGGTTACACGTTCTCAGGTTGGAACACGGCGGCTAACGGTAGCGGTGCTGCTTACGCAGACAGATCCTCCTACGGCTTTGGCGCCTCGGTAACCCTCTACGCACAGTGGAGTGCTGACTTCTTCGCAGTTACCTTCAGTGCTAACGGGGGCTCAGGGTCAATGACTGCCCAGTCTGATAACACCACGACGGCGCTTAGTGCTAACAGTTTTACGCGCTCTGGTTACACGTTCTCAGGTTGGAACACGCAGGCAAATGGCAGCGGTACTGTCTACGCGGGAGGAGCCAGCTACGGCTTTGGCGCCAACGTAACGCTCTATGCGCAATGGGCGGCGGCATCAGCACCGGTAGTTACCTTGTCTCCAACAAGCCAGGTCGTAGAGACCGGTAACACAGCTACCTTTAATGCGAGCGCGTCAGGTAGTCCAACTCCTAGCGTTCAGTGGAACGTTTCTTCTAATGGAGGAAGTTCCTGGTCGGCTATTAGTGGGGCCACGTCGACATCGTACGCAGTCACTTCGACCCAGTTTGTCAATGGCTATGAGTACGAAGCAGTTTTTACAAATAGCGGTGGAACTGCTACTAGCGGAGCCGCGCAACTGACGTTCCTTGCGAACTCATTTAACTGGGCGGGCTACGTCGACACTGGCGGAACCTTCAGTGCGGTCAGTGCCAAGTGGGTTGTTCCTACGGTAACGTGCTCGGGGACTAGTGCACTAGTGGCCGTGCAGTGGGTCGGTATTGATGGCTTTAATAGCTCTACCGTGGAACAAGATGGTACCGAGACCAGCTGTGCCGGATCGACGCCGCAGTACAGCGCGTGGTACGAAATGTTCGGGGACGCAAGTGTCAATGGTGGATATATGGTTACGCTTTCTACGTCGCTATATCACGTGTCTCCCGGTGACTCAATGACGGCGTCGGTGCTAACGTCCGGCGGTCAGTGGACGCTGAAGGTCGTAGACAACACGGCCGGCTGGACGTTCTCGACGGTTATTACGAGCTCGGCGCCGACGGCGGTGAGTGCTGAGGTTATAACTGAGAGCCCTGGCGTGTGCACGGGTAGCTGTACGCAGGCGGCACTGGCGGACTTTGGAACGGTCACATTCACCAACATTTCAGTTACTTCTAGTACCACGGGAACTGGCAGCATTACCTCTAGCACCGCAGCTGCCGTTGAATGCATCGACAGCAACAACTTGACGATGATGTCACCGGGAGTGCTGAGCGGCGGAGGGACTTCATTTACTGACACGTGGATCTCTAGCTCGTAATCGGCGCGTCACGGTTCCACTGCTAAAGCTCCAGCGGGGATTCGTTCCTGCGAGGGATGTAGTACACGAGCTACGAGAATGAGCGCGGACTGCAGCCAATTTTAGGGAGTGCACTTGTGTCCACTGGAGTAGATCCTTTGGCAAACTCGGGACCGAATGGGGCGCGGTAACGAGGTTCGCTCAGAGCGTGCCACCGCACGCCGTGGTACGCGCACCATTGGTCGATTGAGGCCCATCAAGATTGCCCCTGCGTCTGCCCCATAGAACTGTTCAGCATGAGACTTTCGGGAGGTCATCGGGCAACTACGAAGAGTGCTACGAACCAGCAAACGAATGGACTGTGGCATACTCTGGCACATGGAGGCACGCGAACGTGGGGCCTGCAAAGCCCCGTGCTCCGGTTCGAATCCGGACGCCTCTAATGAGTTGAACTTCGCGTCCGAGCGAACACCATTGAAGCGGGCCAGCCGCAAGGGTGAGATGGAAGGAAAGGTGTGCCATGAGTGAATCGATCAATGGTCTGGTGGTAGTGGCGATTATGCGCGATGAGGCGCGAATTTGGACTTCTGGAGTGGAGCCCGGTACGAAGCCCGAAAGTCTTCATGCGCCGAGTGAAAAGGCCCGTCACCATCACGTGCGCGAGGCCCAGCATCACCACGGGCACGATACCGACCATCGGAGTTCGATCTTCTACGAGTCAATCTCGGAATCGGTTGGCGCGGCGCACTCGATTCTCTTGGTTGGTCATGGTAAAGGCAGGGCCAATGAGATGCTCAATCTTACGCAGTATTGGGAGCGTAAGCGCCCCGACATTGCTCACAAGGTGGTCGGTGCGATTGACAGTGACCTCGAGTCACTCACCCGGGATCAGGTGCTCGCCCTCGTTCGCGACTGGTTCGAGCAGAACCGAGAGTTCATCTAGACCGGGGTCTTCACTCAGTGTCAGAGCTGGTCCGTGTTCGAAGGTTTTCGCAGCAGTGACGTGACTTCATCGTCGGTCGTCTGGTTGAAGTCCTCGTACCATTCGCCGACCGCCTCGAATTGGGTCGGAACGTAGAGGCTGATCACCTCATCGGCCAGTGTCCTCAATTCGACGACGGCCTCGCGCGGCGACACCGGGACCGCGACGATGATTCTCTTGGCCCCGCGGGCTCGAGCAACCTCGACCGCGACTCGAGCGGTGGCTCCGGTAGCCAGACCATCGTCAACGATCACGACCGTTCGTCCGATCAGCGCGAGCGCAGCCCGGTCACCGCGGTAGAGCTCCACGCGGCGAATGAGTTCGGCGCGCTCGTGCCGCGCCACCTCGGCGATCGTGTCTTTCGAGAGCCCAAGTCGCTGGACGAGCTGCGTATTGAGTACCTGTGCGTCATCCTCACCGATTGCTCCGAACGCCAACTCGGGATGAAAGGGCACGCCTAACTTGCGCACCACCAGGACGTCGAGCGGACTGGCGAGCGCTTGGGCGACTTCGAACGCGACGGGCACTCCGCCTCTGGGCAGTCCGAGCACGATGGGCCGCTCGGAGGTGAGATACCCCAGGCGTTCACCGAGGAGCTCGCCCGCTTCGCTGCGGTTTTGAAACTTGGTGGGCGAACTCATATCGCTACAGGCCCGTCGGATAGGTTTCGGGAGGTTCGCCCGCATCCCACAGGGGAGTCAATTCGAGCGGTTCCAGGGCTCGCGTGTGATCGAGGTGGATCACAATATCGAACTGTTGGATCAGGTCGGATTCGAAGTAATGGCTTTGTAGCTCGGTGTCGGGACGATAGATAACGCCGATCGCGCGCTCGAGGCGAGTGCCTGCCAACTCCTCGTCGATGGCAAGGTCGTGGGTAGGCACCCAGAATTGGGGTATCCCGGCCGCGTGCAACATCGCTTCGTGGCTGTCCGGGCGAGCAGCGCGAACACGTTTCCGTTCGGTCGGGCCACCCCAATCGGAGGCGGCGGTGACGTACCCGGTGTTGGTACTGAATCCGACGAGTAGCGCGTCGTGGCCGTATCGCTCGCGAGCCAGTTGACCAATGTTGAGTTCGCCTTGAGCGCGCATCGAAGTTGCCCGGGCATCGCCCACGTGCGAGTTGTGCGCCCACACGACCACCTTGGTGGGTGCGGACCGGTGATTGAGATATGCGATCAGATGGTCGAGGGTGTTCGCCATGTGGGAATCGCGTAGATTCCACGACGAGACGTTGGCTCGGTACATGAGGCGGTAGTACTGCTCGGCATCGCGCACGAGTTGGGCGTTCTGCTCGGCGTAGAACTGCTCGTCCTCGTTGGCGACGCCGTCGGAGAGCAAGTAGTTGTCCGATTGCCGACGCAATTCGAGCAGTTGCGACGTGACCGCGTCTTCGCACGGGTCGGCCGCGCCGCTCGCTAAGGCGTACCCGTACGCTTGGCCATCGGTGCCGACGTGGTCGAAGCACGAGTAACGTTCGCGAGCTCGTCGGGCCTCCTCGGGATCGACACGCTCGAGATACTTGACCACCGCTTCGATCGAAGCGTGCAAGCTGTAGAGGTCGAGACCGTAGAAGCCGACCTTGGCCGACGGGCTTGACTGCGCGTCGTTGCGCGCCCTCAGCCACTGGACGAACGCCAGCACGTCGCGGTTTCGCCACATCCAAGTCGGGAAGCGACGAAAGCCTCCCAGCGAAGTGTTCGCGTCGCCGTCGTTGGAGTCGCCCATCACGTATCGGTTCACCCGGTAGGTGTCGGGCCAGTCTCCTTCGATGGCCACCGCGTTGAACCCCAGCTCGTCAATGAGTCGTTGCGTGATTCGAGCGCGTTCTCGGTAGAACTCGTGCGTTCCGTGCGAGGCTTCGCCGATGAGTACGAGTCGACGTTCACCAACGAGCCCCAGTAGTTCGTCGTAGTCCTCGACGGCCCCCGTGATGGGTCGAGCGAGCCGGTTGAGCGTCCTCACTGACTCGTTGCCCAATGGTCGAGACCACATAACTCCACTATCGCTCGAGAACGAAAAGCTCGTCAGGGCCATTGGTCATTTCATTACTCGTCGTGCGAGGAACAAGGCCTTTTGCGACGATGGCAAGACTCGTGTCCGGCGAGACCCGGCCACGTCGGTCGCTCAAGGATGTGCCGGTACTCGCGAAACGGTCAACTGAGGCGCCGTCACGGCGTAACGTCGGCGGCGCGTGCGCCCAGGGCGAACGCGCCCACCACACCAGAGGAAGTGTCGAGACCCGGACGAACGAGGTACGAGTCGATGCTGCTCGTCAACTCATCCTTTGCGATGTAGCCCCCGACAAGGTCGCGGGTCTTCATCCTCACTTTTCCCAACAGACCTTCAACGGCCATGACACCTCCGCCCAAGACGATGATCTGCGGTGAGGCGATCATGATGATGTTGACCATGGCGAGGGCGAGGTAATCGCTCTCCAGTTCCCAAGCGGCGTGTTCGGGTGGAAACGGGTGATCGGAGCCACTCCAACGTTCCTTGATCGCCAGGCCGCACGCGAGACCCTCCAGGCAGTCGCCGTGCGTGGGGCAGGTCCCTTCAAATTGATCGTCGCGCTGGCGAGGAACGAACATGTGACCGAACTCGGGGTGCAACAGACCGTGCACCGGTTCACCCTCGATGATGAGTCCTCCGCCGATGCCGGTGCCTACCGTCACGTAGACCGCGACGCGGCAGTTTGTGGCCGCGCCCCAACACCATTCGGCGAGACCTGCGGCGTTCGTGTCGGTATCGAAACCGATGGCGATGTCGTCGAGGTGCGCGCGAATGGCGTCGCGCCAACTCACTCCGCGCCACGCCTCTTTCGGCGTCGCGCGAGCGATGCTATCGGTAGAGAAGTCGATGGGGCCAAACGACGCGACGCCGATGGCCGCGAGGGGAGTGGAGCGGTGCTGAGCGACGAACCAGTCCATTACCTTCGCCATGGTTTCGTCGGGCGTGGTGGTGGGGACGACAAACTTCTCGGCGTCGCGCACCTCGCGCCAACTGGACCCGACAGCGCAGATCATTTTGGTCCCGCCGGCTTCGATGGCTCCGATCATGGGTCGCTCTATTGAATCGCTGGTCACGACGTCACCGCGTTAGATCGAGGCGCTGTAGGCGGGCGCGCACGAGGTCGGGACGCGGCGCCAATTCGCCGGATCCTCGTTCGATCAGGTTGACGGGAATGACGTGGATCTCAAACACCGGCGTGTCTCCGTCAATACCCTTAAGCAGCAGTTCGGCCACGAGAGAACCTATCTTAAGCACTGTGGAGAAGAAGGTGGAGGAAAGCAATGGAAACGGTTGACATGGCAAAGCACTACAGGTATCGCGTGAGTTGGTCTAAAGAGGATAACGAGTACGCCGCGACGTGTGTCGAATTCCCCTCCCTTTCTTAGGTCAACGATACGAACTCAAATGGACATTATGCGAGTCACGTCTCGCCATTAGGGGTAGATGCGAGACGCCCGTCCGACTGATTTCCCGCCATGTGAGAACGCTCACCCGTTCGTCCGAGACGACCACCGCTCTTGCCCACGCGAATGAAGAGAATCGTGCTGACCACCAAATAGAAGAGCCATACGAATGCCTGTAGCTCTGTCGGACGATCTGCATAGCCGAGCAGCGAATGAAGGACATCGCCGAAGTTCGACGACTCCGAAATCGTGCCAGAGGTATTCCAAAGCACATGGCGACCAAAGTCCAGCCAATGCAATTGCTGCATGTTTTCAACAGCATCAGCCAGCAGACCTGCGGCGAAGACCATCAAGACAATCCCGAGCACTCGAAAGAATCTCCGCATGTTGAGCTTCGCACCCAGTTTGAATATGGCAAATGCCACGCTCAGCGCTACCGCTAATCCGAGGGCCGCGCCTAGCAAGAGGAGGTTTCCGTGTACCGGCGTTGCCGCTTGTCGGTCGCTGGCAAAGACTATCGCTAGCGTAAAAACCATCGTCTCTAAACCCTCGCGTCCAACGGCCTGGAAGGCGAGCAGTCCTAATCCCCACCGATTCCCCTTCGACAGCGCAAGATCGCTTCGATGCTGCAACTCCCGTGCCAGAACCTTTGCGTGCAATTGCATCCAGAAAGTCATATAGGTGAGAACCACCGCCGCTAGTAGGTATGTGGCGGTTTCGAAATAGGTCTGAACATTTGAGCCTTCATAGTGTCTGATGAGGAAGAAGGCGGCGACACCCCCGCCAAGGGTCAATACGAGTGCGGCAGCAACGCCACTGAAGACATCGCGAAAATGCCGACGCTGACCAATCCGTTGCAAGTAAGCAAGAAGTATCGCCACAATCATGGACGCTTCAATTCCCTCGCGAAGAAAAATAACGAAGGTTGGTATCACGTGAATAAGCCCTTATTGGTGGAAGATCGATGAAGAAAATTGCACAAATGGCTTGTATTGCAAGACAACTGCAATGAAATGCATTGACCAATTGCAGATGAAAGTTAAGTCTAGGTGTCCGCGTACGCGGGAGTCTGCTCACATATTGGCATCAAGTGAGAGGATTTCCACTGAATACTTTGAATTCAACTCGGTCGGGTTCTTGCCGAGTTCGACCGCGTCAATCCGTACTAAGAACGATGATGGCACGATTGAGATCGACGTGAATGGACCGTCACTGCGGATCCGACCAAAGAGGACGCACCAACTCTTCGTCGTGCCGGTCGCCTAGAGCGGTCGCACGACTAGGTCTACGGCAGCACGCTGACGAGGGTCCCGATCGGGGTGTAGGGCCAGACGTGCTTGGCGTTCGCGAAAGGCATCTCGACGCATCCGAGGCTCTGGGGAGAGCCGTACTGCGATCGCAAGAAGCCGTGGAGGGCGTCGCCGCCGTGGAAGTACGAGACCCACGGGATGCCGGGGTCACTGTAAGTTCCACCGCCCGGGTAGGTGCCCGACATCGTCGTGACGGTGTAGCGCACGTACACCGGATAGGTGCCACTGGAGGTCGGTGCGCTGCTCACGCCCGTGTTCACGAATGAGTTGTAGACGTGGTGCCCGTTCACGTAGAGCATCAGCAACTCCGGTTGCTTCTGAGCGACGACGACGTAGTTATAACTGTTCGGGTCGTACTGTTTCTTCGCGGCGGCCTGGAGGATGAGCAGCCAGGTTTCCGACGTCATGCCGGCGTTCCAGGCGAGTCCGTGAAGCGCCTGGAAGTTCATCAAGGCTCCTTGAAGCACGACGTTGTTGGTGCCCACTGACCACAAAGAGCGCAGGGGCCCGACGATCTTGGGAAAGCGCCACACGAAGGACCCCTTCTGCAGTGACGTGGGGTTGGGCTTTTTCTTCGGCTTGGGCTTCGGCTTGGGCTTGGGCTTCGTCGTCGTGGTCACCGGCACGGTCGTGGTCGACCCCGGCGTCGTGGTCGTGGTGGACGCCACGGTCGTGGTGGTCGTCGGGACGGTCGTCGTGGTGGTGGTGGTCGTCGTGGTGGTGGTCGAGGACGACGCGGGCATGAACTTCACCGGGAGATAGCGCAGCGTGGCGAGGAGTTGATCCTCGAGTCGAATCGAGAAGGCCGCGTGAGCGTAACGAACCGTGTTGGAGCTCGTTCGACTCGCGAGGGACTTATTTACTTGTGCACCATTCGCCGACAGTGAAAAAGGCGCAATGACGAGGGATCCAGCCAGAATCGAGGCCGCAACGGTACAACTAAGGAGGGGGCGCTTGGCGAACTGCATTTGTTCGACTTTACTGGACTGGCGTGGTTACCAGCCGTCAGGAGAGCCAGGAGACCAGCGTTTTATAAGTAGGGCATCGATCGCACCACCACCAAACGGGGGTGACGCGGATCCCGCATCAACTGCTTCGTCGGGCAGAGGGCGCACAGCGGTGCACGGATTAGTGTGCCTCTATTCCACTCATCCTGCGACCATTTGGCCCCGCCGACGAAGCACCCGCACGGGCCGCATGGGCGGCGTTCCAGGTCACTGGATTTGATTTTCTCCCATTCGATTTCGACGCGCGCATGCCCTGGGTGCAATGGACCGCTCTTATGGAGCGCCACCGGCAAGGGATTGATCTGCCAGAGAACCGAGTGCGTGGTGCCTTTTTCGCGGCCGAGGTGGATGGTCAACTCGTGGGTTGTGCGTCGATCAGATTTGAGTTAAATGCCTTTCTCGCCGCGCGAGGGGGGCACATTGGCTACGGGGTCATTTCGGCGTTTCGCCAAAGGGGCTACGCGACCGCCATTCTGAGAGAGTCCATCGTGATCGCCCGCAACGAAGGCGTGACCGATGTCCTGGTCACGTGTGATGATTCCAACGTGGGTTCCGCCAAAGTCATTGAACGCTGCGGTGGAGTTCTAGAAGAAATTACGTTCGATGATGATGGGGTAGCGTTCCGCCGCTATTGGATCTGACACCACATCCCTTAGCCTGTCCGGCGAGGGCCAGTCAAATGGATGCCCCAATTTTCTAGAAGCGCAACCCTTTACGGACTGGCGCCATTTGACCTCGATCGGCCTACTCGTGGTGGCGTCGACGCCGTCGCATGTTGGTCAGGACCGACGGCGCCCATCCGGCGTCATCCGGGTTCACGTTCGTGCCCGGAGGGTTGATCTCGTCAATGCGGTCGAGCACGTCACTGGTCAATTTGACTTCGGTCGCGCTGAGTTGGGAATCCAGGTGCTTCATGGTTCGCGGCCCGATGATCGGTGCGGTCACGGCCGGGTGTTCGAGCACGAAGGCGATGGCGAGTTCGATCAGCGTGATGCCCGTTTCGTCGGCGAGGGCCGTCAATTCGTTGACGGCCTCGAGCTTTCGTTGATTGCCGGGCAAGTCCAGGTCGTAGCGGTCCGGGAGTCGAGCGGAGCGTCGGCTGGTGTTCTTCTTGCCTTCACCGAACTTGCCCGAGAGCCAGCCCCCGGCGAGTGGGCTCCAAGGTATGACGCCCATGCCGAACTGTTGGGCCGTCGGCAGCACGTCACGCTCGATGCCGCGCACGAGGATCGAATAGGGCGGCTGTTCGGTTTTGAAGTGTTCGTAGCCTCGTCGCTCGGCGGCCCACTGGGCGGCCACGATTTGTTCGGCCGGGAAGGTCGAAGATCCGAAGTAACGGATCTTGCCGTGGTGCACGAGGTCACTCAGCGCGCCGAGCGTCTCTTCGATGTCGGTCGTCTCATCCGGTCGGTGGATTTGGTAGAGGTCGATGTAGTCGGTCTTCAGACGCTTCAAGCTGTGCTCCACCTCGGCCATGATCCAGCGTCGCGAGTTGCCCTGGGACAGCGGGTCTTCGCCCATCTGACCGTGGACCTTGGTCGCGAGCACGACACTCGATCGGTCGATCGACGAGAGCGCCTTGCCCACGATCTCTTCGGATTCGCCCTGGGAGTACACGTCGGCGGAGTCAACGAAGTTGATGCCCGAGTCGAGCGCCTTGTGGATGATCTTGATCGAATCGTCATGATCGGTGTTACCCCAGCCGCCGAACATCATGGTGCCGAGACAAAGGGGGCTTACTTTGAGGCCGGTACGACCGAGGGTGCGTAGTTCCATATTCTTCACCATATGTGTTGTCGGGACTTGGTGCGACGGCGCCAGTGATTCGAGGACGCCTCAGACTCCGAGGCTGCTCTTCGCGGCTTTCTCGAAGATCCGAAAGGGCAGGAGTCGTTTGCCCATGATGCCGAGGCGCTCGTCGAACTTGCCGACCGAAATCCGCCGAGGAGGGTGCGTGCTCTTCAGGATCTTCTCGACGATCTTGGCGACGTCAACTGGATTGGCACCTTTTATCTCGTCGCGCTCCATTGCGGCGATCGCCTTCTCACACGCCGCTCGGTACGGGTCATCGCCAGGGACTTCAACTTTCTTGCGCGCGGCGGTGAAGTCGGTCTTGAAGTTGCCCGGTTCGACGAGCGTCACGTGGATATTGAAGGGCGCGACTTCGTAGGCGAGGGATTCGGCGTAGCCCTCGAGGGCGAATTTGCTCGCGCTGTAAAAGGCTTGGTAGGGGATACCGAGAATCCCGCCGATTGAACTCATGAGCACGACGTGGCCGCCGCCTCGCTCGCGCAGTCGCGGCAGCGCCGCGTTCACCACCCGAACGGCGCCCCAGAAGTTCGTGTTGAACTGCGCCTTCGCGTCCTCGATCGACGTGTGCTCGGCTGCACCGGCGAGTCCCCACCCGGCACAGGCGAGGACGGCATTCAACTCGCCAAATTCGGTGGGGAACTGTTCGAACGCACGCTCGACTGAGCCATCGTCGTCGACGTCCATTTGTATTCCCCGCCACGAACCATCCGACGTGCCTCTGCGACTGGCGCCGAGTACGTTCCATCCCGAGGTCGCGAGATGATTGGCGCACTCGCGGCCGATGCCCGCCGACGCGCCGGTGATGAGAATGACTGACTTGTTCATGGGACACTCTTGCCTACCGCGAAACGCGCGTCAAACGCCAGATCTTCGCGCCGTACCCAACCGACGTGTAACAGGAAAATGCAAGGATGGGTTCGTGGCAAAGAGATACCAGCGAGTTCCAGAGCTCATATTGGGATTCGACACCGAGACCACGGGGCTCAGTGTCTCGAGCGAGCGGGCTATCTCCTACGGATTCTCCGCCTATCGTTTCGGAGTCCCGGTCTGGTCCGAACAGTTCTTCGTCATTCCTGATCGTCCAATCTCACCCGGCGCAAAGCGCGTGCATGGTCTTTCGATTGAGGACATAGAGGCCAAACGCGGGAGTGAACGGGTTTACAGCGTCGAGATGGGACTAACGCGCACGATTCAGATTCTTCACCACTTCCACGAACAGGGCGCTTATGTGGTTGGTTCGAACGTCGTGCGATTCGACTTAGAGATGCTCCGTCGAAGTTGCATCTCGGTGCTCGGAATCGAACTGAACAACGCCTACTTTGACATCTCGCTCCTGCGCATCATCGACGTCGTCGATCACGATCTGGCGATCGAGCCCAGTCGAGAGTTTCGCCCCCGACGAGGGCAGCAGCATTTATGTCGTCACTACGGCGTGAAACCGGGTGGTCACGACGCATTGAGCGACTCGCGCGCGGCCGTTGAAGTATTCCTCGAACAAGTGGTCTTCAATAACGCGGGCCAAGCTTCGTTCGACCTCATTTCCGACCCGTCGGTCTACGCTGCGTCATTCGAGTCGCGTTAGACACGTATATATTGTCGGTGAATTCGAACTTCGCCGAACGACAAGATTGGCGCAGACTTCTTGCTGGATTTTCTAGAGCCAGCTCCGACGTTTGAAGACGAAATAGAGAGATATGGACGTGGCGAACATCAGTCCAATCGCCAGCGGATAGCCGTAGAACCAGCGGAGTTCTGGCATGTGTTTGAAGTTCATTCCGTAAATGGTTCCGACGAGAGTGGGAGCAAACAAGATTGCGGCCCAAGCGGAGATTTTCTTGACCTCCTCATTCTGAGCCAAGCTTGCCATGGTGAGTCTCCTCATTTCATCGTTCTGCTGCTGACTTACAAGGGTCGAGTTGACGGTGAGGGCACTTTGTAGCAAGATGCGAAATGCATCGGCGCGCTCGATAATCCGAATGGCGTGGTCAGTCACATCGCGCAAATTCCGTTGGAGTTCAACATCAACTTCATAGTTTTCGAATCCGTTCTCAAGAGCGGCCAACATTTCGAGAAGTGGATGTGTCGCTCGTTGAAACTCGATTACTTCGCGAGTGAGATCGTAGATGCGACGTGACACGGACGGGTCGCTTTTGAAAAGTTGGTCCTCGATTTCGTCAATATCATTCTCGAGTCCCACGATCACTGGTGCATACTCGTCGACGACCTGGTCCAAGATCGCGTAGAGGATCGCTTCGGGTCCGAGTTTGAGCAATTCTGGTGCTTCTTCTAGACGCTGGCGCACGAGAGCGAGATCCGGGGTTTCGGCATGCCGGATAGTCACCACGAAATCTCGTCCGGTAAAGATGTGGAGTTCGCCAAATTCGACTTCTTCGGTGACATCGATGTACTGCGCGGGACGCAATACCGTAAAGAGCGTCGTCCCATAACGTTCGATCTTCGGCCGCTGATGGGCGGCGATAGCGTCCTCTACGGCGAGTTCCGGCAGTTCGAACTCACGAGCCACGGACCGGATTTCTTCAACGTCTGGTCGGTAGAGCCCGATCCAGGCCATACCCTTTCTCTCGCGCAGCACCTCGTAGGTCTCTTCGAGGCTCTTCGGGTCCGCGCTGCGCCGACCGTTTACGTACACAGCGTTATTCACTATTGGCATGTTGACCTCGACTGCTCCGTTTCAGTATGCAATGTCGTGACGACCGACGTTATCGACAGATCTCCAGACCTTGAGAATGCTGAAAATGGTAGGGTGGTGTCCCTTAGGGGCCGTTGGCGCAGTCTGGTAGCGCACTTGCATGACACGCAAGGGGTCGCAGGTTCAAGTCCTGCACGGCCCACTAACAAAATCCCTGGTGAGAGCCAGTGACCTCAGACCTCATTTAACCATAAACACGCCTCAAGCGACCGTTGTCAGCAGTTGTGTCAGCAACGAGAAAACGGGGCATTGTGTCAGGTTCTAGAGGCAACGGCGAAGGTTCAATTTATCAGCGGTCGTCAGACAGACGCTGGCTCGGTGTAGTGACAACCGGGCGCGATAGCAATGGACGAGTCGTTCGCAAGACCGTTTCGGCGAAGACCCGGGCCGAGGTGGTTCTCAAACTGAAGAAGCTCCAGCGACAACTCGACGACGGACTGCCCGCTCCCGATATGAAAATGACGGTGGCTCAGTTGCTTAATCAGTGGCACGACGACGTCCTGCGACACCAAGTGGCTCCGAGCGCAGCGCTGAGCTATTGGACGATTGCGAAACATCACATCATTCCGATCTTGGGCAGCAAGCGGATTGTGAACCTTACAACAGTCGACATCGACCGACTGCTCTCATCGAAGTTGGATAGCGGTCTTTCAGTCTCCACGGTCCAACGTATTCGGGGCGTCATGGGTCAGGCCATCGATCAAGGGATTCGGTGGGGTTGCGTCAACAGAAACGTGGCACGACTCTCAAGGTCGCCCAAGCAACAACGACGTGAGGGCCGGACGCTCACCTACGAGCAGGCGCGGCGACTACTGAAGGAACTCGAAGGTCATCGCCATGAGGCGTTGTACTCCCTGATGCTTTCCACGGGGCTGCGGCGGGGTGAAGCATTAGGTCTTAAATGGCAGGACTTCAACGAGGCCGCGAGAGTCGTGTCGGTGCGTCGACAGCTCAAGCGTGAAGGCGGAACACTCGTGACTGCCGATACAAAGACGGCAAGAAGTCGGAGATCAGTCAACCTCCCTCGAGGTTTGGTGAATTTGCTCGTTGAGCACCGCAGGCGTCAGGAAGAGGAGCGAATCGTGATGGACGAACTCTGGACTGAAACTGGCTTCATCTTTACGACGAATTTTGGTACGCCGGTTGATCCTAGAAACCTCAATCGAGACTTCGCAATCATCTGCCAGCGAGCTGGACTTGACCACTGGCATCCGCATGAACTGCGTCATTCTGCGGCAAGCTTGATGCTCGCGAGTGGCGTCAAATTGCAAGTGGTTAGCGAAGTCCTCGGACACGCCTCCATACGAATGACGGCGGATGTATATGGACACATCCTGGCCCCGGATCGTGAAGCCGCCGCCGACGCCATGGACCAGGCACTATGGAGCGGGGTTTGAGGATTTGGACGCGGCTATTTTCCGCAGGCGAGGAGCTTCCATTTCAAGAGACGACCTCGTCGCGGACACCGCCCGAAATGATGTCCTTGATGACATGAGTCTTCCAAACGATTCCCAATTCTGAGTCATCGCTGATACGAACGGAATACACGCCGAACAACTTGGGAGTCATTGTGAAGTGTCCGCGACCGTCGTTCATCGTCCATATTCGTGGGTAAAACGGGGTGGGTCGTTCGCTGACGTCTTCTGAATCCTCCCAAGTCTGATCTCTTGGCCAGTCGAATGGCTAGACAAATGTTCGTACATCCGACTGGCCAATGTTCGATTCAAATCGAGTGGTGGGGAGGTCATCGAACTCAGATATGAGGCCGACTAAGTAAAGTCAACAAAAGGTCAGTCGTCCTGAGTCATAAATTTCTAACGTCCCACCGTTACGAAGGCGATTGTCCGGTACACGCGTTAGGGCTTAGTAAATCTGTCACGACCACGGATGATGAAGGGACTGAAATTGGTGTGCTGGACTTCACCTCATATAAAAGTAAGTCCCCGTTATTCGAGCCGATTTGTAGGAGGCAGCCAGCATCTTGAATCGAGGCGATGTTGGGACTAGGCGAAAGAGGGGCGATTGAAACCGACGTCGCCGAGAGGCCAGGTATCGGTATCCATAGCCAACTAACGTTTACAGCCTTTCCACCGTTCGCGAGGGATCCTTCATACGTACCAAAAAAGTGAAACCCTACTGATGCCCCCACTAAAACCATGAGTGATAACACTATTTGAATGCCGGTGCGCGTCGATGGACTGATTTTCTCGTTGGTCGTGAGAATGACGACTTTCTCATGTTCTTCTTCGATCGCTTTGACTTGTCTCTCGGCTTCGGCCTGTCGTTCTTTTGTGCTTCCAAAGACTCCGAGGAGTGATTGAATTGCTGCGGCAACTGCACCTACGACGAAAATTGATGTGAACTCAATTTTGTTATAAGCGCTTGATATCACAATTTCGGTGACTGCGAGAGCGGCGACGACGATTGGCGTCAGAATCAAAGTAACGGCTTTGAGGCCCCTACCGTAGGGCTTTACAAATTTGAAGTAAGCCTTTCGAATCTCATCGTATGATACTTTCCCCGCCACTCCGAAGACTGCGGCCAGCCCGAATATGACTGCGCCAGGCTCAATGATGGAGATGTATCCAAGGCCCGCAGCCTCAGCCGTCGTATGTAAACGCGAGTAGAAACCATTTACGAGAATGCTGCCTAACGCGTATGAAACTACGGCAAGCAGAGGTAGAACGCTCGGGGCTTGGTCGAACAGCGATCGTCTACGCTTCCCGCCCTCAGCGATTTGTTCGTCCAGTTCGACGACGTCTTGTGAGTCGGTCATGTAGGTATACCTTTGGACAGTGTTCGCGTCTGCTAGTGGCCGAACTCTAACTGATGCAGATGTTCGATGGAGATGTCCCAAATTATTCCGCACACCCGATCTGGATGGCAGGTACACTCCAGTTTGGTTGCCTGTCCGAAGAGACGAGGAGGCGTGGTGGCGGATTACATGACGTTTTCCCTGAATCAGCAAGAGGCTGGATCGGTTGTTGAGGTTAAGTTACATGGCGTTGAGTCCGATGTTTTCCTTGTTGACCCTTCAAATTTGTCAAGTTTCAAAAGAGGTGCCAGCTTCCGTTACACGGGGGGGCACTTCAAGCAGTCTCCAGTTCGCCTGCAAGTTCCATCTGACGGGAATTGGAGCGCTGTCGTGGTGCCCATCGGTGGGCGCGTTGAGGCTTCAGTGAGTATCCTCCCGAATAAATAGCCATCTGGTTAGGGTTGGAGTCCTACCGCTTGCATACAATCAACACTCAGTGTGTCTTCTGATGTGCGTGCATGACTAAATCTGCTTGCAATCACTGGCATCTCGTCTACCGACGTTTGCTGAAGAACCCCTAATTGTTTCGGCGTTGCTTACATGGTTGCTTACACGAGACGCCGTGCAAGCGGTCGTGGAGCATTTTCAAAAATGATTTGGGAGTTCACGTCGGTGAACCGATGTTCGCAATCCAGTCGATTCTCTCAGCATCAAAGAAAATTGCTTGGACTACCAGTCCTCCTCCCGGATTCTCGGATCCATCAATATTGCAAACAGGTAGGACGGCGCACGTAGGTCATTGAGACGCGAAGGCATATCGATCGGGACCCTTTCGTAGGCCTTCTCAAATACGGCTCGCGATACTTGTTGGTTCGTGCGCGATAAGTTCAGTGTCTCTCCTTTGCGACCGAAAGAGAACTGTCCGCCGCGCTTCTGAATGAATATCTCGCCCTCGCAGCAAAGGATCCTTGCCCACACCACATCAAATGCAGGTCTCGTCACGTAACCCCCTTCAGAGAAATGTCACTTACTGGAGTCCAGCAAGTTTATGCGGTCCACCAATTACTTTTTTCGGTCAAAATTCCAACCTTTTCAATGACGACGGCCAGCAGTTTCTGAAGCTCTTCTTCTAGGTCCATGTCTGTTCAGGCATCGTCATCTTCGTCGTCGCCATCGTCTTCACTCGTGTCCTCGTCAACGTCAGCGGCGGTTTGGTCAACGTAGTCGTTAAAGAGACTATTGAGTCCCCGATTTCCCGTGGTGTCAAGTTTCCAGAACCACCAACCGTTCACACTGGATCCCGTGACGCCCCTCGCAGCGCCAGAGGGACTCTCGAAGATTTCGCCATCGAGATCGATTCGGCCGTCCGACAGGACCGTGGCGGGGCGGTAGTCATAAGCTTTGCGGGAGTACAACGTCGTGCCAGGTTCGAGTAGGCCTGCGCCAATGAGATCAGACAATGTGACGCGCTGTTTAGGACGCTCTGCAGAATTCTCGAACGCGCTGGTATGGCCTTCAGGAACGGACCAAATCGTGAGAATCGCTTCGGTCATATCTTGAGTACGAGTTCGAATTTTCGCGTCGGTCCATACGTCGCCGGCCGATGCGAGAAGATAAGAGTTCATTTTGAGCACGTCATGTTTCTGAAGCTCAGTTCGCTTTGTCTCCCACGCAGCATTCGAGACCTTGCTGTTGAGCTTCGAGGTGAGCAATGTTAGGTTGCCCAGTGAATGCACTATCTTGTCGCGTTCCTCCGAAGCGCCGGATTGAAGCGGCCAGTGATCTTTCCAACTACGCGGCATAACGTGCTCGATGTGGTACTTGCCGCGAGCAACGCGCTCGCCGCCGAGGCCCTCTTTGCCATCTCGCCATCCTCGTCGAAAGTCTTCGATGGCCTCAAGAACCATTCGGAGGCGTCCTCGTCGCAGCCTCAAGTAAGCGAGCATGTTCACGAGCTCTCCGGCAACCTCATTGTCATCGGGCCAGTACCTGCTTGACGCGGACTGAGCAGCGAAGAAGTCTTCGGTGAGATCGCCAGCGAAGGTCCGATCACCCTTTCGAAGATGGGTTATGAGTTCGGACGCGGTCTGACCGTACCCTTTTGTTTGGGCGCGGACCAACATTCGTCGTACTAGCCAACTCTCAATCACGTCGAGGGTCTTGTTTACTTGACTATCGAGAATCGGGTCTCTTTCGGGGTCCAAAAGCCACAAGATTACGGGCTTGAAGACTTCGCTCTCGAGCGTACTAGTGCGATACGCAAAGAGCTGTAATCGGTCGATGGGATTAGATGCAGTCGCTCCCTCAATGAAACTTCGGTACACCCGGCTGGCTTGAGCAAGTTCTAGAAGAAGCGCAGACATGGGAGTGTCCGAGTCGAAATCGGCGAAAGTTTTGAATCTCGCGAAAACTTGGCGGGCCACAATCTCTTCGCCTGTACGTGAAATAAGTAGGTGATTTAAGAAAATTGATGATCGTGAGTACCTCAGGCGCCCGAAATTGACCTCGGTCTCCCAGAAGCCAGTCTCGAATTCCTTCCAATGTTTCTCGTAGGCGGCCTCGACGTCGACGCCTTCCTCCATGAGTCGCTGGAAGACGAAGTTCTTGATGAGGTCCGCCGCAGTGAGCTGCGCGCCCCGCGCGTTGAGCGTCTCGAAGATTTCCTGGGCGTTCTCGTCGACGTTGAGATCGATTACCACTAGTTGCAGCAACTCTCGAACTGCGTGCTCGAGCCTCTCGGCTCGGTCCAGCACTTGATCGGAGCCCTCGGTCTGTAGCCACGCCCTCGCTTGTTCTGCAAAAAACCGATGGGCCTTGACGAGTCGCGCGTCGTGGTGCTTCAGTGAGTCGTACTCAACTGGGGGTTCCGCACCCATCACATTGTTGAACGCCGAGCGGTCCCGGTTGGTGGGCCAGACCTTGAACTGGTCTTCCTCTAATTCGCAGAAGGCCGGGGGATTGACGACCAGCGCTTCCAAGCGCATTGCGGACTGCACTGCCCCCACGGCCAGCAGTTCGGCATGGAGCGCATCGAGGAGCAACTGCAGGGTAGTGAGGCGTTGCTGTCCATCAATCACCGTACGGACCTGGAGACTCCCGATCGTGTTCGGCATCTGCTGGAAGACTACGGCGCCAAGGAAGTGAGGTTGTGGCCTGACTCCGGGTTCGGCCAGTAAGCGCTCGGTTACCCGAAGCAAGTCACGCCACAATGGATCCCACTGGTTCTCTTCGTTCCATACGTACGGCCGCTGGAACAGTGGCACTATCAGCCGCTGAGGCTGCATGAATACCAACTGGGGCGTTCGAACTTGCGTATCCATGAGAATTCGCTCCCTTCGCCGCTCTTATTGGTACCGCACAGACCATACGCTCCGGGTGTCGAACGACACCAAGTGTCAATGTACGTCGCGTTTCAGTCGAACCTTGGCTCCCTCGAACCTAGTTGAACGGGTTTTGAGAAGTCTCTGGAAATCCTGGGGTAATTCAGTTTGTCAATTACTCAGCGGCTCGACCTGCACCGGGACAGAACTTCGTTACGCGATTCATCTTGACAGGACCACTTAAAGGCAAGATTGACAGTCGGGACTGCTGTACCAAATAATTGGAATCGAGCTAACCGCCCCATTATTCTCCCTTGTCGTAGGTCTCATCTACTCTTAGTCGTTGTGACGTCAATGGAGCTCCGATCCGAGCAGTACATTGAGTGGTCTCGACCGTCGGGACTGCCAACCGGCTTCGAGACACGGTATGTCTATACGTGTCGACAAGGAGAATCAGCAAGTCCTCCGATGGAGATTGCGGTTTTGGACTTCTCACACGCCGGAGAGCCCAGCCGCCAGGCATTGACCAGGGTCCACACACTTCGGGTGAACCAGCGAGTTACGCCGGTTGTCATTGCGACCATTCTGGCCAACGATACCGTGACACTTTTCGGGCCTAATACGGCAGTGGTGCCAACCCGGCCCCTCCCCCCTGACCAAGTTGAACGTATCCTTCAAGCGGTTCTCGATGAAGTGAATCCAGTAGCGGCGCGAGCGCGACTAACTGGACTTCTTCAGTCGCTCGATACGACCTCGATACCTGGTGTAAAGAATTCTGGCTTGTTCGCCAACCACGAACTGCTCAATGGAGTTCCGAAGCGGTCGGACTGGGCTGTTGCATGTCTGACATCCCGCACATTGCTTTCATTGCGCGAGCATGAACTCGTGGAGCAGCTCGGCTACTCGACCAAGGGTGCAGGCGCCCACGCACTCGTATTGAAAGGATCCGGTCCACGGCCGGAAGCTATTGCCGTGCTGTTGAATGAAACCGAGAACTTCGACACAGACTCCCATCGATTCTCGGTCTCACCAGTGGCCTACGGTCTCAGAATGGCAGAGCAGGAGGGCGTCCCGTGGCTAATTCTCGTACGAGGTGGACAACTCCGTCTCTACCCGGCACGTATTGATCTTGGCATTGGACGAAAGGGCTTGGCGGAGACCTTCCTCGAGATCGACCTACCGCAACTCACCGATGACACCGCTGGGTATCTCTCTCTCATCTTTTCGGCATCGGCCCTAACCAAAGGCGGCAGCGCGTTTCAGATCATGGTGACAAGTTCCCAATACGCAGTCGCTCTTGGTGCGAGACTTCGTGACAAGGTTTACGAAGACATCGTGCCTCAACTCTCCCTCGCTGTTGCCGAACAACTGGGAGTACACAACTACGCCATGGATGCTCAAGGCCTCGATCTTGCCTATCAGCTCACGCTGCGCATATTTTTCAGAATGCTCTTTCAGGTTTACGCCGAAGACCGCAAGCTCCTGCCCTTTGGAGAAAATGAGAAGTATGACCGTAACGCCCTGAAGACCGTTGCCCACGATCTCGTCGAAAATCCAGACCAGGTTTTCGACCCTGAATCATGTTCGCTCTGGGACGATCTGACGCAAGTCTGGCGGGTCATCGACACTGGCGACCGTGCGTGGGGGGTACCCGCCTACAACGGCGGTCTCTTCGCATCCGACCCCGAGCTCAATGAACACGGTGCCATCGTCAACGAACTAAGTATCACTAATGAGATAATTGGCCCCTGCCTTCAGGCTTTACTTCTCGACCGATCCGACGATGGCGAATCCGGTCCCATTGACTTCCGCTCGCTTAGCGTTCGAGAGTTCGGCACCATTTACGAGGGCCTGCTCGAGTCAAGCCTCGGATTGGCGGAAGTCGACCTAACTCTCGACAAGAACGGTACGTGGTTGCCCGCAACAGCCGGTGATCAAGTAGTGATCACAGCGGGTGAGGTCTACTTCCACAACACGAGCGGTCAACGTAAGGGAACTGGTTCATATTTCACGCCTTCGTTCATTGTCGAACATCTCCTGGAACGCGCACTCGACCCTGCACTCGATGACCACTTGGCGAGAGTGGCCGATCATCTCACAGCTGGAGACCAGGCCAGTGCTGCCGAAATGTTCTTTGACTTCCGTGTTGCAGACCTGGCCATGGGCTCGGGTCACTTCCTTACTTCGGCGATCGATCACATCGAAAAGAAGATGGCCGCGTTCTTAGAAGAGGAAGGACACCAGATCCCTGGGGTGAGTAAGGAAATAATCGTTCTCGGTAACGCTGCAGTTGAAGCAATGGGAGACCATAATTCGGCACCGCCAGAAGCCTCGTCGCTGCTCCGTCGCCAAATAGCGCGCCGTTGCGTCTACGGTCTCGACATCAACCCAATCGCTGTTGAGTTGGCTCGAGTATCTATCTGGATGCACACCTTTGTTCGTGGACTTCCTATGTCGAGCCTGGACCACAATCTGGTCTGTGCAAACAGCCTGACAGGCATCGGCTCGATCGACGAAGCCCTTGATGCGCTCGTCCCTGGACGTAATGGCATGGCCACCCTCTTCGATGGCCCGATTGAAGAAGCTCTACGCTCGTCGCAACGCATGTTGCTCGACGTTGCACTAATGCCCGAGGTCGACCGTAAAGAGACTCAAGCGGCCTCGCGTGCGGTGAAGAAGGCTGTAGTTGAAGCTCGCAAGGCCAGGCTTCTCTTCGACGCCGCAGTATTGAAACGAATGGGCCGAGGAGCACTCGTCAGCGGCGAAGACCCGGACACCATCAGTGAGTCGGCGGCTACCAACGCTGCGCAGACCGGAATTAGTCCGCTCAATCCAGGCCACATGCCAGTGCTTTTTCCCGAAGTGTTCCTACGCGATAATGCTGGTTTTGATGTCCTGATTGGAAATCCACCATGGGAGAAACTCAAAGTTGAGACTTCTCGGTGGTGGGCACTACGATTTCCCGGGATTCGGTCGACCCCCCAAGGCGAACAGGATCAGCTGATCGAGAAATTGCGTCTTGATCGACCCGATCTGGCCGATGAACATGACAGTGACATTGTGGCGAACGAATTAGCTCGCGCTGCGCTGATTGCCGGTCCTTTTCCAGGTATTGGTAAAGGAGACCCCGACCTTTACCAGGCCTTCTCATGGCGCAATTGGCACCTTGTTCGCATAGGCGGGCGCGTTGGAGTTGTCATGCCACGTAGTCTGATTTCTGAGGCAGGTAGTGCCCTTTGGCGGCAAGAAATATTTGACACGGGAGAATTTAGAAGCGTCACCCTGCTCCTCAATTCAGGCCGGTGGGTATTCAACATTCATGCGCAATGGAGCATTGCGCTGCTGGTTCTTCAACGAACAGGTGCGCCTGGAAAAGAAATTGGACTCGCCGGACCTTTTGCGAGTAGAGAAGAGTTTGATGCCGGGACCGTGGGGCCGCTTACAGTCTTTCCGGCGCAAGATTTCCGCACTTGGGGCACGGGAGCGGCGTTCCCAATCCTTTCGACTGCCCTTGACGGAGTTATCTACAGAGTCATGAAGAGTCATGCCCGTCTGGACAATGACTCGGGCGAGTGGCGAGCTCGGCCACTTCGAGAATTCGATAGTTCACTTGACAAGAATCTCTTCGTTCTTGATGAAGTACCCGAGCGATGGTGGCCACTTTACAAGGGAGAGTCGTTCAACCTCTGGAACCCGGACACTGGCAAGTACTACGGAAGTGTAAACCCAGATGAGATCGTCGAGTACCTGCAAGACAAGAGAATCCGACAATTCAAGTTAGCAAAATCGCCATATTCTGAGTTTGACATATCGATCGTAAGAGATCGCAATACTCTCCCGATTCTCAATGCGCGGATTGCCTTCAGAAAGATAACAAACAAGACCAATGCACGGACCGTAATCACTTCATTGATCCCCCCAAGAACGGCGCTCACGGACGGGGCTCCTTTCCTCCTGTTCCCGCGTGGCGATGCAACCGACGTTGCGTACGTTCTTGGCGTCCTGTCCTCTATACCCCTCGATTGGGTTGCGCGAAGGACCGTTGAGGTGAACCTGAATTACCACGTCCTGAATGGGTTTCCAATCCCCCGACCAGACAGGAGTAGCCGACTTCGCACTCGAGTCGTCGAGATTGCGGCAGGGCTCGCCGCGAAGGACGAGCGCTTCAACGCTTGGGCCATTGAAGCAGGTGTTCCAGTGAATTCAGTCAAGACAGCCGGGCAACAGATCGAGTTGGAAGCGGAACTTGACGCTCTCGTCTCCCATCTTTATGGTCTCTCCAGGACCCAGGTCGAGCACGTGTTCGGCACCTTTCACCGAGGATGGAACTTCCAGCCACGGCTTGATTCAGTGCTTACATACTTCGATGAAATTAAAGGAACGCAATGAGTGAAAGAGAAACGAAGCCGTTCCCCCCCGTTTTTGCTACCAACAATCCAGCCACTGGCGATACTGTCGCCGGCGAGATCAATCGACTTCTTGCAGGATTGCGGACAACATATGCCGACCCACCAACACTCGCTTTCGCCACTGCCTACATGAACCCCCAAGGCTTTGTTCTAATTGCTGATGAGGTAGAAAAGGCACCGAGAGTCCGTCTTCTCCTGGGTGCGGAGCCGGAAGAGCCATATCGCACCCAGCAAGAACGCGGCCAGAATGTTGCATTCGATGCCATGGCCAAACTTCACCTTCAGGAGCTGGAAACGGACCGCGATCTCCTTGGATTCACCGCCCACTCTGATGCAGCCGCACGGCGACTTGTGGACTGGTTGCGCTCGTTCGATGACGCGATGGAACCACGAGTCGAAGTTCGCCGTTTCACGAAAGGCTTTCTCCACGGCAAGGCCTACATCGCCGATCATCCGATGCTGCCAGCAGTACTCGCCGGATCGTCGAACCTGACGCTGGCGGGTTTGTCGTGGAACCGTGAACTGAATCTAGGTTACCCGTCCGGCCAACACACTGGCTTAGTCATTGACTGGTTCAATGAAATCTGGGAGCAATCGGTTCCTTTTGATCTTGCTGCCCTGTACGAAGCTCGGTGGCAGGCCCATACTCCGGGCGTCGTTTTCCTTCGCATGCTTTACGAGCTCTACGGCGACGCAGCCGATATGAATGGAGGAAAAATCAATCTTCCAGTCACGGAATTCCAGCGCGATGGTATTCGCCGCGCTCAACGAATTTTAGATGAACTCGGCGGCGTGCTCGTCTGCGATGAGGTCGGGCTCGGCAAAACCTTCATCGCCGGTGAATTCATCAAGCAAGTGTCTCAACGTGATCGACAAAAGGTCCTCATTGTTGTCCCCGCAGCGCTGAAGACATCAACGTGGGATCCCTTCTTGCGACAGTTCGACTTGATCTCGGCAAGAGTTGAGGTCGTCACGTACGACGATGTGCGCAATGGCACGAAACGTGGTGTGACATCCGATGAACTCGATGATTATGCGCTAGTGGTAATTGATGAAGCGCACAACCTTCGCAATCCGAAAACCCTGACAGCAGAAGCCGTAATGAAGCTGTTGTGGGGCGAGCATCCGAAGAAAGTCCTGCTCCTTACCGCAACACCAGTTAACAACAGTCTCCGCGACCTCCAGACATTGATCAGTTACTTCGTGCGAAACGATGCCCAGTTCGCCTCCATTGGCCTCCCGAGCATTATTGACTACATCAGGGCCGCACAAGCGCAAGATCCTGACACGCTCTCACCACAACATCTCTTTGACTTGATGGACAAGGTGGCCGTTCGACGGACTCGCCGATTCGTGAAACAGGCATACTCGAACGATCGAATCTTCAACAACCGTGGAGAGCTCGTACCAGTGGAGTTCCCAACACCATCGGTCCACCGCATTGAATATGGGCTCGACGACGAGGCCGACGACCTGGCCGAGAAAGTGATGCACGCGCTCGAAGTGGGTGACGACGAACACCTGGTAATCCGTTCTGGCACTCACCGCGACCCGGATCGCCTATCGCTCGCTCGCTACGCTCCGAGCGTCTACAGCTTCGACTCCGATGTTGACAGTCTCCAAGTGACCAACGTCGGACTGCTCCGAACAATGCTGCTCAAGCGCTTGGAGTCTTCGACGGCGGCGCTTGACGTCACACTACGTCGCCTTATCACGTCGCACCACGCGTTCACCCGGGGACTGACCGAGGGTTACGTCATTATCGGTGACGCATTGAAGGACTTCGCTTCATCCGACGCCGAGTCCATTGATGAGTTTCTCGAAGGTCTTGATGAGAAGGGTGTCGAGCAGGTGGCGCCTATATCGGACTTCAACGTTGGGGCGCTCTCCATTGATGTTGACGGGGACGTAGAACTTCTTGAAGAGCTTCACGCTCTTGCAATTCAACGTCTCGAGGTGGGTCCCGACGCCAAGCTTCTGGAACTCGTTGAGGACCTCATTCGCATCGCCGAGGCCGCTGCGCTACCTGACCGCGACGGCGTTGAGGAAACTGATCGGCGAAAGGTCATCATCTTTTCGACGTACGCTGACACGGTCGTTGACGTGCATCGACGCCTCGCTGAAGCGATCGATCGGGCGCCGAAGAAGTCACCACTCGCGGCTTACAAGGGGCGTCTGGCTCCGGCCATATACGGTGCCCAGGGCAGTGAGGCTCAGTTCGAAAGGGCCCAGGTACTGGCCGCGTTCTGTCCGATGACGGCCGGAGAACTGGACGAGACGGGCCGCCCCCGGTCAAAGGATCGTTACGACATCTTGGTGACGTCCGACGTTCTTGCAGAGGGCGTGAACCTTCAACAAGCTGGACGCATGGTGAACTACGACCTGCCGTGGAACCCCATGAAGCTGGTCCAGCGCCATGGACGTATCGACCGTATTGGCTCGCCGCACAAGCGCGTCGCCATCGATTGCTTCTTCCCGGCCGAAAACTTGGACCGACTCCTGGGTCTCGAGGCGAAGCTGCAGAGAAAGATTGCGTACGCCAATGCTGCCGTGGGGGTGGGCAGGGTTCTGCCCGGACAAATTGCCGACCCCAATGTGGAGATCCTACTTCATGACGTTCGAACGGACATCATTGATCTCTATAACGAAGATCCCACAATCCTCATCGAGGGTGGCGGGAACGAAGCCATCTCTGGCGAGGAGTATCGGCGCCGATTAAGCAAGGCTTTAGAGATGGTCAATGTCAAGAAGGAAGTTCTCGGCTTGCCATACGGGGCCGGCAGTGGTTTCCACTCGGCCAAGATCAGTCAACCCGGATACGTCTTCTGTGTTCAAATCGGTGATGAAGAGAAACCTTGGTTCCGCTTCGTGGCCGCTGATCCCGAAACGTGGGAACCGGTGCGAGACATTGGCGGGAATGCTGAAGTCGCAGATGACACCCTGACTTGTCTGATTGCTGCCGATCCCGGAACAATCAGCGGCGTGCAAGACATCAGCGAGCAGGCACTTGCGCAGGTCTTTGACGCGTGGGAAGTGGCGCAGAGCCACGTCTACGACCGTTGGACGTTTCTTACCGATAAGAGCAACCTCGAACCCAAGATTGAGAAAGCACTTCGAGATGCGTATGAGTTGGTGGCAGAGAACGGTGGTTTCCTGGGTCCGACCCGTCAAGACGAACTTCTGGCCAAGCTGAACGGCCGTTGGAGCAACGGCGTGGTCAAAGCTGTGCGCAAGATTCTGCGATCCGACGACCTATCCGTGGAAAAGAAAGTCCAGGCGCTCCTTGACTTTGTCACCGAGTCTGGCATCTCCATCCCTGAACAACCCAAGCCGCTCAAACCGGTTCGTCGAGAAGACATTCGAGTGGTCTGTTGGACAGCCGTGTCACCGGATTCGGACTACAGGTCTTTGGGGGCCTCGATTTAGAACGTCGGCGAACGATCTCATTAGTCGATAACAGTTCCCACACAAATTTTTCTCATGCATATTGTTTTCTACGACGTCCAATCCGAATCAACCGGTTCGCCTCAGCTATGCCTATGTATCTGAAACTCTGGGGCGGAGCAGATTCACCCAGACATTTTCGGACCTTCTCCAACGGCACTGGAACGTCAAATCGCAGCGGACTTCCCACCGTAATCGCAACACCATGATCCTTGCCTTGAAGGTAGTGCGCCAAAGTAGTCCAACCTAGGCCGGTGGACACGCCATGAAGATTCCAGATTTCTCTTGGTGTCCCGGTTGAAATGTTCTCGACGATGCAAGTTCCAAGTATCTTCTTCACCGGAGAACTTGCGTACACGATGACAATGGTGCCGGAAGAAGCTTTCGGGCGAATGCGCCTTAATTCGACGGTCTTCTTACCTGTGATAATCATCTCGGCGAATTCCGGCCGTAATGACAGGAAAAGCGCTTGCTTAGACGGGTCCATGCATTCCTCTTTCGTAGACAATATCGAAGACCTTGTCTGGCAACTTCTGTGGCGACCTTAGGGCAACCCTGTAACCGCAGTTCTCGACAATTTCGAGAAACTCTGAATGGGGGATCGGGGACTTGAAGACCTCTGTATCCGAAAAGCGAATCGCCATCAACGTCCCACGCTTCGCTCCCATTTTGAGTACTTGCTCTCGCTGATAGATCCCAAGACGACTGAATCTCCGAAATAGATCGAGAGGTCGGCCCACAACAACTTCTTCGACTTTTGACGTTGCCCTCACGGCGCCTGTACCTTGCCGCTGTCGTTCGCGTGAGACGTACCAAAGAATGCGAGATGGCGGTCCGAACTCACCACGAGCAGCACCGCTGTAATAGACGTGCTCTCTCGAGATCCCGAGGTCGTCGTGACGGCTGAAAAGAGTCGAAGAGCTCAACTCGGTATCAAAGAGTTGCTCAGCCCACACGGGCCTGATCGGTACAGAATATGTCGGCACGCCGGAATTCGCGACCTTTAAGGGAGCAAATCGCCTTTCAAGTTCCAATATTTCCGAGGATGTCAGTTGTTCGAGACGAAGCCTCGGTATAACAACGTCGATGCCGAGTTCTTTAGGCAACGCTGCGAGTTGAGACATCGCGTTTGCAACACCGATGGCGGGTATGTGCTCGTCGAGCGCTACTGACCACCACTCCTTCCCCGCTTCAACGAAGCCTTCTGAAATCAAGCCTTCTGGGAGTTGAGGCGACAGGTTTTTATCTGAGATGATTAGAGTTTCGGCGCCTTTTCCGAGGGCATAGACACGTAAGACATGTGCTACCTGTCGAGCGATAGTTCCAGCGTTTGAACCCACAACACGAAGAAGTGAGACATTCGCTCGACGTTTATCGCACGATCGAGCGATCAAAGCAACGGCCTTGCCGCCAGAGGTTCTGAGTACTAGCAATTCCCAGTGCAGCGGATCAGACCGGCATTGGCGAAGATATTGAGAGAATTCCTTCTTTCTTTCGCCCGCTGCACGGTTCGAAAATGCTTCATATAACTCGTCGTCTTCCTCAGGACTCGGCACAAAGAATTTGAACGTAGTGTTCTCGATTGACGATGGCGTGTAAGGCCCCGCGGTCTGGCGCCACAAATCTGCTAAGAGATCTGCTGGTGTTCCCATCTTCAACTGGAACAATTCCCATGCCGGTGCTCTAAAACGCCGGATTAGGTCACCGTCCCTTGAAGCGAAAAGGCCGACGTGGGCCGCCGCGGCTCGAGCGACATGCTGCAAGTCCAGTTGATCATGGTCAGAAAGCTTCGGTCTACCGAGAAACTCGTAGATTTGCGACTCGGCTTCCTTCCAATCGTCAAATGCCGTGTCGGCACGCTCGAACCCGGTTAACTGTCCTCGGCGACGTTGGCGAATGGCTGCATCGTCATGGTGACCAAGTTCCTGATTGACAGTCTTGGTCACGACTACTCGCGCTATGTCAACGACCCAGTCGGAGACGAGAGCTCGACTTGCGGCGGACTCCGGTCGATCCTCTACTATGTCGATGAATACATCGGTATCGACAGCGATGCGAAGTCGGTGCTCTTGATCCGCAAACGTCGTGAAGAGTGTTGGATGGCCGAAGTCGAGCCACCACTTCGTTAGAAGCATGCCTTCGCGACCACGTCCGGGGCGCTCATTTACCGACTCAAAATCAAGCCGGGGCCAGAGTCGATGCGCATCGTAGTCATTTCTGCAGTTGACCAAAATCCCGTCTCGCTCAGGATGCCGAATTCTTAATTCAGTAACCATCATTGGAGCAACCCCCGCGCCTCGATGCGCCGAATCAATGCATAGATGCCCAATAACAATTCGTCGAAGCCTGACGTCGTATAAGAGGTAGCCCACGATTTCATCGTCGTCGACGGCGACCAACAGTGTTCCAGCTCGGGCACGCTCTTCGAAGGCACCTTTTGGCATAAACCCAAGCGTCTGGCTGTTTGACCTATAGAGCCGGAGAACGACGTCCATCCGCGCGCGTTCATCGCCGATGTCTTCGATCTTCACGTCACTCAGCCTGACACGCCGCAATGTACGGTGCCTTCAAATTGAAATGCTGCAATTGACGATACTTCGGAGTTCCTGCTTTCGAGTAGCAAGAATTGCCGAACCGGATCGCATCAGTTTTTTCTGAAATTGACTTCGCAATCCAGGACCGATGTCCTCCACGGGAAGCTGCGAACGTCTAAGCCTCGATGTCTAGCGGTCGAGGCCAAAGTCCGGGGTCGGCGACTCGAAGAGTTCGTCGTCCGCCAGCAAATATGCACTCTTCGCCGGCGCGTCCTCGACCACGGCAAGCGCGATGGCCCGTTGGGCCGTACGCAGAACACGACCGCGCTGGGCATCTTGTTCGTGACTGACAAGTGCATTGTCAAGGATGGTGTCAGCGTTGTCAACTCCCCAGCGGTCAAAGTAAGCCGCGCCGGCGGCAACTTCTAGTACCCACTGCTCATAGAGCCCATCAGTCTGAGGAGCATCGCCGAAGTCCAACACCCAGGCGTCATGACGCTCGATAGCAATCATGGCGAGCTCGCGAGCTCGCTGTTCGATGGCGTCGGCACGATCGTTCAGTGCCTGCATGACATCGGGGTCAGTGATCCCGGTTGGCCGAGGGAAGATGCCAGCCACGAGCTCGCTCGCACTTGGGGCGGGGTAGCCCACGCCGGTGACGTAGCGATCGATGCGGTAGTGCAGGACACTGGCAATGTCGTCGGCGTCTTCGAGCGAGCGACCTGTGACCAGCGTTGGTAGTTCGGTAGGAATGTCGAATCCGCGACTCTCCGCGTCTCGTAGCTGCGCGAGAAGCGCGGCGTACGCGGGAGACGCTTTGGCCTGGGTGAGCTCGGTGTCGCTGAGCCCCGACTGGCTAAGCACCTCGTCCCAGTGGTCACCTTCGGCCATGGTGACAATGGTGTCGTACTCGGCGACGAGGACAGCGATTGACTGGGTCTGAGACATACGGATCATGTCGGTTGCCGACACGTCGGCTCCCTCGTGGCGCAGTACGCCGGCGAGGACTTCCAGAGCACTTGGAATTTCGGTCAGTCCATCGTGGCCGGTTGACGGATCTGGGTCGTAGCGCGTGTCCACGTAGAGATGGTTGGAATTAGATCCTCGTGTCAAGGCCACGTACAGTACTTCGCGAGTGGTGGTTGGACTGGCGAACGCGTGCGCGGTGTCCACGGTACGTCCCTGGGCGCGATGTGCTGTCGAGGCGTACGCCAGTTCGACGTTCTCGGCGACGTAACTGGCCGGCAAGACGACTGTGCCGTGTCTATTGACTCGAGTGACGGTTATTGAACCATCAGCGTGCGTCGCCGAAACGGTCCACACGTCACCATTCTTGATCCAGCCCGTCTCGGTTGAAAGACGTCGGTTGTTCTCGCGCGTCACGACGAGGTCATTGACGCCAGCAGTCATAGCCCCAGCAACGTTGACCCCTTCCTCGATGACTTCGCCACGGGCGACACGGTCGCTACGGGCGCGAGCATTCAGTTCGTTGACGGTCGCGGTGTCGCTGGCCAGCATCAACGAGTGCAGGCCACGATCGGTGTCGGTCTTCCACGCTGTGTAGAGTGCGTCGAGCATGTCGTCACGAGTTCCGTTTGCGATCCGCCCGTGCGTCGCGTAAGTGGCCAAAGCCGAAATGGAGCCGTTGCGGACCCCGAGGCTGGCTTGCTTCTCCCAGTTGGCCCTGAAGCGGCGAACGTCCGCGAGGGTCGCACCGTCACCCCGGTCACGCACGAGCGTGCGAAACATTCCCCCGGCGTCCATACTGGAGAGTTGTGCCCCGTCACCGACGAGCACGACCTTGGCCCGCGCGTCGAGAGCGGCCGACATCAGTTCATCGAGCGCGAAAGTGGAAGCCAAACTGGCCTCGTCAACCACCACCAGTTGTCCCGTGCGAAGACTCCAGCGAGTAAGTGTTTCCTCGCGCTGGCGAATGCTCGCGGCGAGCGCGGGACTCGGTGCTCGTCCTTTGAGTCCGACCAGGCGGACCTTTTCGCGCAACTGCCCGAGTTCGCGAAAGCGCTGACCGTGCTGGCGGTGTTCGTAAAGCCATTTGGCGAGATTGTCAGTGTCGATGCCCATGTCGTCGCCCAGGACTTCGGCCGCCGCCGCTGAGGGCGCGAGGCCGGTGACCGAACCGGCACCGTGCTCGACTTCCCAGGCGGCGCGCAGCCCCGCCATTGCCGTTGACTTACCCGTGCCGGCCGGCCCCACCAACACGTCCAGGACCCGGCCCGATGTCGTGATCTGCTCGACGGCGTTGGCCTGGTCGCTTGAGAGTTTGAAGGCTCTCCCGGGAAGTCGCTGCTCGGTAACGCTCGCCACCGTGGCGCGGCTGACGACTGTCGCGTCGGTGCGCTGGCCCGCGTCGAGCAGACTTGCTTCGGCGTCGAGGAGCGTCGTCGAGGTGTAGAGCAAGTGACCGGTTCGATGGAACTTAGAGGTGCCGTTTGTCCGAAGCAAGAAACGTGGCGTGTGGTGCAGGTTGGGAGTGGTGATGAGGAGCGCCTGGGCGACGGCCAGGTCGGTCGCCCGAGTAGCCGCGAGAATCCGTTCGGCGGGCTCGGTGAATCGAACACCCTGCATCTGACGAAATACCTCCGCCTGGACGTTGGCCTGAGAAAACGTCGGGCGCTTGGAGCTGACGACATCGAGGGCTGCGTTCGCAATGTCGAGCAAGATCTCGTCCTCGAACTCTTCGCTGGTGAAAGCGCGCACGTCTCTGTCACCCAACTCATGCACCCACGCCATGGGTTCGTTATCGAGGTACGGTGTGGCCCGAGTTGTCCACTCGTTGGTGAGGTCTCCGAGGCCCAGGCCCTGCTTGGCTCGCCGGGTAGAGAGGGTAGCCGTCTGGCGGAGTTTGAGAACTTCCACGTCGGTTGGAGCGCGGTGGTGATCATCTTCGAACTGGGCGATGAGGCGATCCTTCGCACCCACGATGGCGGTCGTGCGCTGAGAGAACTCCTGCATAAGACGCGTCGACACGCCGGCCACTTCCCACTTTGGGGCGGTGCTCGAGCGACGAGTGTGGGCCTCCCAGTCCCAGCCGAGCTCGGCGGTCAGTAGGTCCGAAAGTACGCCCTGGTGCATCTCAGAGAGCATCACCGTTGACGCGAACAACTGGCGACTGTCAAGGGTGCGCCACACGCCGTCACTCTTGGCATGGGCCCGGTTGAGAACAACCACGTGGTCGTGCAGTTGGGGATCGCCGTCTCGAGAATCGAAGTGAGTGAAGCTTGCAGCTATGACGCCAACTATGTCCTCTTCGACGCACCCCTGTTTGCCCGTTCGTGTGTGGAAGACCTCGCGCTCGGCGTAGGCGAGGACCTCCGCGATCGCTTTCTGGTGGCACCGGTAGATCACTTCGCGGGTCTCTCGGTCGGCCAAAGCCCAAGTGGTAGAGACACTCTTGGTGGGGCTGAACGTCAAGTCGAACCCACCCACGGCCTTCGTGCTCGGAACCCTTCCGAGCACCTCGCCGGTGATCGGATCGGCGCAGTGCTGCAGCATCCTCTGGAGGTTTTCTGCACTAACGGACTGCCCGACGGCAACACCAAGACCGTTGTTGAGACCGACGAGTCCGGCTCCGAAAAATACACCCGGGGGAGTGCCCGATTCGCTGTAGTAGCGAACCAGGTCCGACTTGTCGGTGCCTTCGGGACCATCGCCTACGGCGATTGATTTGAGCAGGTACTTGTAGCCCGCTCCGGTGCTGAGGCGCCGAATCGTCATCATGTCGGAGGCGCCTGCATGCAACGCAACTGTCGCGATAATTCCCGTTGTGACCTCTAGTGCCAGACGTGTGAGACAACAAATGCAAGTGAACGCATAGGGCAGGGAATGAAAGCGGATTGAGAAGCAGGAGGTAGCAAGGCCGAAGAAGGAAGGTGCGTACGGTGGGTAGAGCTAAAGCAGCAGGAGGTAGCAGGATCGAGAGTAAGGACAAAGGAGTGGAGGGATATTTAAGATGACGGGGGGATAGGACAACGACGGTGGCGTTGATAGGGCTGCCACTCCGGCTCGATGGAACCTTGATCCCCTCGGTTGTGGGCTCGATTTGCCCAACCTGCTCCCCGACTTCCACTGTCGTGTTTGAAGACTCTATTAGGCAGCACCCACTGGGTCCATCGAATACCGGGGCTCACTCTTGGCAGAGGCTGCGCGAGGAGATCTTCATAGACCATTGGGGTTGATCGAGGGATTAGGGGAAGGGAGCTGGCAACCTCGGCCCCTGCTCTTGACCGGGCGCCCCCTCCCATTGATGGCGTGAATACTTCATCTCGGACCTGGAGTCGAGCCCTTTCATCTCATAGACCGATCATCTTCTTCGACATGTCGCAGAAGGGTTCTACGATCGAGACGTGATCCGCATCCTGCACACGTCGGATCTTCAGCTCGGAATGACTCGTCGATTCTTCGATCACCAGGCGCAAGCAAGGTACACCGACGACCAGTTCGATGCCTTGCGAAGGTTGGCGATGATTGCGACCGAACGCGACTGTGACGCCGTTGTTATCGCGGGCGATGTTTTCGATGCCGTTCTGCCGGATCGCAGAATTATCACTCGGGCGATCGACGCCCTCGGGTCGTTCGTTGTTCCCGTCTTCCTCCTTCCGGGGAATCATGACGCCGGTAGCCCCGAGTCGATCTGGACGACTGGGAATCTTGCATCGCGCTTACCATCGAATGTGACGGTGATCCGGGACTCGGCGATCCACTCCGTCAGTGGCGGTCGCCTGGAGATTGTCGGGGCGCCATGGACGAGCCGTCGTCCTGATCGTGACCTCGTGGCCCTTGCGTTAGAAGGTCTCAATCCGCCTCCGCCTGAGGTGACGCGTATTCTCGTTGGACATGGTGGGGTTGACTCCATTAACCCCGATCCCGGAAACCTGAACTTGATTCGACTTGCTTCCCTTGAGTCTGCAATTGGCGAGGGTCTCATCGACTACGTCGCGCTGGGTGACCGGCATTCAGCTCTGTCGATCGGCGTGACTGTTCGAGTCTGGTATTCGGGTGCACCAGTGATGACTAGCTTTCGTGAGGACTTGGAGACCACGAATCGAGCTCTCGTGGTCACGTTTGATACCGATGTCAGGGTTGACCAAGTTGAGGTCGGTCAATGGGAATTCCGACGCGTTGAGATCGCTGCTTCCGGAGCGGACCTTATTGAGGCTGTGGGAGCCGAACTGGCACTACCCGGTGATCGCGCTCGAATGGCGATCAGGTTTGTACTTGAAGGAACCGTTAATTTGGCGGAACGTGCTGAACTCGATCAGATCCTCGACGAAGCGGGCGATCTTTATGCGTCGGTCCGACTATCGGAGGATCATTGTGACCTCGCCGTTCTGGTGGACGACGCAGACCTCACGACGCTAGCGATCGGCGGCTACGGGGATGATGCCGTCGCGGATCTCATCGCCATGACAACGCAGGATGGTGAAACAGGTGACGATGCGGTTCTCGCGCTCCGCACTCTCTACCGACTGCTTGAGGGGGCGCGATGAGGATCCATCGCATCACGCTCAAAAATTTCCGTGGCGTTACGGATAACACTGTTGAGTTCGCGACACAAGGCGTCACGGTGCTGGTTGGACCCAACGAGATTGGTAAGTCTTCGATACCCGAGGGCCTCGACGTCCTGCTTCGCATCTTTCACGACTCGAAACGATCTGAGATCTCCGACCTAAAGCCGGTGGGGAACGATGCCGGACCTGAGGTTGAAGCGGATATCAGCCTGGGCGAGTATCGATTCGTCTACAGCAAGCGCTGGCTGAAGAACGCGACGACGACACTTACGATCAGTGAGCCCATGCACCTACAACTGACTGGTCGTGACGCTCACGACAAGGTGTTCGAGCTTTTGGACAGCCATCTGGATCGACCACTGTTCGACGCACTCCGGTATGTCCAGGGGACCGCAGTCGGCCAACACGGCATTTCTAAGTCGACCTCACTCATGGCAGCGCTCGATCAGGCGACCGGATCCCATTCGGCGGAGCCTGACGGTGGCACTGCCCTGATCGATGCCATCGAAGCGGAGTACGAGCGGTACTTCACGCCCGGCGGCAAGGTCAAGGTGGAGCGTGCCCAGGTGGGAGAGCATCTCGCCGCTGCGCGGGCAGGTCTCGAGTCTTCGGAGCAGTCACTGAGGGAGCTCGAACAACTTGGAGCTGAATTCGCCTCCGTCGTGGAGCGGATTGTGAAGGCCGAGGGCCGCCTAGAGACGTGTCGTGTAGAGCGTGTAGAGATCGATGAACAGCTTTCGGAGATTAACGCCGTCGAGCGAGACTTGGCTGATGCCGCTGCCGATTGCCGACTCGCTGAAAGTGAGCAAGCGGGTATGTTGCGGGACCAGGCGAACCGCACGTCGTTGATAGATGGCGAACGCACAGCGAACGACGACGTTGAGCGCCTCCAGGCGCAACAAGGCGCCGTGGCCGAAATCCTTTCCGTGGCCGACGCCGCGCTGGCCGTCGTTCTCGAAGAGGTCGATCGATGTGAGCAAGCCCACCAGGCGGCATTGGACGCCGAGGAGGTGGCGGGTCGTGAACTCCAACGACGAGATGCGCAGGTGGCTGTCGGGCTCCTCGGTCGCCGTCTCAATGATTTCAACCAGGCTGAAGAGCTTCGCGTGGCTGCCACGCGAGTACTCGAGACGAACGATGCCATCACGACCAAAGCTAAGGGTGCTCTAGACCAGGCATTGACGAGGGTGACCCAGGCGGAGGCCGTCCGCACCGCAGGGCGGCCCACGGTAATCGTCGAACCAACCTCTGACCTAGCGGTTGAGGTGGATGGCGTGAAAGAAACCATCGTTGGCGGGGAGTCAAGGCGCTGGATAGTTGACGGTACTTCGACAGTTGCGCTTGGTGATATCGCCAAGGTAATTGTCACCGCTCCAACCGACGACGATGTCGAAGAAGAGTTGGCCGCCGCTCAAGCCAATCTCATTCGAGTCGTTGAGAAGTACGGTCTTGACATTCGCGATCCACGCGGTGACCTAGAGAGTCGGCTCGCCGAAATTGCTGCTGCGAAACAGAACATTGTTCACGCCGACTCGCGCCGCGATGCTGCGCTCTTTGATCTGACGCCAGAGCAATTGAAGGCGAAGTACGAAAACGCCGTAGCGCTCATTGCAGGGTTTGTCGATGCTGGCGCATCCCTCGATGTGGAGTCGGCGAAGGAAGCATTGGCTCAAGCTACGGTATCAAGATCGGCGGCGGCGTTAGTTCTCGCGAGAACTACCGCCGAACGTCGGGGCCTCGATGAGCACACGAATGTGCAACGTATCGAGTTGAGTCGACTGGGTGGGGAGCATTCTCATGCTGAGCAATCTCTCGAACGCACGACTGAGATCTTGTCCCAGGCACGCGCGGCGAGGAGTGACGCTGACCTAAGTGCCGCCGTGGACTCTTCCAAAGACGCACTGGCTCGAGCGATTGAGCGTCAGCAGCACTTGCAGGTACGTCGAGACGCTGCATCTCCCGAAGCGGTCCGCGCGGCTGCCGCCAATCTTGAGGCGCGAGAGCGCAGGGTGCTCAATGAGCTGGACGCTGATCGAACCCGTCGTGAGCAATTGACCGGAGAACTTCGAGCACTCGGCTCACAGGATCTCCAGGCTGGCCTCGACGAATCTCAGGGTGAAGTCGACACCCTTACCCGTGAATATGAGGCGCTCGAGCGGCGAGCACGTGCCGCGCGGTTGCTTCGCAACACGTTCAATCGCCACCGCGAAACGGCGCGAGCGAATCGTGCCCGGCCGTACGCTGACGAGGTGAACCGCCTCGGACGCTTCGTCTTTGGACCAACTGCCCACTTCACGATCAATTCGTCCGATTTCATGGTCACTTCAAGGACCATGGATGGCACTACGGTCTCCTTTGACCAGTTGTCTACCGGAGCGAAGGAGCAGATGTCAGTCGTCGCTACACTGGCCTGCGCTATCTTGGTAAATCCCGATGGGCGAGACGGTGAAGCTGGTGCTCCTGTAATTCTGGATGACGTACTGGGGTTTACGGACCCAACGCGCCTCCGGCGGCTCGGCCCGGTGTTCGCGGAAGCAGCCAAGTCGTCACAGGTGATCCTTTTGACTGCGTCGCCCGAGCGCTATGAGTCCATTGGCGAAGCAACTTTTATTCACTTCTAGGCTTTCGCTCGACGGGACTACTCCACGACATGCGATAAGCGCTGCACGAACGCAAGTCCTTCGTTCAACGGAGCCGGCTGCTCCGCGAGCAAGGTGAATCTGGGATTCGATTTAGAGTGCGGGTTCACGTCTGGCCTCCGGCACCACAGGTTTTCAGTGAATGTTATGGAGACTTAAGATTCGGGAATGCCAGAGACCCCAGAAAACATAGGTCCGTCTACGAGTCGATCCATGCCACAAGCGCAGTTCACAGACGAGCAGCGTGAAAGGCTCGGCAACTGGTTTAGGACTCAATGGCATCATGGAGCTTGTCCCGTGTGCAACACCAACGTATGGGCTCCTCCCGATAAGCCGTGGGAGGTGCGTCCGTTCCACGGGGGCCAAGTCGTCATTGGCGGTCCGGGAGGAATTATCCCAATGTTCCCAATTACTTGTGTCACGTGCGGCTACATAGTGTGGATCAACGCCGTTGTCGCCGGAGTCGTGGGCAACTCAAAACCTTCACCTCCACCAGGTCCTCAGTGATGGCCGAACGTGATGCGACAACCGGGCCAACTGGTCCAACCGGACCGCTACCGGAGAACGTCCAATCAACTGTTCCGGAGGCAAGCACCGAGATTGTCGAACAGGAAAGCAATGTCGAATATCGGACAGTATGGAAAGTGCGGAAGTTGGACCTAGAGAATCTTCGAGAAGATCTGGACCGGCTCGACACTAAAGGACGATGGCTGATCCCGGTTGGTTCCTCACTTGGCTCGATCTGCGCAACAACTTTCGTTACTTGGGCAATCGAAGTTTGGGGTCACCAAAATGCGTCGTATCACTTGGAACTTGGATTAATCGTTGCCGTAATTGTGAGTGGAGTGCTAGCGGTCACATTCTTCTGTCTCGAAAAATGGATTGGAAGGCGCGCAACCATCGACCTCAGCCAAATTAAAGGGCGACTTGACAAACTTATTTCAATGTTCCCGCGCAGCGAAGATGCTTGAGGCAGTTACTTAGTTCCAAGAACTGTCAATCAACTTCACTCGGACTCACAGGTCGAGTTGCTGCGTTCGTAAGCCGCCAGTGACTGGTAGCAGAACTGTTTCGTCGGGCCTCCGACACCACCGAGGCACGTAAACCAAACTGAACACTTAGCCCTTCACGTTGCCCATGCCCGTGTGCAATAAAATTGACTGTGAAACAGAACGATTTAAGTGACGCCCAAGTAATCGCATTACTGATCGAGTCAGGAGTCGCAAGCAAACGCGACGTACTTGCACTCCTCATGTATATACGCGAAGAATTACCGAACGGAATGGTCAAAGACCTTGCACACTTTGTCGCGCACTCCTCGCGAGATAGGGGTTACACATTTGAACGAATCGAGCAATTCGCGGACAAGATGATTAGGTTCGTTCAACAAGGCGGCATGCTCAATATCGAACCCATTTTCGAAGCCAACACTCTAACGAAAGAACTTTCCAGAGAACTTGGCAAATTGGGTATTCCGCTCAAACGATCGGCCACCTATCGGAATCGTGAACAACTTTTTGCGGCCCTCGAGGAGTTGCTGGATGGAGTGTCAATCGAATTGAAGAATCCCAATATTTACTCATGCACGTTCAAACGTCTCTTGCCGTCCGATCCCGACACCTTCTGCTTCGTTGTCGAATTCACAAGACCTCCGATAGGAGGCATCGACTTGCCCGAAGGAGTTGGAGTTGGTTTTCCTCTGTTCAGCCCGTTGCCATCCGTTGACTCGACCGAATGAGAGGCGGTTTGAAATGAGACTGACAGACGCCGTCGGACGGTCGCCTTCGCAGGTCGTTCTTAGTCAGTCAGCCAAACAAACCAATGGAACTGATAGGACTGGACAGGACCCTTTCGTGTTTCATGAAGTCCACAAATCCGGATCTCCTTCGAGAACGTCGTACCTAGCGTCTCGAAGGTCGAAAGCCGGTTTCGTTCCCTCAAGAACGTCGACGATGTGGCGAGTGATTCCGGATGCCTCGATACTTCCAGTTTCATAAGTCACATTGTTGCCTTCAATCTTGTTGATTGTGGAGTAGATAATTTGTTCGGCGTCACAAACCACGGCAAGATTTGGATTGTGCGTCACAATAAAGATTTGTCTTCGCTCCTTAGCAAATTTTATTGCCGGCACCAAAAGGGAGGTCACTGTCTCGTTGTCTAAATTCTCTTCCGGTTGGTCAATAACGAGAGGAATGACTCTTCGATCAATGAGCAAGAAAAATACGAGAAGCATTGTGCCTCTCTCGCCTGGGGAGAGTTGGTCTGAAGGTTTGCCTAGCCAGAGAAGAGAGAACTTTGGTTGAAGGTACGTGAGTCCGTACAGATAATTGTAAAAGTCCTCCGGATTCGTACCCTTGGCAAGTTGATCAGCAAGACGAGTTTGTTTGTGAGTAACGTCGCCGAAATCATGCGTCAATAGTTCAGTCAATTCATCGATGAAAGCCTGAACGCCATCTGCGGATGTGAACTCAGATCGGGAGACCAGATCGTTCAAGCGCTCATGGCCCTCCTGCTCGCCGTGAAACGACCCCTTCTTTCCTTGATGAATCATCTTGAGAACATCATCGGCAACTTGCGATGAAGCAATTGCTGCTGAAAACTCAAGTGCCTTAGTCTCACGCGAGATCGGGTGTTTGGCCACAAAGTCCTGAACAGGCGAATAAAGAGTTTCGTAGTCATTCATAAGTGCCATCTTCACTTCGAAGACGTCGCGCATCAAACGATTGCGATGTGCACGGTGCTCGATCAATTGGTCGGGAACGTCGTCAAGATCGTCAAGCTGTGTTTGGATCCAAGTGAGCGACTCTGCTTCCTCGTCACTACCAACAATCTCCTTTCGCCGCTGTGTCCACAGAGCCAATTGCTGGAGGGACTCCTGATATTTTCTGTTTGGCTCATCGAGCTGTAAACGTGTTTCGAGAGCTTTTTGCGACGCGACCTTCCGCGCTGAGACGATAGAGCCCTCAAGATCTGCATCAAGTGAAGTCCGGATTGGGACAATGTTCTGCTTTGCATCGTCTCCGGGAGCACGTATTTCGGTTTCGTCAATAACCAATCGAACCAGCGACTTAATGTCTAACCCGAGCACTTCGGCATCGGCGTTACTTTCTTCGTAGAAGTGCTCAACCGTTTTCTTTAAATTATCGACGCGCTCAAGAAGACGATCGCTGGCAGCAATCTTCAGAGAGAGGTCGTTGAGCGTTGACTGATTCGAAAGAATCGATTGATCAAGCGTGGCAATTTCTGCGACAATGTCATCCAATTCCGAAGTAATGACATTGACTGAACCATCTTCCCTTGTGACCTGTTCGGGCGCGAGGACTTCTTCGGGCATTGTCGCGTCGTGGGCACGTAATTCGTTTTGACGTTGATGCAAGGTTCCTTCGAGCTTGTCATGAAATTCCAAAGTCTGTTTGAATTCCAGATCTACGATCGTCTTGTTAACACCGCGAAGTAATTGAATCAGGCGATTGGCGCTCGCATTCTTTTCCGCTGTTCTGTATTCGATTAGTAATGGCAATGTCGTCTGTCCCAGCCGGTCGGACAGAGAGACATGAGAGAAAATCACCTCCTCGAGTTCTCGTTCGAACTCTGTGGCGCGGCCCATTTGCAACTCTGAACAGATGCCCTCCAAATAACTCTGCGGAATGTACTTGACCCGCTCAGGCAACGAGTTGTCGATCTTGTGGTCCAATTGTCTGGTAATCGTCTCGCCAGAATTCCACGTTGCTTGGGCCGTGAATTTCTCTCCGAGTCCCTTTTTCGGTGTTAGGAATCTCTCTTTGTTCAAGAAGGAAAAGTGGCTTTGGATGTATGAGTTGCCGAGGAGTCCGATGACGTCAGCAAACGCGCTCTTTCCACTTCCCTTATTTCCGATCACCGCTACTAACCCGTGGTTGAGGGGAATGCTCCCGGAAAACCATCGTTCATTTGAAGGAACTGGACCAGTAGATCCAAAAGTCAGATGCGTGAGATATCGGGTCGGATTTTTCGCAAGTTCTCTGAGGGACCTTGGTTGATCTCCGAGAAAGACTCGATCCTCTGGTTCGTGGAGAAGTTGTCGCAATCCCTGAAAGGTCGGATCTGCCTTTATCCAGAGATATCTCTCACCGTCTGGAACAAAGAGGTCCTCGAAGTTATGAGCATCAGATCCGTGAATGCAAGGTTTCAGAGTCTTGAATTCTCGTAGGTAGTCATTGACCGTTGCGTGCCTTCGTCCGAGTCCGAATTCGCGCGTTCCAGCGTTTGATGAGAAAATCATATGAGTCTTTTGAAGTAATACCTTTCTAAGCAGGTGGCCCTGCCCGTCCCAAGACAAATTAGAAAGATCTTCGTCAGCAGGAATCACAATGAGGTATTTGTCCCGAAATCGCCGACTCTGCGCCTTTAGTACCTTCGACACGTTTTCATGGTTGATCGCAGCATTCTTCATTCCTGTGAACAAGGGTGTCTCAGAACGAAACTCCTCATGTTGACTTTGAAGAGTGCGGCCAAGATCTTCGAGATTTGCCAAAGTGAGTGGTCGGTACTGATCTTCCTGATCAGGATCCGACTCGTAAATGAATTTCAAATCTCTCAGGAAGTGCTCCTCGATGTCTTCGACGCTCAACTCGTCTGAGAAGATAACGTGAAAGTTCACTTTTCCTTCGCCACGAGGACCCTGAATCAATTCCTTCGATCGAAATTCAATATTTGGAAGTAAGAGAATGTTTTTGGCCTTTACCGCATCTTCAATTCCCAGCAGCTGCTCGAGTCGAGTGTTATCTTCGACGAATTGGCGAAGCTTCTTATAGCCTTCGATGGTGAAATAGTCGGTGACGCCGATCACCGCGATGTTGTTGGCTATCGCGCTTTTGAAAAGTCTTATTGCGTAGATTTCAAAGTCTGGTCCGAAACCATTATTGAGTGCCGAAAAGGGTGTATGGATATGGAGGTCCCATCGCCTCCATTCGGAACCTCGTGGGAACTGTTCCGGAGATGTCATATCGTGCTCCCTCGATGAAAGGGCGAGAACTTACGGAATTGACAGTACTAGAGACATCCGGACAACGACTTTGTTCGCGTCACATTGGTTGGCTTTCGATTCAGTTGAAAGTCTGGGAAGCAGTGGCGGGACTGACTCGCCGAGTCAAGTTGGCGACTTGTGTTGGCGAAAGACTGCCAGACTTTGCTAAGACGGGTTAACTCGAGTCGCGGGCATCCTTCCCTGCCACCCAATGAGATACACATAGGACTGTTCTATCTGAAGGTCCTTTGCGTAATCGCGACTCTCAAACTGTTGAGTCGCAGGTTTGGGAAAAACAGTCTGGCTATGTTCCAGAATCCTCTTCGAAGAAGTGAGGGACGCTTGCAAATGGGACCATATGGACCGTGAAACTCATCTGCGGAGAAGTACACAGGTTGTCTCTGCTGTCGCGCCATTTCGTTGTAACACTTCGCAAGATCAGAAATCGCTGCTGCATAGTTGAAAAGTCGTTGATCAACCGCGGCGCCTGTGACGCGGCGTTCGACAATCAACCATGGCAATGCCAGAGCTGACTCTCTAATCAGTGCTAAATGGTTAGTCTGCATGAACGCCCTTAGAGGCAATTTTTCACGATGGGCTGCCTCAGCGAAGATGCCGACCTGGGTCACCCAGTTTTTTGCATTCTCGAGAGCTTCTTGATAAATGTCCGGATGTGACTTCCGAATTTCTTCAATGTGATTGAGTCGTGCGCCGTTTCTTTCTTGCAATCGGCGGTAGTTCGTAACCCCGTCCAGAGCCATGGAGTCCACCGCGCGATATAACGATTTAGAATCTCGCTTGGCATAAGAATCGTGTTCGAGTTCGCGGATTCGGTTTCGCCATGTATTTCTTTGAGCAACTTTCAGATCGCTATGACTGAACCACCAACCCACATACAGCGTCGCAACCGCAAGGACTCCTCCAAAGATCTCAGCGAATTGAGTCGAGTTCAACAGTCCGATTTCCCTTACCAGGCGGCCGGAATTTGCTCATCGGGCAAGCGAAATCCGGCGTTGACTAACTCGTCTCGCAATTTGTCCACATATCGATTCTGAGCAATTTTCGTTCGAGTTGTGATGGATGGAGTCACTATTTTTCGTTCCAGTCGAATGAAAAATGATGTTTCTCCGATCTCAATATCTCGTCGACGTCCCTGCCCGAGAGGGCATTCAATTACCCGAACACTTTGACTCCTAATGGTCATGGATATGAGTTCTTTAGCAATGTCCCTGAGGCGAACCACGCGATATCCCCATCTGCCGCGATTGGCAATTAGCGCATCATGCCAGATGAGCGGCTCGGTCATCGTCGTGAGCCAGATGAAGCTATCCATGTCCAACTCTCGGTATGGAATAACGTCAGACAACTGAATCAATTGGTCATCGATTAACGCTGCAAAAGAGTTGAGGTGGTTAACAATCGGTCGTAGCTGTTCGCGAAGACTGTCAACGGTCCCAATAGGAGCCTCGGAAAGTATCCGAATTGACTCGATAAGCGAGAGACCGCCAATTAACGTCGGGCTCGCGTTAATCTGTTCCCACGCGTTCAAGGCGTCGGCGATCGGCAAACATTCGTCAAGAAGTTCGTGAACATCGTCAATGATTTTTTCTCGCTCGATCGAACTGTGAACCCGCCTCAATATCCATAGCGTTCTTGCTTGTCGCGTCAAGAGCAAAATTAAAAGGATATCTGTAACCCAGATTGCGACCTGATACATGATTATCTCGTTGAGGAAATAATGTCAGCTTCGCAGTTCATTTGGAGAGCCATACTTCAAGACGTCCAAATGCATCAACGGCAGCCTTGAGCTCCTGCAGGTAGTGCTGCGGAAAAAATTGCTGAGGTGGGCCAGGTGCCATTTCTTCTTCGTATCCCACCGTCTCGACTTCGATGTCCGAAGGAAGAGCAACGCGGGCTGAAATTTGATTTGCTACCCAGTAAATGCTCGTGGAAACGATCAATACTCGACAGGGACTTGGAAGTTGAAGGCGCTCAATCAGCCAGAGAAGCGCCTCTTCCGTTGAAGCCCGCTTGCCGTCTGAATTCGGAGGTGCAATTGCAAACGTCACGCGAAGGTCTTGAGTGCCAGCCTCGAGCATATTGTCGTCAACGGTGCGCCAACTTCCAGGGTGAATATTGAATGCACGTTCGGTTCCGTATTTGAGCGCATCCTGCTCTGTTCGCTCCGGAACATTGATTTTTAACGCGAGTTCTTGCTCCCTTAAAGTGCTAGCGCGATCACTGGCAAGAGAGACAACGTGGCTACTTGACAGTCCATCGCGCAGCCACTTGGCAACCGATTTGGGGCGACCGATGTTCGCACGAACAAGGCCCCCAATTGGTATTACAACGTCGAAATGCCCCTTCGGTTCCTCGCTTCTTTGCATATTCCAATCCGATGCCAATGAGAGCACCAAAGTTTCAAGATCCTTGGGTAGAAGGGAGGCGTGTCTTGGGATACTGTCGCGCTCAGCACCCAATCGAAAATCCCAATATCCACGAGTTTGAAATTCCGCAAGAATTCCATTGCTATTCGAGGTGATCTCCTGGCATGGCCCGGACCAATTGTTGATCAATCTCAGAACTTGTCGAATATCGGGATCATTGGCTAACGTTGCCTTTTGATCAAACACAGCGGAACTTGAGACGCTAGAAATGAGTCGAGTTCGGTTCTCGTCGCTATCGAACCACTCATTTATTCTCTTAAGTGCTTGATCGGAATATGCAATCTGCAATGCCGCAGAAGATTCCACCAAGTTTGACATTCCTGGTAAATGCACGATTTGAGCCTAGTTTCAGATTGAGGTGACTGCACCAAAGTGAATGCAATCATTCCCATCGACATGCCGACCGGAGATTCTCAGCAAGCCTTAGCGCATGGGCACCCCTTGGGCACTTAACGCGGGAATCTTGGTCACTGGTGGGCACTGCACGTCAACCAGAACCTCTGACATTACTTGGGCCTTAGATGCAATTCCTTGGAGCGTGCGACGAGAATCGAACTCGAGCTTTCAACTTGAGAAACTGGGGCAAGTTAGTGACTCGCAATGTCGGCGAATCTAATTTTCGCAGATAATCCAACAATGTGCGCCAGAAACTGAGCGTCGGTGGGACCGTTGCGAAACGTGCGGGACAAAGAGAGTTTCGAGTGATCGAGGTCGCATCGGTTGAACTTTGGCATCTCAACGGTGGCGCCACGACAATTCGCATCGGCAGCCATACTTTGACGGAGTTGCGACCGACTAGGTGCGCCAATCGATGTTCGCTTTTAGTCGCAATCTGGTCGGATAAAGCGCGGAAGTCATATCCGACGGGGTCGACGCGCCACCGGAGAAGTTGCGATTTAGGCGCCGGTACTGGCACCAACGCCCTCGATCCAATTTCACCCCCCTTTTCGCCCGACCCTTGCGACGCTCGCTCCACGGTGCAATTCCGTGAGCGCTTTCTTGAATGGTCGGCGACGTGAAGAACATTGCGATTCTGGCAATAGCTTCGACTCTCAGTTTTGCGATGGCACTATTCGGACTCGTCATTCTGACGAGCAGCGTTGGCAGCACGACGCAGGTCGCAGCCTGCGTGCTCGCGAACCACCCCGCCAAATACATGACCAATTCGACGAGTACGACCACCTCGATTGCGCCGATTTCGAATTCGAATTGCGGGGCGGCGGCCCCGGCGACGTTGCCCAGTTCGCCGGTTGTCGATAACGGACTTCCAACCGGCTATGCCATTCCCAACGATGCCACGGCCGCTGAAACGGTCGCGATCACCTACGCCCTCGCGCAACTCAGCAAGCCCTACCTCTGGGGCGGCGTTGGTCCCAACGCCTTCGACTGCTCCGGGCTCACCATGATGGCTTGGACTCAGGTTGGCGTGACGTTGTTGCACTACACGGGCGGCCAAATCAATGAGGGCACGCCCGTTTCCTCGTACGCCGATATTTCTCCGGGCGATTTGGTGCTCGTACCGGGCAGTGACGGGACCGTTGCGAACCCCGGCCACGTCGGCCTCTACCTCGGCGAAGGTCTCGTCGAGTCGGCGGTTGACGTGCAGTTCGGGGTCATCGTGCAGCCGTATTCGATTTTCGTCAGTGGCGGCCTCTCGGGAATTCGTCACGTGGGCTAGTCGCAGTACGCACGTCGAGAAGCAGCGGTACGTCAACCAACCAAGGAGAAGTAATGACTCATCTCAGTTCAGTCCAGCTCGTGGCGAGCGGCGTTAACGTCACGCCGAACACCACCGCGATACCCGGCCTCAGTACGTTGTCGACACTCGTGGGATCACTGATGGCCTTCGGGCTGGTTCTTTCGCTGGCCGGGTTCGTCGGCTGCGCGATCGTGATGGCGATCGGACACCACAGCGCCAATCCGCAGTGGTCGACGAGGGGAAAGATGGGCCTACTGGTCTGTCTCGTGGCGGCGTTGCTCATTGGCGGCTCGGACCTACTGATCAACACGTTCTTCAACCTCGGCTCGAGTCTCAGCTAATGGGTAGCTCGTCATCAGTGCGCGCGAAACTGCTTCTCACCGCTCCGTTGCTGCTTGTGTTGATCGTCGTCGTGCTGATGGCCCTACGACCGTCGTCGGAGGCACCGGTCGGGCGAGCGAGTCAGCTCGGCTCCGCGAAGGCCGACACTGCGCTGCCCTCGTATCGGCCGCTTCGCGTCACGCCACCGCAGACGGCAATCGAGCGAACCGTGGATCAGGGCTTCGCCCAAGAATGGAGCAGTGAGAGCGCGTCGACGGCGGCGATGCTTCCCGACGCCGCCACGTCCGTGGCCTTTCCACCAATCGCCGCGTCCGATGTGCAAGCTCCGTCGACGTACGCGTTGGCCTTCACCCAAGAACTTCTCGACGTCGACTTCGCCATATCAACGAGAGAGGAACTCCTCGCCTGGGCGAGTTACAACAACGCTCCGAACAGTATCGTTACCATCCCCGCACTGATAAATCTGAAGGTCCTTCCGGCGTCGCTCACGATGAGCCCGACGCCGGTGCCGACATTGACGGAGTGGAGAGGATTGGCGGCGACGCGAACGACTTGGCGCGTCAGCGGACTTGTCACTTCAGTCAGTCCCATCTGGACGCAATTACTCGCAACAGGTTGGCAGCCGGTCGATCCGCTGATGGCGATGTACGACGTCTCGGGGACTCTCACGGTCACGACGCCGGGAGAGGCTCCGGTCGTCGAGACGATCTTCTTCGTCCTCACTCTCGGGGGCGCGTCGTGGCACGCCGGATACGGCGCTATGGCCTTGAACGACTGGACCGTGAACTAAGTGTGCACAAAGATCAACCCCATCTGTGACGTCGTTGACATCATTGGCCACGTGGGCAGCAGTGTCGCGTCGTCAGTCTTCAGTGGCGTCGCGTCGGCCTTTGGCAATACGGCCGACTCCGCGATCAATTGGCTCTGGCAGCAGTTGTCCTCGTCGACGACGGTCTCTCTCGGCGGCGCCAACTTCGAGTTGGATCTCGGCATCGTGGTGTCGATCGCCGTGGTGCTCTGTCTCGGGCTGTTCGTCATTCAGATGGCGGTCTGCGCGCTTCGCCGTGACGCGGGTGGCGTTGGTCGTGCCCTCCGGGGGCTCGTCATTGCGACGATCGGATGTGCAATCACGCTGGCGAGTCTTAACGTGTTACTCCTCGGCGTGGATCAGCTCTGCGTCGGCATCGTGAGGGTCGCGACCGGCGGTACCATCGCAACCCTCGGCACGAAGATCATCGGCGGTGCCATGTTCACGACCGCCGTCGTCAGTCCGGCCACCGTTCTGATCTTGTCCTTGTTCGCGATCGTCGCGGTCGCCATCGTCTGGTTTTCACTCGTCATTCGAAAGATGCTGATCATCATTACCGCGATTTTCGCGCCGATCGCCTTCGCCGGGGGCGTGGCTGATCTTTCGCGGGGCTGGGTACGCAAGTGGCTCGAAGCCATGTTGGCGCTGGTCTTTTCCAAACTGATTCTGATCATCATTTTCGTGATCGGACTCGGGGTGCTCGGCGGCATGGGTTCAGCGACCGGGGGATCGGCACTGACTTCGATCACCGGAGAGATCACTGGACTCCTGATCTTGCTGGTCGCGGGATTCTCGCCGTGGATGGCGCTCCGACTGGTGCATTTCACTGGCGATCACATGGCGACGATGGCCCAGTCGGCGTCACACGCCAGTGCGGGTGCGTCGACCGTGGTGGGCGCTCCCCAGAAAGCCGCGCAAATGAAGTACTCGGCGATGACGCTCGGGGGACACCGCTCAGGTTCAGGAGCACCGCCACCGGGTTCCGGACTCGGTCCGATTGGAGGTGACGTTGCGACGTCCACGAGAGCGGGAACGTCCGCGGCCGGTGCGGCCGGCGTTGTCGGTGGTGGCGTCGTGGCTGGCGCGGCGAAGGCCGGCGACGGAATACGAAGAAAAGCCTCGGGCGCGATGAAAAATGGTGTCGCATCGGGTGCGACGGTTGGTGAGACAACAGGTAATGGCGCGAGTGGATCGTCTGTTGTCCCGCGCGCTGTTGGTCCATCTCGCACCGGGCAAGACCCGACACCGAATTCATCCGGCAGTTCAATTACTCCTCCGACCCCCAGTCCGCAGACTCGCAATTTCGACGCTCCTGTTTCTCCAGCGTCATTAAGTCCGGCACCTCCTCCACCCGCGCAACATCGAGCAGTTTCAGATTCGCCCTCCCTACCGCCGACACCGTTCCCCGTCTCGTCGCCCGAGCCGCCAAGGGAATAGGTCTTGACTACGATCACAGAACCCTCGACCGTGCGATTCGCCCGACGTCCGACACGCGGAATAATGCTCGGTTTTTCGACCCTGCGCTGTGGCGCCATTGGCCTTTCGTTCGTGACGATGCTGCTCGGCCTCCTTGTGGGAGGCGGGTTCGGTCTGCTCGTTACGGGTCCGCTTTGGATGTTGTTCGTAGCCAGTGCCTTCGTCACGCGCAAGGGCGAGCCAGTCGTCGAATGGTTGCCCTACGTACTGCACTGGACGGCCCGCGTCTCGGCGAAGCAGGCCGAGTACCGGATGCGCGTGACGTCGCCACGTCCGGCGGGCACGATGGCCCTACCGGGTGACGCGGCACCACTGCGCTTCTTCAACGATCCCGGTACCAGAACGTGTCTGGTTCACGACCCCCGTCGTCAAACGCTCTCAGCGATTCTCGCGGTGTCGCATTCGGCCTACGTGTTACTCGCGCCGAGCGATCAAGCACAACGCGTGTCGGCGTGGGGGCGCGTGCTCGCGTCCGTGGCCCAAACGGGGACGTGCGCGGTGTTACAGATCCTGGAGTCAACAATTCCCGACCCCGGCACGAAGGTCGCTCAGTGGTTCGAGGAGCACGCCACGCACGCGGCCGACTGGTCCAACGAGCAGTACCGGGCCCTG
>Ga0209483_1000050_pt1 | contig 118073 bp, 111 predicted proteins | sample NGEPerA_FD_184508 | JGI IMG/M metagenome (GOLD analysis project Ga0209483, IMG submission 184508) | Arctic peat soil microbial communities from the Barrow Environmental Observatory site, Barrow, Alaska, USA - NGEE PermafrostL2-A... | ecosystem: Environmental > Terrestrial > Soil > Wetlands >... | reverse complement strand
TTGGCACCTCGATGTCGGCTCATCACATCCTGGGGCTGGAGCAGGTCCCAAGGGTTCGGCTGTTCGCCGATTAAAGTGGTACGTGAGCTGGGTTCAGAACGTCGTGAGACAGTTCGGTCCCTATCTGTCGTGGGTGTAGGAGAATTGAGAGGATTTGTCCCTAGTACGAGAGGACCGGGATGAACGTACCTCTGGTGGAGCTGTTGTGGCGCCAGCTGCAATGCAGCGTAGCTATGTACGGACGGGATAATCGCTGAAGGCATCTAAGCGAGAAACCCACCTCGAAACGAGTTCTCCCTTGAGAGCCGTGGTAGACCACCACGTTGATAGGCCGGGTGTGTAAGTGCGGCAACGCATTGAGCTTACCGGTACTAATAGCTCGATTGGCTTGATTGCTCTCATTTCCAATGCCCATTCGCTTTCCAAAAGGAAGCAATGGCGCACACTGAAAATAGAAAGACCTCTGCTTGTGGATCGAGCTCGCTCGTTCCGCACGCGCTTGCTTCATTCGTCCTTGGCCGGACTGGTGGTTTTAGCGGGGGGCCTGTACCCGATCCCATCTCGAACTCGGCCGTAAAACTCCCCAGCGCCGATGGTACTAAGTCTCAAGACTTGGAAGAGTAGGTCGCTGCCAGTCCTGCCAAGGACGAATATCCTCATCACGATGAATGATTATAAACCGCCGCCCGGGAAACCGGCGGCGGTTTTTTTATTGCGAGAAGCCGGCACACCTTATTTCTTCTTTGCCTCTCGCGCCGACCACAGAGCGCCGATGCGGCGACGGAACGCCTTGGGCTTTTCGGCGAACAGCCTGCCGGCGAGCCGCGCGGCGGTCTTTAGATGCGAGAGCCGCCGCGTCTCGATCACCGGCACGAGCCGCGATCGCCAAGGCGCCAGCGGCTGGTGCGGCGCGGTCAGGCCGGTAAACACCGCCAAATCCTGGCAGGCGCCGAGCCGATTGCGCAAGCGCTGGGCCTCCTCGGCCCACACCTGTCCGAGCCGCGGCCATAGCGGCTCCATCAGGTCCATTTGATGGCGATGCTCGACCACCCGTCGGCGTAAATCGTGCAGATGTTCGGCATCAGCTTCAGTCCAGTTATCCGGCACCAGCTGCCGTGCGCGCCGGTAGGTGGCGATCAGCCCGTCGGCGACGGTGTCGAAGTCGATCGCTTTGATCGGCCAGCGTTCGAGCGAGAGCGTGGCATAATCGAGATAGCGCGACAGCCGGCCGCGCATGTCGGAGGTAAAGCTGGTCTGTTCGGCTGCCTGCTTGATGTCGGTCAACCGCTGCTGGATCGTCGCCATCGACGTCGGTGAGAAGGACGTTTCTGTCTTTGTTGCCTCTTTGCGCAGGTCGGCCAGGGCGTCGAGCGAGGATTGGGCGTCGCGGGCGCCCGACAGCGCCCGCATCAACTCGCGCGCCTCGGTGCGCATTTGATCGGCCTGATCGCCGAGCGGGCGGGCCAGCAGCCGGAGCAGGGCACGCCAGCGCTTGAGAGCCTTGCGCACCTCATGCACCGCCTCGGCGTCGGTGAGTTCAAGATCGGTTACAGCCCGGCGGGCATCGGCGATAATCGAGCGCGCGGCGGCCGCAAGAGCGTCGCCGAAGCTGTCGCCTTCGCCCGCCACCCCCATCATGGCCGCTTTTTGCCGCGGTTTCATGACAGGTTTATGAAAAGCAGCGTTTTGCGCCCTTCCCATCGGGGTCCACCGTTGCTACATAGCCCTCGAACGCGCGGGCTAAGCCCCGCGCTTCGCATTTTGACGCGGGGTGGAGCAGCCCGGTAGCTCGTCAGGCTCATAACCTGAAGGTCGTAGGTTCAAATCCTACCCCCGCAACCAAACAAAAAGCCCGCTAGGTCTAGCACTTAGCGGGATTTTTTTTGTGCCAATTTGCCCAATTTGCCCTCCAAAGATCATTCCGCCAAATGCTAGGCAAATCAACGGTTTCGTACCCCGTATCATCCTATACGGGCGCGTCCATGTCACACGTTTGGCACATGGATAGCGCTGTCTGTTCACCAAGCGTTCCGAGATCACCGCGCGCAAAAAAGTGTCCGCGCTGTGTCCGTGATTGCGATGCAGGGGGCGAAGAGTTTCGGGTTCGGTCTGTGAAGTGAAAGCGCACCGCATGTGAAATCCATCCGGTACTGCGCCAGAGCCTACGGCAAGAGTACCACCTGTTTTGCCTTCTCACTGGTATGCGGCCCGGCGAGGCTGCGCGCATCCGCTGGCGCGACGTGAAGCCCGCGCTTCGCGTTGTCGAGATACCCGGCGCGAAGGCGAGCAACACAATCCAAATCGTTATGAGTGCGCCGATTGCCCGCGTGCTCAAGGAAGCGCGTAACCTTGGCAAGCCTAAGAGTGGTGACGTGTTCGTGTTCGCGCACTGCGGACAAGTCGGTCAACGTGAGGATTTACCGGCTCGGGGCCATGCCCTTAGACATACGTGGCGCACTGTCGCCGCAGACTGCGGCGTCGATGAACTACTCGCGCATTTCATGCTCGGGCACGTTCCGCAGAATATCAGCCAAGCCTACATCACGCGCCTTGTGCTCTCCACCGGGCCAGCCCTTCGCCAAGCGCAGCGCAAGGTGTCGAAACGCATTTTGCATTTGCTCGGTTCCGATCCGACGTGTGCGTCAACGGCTTTATTTGACCGTAAGGAAGCAACACAATGACCATGGGCGAGCCGGTGCGCGCCGCCCATCATGTTCCGGCACTAAGTATTTTTGCCAGACGGTCGAGCACTTCGTCGATTTCATCGCGCGTTGTTGTGCGCCCGAGGCTGAAACGGACGGCGCCCATGCCAACCTCGGGCGCGACACCCATGGCTCTCAGAACGGGCGACAACTCGATCCGCCCGGAATGACACGCTGATCCTGTCGAGGCCGCAACATCATCCAGTCGCCCTAATATATCGGCGCCGACGCGACCTACGAACGACACATTGAGGGTATTCGGCAGGCGATAAGTAGGATGCCCATTAAGCGCCACGCGGTTTCCGAATTGCTTCTGCAACTTTTCCCAGAAAAGGTCTCGCAGAGTGCGGATTCTATCCACAGATGCAAGATCGCGTGCAAGCTCGCATGCCATTCCGAGGCCGACCGCAAGCAGCGCGCTTTCCGTGCCGGCTCGCCTGCCACTTTCGTGTCCGGCGCCGTGAATCAGCGGCTCGATCGACACGCCACGGCGCACGAATAGCACGCCGACGCCCTTGGGCGCATAGAGCTTATGGCCAGCGATCGATAGAAGATCGACGCCAAGTTGGTTTACGTCGGTCGAAATTTTACCGACGGACTGGGCAGCGTCGGTGTGGAATAGAATACCATGCTGACGGGCAATGCGGGCGCATTCCTCGACCGGCTCGATCGTACCGACTTCGTTGTTGGCATGCATGATGCTCACAAGGATTGTGCGCGGACTGATCGCCCTGCGGAGATTGTCAGCGTCTATCCGACCCGTGCCATCGACGGGTAGGTAGGTTACACGCGCGCCTAGGCGTTCGAGGAACTGGCACGGCTCAATAATCGCTGGATGTTCGATCTCGGAAGTGATGATGTGATCACCTTTTTCGCGAAGCGCGAAGAACACTCCCTTGAGCGCAAGATTATTGGCCTCGCTACCGCCGCTCGTGAAGACGATCTCCTCGTTTTGACAACCGAGCAGCGCGGCGACTTGGCCACGCGCTATCTCAAGGGCCTCCTTTGCCCGCATGGCGGCCCAATGTCCGCTAGACGGATTGCCGTAATGATGCCCGAGAAACGGCCGCATCGCCGCAGCGACCGCCGGATCAATCGGCGTGCTGGCGTTGTAGTCGAGATAAATGCGGCGCGTAGTCATGACAAGATGACTTTCTCGGCGTCGATTGTCGCAGCAGCGCGCTCCGCCTTTGTCCTACGGCGCGCACCCGCCAGGACAGCGGAATCGGCAAGGCCGCGAACATCCATGCAGGTACCGCACACGGGCACTCTGCCATTGGCGGCCAGGACGCGCTTGAACATTCGCTCGATGTTGTAGTACCCGTTCGGCGTCGTCCGGCTGGCCTTGGCGGCGACGGCCGCAGCCGCAGCCGCAGCCGCAGCCGCAGCCGCAGCCGCAGCCGCAGCCGCAGCCGCCATGAGGAAGACGGCAACCTCCGTTTGCGGTTTTCTTTTCGGCACCGCTTGAGCGAGCCTCAGCCCGTTGCAGATATGTTCCGTCCCGTAGGGCGGGTCGTTTAGGATAAACAGGGCTTTCATGGCGAGCGTCCTTTAGCGTATTGCCTCGACGGTGGACCCTTCCACTGGCAGGCCAGCTTCGTTCCATTGCTCCATCCCGCGGCGCAAAACACTGAGCTGCGTAAAGCCGGCTGCGCGCAAAGTCCGCGCGGCTGCCGCCGAGCGTTTGTCAGTTCGGCAGACGAAAATGATCGATGCTGGTTCAAGCCCAGCAAGCTCGGCTAATCGGCTATCAAGCTCGGCAACTGGAATATTGCGCGCAGTCGAAATATGGCCGAGTGGCCCGGTGAATTCGTCGGGCCCACGCACGTCGATTACGGTCACGGATTCGCGACTGTCGAGCCGGTGCTTGAGGTCGTTGGCCTCGATCCATGTGAACGACCCGCGCAAGCGCCCAATCAGTCGCGGCAGCACCGCAATCGCGGCAAGTAGACTGAGCGCAAGCAGGCCATAGCGCACGGCATCCGTTTCACCGCTTAGTGCCCCACGACCGGCATGCCCGAGCCATGTGTAAGCGACCGTACCAGGCGACATGCAGACGAGCGTGGCGATCACGTAGTGGCGTAGCGGAATGCGAGTGAGCCCCAGCGCGTAGTTCGACAGATTAAATGGAAAAAGCGGGACCAGCCGCACAAAGGCAACGAAACGCCAACCCTCCGCGTCGACGCCATCGATTGCTCGCTTGAGAAGCCCGCCAGCCCTGCGTGCAACCCAATCTCCCGCAATATAGCGTGCGATCAGGAAAGCAAGTATGGCGCCGAGCGTGGCACCCGTGAGATTCCACAGGCTGCCTAACAATGGTCCGAACAAGGCTCCGCCAGCCAGAGCGAAGACGACGCCAGGAACAAAAGCGACGGTGGCAAGAGCATAGAGGACCACATAGCCGACCGGCGCCCACGGGCCGAGCGAGGCAAGCCATGCATCAAGTGTCTCCAGGTTGATCTGGTCGCGGTGAGCTGCGGACCATGCCGCCCCTGCGACGAGTAGCAGTGCGAGCGCAAGGCGGGGCGTAAAACGGTACATGCTTATTGCTCGCCTTCCCGCCGTCCGAGCGGATAACGGCCCGCGTCGCCGCGGAAGGGCTGCACCAGCATGCGATCAAGCCTGAGTTCACGCGGCTCGCGGAACTGCTCAATGCCGATCGTCATGCCGTCGTGGCCGGCTGTAGGCTGGGCTCGGTAGGTGCCGAATAGGCGGTCCCACCAAGGCAGGTTGAAGCCAAAATTGCTGTTGGTCTCGCGCGACAGAATCGAGTGGTGCACGCGATGCATGTCCGGCGTCACGACGAACCAGCGCAGCACGCTATCCAATCTAAGGGCGATACGGACGTTGCTGTGATTGAACATTGAAGTGCCATTGAGCAGCACCTCGAAGATCAACACGGCAAGCGCTGGAGCGCCGAGTGCCGCCACCACGGTTAGCTTGATCACCATCGAAAGCAGAATCTCGATCGGGTGGAAGCGCAAGCCGGTGGTCACGTCGAATTCGAGGTCGGCGTGATGCATGCGATGCAGCCGCCATAGTGTCGGCACGGCATGAAAGAGGACATGTTGGAGGTAGATCGCAAAGTCGAGGACGACGACCGAAGCCACCACGCCAACCCAAGTCGGAAGCGCAACCACGTTTATGAGGCCAAACCCGCGCGCCTGGGTAATGAGGGCAAGACCGACGGCGGTGGTTGAAAACATAATACGAACCAGCAGCGTGTCCACCACCACCACACCGAGATTGTTGGGCCACCGCCAGCCGCGTCCGATGGCCTGTTTCCGTCGCGGCCCGATGAATTCCCAAATCGCCATGAGAGCAAACACACCGCCAAAAACAGCGAGGCGGATGTAAGGCCCATATGCGGAAACAGCGTTTCTCATCGTTTCGGGCTTGCCCGTCACCTTGACCAACGGATTGAATTGTATATCATTCAATAATTCACTTGAATGAATAAGGTAGCTGGCTTGCTATGTCAATACGCAGTCCAAAACGGGAGTTATTCGTCCAGTTCGCGGCAGTCGCCAAATCTCTGGCACACGCCCATCGCCTTGAATTGTTGGAGCAGCTCGCTCAAGGCGAGCGCAGCGTTGAAGTTCTTGCAGACCGCGCTGGCCTTTCGATTGCTAATGCTTCGCAGCATCTCCAACTAATGCGGCGGGTTGGCCTTGTTGCTACGAGGCGTCAAGGCAAGTTCGTCTATTACACCCTCGCCGACGATGGTATTCTTGACGTTCTCACGGCACTACGCCGGATTGCGAAGCGCAACGTTGCGGAAGTTCAGCAAGTTGTTAGCAGCTATTTCAACAAACGCGATGAACTAGAACCAGTCTCTCGCAAAGAACTTCTAAAGCGACTACGTGCCGGAGCAGTCACGATCGTGGATGTGCGTCCACCGGACGAGTTCGCGTTGGCGCATTTGCCGGGAGCGGTGAACATTCCATTGCACGCACTGAAAACGCGACTTGTTGAACTCGATAATGCTCAGGAAATCGTGGCTTACTGCCGAGGCGAATATTGCGTGCTTTCTTTTGAGGCGGTTGCATTGCTTCGCGCTAGAGGCTTCAAAGCCCGACGATTAGAGGACGGGCTACCGGAATGGAGAGCAGCCGGATTACCTATTTTAACTGGTTCGGCTGAAGGGAAAATATGATGAGTCAAAGTGGGGTACCTCAGCACGGTATCCGCGTTAACCTTGGCCAGTTCCTATATCAGCTCTTCCAAGTACTGTGTGTCGGACTCACTATTGGCATGATGCGGACGGTTATACCGGCGCTTGCTGAGAGTGAATTTGGAGTCCCCCGTAATTCCTTTGTGCTGCTGACGTCTTTTGTGGTCGCGTTTGGGTTTGTAAAAGGCATAATGAATTTTGTCGCGGGGCGATTGTCTGAGCGCTTTGGCCGTAAGCTGGTGCTTCTTATAGGATGGCTTGTCGCATTACCGATTCCTGCGATGGTGTTGTGGGCGCCAAATTGGGATTGGATCGTTGGCGCTACCGTTCTGCTAGGCATCAATCAGGGTCTCACTTGGTCGATGACCCAGACGTCCCAACTTGATATCACCACAGCCGATCAACGCGGACTGGCAATAGGACTAAATGAGTTTTCGGGGTATATCGGAGTTGCCACTGCCGGGATTGTGACGGGTTATCTCGCGTCCGCCCTCGGTGCACGACAGGGCGTCGCTCTCTTCGGTATCACCACGGTTACAGTTGCGCTTGTTTTAGCACTGCTATGGGTGCGAGAGACTCTGCCCTGGGCGCACAGTGAAGCGAAAAAGCACGCTGCAGGATTATCGGGTGTCTCTCCCCGCTATCCCAAAAATATTCCGGATCAACCTTCCACGTTTGAAGTCTTTTCTCTTGTGTCATGGCGTGATCGGCGGTTCATGGCCATCACACAAGCCGGACTTGTCGAAAAGTTCGTGGATGCGCTGGTTTGGGTGTTCTACCCCGTTTTCCTCTATCGACACGGCGTAAGCCTTAGCAATATCGGATGGGTTGTCGGCATATATGGATTTTTATGGGGCGGTTGCCAACTTTTCACGGGCCGGATGTCGGATCAATGGGGCCGCCATCGCCTCAACGTCAGCGGCATGTGGATCTGTGGAATTGGTGTCGCCTTGATGCTTGTATTTGACACCGTCGCCGGCTGGTCATTCAGCGCTGGAGTTAGTGGTTTCGGAATGGCGCTGCTTTACCCAAATCTGAGTGCAGCCATCGCAGACATCGCGCATCCAAATTGGCGCGGCTCGGCAATCGGCACATATCGTTTTTGGCGCGATCTCGGGTATGGGATCGGTGCCCTCGGCATGGGGATCGTGGCCAACTGGTTTGGCACGATCGAAGGCGGCTTTTGGTTTGTCGCAATTGCGATGTTTTTGTCCGGCGCCGTGCTTATGATTTGGGGCGACGAGACGCATCCGCGACTGAATCCCGCATAATTTTTCTGGGCGGGGGTCGAAATGTGCCCTTTCAAATAGCCTCCTAAATCTAATCGCAACAAAACTTCAGCAAAGCCCAATCACGCATTTTCCCATTGCAATCGACATCGAAACTATCGATAATCATATCAATGCGTAATCGTACCATGATTACATAATGTAATCGATAAAGGAGGCGGCAAAAGTGAGTGGTCGTAAAATCGTTATGACTGGCGGAACCGGGTTCATCCTTTCTTACGTCGCAGAACGCTACGCGGAGATCGGAGATACGGTGGTGCTGTTCGACAACAATGAGCAGCATCAGATGCCGCGCTACACGGTCGATCTCTTGGAAAAAAGAAAAAATGTGTCGTTCATCCAGGGCGACATTCGCGACAAGGTCGCCGTCGAAGACGTCATCAAGGGCGCGGACATCGTCTACCACTACGCCGCATTGATGGGGACAAGTTCGCGGTTCAAGCAGGAGGTCCGCACCATCGAGGTCAACGTGATCGGTACACTCCACGTCTGCCAAGCGGCGCTCGACGCCAATGTAAAGTATTACGTCTATCCGCCGCGGCCGATGCAAACTGGTTGGCGAACGCCGTATATCATCTCCAAAACGGCATCGACTGAACTGACGCAGATGTATCACGAGGTCTACGGCCTGCGTACCATCGGGCTTAACATTGCCAATATCTATGGGCCGCGCGAACGGGCGGTGCTCGAGGCCAACCCGCTTAAGCCAGGCGAAGGCCGCAAGATGATGGCGACTTTCATTGAGGCGGCGATCAAGAACGAGCCGCTTCCCGTAATGGGCGACGGCGAGCAGTCATCAGACTTCATCTTCATTGATGACGTGGTCGATGCCTGCATGATGGCGCCGAACGACGCGGCCATCGGCCGCATCATCGAAGTCGGCACAGGTATCAATACCAGCGTTAAGCGCGTGGCGGAGTTGATTATCAAAATCACCGGGAGCAAATCGAAGATCGAGTTCAAGCCTTTGCGCACTGGTGAAGTTAAGATTCATACGAAATCCAACCTGTCTGACGCGAAACAATTCTTAGGTTGGGAATGGAAAACGAAGCTCGAGGACGGACTGCGAAAGACGGTTCCCTGGTACGCACAGCAACTCGGTCTCGAATTGCCACGTGAGTTTGCAGCCTGACCAGCGGCACTTAACGCAGTCAACAGAGCATCCATTAGGCGGGGGATTCCAATGACAACAGCATTCCAAGCAGGACGCGCTACCCTGGGACAGGCACTTTTTCCAGAATTGGCTGCGACAGGCATGTCGGAGCAGCAACAACTGCAATTCGTCAGATTTCGGTTTTGGCGGATGCTGTTGCCAGTCGCAGTTTGGTATAGTTTTTATTATTTAGGCCGCCTGAATTGGGGCATCTGCCTTCCGTGGATTATTAACGACCTCCATATTAATAGGATTCAGGCCGGATTTGCTGAGGCGGCGTTGCTGTGGGGTTATGCTGCCGCAACGTTCTTTGCAGGGCGCGCGAGTGATCGATATGGTTCGCGCATTTTGCAGACGCTCGGCGGCATCGGCACGACGGCGATGAATATTCTTATCGCCCTGCAAAGCTCCGTGGTCGGTGTTCTGATCTTTATGTGGGGTAATGGCCTCCTGCAAGGTCTTGCCTCGGCACCAAGTACCCGAATGAATGCACAATGGTACCCACGTGCGCGGCGCGGTTTCGCGAATGGCGTGTTCGTAATGTCGTTTAGCATTTCAACTCTACTTGCTTGGGCGATCACCGGTTACACCGTAGCAAATTATGGTTGGCGCGCCGCATTTACTTGGCCGCTGCTAATTTTCGTGTTGCCGTTGACGCTGGTGCTTTATTTTGTGGTTCGGGACAAACCGCAGGATGCAGGCTTCCCGCCATACAAAGAACCGGAAGAGGAGACAATTTCGACCCGTGCCGAAGCGCTGACCGATGAAGAAGTCCGAGGAGTAAAAGCTTGGCTCATCCTGTGCAAGGACTGGAGCTTCATGGCGATGTGCGTATCTGCATTTATGACCTATGTTGGTCGCTTTGGCCTCTTGTCGTGGGCGCCGCTATACTGGGCGGAGACTGCCGGAATCAAGCTCAAGGACGTCCCCATCATGACTTTCGCACTGCCGCTGGGAATGGTACTCGGGCCCTTTGTAGCCGGTATGCTTTCCGACAAGCTGTTTAAAGCAGCCAGATATCCGGTGATCGTTGGTTATCTCATTGCGGCAATCATTTGCCTCATCTTGATGGCGTGGGTACCTATTCAGACGATGGGCCTGTTCTGGGCCATGGCATTGCTCTTCCTGGCGGGCTTCTTCATCCTTGGCGTCATTGGAAGTCAATGGACGCTCGCGATGGATTTTGGCGCAAGAAAACTCGCCGGGACCGCGGTGGGATTTTATAACGGATTCAATTATCTCGGCGCCGGATTCCAAGGGGCCATGATTGGAAGTATCCTGTACTTCTCTGGGAATAATTGGTCATTGGTTTTCGGGACTATCGCGACACTGCTGGCGGTGGGTACCGGACTCATGATACTCGCGCGAAGGTGAAGTTCTTCGTACGAGCCGAAAGCGCGCCGGAAGCTCATCGCCTCCGGCGCGTACCTCTTCCCAGGTTCTAAATAAAAATGGCGCACCAGCGGATTAGCTTTCGCGCTTCGCCAGTTGCCGGCGGGTCCATTCTAAATCATAATCGATGCTTCAGAGAAGGAAGCCTCGATATGGGCCGCCCCAAGATTGTCATCACCAATCGGGTGCATGAGGCTACGATCGATGTCCTTCGGAATCGATGTGATGTGGTCGCCAACAGCGAAGCCAATCCATGGTCCTGCGATCGGCTGCTTGAAGAGGCCCGCGGTGCCATCGGCATGATGGCTTTTATGACCGATTGCATCGACCGAGACTTTTTGGATCGATGCCCAAATCTACGAATCATCGCCAGCGTGCTCAAAGGCTTCGACAATTTTGACGTGAAAGCCTGCACTGATCGAGGAATTTGGCTCAGCGTGGTATCGGATCGGCTCACTGTTGCGACTGCTGAGCTGACAATCGGGGCGATGATTGGAATTTCTCGTCATATCGTAGAAGGCGATGCTTACGTGCGCCGCGATTACCAGGGCTGGCGGCCCGCCTTTTACGGTCTCGGATTGCAGAACAGCACGGTGGGTATTCTCGGCATGGGCGCGGTCGGGCAGGCGGTCGCGAGAAGGCTGAAGGCGTTCGAGTGCCAGATTTTGTACTTTGACGATAAACCACTTCAGAGGCAGGATTCTGCTATGCTTGGCGCGCGCTTCACATGCTTGGACGAAATCCTAGGTCAATCAGACTTCCTTGTGATCGCGCTGCCGCTCAACGCTCGGACGCAGCATTTGATTTGTGCTGAGACGCTCGCGCGGATGAAGCCGGGCTGTTACCTCGTGAACACGGCACGAGGGTCGATTGTCGATGAGGAAGCAGTCGCGGACGCTTTGGGCCTAGGTCTTCTCGCGGGTTATGCCGCCGACGTTTTCGAGATGGAGGACTTGTCACGCAACGATCGGCCGACCTCGATTTCTCCCCGCCTGCTTGCGGAGCGCAGTCGCACTGTCCTCACGCCGCATCTCGGCTCTGCCGATGGCCGCGCCCGACAAGCGGCCGAGATCGAGATGGCGCAAAGCATCATGGATTATATGTGTGACCGCACCCCGCGAGGAGCGGTGAACAACCCCTGCAACCGACGTGCGACAATTGCATGCTGAACCTCTCGCAGATCGAAGCATTTGTGGCAATCGTCGAAACTGGCAGCTTTCGCGGAGCAGCCAAGAAACTTGGCTGTTCGCAGCCAAGGATTTCGCAACAGCTGCGCAAGCTTGAAGCGGCGCTGGGCGCAACCCTCGTCACCCGTGACCGCAGCAATTCGACCTCGACCGGCAACGGTGCCCGACTGCTGCCGTTTGCGCGAAATCTTCTAAAGAGCGCGGAGCGCGTACACGACGTTATCAGTGGACGCAAGCTGGTGGTCGGCGCCAGTAGTAATATTGGCATTTATTTATTGCAGCCGATTGTGGCGCGCTATGCGCACGAATGCGGCTCAGACAAAGCGATTGACCTGCGCATAGCTGGCAATCCCGAAATTGCCGATCGTCTCAGTGGCGGTGAATTGGATCTCGCGGTCATGGAATGGTGGGATCGACGGCAAGGTTTTTCTGCCACCCGCTGGCGCCAGGAGAAATTGGTTGTGATCGTCTCCCCCGATCATCCCTGGGCAAAGAAAAAAGCGGTGACGCCAGAAAGCCTTTTTGACGAGCCGATGGTTGGCGGGGAAGCTGGCACAGGAACCGGTACGCTTCTGCAAAAGATATTTGGTAAGAACGCTTCAAAAATTCGGATCTCGCATAGCCTTGGTAGCACCGAGGCAGTCAAGGCCGCAGTTAAGGCTGGCCTAGGCGTTTCGCTCGTTTTCGCGTCCGCGGTTGAACAAGAGGTGCGGGCTGGCTTGTTGCGTGCTGTCCCCATTTCTGGCGTGGAAATTAACAAGGACCTTTTCGTTGTGCTGCCAGATCAGGTTCCACCTAATGCTCCCTCCAGGAACTTTGCGCGAATGCTAATGTCCGCTGGTTGAGAAATTTGTGAGCCTCTAAGGCGATCAACTCCCGAGCCGTTTCTTCTAGCTTTGTGTATGCCGAAAACCTCATCCGAAGGTGAATCGGTATTTAGTTAGCGAGAGTCTACAAGAGGTATGCTTGGTAGCCTACCGCAGCGCGACCCGTGCTCGGCTGTCGAGTACAACATTGAGACGCCTGCGCAGAAGGCCATGGCCTTCCGTGACTTCCCGAAGTGGCTCAAGGCTTGGCAGGCCATCGAAGTCGGGCCGAAGGCACCGGCCAGCAAAGAGTAGCTCGATCACGCGGCCCGCTTGCGGAGGGTCCCACGGTCGCCGTCCTTTATGCCCCGGAGGGGGCCGCCCGGCCACCGTCCCTGAGCACTCCCTTCCCCGCCGCCGACTCGTCACCGTGGCCGGACGGCCTCGAACCGAAAACGTGAATTTTTGACGTTGCCAGCCCATTCACCCTGCACCGCAGGCAAATCGTGCAGCGCCCGCGATCTTAACCAACTAAGTGTTTGTTTGCTCGTTGTTTGTTCGGTGACAACGACAGTTGGCGAGGCTTATTTGGTGCGCACGATCGGGTGACGCAGCGAGTCCCAATGGGATTGCCGTTTGAGCCCGTTGAACCGATCTTATCGCAACAGGGATGGACCGTGGCTATTTTGGAGGCGTTGAGTAAGTCCGCCGCGTTCAATGCGCGCGCGGCGAAATGGACGGCTTGGGCTGTAGGGCTCAGCTCAGTCTCAGCAATCCTCGGGGCGCTCAGCTCGATATCCAACTAGGCGGCTTGCACGAGCTTAAGGGTTCGCATGGCAATGCCGTGAATGCGATACCAGTTCTCGTAACCACCGATTTGGTCAATGATGAACGGCTGCCCGTTCAATCCCGCCAAATCGAGCGACACCGGCACGCCATCAAGATCAACACTGAGCGTGCGAAGATATTTGGCGCGCACTTCCCATCGCGGATCGGCGGGGCCGTGAGCTTGTGCGCACCGCAGCATATAGACCAGCGTGCGAAGCCGCACGAGGTTGTCTGTGGCTTCCGGGTCCGCCTTCATGCATGCGACTTCGAATGCCTTGTCCAATACCAAGACGCTCACACTGAAGGCTTGCAGGACGGTTATGCTCGCTGCCCGATTGATATCGTTGGCGGTACCGAACTTCCCGCTAGGGAAATGCAAGTTGCCACCTTCAAGCATGACTAGGTGATCGGTGTCGAAGTCGCCAGGCTTGACGTGGCCCAACTCGCAATACGACAGCAGCCGTATTGCAAACTCGAATTGCCGAAAGCCGATCTCTACATCTTCAAGAGCTTCCCGGATGTTCATAGCTCATCGCCTCTTGCCATCATATTCGGCCGTTTGCGCTTCTAGCCGCGTGACTTCGGCTGAGCTACATTCGATTTATGCCCGACATAACTACCACAAGCTGGTTTCCCGTCATAACGATGGTCATCGGCTTCGGCCTGAGTGCGCTGTCGGAATAGGCCTTGTACCGGCGCACCACTCGCCGAGAACGTGACGTTAGGGATGCCACAAGGCGCGATCAGCTATTTGATCAACGCAATACTTTTCAACGCGAAACGCTGCTTGAACTGCAAGCGGCACTTCTGGACACGGTGAGCTGGAAGTCATAAATGGGATAAATCACAAGAATCCCATGGAAAAGCCTGTCAACACATTCGAGCTTTCACCGGAGCAGCAAGATACAGCGGCGTTGCTTCGGCGTTTGCTCGGTAAGGCGATTACCGACCGTTACATTGATTTTTGTCGGCTTGCGGCAGGCGCGTTCCCGCTCGTCGTTTCGACGCCGATGGCCGCGCATGCCTTACGTGAATTGCTATCCATGCTCAGGCTCGTTCTTGAAGTGCCGATGGAGGCAAAAGCTTCCGAATCGCCCGAGGACACGGCTAGGCGGGACGCGGCCCGAAAGCAGCTTCTCGCCCTCGGTTACGAGGCCAATACAGTCGAACAGGCGGCGAAATACCTAAAGCCAAGCTTTACTCAGAAAGTCCAAATCCGAAAAATTGCCGAACGCCTTGGCTTTGATCCGGCTGGCGATATCGCAACGAAATGGTGTTCGCTCACCGACACCTTCGGCAAGGCACATGAACGAGCGTTTCATCGCTCGCTCACGGTCGATGATGAATTCAGGACAAAATATCAGCAGTCATTCGACACCGTGATCCGCGCCGTCGCGAAAGCCTTGGAGAGCCGCTACACGACGTTGATGCGCCGGGTCGAAGAAATTGCGGCAATGCCTGATCGGGCGGCAGCGGCGGCAGCATTCGCGAGTGAGATTCCCGAGGCGATGCCGCTGCAATGGCACTTCTTCAAAACTCTCACCACCGGGGACTGGCTGCCGCACCTGGCAACACAAAAGTTGCTCGGTGCGCCGATGATCGAGCCGGACGAAGCCAACAATGGATTCCGCAACCGGCAATGGCCCGCCGGAAATTATTTGCTGCGATTGGCGGAAAGCCCTGATCCGGCGATCCGCAAGCGCGTGGCCGACACGTTGAGAGCGGTGGCGACATCCAAGCATCCTGACATCCACCAAGACGGAATCCAAATTCTTGCCGCGCTCCCGCCCGAGGAATCCGCGCCGCTCGCTGACATGGCGGTCGCGTGGCTTGGGCGCGAGAGCCGCTATGGATTTATGCAAGCGCCCGAAAGGTTCCTGAAGAAACTGGCCGAGGGCAAGCAGCGCGCCGCCGCGCTTAGTGTCGCCCGCGCTGTATTGCAGCTTTGGAATGAGGGTGGCGAGATCGCGAGCCTCTACGGCCGTCACATGTACGAGCATCACTTACCTTCAGCCATGAAGGCGTTGACCGAGGCGTGCGGTGAAGACGCGCTCCGGCTGTTCATGGCGTTGGCGGTTCAAGCGGCCGAGATTAGCGGCAAGATTCAATACGACCATTACTCATCGCGCCCTGTCACCGATGACGATATGGCGAACCACGACACCTACAATGCGCTCATTGCCGCCGTGCGTCGCTCGGCTGGCATGTTGATCGCTGAGAACCCCGAGCGAATGCGCAGCGTGATCGGAATACTGACTGAAAATCCGGCCAAGATTTTTGTTCGTCTTGCGTTACATGTGCTGGCGCAAAACCCGAGGGCCGCGCCGAATTTGGCGGATACCTATATCCTCAATCCCGAGCTGATCGAACCAACTTGGGCGCATCACGAATATGCGGAACTCGCGCGCGCATGGTTCCCGTCGCTATCAGCGGATAATCAGCGAGCCGTGTTGGCGGTGGTCGATGCGATGCCTGATAAGTATCGCGTTGCGTGGCGCGCTCGATTCGCGGAGAACAATAAGACGCCTCCCACTGCGGAGAATGAGCGCATATTCTCGGCATTGACGATTAGGGATGCCCTGTGGGAATGGCGCTCGGTTCTGCCGCCGGAGCGGCAACAGACGCTCAATGATGTCGTCGCCGAACTCGGCGATCCGGACGCATGGCGTCACCAACTCTTTCCGCCGGAAGAAAGTCCACGCAGCGGCGCGGAATTTTCGATACGGCCTATATCCGAGAGCGTGGTCTTCCTGCGGTCATGGCGGCCACAAGGAGATAAGCAGCTTCAGACCGTCACGGCGCTCGCCCAAGAACTGCGCACAGCGGTTGCGAACGATCCGAAAGCCTTTGCCTCTCACGCTGATCAGTTTGTCGGCCTAAGGCCGATCTATGTTCGGCGCGTGCTCGAAGGGCTTCAGAGTGTCGCGAACAACGAGCGCGACTTTGACTGGGGCAAGGTTCTGAAGCTGATCGAGTTCACCTACAGCCAACTCGGCCGAGTCATAGACCCCGCGACATTGGCCGAAGGCGACGATAAGGATTGGATATGGGCATGCCACACAGCCGGTGAATTGCTGGCTGCTGGCCTACGACGTGGTGCGTCGGGCGTCGCTTTTGAACACGCTGCACTCGTTAGGGCGCTTGTACGCACGGCGCTCACAACAGCGCCTAGCCATCCTGAGATCGAGGACTTCGAGGACCGATTCCGGCGGGAGCCGTTCTTCGGCGCGCAGGCAACTCTACGCGGCACCGCCGTCGAACTTTCCATGTTGCTAATTTTCTGGCTGAGCAAGGACCCCTCGAACGCAATCGGGTCCGCGCCGCGCGATGCTCTCCAAAACCTTCCGGAAATTCGGCAGGCGCTTGAATCGCAATTAGCCGACCGCTCTGCAGACGGTCGCGTGCCGCGCGCCATCATCGGCCGTTTTCTGGGCTGGCTTTTCTACTTCGGCGAAAATTGGCTGAAGGCTCAGACGCGAGCACTATTCCCAACCGACAATGACAGCCTGCGACGCGCTGCTTGGCGTGCCCATCTAGGCCACGATGGGGGTCCGCTTCGCGACTTTGTGGCCGAGCTTCACGACTGCTACGCAGCGGACATTGCGCTGCTCGGCAGCGATCAGGCCGACAAGGATTTCCGCGACTTCTATCAGGATCGCTTGGCCGACTACCTTATGGTCCTGAATCTCGGGGGCAACCTGCCAGAAGACTTGCTTGAACAATTCTGGCGCGATGCGCCGGAAGGTGTCCGGCAGCATGCGATGTGGTTTGTGGGAATTCAGGTTTCGAAGCCGTCATCCGAGGTGCCAGACGAGATCAAAGCGCGTGGGCGTGCATACTGGGAACGCCGCCTCGCGGCAGCGGTGGCGTCGAACCAGCCCGATAACTACCGGAGGGAGTTGGGTGTCATCGGCCAATGGTGCTTCCATGGTCAAGTTGATGAAGCATGGCTATGCGATCAATTGCTGAGCATGCTCAGGACAGGGTTTGCGCCCACCGATGCGTTTAGCGTTGTCGAATGGCTCCGGAACATCTCACCGCGTCACATTGACCGCGCGGTCGAGGTGATGGCCGCGGTGCTCCGGCATCCACGCGTGGATCAATGGGCGTACATGACGCAGCGTGAAGCGATTCGCGCCGTGCTCAGTGAAGGGCTAGCACGCGGCACCCCTGAGACCATCAGGCGCGTAGACGAGATCATCGGCTTTCTTTCGACGCTCGGCGAAACCAGCTATCTCGATCTCACTCGGCCGACGGCGGCTGAGTGAATTCTGATATTGGCATAAGCGGATATCAGCGGGAACCCTCACGAAGTTTGCTTCTGAACCAAAAATGGACTTTGCATCGGACTGGCGCGCTATCCAAGTCCGCCTGAACTGAATAATTCCCGCCTATAAGAAGAGACTACAGGGCTGCTGCGCAGGGTGTGGCTCTGGGCCCCCAACAAAATACTTTCCGCCTATAAAAGGCGGGCTACTGCGGTTCGCGGAGCGACTCCAAGAGTATGCGTTTCCGCCTTGTGCAGCCGTCCTCGTTGACCATTGAGTTGGAAGCGGGGCTTAATGGTTTCGATGCGAAAATCGGGCAAGTACATGTCGCGCGGGGCGATCTGAGGCTACAAGCGGAGTACCGACCCCACTACGTTCACCAGCTGGGGTAGAGGGACGGCCATTATGCCTAACATCGCAATACTGATTGGGAATACTGACTACCGGTCGCTCATCAAGCTGGATTGCTGCCGCGCTGACGTCGCTGCAATGAAAGAACTGGTGGACACCACCGAGAAATACGACACGGTCGTAATCATCGAGAACGCTGAGGCCAACGATCTCAAGGCAAAGATACGCGCGGTTATCGACAAAGCGAAGTCGCCAGCAGAGCTTTTCTTCTATTACACCGGCCACGGCTACTTCTACGAAGACGAATTTTTTTATTGCGCTACAAACTTCGATTCCAGCCGGCCGAATGAGACAGGGCTATCCACCACCGACCTGCACACCTTCCTGCGCCTTGCTAACGCAGACTTGGTGATCAAGATCGCGGACGCCTGCAATTCCGGTACGCATTTAGTAAAGGCCGATATTGGTCTGACGGCGCAGAACAAGCAGGGCTTCAAGAATTTAATTCAAATCTCCTCATGCCTGGACTCGCAATCGTCGCTCGCCGGCCACCCGCTCAGCCTGTTTACCGAAAAATTCCGAAATGCAGCGCTAAACAAGACCGAAGGCGTTGTCTATTACACGGATGTGATCGCCGCCTTGCGCGATCAGTTCATCGGTAACGAAGCACAAATACCGTTCTTTGTATCGCAATCCACCGGGCGGGAAGAATTCGTCGATGATGCACACAAGCTCGACAAATTGCGCGAGGCGATGCAGGTGCGCCACACGGCTGCCGCGGCTGCAGTCGTTGCCACTGACAACGTACCAGCGCGCCAACCGACATTGTCAGAGCTATTGGGCGCTGCCGAGGCAAAGCTCGCGACCCCAGAACTTATGAATACGTTCGTTGCAACGTTCTTCGACAATCTCAAAGCCAAGCTCTCAACTTCCGACTTCTCGGAATTTTTCCAACTCGAATTTACCGAGCATGCCAGATTCCAAGAACCCACGGCTCAACGATTCGTCATTGAAATTATGTCTGCTCAAAAGAGAGCGGACAACTTTGTTACCGCTGAAATGTCGCGCAAGCGTCGCCGTAGCAATCCGCTGCTTGGTCTGGCTGCAACTAGCTGGCTTACGGGCATGTACGACGATGACCAATACGTTGAGCTTTACGATCTAGAGCTCAATTGCTCCATGCCTCGGGTCCAATTGCGGGCGACGTTGACACCAAAATATTCCACGCTCCAGCGCATCGTTTTGGTTGTGACCTGTGCGCCGAGTCTTGAGATTTGTTATGTGTTTGAAATGGCGACCCAGCACATGCTGCAAGATTTTGGAAAATACAACAATGATGGCAGCAAGGTAGTTCAGCGCTGGTACAAGTTTGACTGGAAGGAGAATACCGAGGGAGTGATCAATAAAATTGCAAAGTCGCTGTCGGAAATAGTTAAGGCGCATATTGAAAGCACGGCGAAGCGACTCACTGCCGAGTAATTAATCCGCGGAGCTAAAGAATCTGAAACACAAGGAACGGCACATGGCTAAACAGGTGTTTTTTGTCGAGCAGAGAGAAGATGGGCGCTACAACGTGACGGAAAAGGGTGTGAAGACGCCGTTCGCGGTCACGCCTACGCAGGCCCGAGGCATTGGTGTCGCACGGTTTAGGAATCCTGATGCCGCGATCCATGTCGAGCGCGTCCGTGATGTCGGTCCCGGCCGCGACAAATGGCGGAAAATTTAGGCTCTTTGGGTAGCTTGGCCTTCGGGACGCGAGATGAACGCGATCCGTAGCCATCGATAGCCCAAGTGAGATTTCGTGGTTTTTAGCCCGATATCAAGAAATCGCTTTCGATAACGCGGCTTCTTACGTCGGACTACGAGAGACGGCGACGCGCCCGATGTTCCATAATGGACCTTAGGGCATTGGACGCATGAGTGACCATGCCGGCGACTAAGCAGAAAGTGAAAAGTGATAATGCTCCGCGGTCTTTCCTCACTTAGCTTTCCCTCTGCCTCACCCGGGCTGGAGAAATTCGGCTTCAAATTTTCTTCCGGCGGCGCCCACATCAGCCGGACTATTATGCTCGCGGAACTCGCTGCGGTTTTGGCCAGTGTTCCACAGGGCTCCGGAGCTGACGATTATCGCGAGGCCATTCTTCAAAAGAACGTTCTGGGCAAAAACACTGATAGCACCCGCAGGGAGTCGCTGCGGCGCCTTCGCGAGCTGTACGCTCTTAATGAAGCAACACCCATCTTTGGGCTCTTGAGAAAACTGCAAGCCATCGACCCGACGAGCCTAGCGCTCCTGGCCGTCCAAGTGGCCTGGGCACGAGATCCTCTATTGCGAGCTACGACCCAGTCGGTCGTGGACGCATCAGAAGACGAAAGAGTTGAAACGGCCAGCCTGGCGCAGGCGCTGGAAGCTGCGTTTCCGAATCAGTATTCGGAACAAAGCCGAAACCAGACTGCACGGCATGCCGCTTCCTCGTGGACCCAGTCTGGGCACCTTGCCGGTCGTGCGAAAAAGACCCGCCAGCGGATCAAGCCAACTGTGGTGGCGGTCACCATGGCCTTTTTTCTTGGGGATATTGCCGGCTATCATGGTGCGGCGATCTTTTTAAATCCCTGGTGCCGCCTTCTCGATCTGAACGCCGACCGCGCCAGAGCCATGGGCTTCGAAGCCCACCGGGCCGGACTGCTTAATCTGCGTGCTGTGGGTGAGGTCGTTGAATTGAGCTTCCCACTGCTCGCTAAATTTCAAGATTGCCTGTTATGAGCGCCATTGACCGTCTCCTTTCTAACTACTCCCGCCAAGTACGCCTGCCTTGGTCTGCCAACATGTCCGGCAAACAGCGCGTCTGGTTAGCCGTTTATCCGCCGGCTGAAGAACGGCGGGTGCGGGCACGCCTCCCGCAGTTTGAAGCTCTGACTCTTGAGGCTAACCACGGATGGATAACCGTTGACCTCACACGTCTGCTCCCGGAGTTTCTGGCGGCACACAAATACCGGGAGTCGATATTTCAGACGCCCCAGCATCTAAAGGCGGGAAGTGAGCTCGAAATTCGAGCCGCTGCCCGGGTGAATGGGGCCTGTTCCCGCGAAGAGGCCGATGCCGGCAGTGTAGTGGCCGTCACGGGCCTTGCCTCACTGTTCGACTTCATGCGGGTCTCCAACCTGATTGAACGCGTTGAAGATAGCGTGCCCGGACGCTTGCTCATCTTTTTTCCGGGCGAATACGCGGACAATGTTTATCGCTTCATGGATGCGCGCGACGGCTTCAACTACATGGCCGTTCCCATCACATCAGCCGAAAGCTTCATCAACCCATGATTAACCGCGAACTTTACTTCCGCGATCCCACAACCCTTGAGTTGCTCAACAACGGCGTCTCGAAGGTCTCCGAAATCGGCAACGACGAGCGCCAGATCAAGACGCTCCGCTTCGAGTTGGAGACCTTTGTCTGCGATGGCGAATACGCCCGCGGACTGGAGCGGATACTCAAGGCCTACCTGGAGGGTCTGGGCCGCGAGGAGCAGAAGGCGGCCTGGGTCAGCGGCTTCTTTGGCAGTGGAAAATCCCATCTCGTCAAAGTGCTGCGCTATCTCTGGGTTGATTACCGTTTTAGCGATGGTGCCACCGCCCGTTCGCTCGTGAAGCTGCCGCCCGAAATTACTGATCTGCTCAAGGAATTAAGCAATCGCAGCAAATCACTTGGCGGTTTGCGCGCGGCCGCAGGCACCCTCGGCGCGGGCTCCATGGACAATGTCCGGCTGGCCTTCGTGCAACTGGTCCTACGATCTGTCGGCCTCCCAGAAGATCTCGCCCATGCGAAATTCGTCCTATGGCTGCGTTCATCTGGTCTAGAAACGTCGGTGGCCAAGGCACTTAAGAAGAACAACTGCGATTTACTCGAGGAAGTAGCAAATCTGAATTATTCAGTCCCTCTTGCAGAGGCGCTCCTGTCTGCCGACCCAAAATACGGAACGGTGGCTAACGTCCAGGAGGCAATGCGTACCGGCTTTCCCGATATCACCTCACCTACCATGAGCCAGACGCTCGACTTCCTCCAACAAGTATTCGGTGAGAATAACAACCTTCCCTGCACGCTACTCGTCGTGGACGAAATACAGCAGTTCATCGGCGAGAAAATCCAGCGCGCGATGGATCTGCAAGAAATTGCCGAGCATTGCTGCACCAAGCTGAACCAGCGCCTTCTTCTCGTCGGTACCGGCCAGTCCGCGTTGAATACCACGCCCAGCCTGCAACGACTTCAGGCCCGCTTTGCTGTGCGCGTGCAGCTCTCGGATGCCGATGTCGAGAGTGTCATCCGAAAAACTGTTCTCCGTAAAAAGCCGGAACAAGAGCCGTTCATCTCAAAGTGCCTGAGCGACTATCAGGGGGAAGTGGCCCGCCATCTCCAGAACACCCGCTTCGCCGCCAGCCACGATGACGATCAGTTCTTCGTTGCCGATTACCCGCTGCTCCCCACCCGCCGACGGTTCTGGGAGAAAGTGCTGCGTAACACCGACCATTCAGGCACAAAAGCCCAGTTGCGCTCCCAGTTGCAGATCGTCTTCGAGGCGACGCGACAAACTGCAGCGGCTTCCGTGGGCACGGTGGTGCCGGCGGACTTCATCTACGACCAGATTTCCACCGACCTTATCAACTCCGGCGAGCTAGAACGCGAATACGACGAGATCATCCGAAAACAGCGCGACGGGACCAAGGACGGCGATCTCCGTTCCAGCCTATGCGCCTTGATCTTCCTTATCGGCAAGCTGCCCCGCTCTCCCGGTGCTGACGACGGGGTTCGGGCAAACGCCGAAACGCTGGTGGACCTGCTCGTCAGCAATCTGAAGAGCGACCGCACTAAACTGGAACAGCAAGTCCCAAAGCTGCTCAAGCATCTCGTGGACACCGGCCAGCTCATGGCGGTGGAGACTGAATACCGCCTCCAGACCCGGGAAGGTGCACGCTGGACGCACGACTTCAATCGTCGTCGCGCCGCCGCCCTTAGTGACGACCAGCGCATCAATTCCAAGCGTGCAGAACTGCTCCGCGACGGTGCTAAACAGGCGCTCAAGCCCGTATCGTTGCAACAAGGTAACTCTCGCCAGGCGCGCAAACTCGTTTTTGAACTTTCCTCCAGCCGTCCGAACTCCAGCAGCGACGAAGTCACCCTGTGGGTGCGGGATGGATGGAGCGACGACGATAAATCGGTGCTGAACGACGCTCGCGCGGCCGGCGTCGATAGCGCGTTGCTCTTCGGCTACCTACCGCGGCTTCACCACGACGAATTGAGGCAGGCGATCGCCTCTCATATCGCCGCTCAGGAAACACTGGACGCCCACGGCCCGGCCAGCGGGCCCGAGGCTATCGAGGCCCGCAAGGCCATCGAGACCCATTTGGAAGTCGCCCAGCACCGGATCCAAGAACTGCTCGGTCATGTCATTGGCGGCGCGAAGGTCTTTCTTGGCGGCGGTCAGGAGGCCAACGGCATCGAACTTGCCGACAAGGTTCAGGATTCAGCCGACAGCGCCTTGGAGCGGCTCTTCCCTCAATTTTCCGAGGCCGATCACGCCAACTGGGGGCAGGTCGTCAATCGCGCCCGCGCCGGTGACGTTGGTGCACTCTCGCAGGTGGGTCACCCCGGCGACGTCACCAAGCACGCCGTCTGCCGTCGTGTGCTCGAACTCGTTGGGGCCGGCAAAAAGGGCAAGGACATCCGCGAGCACTTTCGGTCCGCGCCGTTCGGCTGGCCGCAGGACGCTGTCGATGGTGCGCTCTTTGTCATGCTGGTCGCCGGCAACCTTCGCGCCAACATCAATGGCCAGCCGGCACAGGCGCAGACGCTTCCGCAGAACCAGGTCGGCGTCGCCAGCTTCTACGTGGACGTGCCGCCGCTCAACGTCCAGCAGCGGCTCGACCTCAAGGCGCTATTCCAGAAAGTCGGCATCACTACTCAGAACGGCAAAGAATCCGAAGCCGCCATGCAGTTTCTGCAAAAACTCCTCGCGCTGACTGAATCCGCCGGTGGCAGCGCGCCCAGGCCGGAGTCCCCCGATACGCAGGACGTGCGTGGTCTCCAAATGCTCAGCGGAAATGCCCAACTGCTCAAGATCCACGAGCAGAAGGATGACCTCACCGCCAAACTCGCTACTTGGAAGAAGAATGCCGACGCCATCGCTAAACGCTGGCCTGTGTGGGAACGGTTGCTGGAATTTAGCGGATTTGCCATTGGCCTGCCGGAAGCGGAGGCCTGCGCCAAATCCATCGCCGCCATTATCGACGGCCGCACTCTGCTGGCAGATCCCGATCCCGGTCCCGAGCTAACTAAACAACTCACGACAGCATTGCGGGTTGCCCTCGGAAAGCTGCAAAGCGACCTTGGCGCCGCGTTCAAGGTCGGCGATGAAAAGCTTGCTGCCTCGCAGGCGTGGGGCCGCCTGAGCGAAGAACAACACGCGACGCTCGCCGGCACCTGTCAGCTCAAGCCAACAGCGAACGAAGCCATTGGCACGGACGACGAAATCCTCGCCGCACTACGCAACAACACCCTGGCCGACCGGCGCAACTTGCTCGACGCCGTACCTCAGCGGTTCTCCCGCGCGTTGGACGAGGCCAGCCGCCTTCTGGAACCCAAGGCCCAGCGCGTCATATTGACTAGCGCGACCATCCACAACGCTACCGAGCTGGACCAGTGGCTCGGAGACGTTCGCAAACACGTTGAGGAAAAGCTCAAAGGCGGACCGGTTATTCTATGAGTACACTCCCCGCTCCACTCCGCCGTGAGTTGGGAAGCGCGATCGAGCAAGCCCGCAAGTTCGCCGAGGGCGGTGCTCGCAAGGCGCTCGAAGCACTTGCCGTGCATGAACCGGATCCCTACCGGCATATGGATGAGACGCAGCGCAATCTGCGGCGGAAGCTACGGGCGCAGGCAAAGCAACTTGGCGATGGGGAGAGCCAGACGAAGCGCGGTGCCTACGAGATCAAACATCTCGTCGAGAAGCTCGCCTACGACCAGTGCCATCGGCTGCTCTTCGCCCGCTTTCTGTTGGAGAACAATCTGCTCATCTCGCCCGAGCACGGGGTGCCGGTGACGATGGACGATTGCGAGGAACTCGCCCCGTCGCTCGGGCTCAAGGATGCTTGGGCCGTGGCAGCCCGCTTAGCCGCGAAGGAGCTTCCGGAAATCTTTCGAGCCGATGATCCGGCGGGCGCGGTGGAACTGCCCGTCGAGGACCGTAAGCTGCTTATCCAGCTCGTCACCAGCCTGCCGGTGGACGTGTTCACCGCCAGCGACAGCCTCGGCTGGTGCTACCAATTCTGGCAAGCGGATCGGAAGGACGAGGTCAACGCTGCCGGCAACAAGATTGGCGCCGACGAACTTCCAGCGGTCACGCAGTTGTTCACTGAAGACTACATGGTGGACTTCTTGCTCGATAACACGCTCGGCGCCTGGCACGCGGGCAAGGTTTTCGCCGCGAAGCCCTCGCTGACCGAAATCGCACAGAGCGAGGACGAGCTCCGCAACGCCGTGGCGCTGCCCGGTGTGGAGTGGAGATATCTGCGCTTCATCAAGAAGGCCGGCATATGGACACCCGCCGCCGGCACCTTCGACGGCTGGCCGAATACGGCGAAGGACCTCACCTGCCTCGACCCGTGCATGGGCAGCGGACATTTTGTGGTGGCGATGTTCGAGCGGCTCGTTGCGCTGCGGATGACGGAGGAAGGACTGGACGAACGGGACGCGGTGGCGGCGGTCATACGCGACAACCTGTTCGGGCTGGAGCTGGACCCGCGCTGCACGCAAATCGGGGCGTTCAACCTGGCGCTGGCCGCGTGGCGGCGCGTCGGCCACTGCACACTGCCGACGATGAACCTCGCCTGTTCTGGCCTCGCGCCGAACGCGAAGAAAGAAGACTGGCTGAAACTAGCTGGTGACAATGACCGACTTCAGCGTGGCATGGCGCGGATCTACGCCCTGTTCAAGGATGCGCCTGTGCTGGGTAGTCTCATCAATCCTCGGCTAAGCGCCGAGGACATGTATGTTGCGGACTATCACGAACTCCAACCGCTATTGGAAAAGGCGCTGGCCCAGGAGACCAAAGACGACACGGCGCATGAAATGGCCGTGACCGCAAATGGCCTAGCCAAGGCTGCGGAAATTCTCGCCGGCCAATTCACGCTCGTCGCGACCAATGTTCCTTATCTGGGACGGCCAAAACAAGACGATGTCTTGATGGACTATTGCGAGCGAATGCATCCGGAAGGCAAGGCTGACCTTGCAACATGCTTTGTAGAACGGTGCTCCGACTTCTGCGCACCAAGATGCACGAGCGCTTTGGTGACGCCGCAGAACTGGCTATTTCTCGGTTCATATCGAAAACTCAGAGAGCAAATGCTGCGGCAGTCCACTTGGAACGCGGTTGCTCGGCTTGGAGCGCATGCCTTTGAAACAATCGGCGGGGAAGTTGTGAACGTGAGCCTGCTGGTCGTAACGCGAAGCGCGCCAACAGAGCAGGCGCTGATTTTCGGACTGGACGTTGTCGCGGACGAATCGCCGACGACGAAAGGTGTGGCATTAGCAGTGCGGCCTAGCGTTCGCGTACGTCAGGCCGGGCAGTTGCAGAACCCTGATTCTAGGTTTGCGTTTGATGAACAACAGTCCGGAGTAAAACTTCTTCGGGAGTTCGCAGAGTGTTACCAAGGAGTGCGAACAGGCGACCGCGATCGTTTTGTATTCTCGTATTGGGAGGTCACGGACTTCGTTCGTACTTGGGATGCCTATCGAAATACGTCGAAATCCGACAATCCATCGGATGGCATCACTGAGGTTCTACGGTGGGAAAAAGGACGCGGTACGCTTCACGAATACGCTACAGAAACGCGCGACAAACTTCACGACATGCACGAATCCGGGAATTTGGCGTGGGGCAAACGTGGCGTTGCAATAAACCAAATGAACAATCTACGAGCTTCACTATTTTTCGGAGAGAAGTTCGACGGCAATGTAAACGTCATCTTTCCGACGAGCGAAAAACTTCTCTCGGCACTTTGGGCGTTTTGTTCGTCGCCACAATATGAGAAAGAAGTTCGGCGGCTTGATCAAAAGCTAGCTGTTACGAACGCAACGCTAATCAAAGCCCCCTTTGACGTGGCGTACTGGCAAAAAGTCGCCGCCGAGAAATACCCGCACGGATTGCCGAAACCTTTTTCTAGCGACGCGACGCAATGGTTGTTCAACGGACATCCCAAAGAATCAGACCAGCCGTTGCAGGTCGCCGTGGCGCGGTTGCTCGGCTACCAATGGCCGAGGCAGACCGGTTCAAGTTTTCCCGATTGCCCGGCGCTCGGCCCGGATGGTCTGGAGAAGCTGGCAGCGGCTGATGGCGTCGTGTGCCTCTCCGCCACCAAAGGCGAAGCGCCCGCCGCCGAACGTCTGCGCGAACTCCTCGCCTCCGCATGGGGCAAGGACTGGAACGCCACGGTGCTGGATGAATTACTCGCTCAGTCGGATTACTCCGGCAAGACGCTGGACGACTGGTTACGCAACGGGTTCTTCGAGCAGCACTGCGCGCTCTTCCATCATCGCCCATTCATCTGGCACGTCTGGGACGGACACAAGAGCGGTTTCAGCGCGCTGGTGAACTATCACCAGCTCACCCATGCCAATCTGGAAAAGCTCACCTTCGCCTACCTCGGAGATTGGATCCGCCGTCAACAGGCCGGCGTGGACGCCGGCGAGGCAGGCAGCGACGCCCGGCTTCAGGCCGCCAAGCAATTGCAGGCCCGCCTCAAACTCGTCCTCGAAGGCGAGCCACCCTACGACCTCTTCGTCCGCTGGAAGCCGCTATCAAAACAAGCCATCGGTTGGCAGCCCGACATTAATGATGGCGTGCGGTTGAACATCCGCCCCTTCCTCGCCCAAGATATTCCAGGCGCCAAAAAAGGCGCCGGCCTTCTACGCGCTAAGCCCAACATCAAGTGGGAGAAGGATCGCGGTAAAGAGCCAGTGCGGGACAAGAAGGATTTTCCGTGGTTCTGGGGCTGGGATGAGAAGAAGCAAGACTTCGCGGGAGTTGGCAAAGAGCCGGACGGCAATCGCTGGAATGACTGCCACTACACTATTGAGTTCAAGAAGAAGGCAAGCGAAGCGAATAAGACACGATGACCACCCTCGCAGAACAATTAGCCGCCACCCTCAGAACAGGCGCCCAGGCCTATGCAGCCGGCGACCAGGTCGCGCCTTGCGCCGTCCTATGGCCTGATCCCGAGCGGTTGTGGGAGTTCGTCATCCCGGAATTGCAGCCGATGATGCCGGAACTGTTTCTGCTAGGCAGTTATGCGCCGGACAAGCGCACGGCACCGGCGCTTTGGCTGCGTTGCATCGAGGCGCGAGTCGTTGACGGCGCGCCGACGGCGGGAACCACCCCCATATTTTATCTGCCTGGAATAAGCCGAGAGAAGCTGCGTGCCGCAGAAGAATGCACGCAGGAACTCGCGGCGCTGGTGGAGCTGCAGTATCGGGGGGTGATGTGGCTGCATGTGAACGGCAAGGAATGGACGCCTTACGCCTTCTTGGTTTCCAAACACGGCGGCCTCGGGCTCGATGTAGCCAAAGACCAAGCGACGCTCGACGCACTGGCTGGCGCACTGCCCATGCTAATGGCCGAACCGATTTCCCAACTTCAAAGCCGGCGTCTGGATGCAGAGTTTTTCAACGGGCTGTTAGCACCGGACGCGACCGGGCTGATGCTGCGCTGGCTGAGTGATCCAGAAACGTTCAAACAGCGGCGTTCTGACGCCGAATGGAAGGCGTTCTGCCAGCAATGCAAAACAGATTTCCACTTTGACCCGATCAAGGACGGTCCACTGAAGGCGGCGCAGTTACTCGCTGAGCGTGGAAATCACTGGAGCAAGCTCTGGCAGCGTTTCGCCGAGGCACCGGCAAATTATCCCGGCATCGTAGAATGGCTAAAACGCGCCGCGCCAAAAAACTCTGGCATGTTTGATTCCGCCGAGATCTGGCCGAACATTAACGAAAGCGAAGAGCGGAAATTGCAGCAGGCTCTTCAGGCGCTGGTGGATCGGCCACAGGACGAGGCGATCCGTGGGGTCGCTGAACTCGAAGAGCAACACGCAGCCCGGCGCTCTTACCCATGGCAGAAGCTGGGGTTAAGCCCACTGGGAACGGCTCTCGGACCGCTTTCACAACTCGCCAGTTTGTGCGTGAACGCCCCCGGCGCACCGACCACAGAGGCGTATGCAGAGTTTTATGCCAACACCGGCTGGCGCGTGGACGCTGCCGCGCTCGCCACCATGGCGGCGTGCGGGACGCTGGAGCAGCACGGTGCGGTGCTCGGAACCTTGCGCGCCGTCTATCTGCCATGGCTAGAAAACACAGCCCGCCACCTGCAACAGCTAATCCGCGAGAATGGGCAGTCGGTTTCCAAGCGCGCCAAGCCGATCGAAACTGCTCCGGGACGGCTCATATTGTTTGCTGACGGATTGCGAATGGACGTCGCCCAGCAGTTGGCAGAAAAACTGGCGGCAGTTGGTATTGAATCGATGCAAGACTGGGAATGGTCAACCATTCCGTCGGTCACGGCCACCGCCAAGCCCGCAGCTTCTCCTATTGCCGACGCTGTGCAGGGCGGTGAAGCAGGCGACCAGTTCTCCACGCGGCTGGTTTCCACCGGGCAGCTACTAACGCAGGATCGTTTCGTGACCGCTCTAAAAGAACGTGGATGGCAATTCCTCGGCGCAGACGAAACTGGAGACCCATCCGGGTCGGCATGGACAGAAGCGGGCGCGCTCGACAAACGAGGCCACAACGAGGGCTGGAAATTGGCCCGCAGCGTTGACACGGAAGTTCGTGATCTGGTCAGCCGGATCGGTGCACTTCTTAAGGCTGGTTGGTCTGACGTCATTGTAGTGACGGATCACGGCTGGCTACTGGTGCCCGGCGGGCTGCCGAAGGTCGAATTGAAATCATTTTTGGCTGAACACCGCTGGGGGCGATGTGCCGCGTTAAAGTCCGAGACCAAAACCAACTTGCCGGCGTTCAAGTGGAAATGGAATCCGGAAGTCACGATAGCAAGCCCCCCAGGTGCTGGGTGCTTCCGCGCGTCCATGGAGTATTCCCACGGGGGCGTGTCGCTCCAGGAATTGGTGACACCTGTGCTTCGCGTGAAGGCCGCCAAGAAGGCGGGCGGCTCAGTCCGGCTGCTGGAAGCTAAGTGGACTGGGGCGAAATGCCGAGTATCGGTCGGTGGAAACTGTGTCGGCGTTCGCGTGGATGTCCGCACTAGCCAATCCGACCCAAATACTTCGCTGCTAGCGGACAAGCAGGCGCGTGAAATTACACCCGACGGCAAGGTGACGGTGTTCCTCGAAGACGATTCCGATATCGGCAAAGATGCCGAGATCGTTTTGCTGGATGCTTCCGGGCAAGTGGTTGATTCGCTATCCACCAAACTTGGACAATGACCTTATGAGCCAACAATTGGACCCCACCGATACGATCGCCACCAAAGCCTTTGAGGGCTTCGTGGTGCGCAAAGATCTCGTTCGAAAATTCAAAGGACAGTATCCAGTTCCGACCTACGTCGCCGAATTTCTCTTGGGCCGCTATTGCGCATCGGTGGACGACGAGGAGATCGCCGAAGGCCTCAAGATTGTTGAGCGTCAGCTCGGTGAGAAGACGGTCCGCGCCGGCGAACATGAACTGTTCAAAGCCCGCGCCAAGGACAAGGGGCATGTAAAGCTGATCGACATTATTACCGCCAGATTAGATGCCGGCACCGATTCATTTTTAGTTACTTTGCCGAGCGTGCAACTGAAGGACGTGCGTATTGACCCGGGGATGGTCCACACCAATGAACGAATGCTGACGGGCGGATTCTACGCAGAGTTAGAGCTCGCCTACGACCCAACCATCGCACAGGAGAAGAATGGCCGCCCGTTCGGCATTGACTCTCTACGCGAGATCCAACTTTCGAAGCGCGAAGTTCTGCCTGCGCTCTATAAAGGTCGGGAGGCTTTTGCCACTGAGGAGTGGAAGGATTTTCTTATTCGAAGCATCGGCATGGAACCAGAAAAGCTTACCCCGCGTGCCCGCGACATGATGCTTCTTCGGATGGTTCCGTTTGTGGAGCGCAACTACAACATGGTTGAGCTTGGTCCACGAGGCACTGGCAAAAGCCACCTGTTCCAGCAAGTTTCGCCGTATGCCCACCTGATTTCAGGGGGCAAGGCGACGGTCGCGCGCATGTTCGTCAATAATGCCAATGGTCAGCGCGGATTGGTCTGCCAGTATGACGTGGTCTGCTTCGATGAAATCTCTGGCGTCTCCTTCGACCAGAAGGACGGCGTGAACATCATGAAGGGTTACATGGAGTCCGGCGAATTCAGCCGCGGAAAAGAGAGTATTCGCGCCGATGGCAGTATCGTCATGGTCGGCAACTTCGAAGTGGATGTGCAGCACCAGCAGCGGGTTGGTCATCTTTTCGGTCCACTGCCGCCCGAGATGCGTGACGACACCGCGTTCATGGACCGCATCCACGCCTACTTACCAGGCTGGGATTTGCCAAAAGTGAACCGCGAACTGCTGACCAATCACTTCGGCCTTGTCAGCGACTTCATGTCCGAATGCTGGAACCAATTGCGGCGCCAGAGCCGGCAGAACCTTTTCCAAGGGCGCATTCACTTAGGTGGTGCCCTAAGCGGACGCGACACGACGGGCGTCCAGAAAACCGTCAGCGGACTCATCAAGCTGGTATCGCCGAATCCAGATACCCCAGTCTCCGAGGAGGTGCTGGAGTGGGCGTTGCGGATCGCATTGGAGTGCCGGCGTCGGGTCAAGGAACAGCAAAAGCGAATTGGCTCCGCCGAGTTTCGTAACACCCAATTCAGCTATTCGATGGGCGACGACGGGGTGGAAAAGTTTGTGCCTACGCCCGAGCTTTACAGCGAGAACAGCATCGGCAGCGATCCTCTGCCGCCGGGACAGGCCTGGGTAATATCATCCGGCGGCGGCGACGAAAACGCGGGTTTGTATCAGGTGAATGTCACTGAAGGTCCGGGCGGTGGCGTGAAGATCCTGAACCAGCCGGCGCCTCCGCCCTTCAAAGAAAGTGTCCGGTGCGCCGAGCAAAATCTATATGCGCGCGCGACGGAGCTCGTCGGCGACCGCGATCCTCGCAATCACGAATTTTCGGTCCAACTGCGGGCATTTGACAGTGCTAAAAGCGGCTCTTCGGTCGGCATCGCTGTGCTTGTCGCTCTCTGCTCATCGCTCCTTCAGAAGAGCATTAAAGGGGGGCTCGCCGTTACCGGAGGTCTAAATTTGGGCGGCTCTATCGAAACGATCTTCAACCCTGTCGCCGTCGTCGAAATTGCCATCGAGAAGGGTGCCTCCAGCATCTTGATGCCGATCAGTAGCCGGCGACAGTTGAATGATCTGCCCGACGATCTAGCGGCCAAGATCACCATCCACTACTACCTTGATGCCCGCGATGCGTTGCTGAAGGCGTTGGCGATATGATCGGGAATGGCGGCTTAAGCCGAGGACGTCGCTGGCGTTCGCCCTTGACCGCTGAAATCCTGCATCAAATCGCGGGTAAATTTGAGGGTACCAACAGCAGCGGATTAACAACTGATTGATATCGCTTAGTAATTTCTGTTTTGGGGCGGACACTCCCTCTGCCACCTTCATTTCGTAGCCTTTCTCGGTCACCGGTGTGCAGAAGATTCTATAATTTCGCGTCTAAAGCGTCGCCTTGATCGCCGGCACGGCTCTCCCCCCTCATCGTCGTCATCACCGCGCACCGGCGAGCGGCCCGCTGTTCGTCAATGCTGTGAACATCGGCGTCCTTGACGGTGGCTATTTTCTTTTCCCGCGCAAGCCGCTGCGCGGCGCGGTGAGCCGCACAACTTCAGCCTCCTTTCTTTGCTCATCAGCGCGGTCCGAGAATTTATGAACCATCTTGCCCCTCATCGTCATCGTCGCGGACCACCGCGGCTGGGGAGCGGCCCGCACCTCGCGTTTGTGTTGTGGGGAGCCGGAAAAGTGCCAACATTCACGTCAGTTCGGAAATCATCTGGGGAATCACGGCTCAATTTTCATTCTTTCCTTTGCCGTTTCTTTTGCGTGAAAATAGAATCTTGTATAAGCCGGGATAATCACCGTTGAGCCGTTCAGATAGATCATAGTAGAACTTCTCCCACTCATCTTCGGTCATCGTGTTTGCCGCCTTTCCAGTTTCTACAGAAATGGCGCAACCACTACGAAGGTTTATAGGAAGGCCGATCTTTTTTTCTATTTTCATACGTCGCACTGTTGAATAAGTGCGACTGGCATCAGTGTACAGCTCCAGTGGGTATTCACTATCAAGTATTTCAAGTTGATCTTTTAATGTTTGCTTATCCAAAGCGAGCCATTCATCCCGCGTGAATGTTTTAAGCTCCAATATCTTGACAGGCATTTTGATATCTCCGGTTATTTGCGGCGCCGAAGCGCCGCCTCGTCTGTGCGATCCACCTTGCTCGGAGAAGCAGGCTGGCATCGGGCCGATTTCGCAGAAGCCCGAACTCTTGACGAATGGCCGAACCTATAACGGTGGAGGGGATAGCGCAAGAACCGACGGACCGCCGTAGGCGGCCGAGCGGTCACGTGATTAACGCGGTGTTGCCGATCAGGAAGGGGCAAACTTTTTCTAGCGACGTTTTTTTATTTTTTGAAATTCCCTTTTGGATTTTCGGAAAGAGCGCGCACCGCAGCACACATCAAGTTTTTGCTTTCGCGGCGGGAGAGCATTATAACCTTGACAAAGCAGGCCCCAAGGCCTCGTATTCCTGCATAAACAGGGAATGCGGCCATGACGGACCTACTCAAAAACCCGATTTTCAATGATGAAACCAAAGCCCGCGAGTGGCTGGAGGCTCGGGTTTGGCCGGAAGGCCCGACTTGTCCTCATTGTGGTAATGCCGATCAGGGCAAAATTCGTAGTCTTCAAGGCAAAGTTCACCGTCCGGGCCTCTATCAGTGTGCGGAATGCCGCGAACAATTCACCGTAACGGTCAAGACGGTATTTGAGCGCAGCAAAATTCCTCTGACCAAGTGGCTTGCCGCTCTGTTCCTGATGACGGCCTCCAAGAAGGGCGTTAGCGCCCATCAGGTGCACCGCATGTTGGGCATCAGCTACAAATCAACGTGGTTCATGATGCATCGCTTGCGTGAGGCCATGCGTACTGGCGGCCTGGAGCCGCTTGGTGGCAACGGCAAAGTCGTTGAGGCCGATGAAACCTATTTCGGCAACATTCCAGAAGCGAAGCGTCCCAAGTTCACCAAGTCTGGCCGTCTCGTTTCAAAAAATCCGGGTGGACCTAAAAACAAGCGCGCCGTGATAGCCCTCATTGAGCGCGGTGGTCGCGTTCGCTCGTTCCACCCCGACGTTGCGGATGTCGAGACAGTTGGCAAGATCGTGCGCGACAATATAAGATCGCGAGACACGACTGCATACCGATGAAAGCAAGCTCTATCACCGCGTTGGTAAAGAATTTGCCGCGCACGAAACCGTTGTTCATTCCAATTATGAGTACGTTCGCGGCGACGTAACTACCAATACCGTCGAAAGCTATTTCTCAATTTTCAAACGCGGTATGCGCGGTACCTATCAGCATTGCAGCGAAAAGCACCTGCATCGCTATCTTGCTGAGTTTGATTTCCGCCATAACAACCGCATTGCGTTGGGCGTCAACGATACGATGCGCGCCGAGAATTTGGCGCAGGGTATCGCTGGAAAGCGCCTGACCTATCGACGGCCTAACCAAGCCGGAGTTTAAGCATCACGCCGCGCGCTTTGCGCGCTGGCGCAAGAAGCAACCAAAACCCAAGCCGAATTTCGTGCGGTATTGGAAGTCCCGTAAGCCCTGTGGATAACTTGGCAGCCGAAGAACGGGTATTGACTCAGGGTTGCGAATCTTTCGCAATACACGAGACAAATCAGTTGGCCGCCAGCTGTAACTGGCGGCCTTCTGATTTGCCCGCGCAAACCCACTTGGACTGGGCTGCGGGCCATCGTGTAGCAACCTCAGGATTGAATCCTGATTCACGATAACGGTCAAGCCCGGCCCACAGCCTGAAAGGCTTGATCCATGACTCGTCGCATTACGTGCATCACTAAACATCCCACTCATGAAGACCGGCATCGCCGAATCCAGGCGGTCGGCGGGAGTTGGGGTAAGGACTCAGAAGATACCACAATCGCGAACGTAAAACGCGATCCAAATGCATACGAGGTCATCGAACAGGGAAAGACCGTTAAGGTGGTCGTCAAGCAACACGACAATCGCGATTATCTGAAAACGGAGAACGATCGCTTCCTGCCAGACAATCTTTTGGCTCTTCCTGAGTGCTGATCGGCACGAGCATGTCATAGGGCGACTTGAAGCCCTGTGGCTCTAGTGACCACAACAAAGCTTGCTGGACCGCGTAAAGCTCACCGTATTCTTTGGTAGGCAGCGGTCCAGCCTGCAGTTTGGTTGTCACTCTCTCTAGTTCACGGTTAACGAATCCCATTCTTGCCTCCTACAGTGGACGAACCAAATGTCGGATTTAGATCAAGCTGCAACAGTCACTTGGCTTGTCATGGACGAGATGTATGACGCCGCGCCCCTTCAGCCAATCATCGCCAACAAGAGCAGAGACAGAAAGTTTGAATCCGTTACGAACGCTGTTTTCTTCGTAATGGAAAAACTCTCAAACACTAATCGACCATCGGCGATGATTCATACCGACGCGCGCGAAATTCAAATGCCAGAAATCGAAGTTCTCTACGGTCAAATCAAGAGAGCTTAGCTTTCTTATTTCTCTTGCGGCGCTGATGCTACGGGGGACTTTTAGCCACCACGTCAACGGCACGCTCGAAGTCCCGTAAGCCTGTTGATCAAGTATAGGAGAGCACGGCTTTGGGCGATCCAGACATTACCGCTTACCCACTCGCCCGATACGAAACGTATTCCGTAAAAGGCCACGGTATCCTTCTGAAAATGATGCTAATTGCGAACCGTCCGGTATCGGGAGAAATCGAGCAACATTTTCGATCCAAATATCCGTAACGCAAGCGCGAATGCTGGCGAGTGATCTTCTTGATGCTGCGACTGCCGCAGAGATGGGGCAAGCGCCGACCGTGACCCGGAACTGAGCGTCATTTGTTGGTGCTCTCAAATTGATGATCTAGATTTTGTGAAATTATGGGGAAACAAATGAAAAAGTGTCCAGTCTGTCAGGCAGATGTTGAACAATTTGAACAGGGCTTTATCGACGGTTACGCGGTCAAATGCCCAACGCATGGATGGTTTGAATTCTCTGATACCGTGCTAGTCACTCGTTCCAGCGAACCGCGTGAGGCGTGGGAACGAGCACTCACAAAAGCTCGCGAGCGAGTATATCAGACCGGACAGCGCGAAACGGTTGCGGGGAAACGTCCGCGCATTCTCGACTCGGACTTTTAGCCTTTGAGAACTTTGCTCGGCTTGCGTTTTTTCCGTTGTCTTTTTGTCGTCTGACTTGTCCGATGCTGCGGAGGACTTTTTGCCACTACGTCAACGGCACGTTCGAAGCGCGCCCATGCGTCGGAATTCCGGTGTGACAAGTGAGGAGATATGCATGTTTGAATTTTTCCGAGTCTTTGCCGGACCTATTGCCACCATTGTTGCATCAATGGCCGCGGTGATTGTCACCGTCTATTTTAATAAACGGCAAACAGCGATTGCTGAGGCCCAAAAGAATATTGCCTTAGACAAGCTAAAACATGATCTTTTTGACTACCGAAAGGAGATATATAACGCAGCAAAAGACTTATTGAATTGCGCCTCTCGCTATAGCTATGAAAAGACATCATCAGAAAAGATCGTCGAGATGAAAGTAAAACTCGATGAATCGCGTTTCTTTTTTCCTCCTAAGATACAGGCTCTCGCTCTTGAAATAGAAACCTCATGCGAATCTGTAATGCATCAAATAGATAAACGCGCACTACAAAATTCTGACGATGTAGAGGCGTGGACCGAGTCCGGAGATCAACTCGCAAAAAGTGAATCAGATCTTAGACATCTGTATGCCAGCTTACCAGGCCGCTTTGAAAGCGATTTACGATTTGACCAGCTTACGCGCGCCTCGAATTAGACTTCGATTTGGTCCGCCGCTTTTTGGATTTCCGTTTGGCCTTCACGCGATGCTGCGGCGGACTCTTCGCTACCACTTTCACGGCGCGCTCAAAGCGCTGCCAAGCGTCAGGCTCAAATTCTACTTCTTGTTTCTTTCTATTGGATTTAGACATGCCGTTCGAACCAGTTGAACCGTTTGCTCAGGCTATCGGAAACGCGATCATAGCCTATGCCGAGGCAGAACAATCACAAGCAATGTTGTTTAGCGGAATGCTCACCTTAAAACATGACCGCGCCAACGCCGTATTCTACACCATTCAGAACGTCCGCGCCCGAAACGAAATGATACAAACCCTTCTCCGACAGGAATTCAAAGAAGATTACGCCGTGTACTGGGAATCCTGTTCAGAATTTCTATTAAAACTCGCAAAATTTCGAAATGCCGTTGCGCATTGGCATCCTGCAATGCGCGTCTATATGTCAAAAGGCGCTGCATCCACAAAACCGGGAGAAAATGTCCTTTCCAATCCCTCGCCAGGATGGGGCATCAAATCACTAACTTTGGAAGACATCGGCCCGTTCATGAAGGACTGTCGCGCTATCCAGCAAGAAATGTACGAGTTCACTCGCCACATTGATGATCGGAGGAAAGCGCCGCGCGCGCCATTGCCCGATAGATTTCAGAAACGAGTGACTTATCGGAATCAAGCTGTCCTTCAACGACACCCGAAACCCAAAGCACAGAAATCCCCGCCTCGATCATCTCATCCGTAACCACGGGCGCGCCAGCACCGCCATCGGGCGACACGTCGCTACCTACTATATTTTGGGGGTGCTTTGTCAAGGTTATAATACTCGGCGGGATTGCAGTCCTACCCGCTATGTCGCGGGGGTTGCGGCCCCTCGGGATATTCCTTGTTGGGCCGCCGTACCTCGCAGTATTGAGCGCAGCGAGGGGACTGCAGGCACGAGCTACGGCTCACGTTAGAGATCAATCGGCTGCCAACGTGTGGTCGCTATCAGGGTACGCTCCTTGCCACTCTAGGCTTTGAACGGAGCGGAGGGTGTTTCTTTGGATACGCAGGTAGGCAGCCGCCGCATAACATGACAACGCCGGCAACCATGAATGGACAGCCCACGCTCGCCACTCTATTCATTCGGCCAATGAACCAAGCGACAAACGCGAGCCCAACGTGACTGACACACCTGAATACAAGCCGCCGGAAGTCTGGGTCTGGGAGAAGGACGGCAGTCCCAATTGGCGCTATAGCAACACCAACCGCGCCGTCGCGGGCGCGACGCATGAGAAGGAGTTGGCGCGCGGAAAACATCCGCTTCAGCTCTATTCACTAGCGACACCTAATGGCGTCAAGGTTACAATCATGTTGGAGGAATTGCTGGCCGCTGGTCATAGTGGAGCGGAATATGACGCTTGGCTGATCCGGATCGGGGAGGGCGACCAGTTTGGTAGCGGATTTGTCGGGGTGAACCCGAATTCCAAAATCCCGGCGCTCATGGACTATAGCGAGCAGCCGCCACGACGCGTGTTCGAATCCGGCGCGATCCTGCTCTACTTGGCGGACAAATTCGGCGTCTTCCTACCGAAGGATCGCGGCAAGCGCACCGAGGCGCTGAATTGGCTGTTCTGGCAGATGGGTTCAACGCCCTATGTCGGCGGCGGCTTCGGGCACTTCTATGCCTATGCTCCGGTGAAGATCAAATACGCCATCGACCGCTTTGCAATGGAGGTAAAACGCCTGCTCGATGTGCTCGACCGGCGGCTTGCAGACAATCAATTCATCGCCGGTGACGAATATACGATCGCGGATATGGCGATCTGGCCGTGGTACGGCAACGGCATGTTGAACGGCGCCTCCTACAGCGACCCGCGCAAATTCCTGCAAACCCACGAATATAAAAACCTGACGCGCTGGACGAAAGAAATCGGTGAGCGCCCGGCCGTCAAGCGCGGGCGAATGGTCAACCGCGCCAGCGGGCCGCCTGAAGGACAATTGCACGAGCGCCATGACGCCAGTGATTTCGAGAGCAAAACGCAGGACAAGATCGGCGCGCGCGGGTAACCCCATCGTAATCGCCTCTCATTCCCCAGCGCGGCCAGATCGCGTGCTGTTCTTTTTACGTTTTTCTTTTTCTGGAATTCTTTTTACGTTTTTCGCAGCGAAGGCACGCATAAAGGCCCATGACCTTTTCACGCGAGCGGCCCCTCTCATCATCGCGACCCCGTAGCTCGGCGCAAACCCTAGAAAAAAGGTTCGGGGCGCGCGCGCCGAGGCGACTTGCCGAGCCTGAGTAACGGCGCCCACTCGAGGTGAGCGACCACGGTTGGCCAAGCCGGCAGCAATACTGCGAACGCGACCGATTTTCAGAATGGCTCATTAATCATGGTCACGATCAAACAAACAGCTGGTTCTAACAACTGTGCGCAAAAGGGCCATTTAAGGGACAGTCGCAAGAAGCAAAGGCCGATGTCCCGTGGCAAATGCGGATTTACAACTGATAGCTCCAAGCCCGGTTTTTGGCACCGTCGCCACACCGCGACGCAAGCCCAATGTCGAGTTGCGGCCGCGGGAGTACCTGACCGAGGCCGAGGTCGAGCGACTGCGTAAGGCGGCCTGTATCGGCAACCGCAACGGTCACCGCGACGAGACCATGATCTTGATCGCCTTCCGGCACGGGCTGCGGGCGTCAGAGCTGGTGAATTTGCGCTGGGACGCGATCGACCTCGACCAGGACAAGCTGCACTGCAATCGGCGCAAGAACGGCACCGCCTCGGTCCATCCATTGACGGGTGTCGAACTGCAGGCCTTACGCCGGCTCAAGCAGGAAGTGCCACAATCTCGCTATGTGTTCCTGTCCGAACGCGGTGCGCCGTTCACCGTCGGCGGCTTTCGTCGGATGGTTACACGGCTGGGCGTCAAGGCCGGCTTCACGTTCCAGGTTCATCCGCACATGCTGCGCCATGCCTGCGGCTATAAACTCGCCAACGATGGCCGCGACACCCGCGCAATCCAGCATTATCTCGGACACCGAAACATTCAGCACACGGTCGCCTACACCGCGTTGGCGTCGGATCGTTTCAAAGGATTCTGGAGGGATTGATCGACCTCGCGGAGGTATGGCCATTCAAGCGCGGGATGCGCTGATCAGAAAAGACCTGACGGATTTCATCGGTGGCATTACGGCGCGCATTGTCGGCCGGCGCATTCCGCGCTTGCTTGGCAACGCCGTGGTGAAACTCCCGACCGGCCGCAACGTCGCGCAACAGTGGAGTTTGAAGTCATGACGATTGTGAGCCTCGACCGCGAGCGCGCGTTGCGCCTCGCCCGCGTGGTGCGATCATGGCACCGGCAGGATGACGACGCCGGCGCTTTCGATTGCTTCAAGGGCATGGCTCGTGGCGATATAACCGAGGAGGAGCTTGCGAGCATTTGGCGAGAAGTAAAACCGGAGCGGCCGTCGCTCGCCCTCTATGACGAATTCATGTTGCTGTATCGGGCGTGGGCGGGTGTGCCAAAGGGAACGGAATTCCCCGAGGACGTGCTCGCCGAAGTCGCGGAGCACGTCGAGGCAATTCTAGGGCTGCTCCAAAAATGACAGAGACATCCGAGTCATCGGTCGAATGCAGGCCCGCGAAGGGCAAAGCGGCGGCTGAACATCACACCCACACATTTCACCCCCTCTTTGCTACGGAAAACGTTGACAGCCGATGAACGCCAGGATGCACGTTAACGAACATCGAGGCGTTAACGAACCTTCACGAGCGAAAAATCGCTAAGCTGTTGATGAAGCACGCGCCACGTCGGTCGTCGGTAAATCAGTATCGTTAAGCAGGGTATCGCGTCCGTCAGCCACGGCCGACGACGGTCGCCGGCGCGATCGATATTGCGAGCGATAAACTCTGAGCTGTCGTTATTTCGATGCTGACGGTCCACATCTGCTGTTGGGCCTCGTATTCCGCCGGGTCCGCGCCTAAGTCATCTTCGGCCGAGGTACAGGCGTCGAGACGTTCGCCTTCCTTCAACTTTTGAAGGTGGTTCAAGCCGAGCGCAATGCCCTTGCCGATGTTGTTGAACGCGAACGGCGTAACCGACGCGCGTGCGTAGCAACCGGCATAGAATTCAACCGGGCCGCCGTGCGTGATCGGAGCGCCGTCGCGGTCGATGATACCCGGCCGGCGGTTCTTCGCCGACATGGTGAAATAGACTACTCCTGGGCCGTAACCGGCATATTCCTTTTCCTCGCCGCGGTGGAAGGGCAGCTTATAGACCGCGCGATCCAGTTCGGACATCGGCTTCTTGAAGGCTTCGATGGAGACCTTGTTACAGGCCGCGATCAGCGCCTTCCACTTTTCTTGATCCTTGGGGGACCACGCTGCCGGAACCTTGATGATGGTCCGGTTGCCTTTCACTTCAAAGCCCGAGAACAGGGCAGCGCAGGCATAACGCCCGCTCTCCTCGCCTTGGCCCTGAAAGACACGCTTCACAAAAACGTCCGGGCAGCTCACCCGGAACGTCGGCGTCAGCAATCGGATGCGTTCTGCTTTTGCCATTGTCTTATCCTTTCGCCGTGGCGATCACGCGCGACGGCGCTAAACTTACCCTCAATTAAGCGACCCAACGCCGCTTGAAGCTGATGGTCGGTTGGTCGAGCGGCGAGTTTCAGAGAGACGCCGTAGCTGGCGATCCATGTGGTGGAGCTTTGCGACCGGCATGGCGTGGCCTCGACCCGTACTTCGCAGTATAGGTCCTGAGCGGGCCTCGCACGCGCGAGTAGACAGCTAAAGCGAGTAACGCGGCCAAAAATTCGAACAAAATCAGAGGAGAGCGCCGTAGCTCGAACGGAGGGCGCAAGACATTCGGACTTCCCGCAAAAATCGAGAATTCTTCAATGGTTTCAATGGCGGAAAGTTTTGCGACTTTCCGCACAACTTCCCGAAACTTTCCGCACGAACCCAACAAAATCAATGCGGAAAGTGTGCGGGAAGTTGCGGGAAGTATGTGCGACAAACCCCCCATACCCCTTGTGGGGCGCATCGCGCCCCCATCGCCGCTGGCGCGCTCGGGGCGCTCGCGCCCGGCTCTGAGACCATGGGGGGCGGAGACCGAACCAAGGCTTCATGCTGGCACCGGGACATAGCCCGCCGCCAGGCGCTGCGCCTTGTCACTGTCCTGATATTTCCACGTCGCAGGCGTTGCGTTCACTGCGGTCTCGAATGCCGCTTGAATGTCTTTCGCGCTTAGCGTTTCCATGCCCGTGAGCTTGCGGAATGTCGGGACCATCTTTTTGATCGAGTTATTGCCGTGCGTCTTAGTCACTCGCTTGCCCTGATTGAACAAGTCGAGGGCAGCCTTCAAAATCTTTTCGTTAGTTATCTCGGTCACGAGCGGGTCAGATATCGGGGGGTCCCACGCCGTCACGACGCCGACGCTATCGGCCGGGAAGCCGTCACGCCCATTATCGAGCGACACGCTTTCTAGGTAGCGCCACGGCGATGCTGCGCCGCGGGCTGCCATGTTTGTTTTGTCCGCGTCTACGCGGAAGTAGCGCCATCGGTTTTCCTTTGACACCTTGTAAGTGTCCGCCTCGTCATCCGACATCGTGTTAAAGACGCGGACATTGCGGGCGGCGTCCACAATGGCGGATGCGCCACGCGCATCGGCCGCGCCGAATTCCGCGCCTTTGCCGATCTTGCGCGTGTGGTGGACGAGATCGACGCAACAGTTGCCGCCCTCAGCGACCGGCACCCATCCCTCTTTGATCACGCGGTCGATGCTCACGTTGTCATTCTCACTGACTGAATGCGATGACACAAACGGATCAATGACCAGCACGTCAATTCCCCTCGCGTTCACTTCCTCGCTCAACGCCTCGACCAGAGGCCGGGCGACCTTTGTCGTGCCGTGCGGGCCTTCCGGCGTCGCGATCTTGATCGGCGTCGAGCGGCCTGTGTCGAGGAATAGATTGCCCCTGAGCCTCGCGAGCGCGGCGGCATTGAGCAACGGTGGATCATCCGGAAAATCCGGGTCCGGTTCGCTGTAGAACTTGCAGATGCCCGCGACGCGGCGCTCGACTTCCTCTCGCGGGTCCTCGCCGTTCCAATACCAGACACGCAACGGTCGTGGATATATGCGGCCAACGCGAAGCAGGTCAACACCGGTCGCTATCGAGATCGCCTCAACTAACACGTTGCTGGTCTTACCGCCGCCGCCCGGTGACACGTCGGCCACGATGTACTTGCGAATGTAATGCAAGCCGTAAAGCCAATCACGCGGTGCGAGGCTGCGTGGATCAACCGGCACAAACGGCGTCGCCGAGATTTTTAGTTTGGCCTTGGGGTTTTCTCTCGGCTTGGACTTCGCGTCGGCATCGGCGTTGGCATCGGTACCAGTATCGTTGTCGTTGTCGTCGAAGTCGGAGGCATAGCCTTCAATCGTCTTGCTGCCGATAGGCTCCTGCCGCGAGGCATAGCCGTTGGCGATCTTGATCCGCAGTCTATCCTTGTACTGCCCCTCCTCGCGGTCGAGTTTCCACGGCGGCACGCAGGCGGCATTGAAGTACGCCTGCATCAAATCGTAGCACTTGGCCTCCGAGAGGCCCTCGTCGCCCATGTTGCGGGCGACCTGACAAGTCCAATCGTCTCCGCTTCCGGTGCCGGGCTGTTCAATACCTTTGACCCTCACCGATTGGATTGCTGGACCATTGACTTGCTTGCCGTCGTCGTTGAATTCACGCGGCGAGGCGGCGTAGCCTTTCAGCAATTCGGTGCAGCGTGCAACGTAATCGTCACGGTCAACCGTGCAAACCGGCTCGGGCTGCTCCCGCCCCCCAGCGCGGCGTTGTTTGGTGTTGTCATTCGCTCCCTTCTGAGACTGGGGCTCGACCTCGATCCCGGCTGCGGCGAAGGCGTCGGCGAAATCTTTGGCGCTGTATCTGGCAGCAGCCATCACACAAACTCCTTCACGATGCGACACCGGAACGGCGCGGCCTTGCGGTGATTGAGACCAGCAAGCCGCAGCACGCGGGGCAGGTCGATGCACTTCGGATCGGCGTTGAACAGCTTCGCGAGCTGGCGTTGGCGTTCGCGGAAGCCGTCGAAGTCGGTCGAGGCTTCCTTGGTGACGAGCCAATAAGCATGATATTTGCCGGGACTGCTCTCGATGACGATGCGCGGCTTGAGCGACCACTCAAGCACCGGCGCGAGCGGTGCGCCGTCGAGATCGACGAACTGCGCTCGGACGTGTTTGATGTTCTGAGCGGTGCGGCCTTGGCCGTCCGTCTGATTGACCGTGACATAGATGCCCGCGCCGGCAGCGTTCAGGGCGGATAGCGTCTCAAAGTGCTGATTAAGTGAACCGTGAAGCACGCGGACCAAGCGGCGGCCCTCGACCTCAATGTCGGCGAACGTCTGGAAAGTGAACCCGTTCAGGTCGCTGATGTCACCGCCGTCAAGCGTGGTCAAATGCCTGCGGCCGGTAAGCGCGGCCAGATGCTTCGCCGCTTCGCTGCGCAGAAGGTTAGGAAGAGGGCTGGGACTAGAAGGGTCGGATCGGATCGCTTGCGGCGACGGCTCAACGGCCGGTACGATAGGTGCGGGTTTTGCGGCTGGCGTCGATTTTCGCGCCGTCCTGATTTCGGCATCCTGCTCCGCCTGCGTCTTGCGAATGAACATCGAGCGCGCAGGGCCCCCTTTTCCGTAGCGCGCCAGGATGTAGGCGCCGCGGTCTTGGGGAGTGATGGGTTTGACCTCGGCAGCGGAACCGACGAGCGACTTTGTTTCATCACGCATGTCACAGTCGCCTTTGGTTTCGGGTACTATCAAAGCGGCTTAGCTTCAAAGTGCCGTCGTCGCGGTGGCTTCGTCACTTCCCGCGGCAATGGGTGTCGATGATCGCAAGCGCGAGTAGTTCGCATGGGAATAATGCGCGGCTTTCAGATGGTGGGCGTGCACTTCACCTCGAATGAGCGCGACAGTACGGCGTAGGCCTCTCGGTGTTCCTTGTCATAGGTCTCGTTGAAAGCCGCGAAGTAGGCTTTCCTGGCGACGATGTTGGCGGCTTCAACGGCGGTGCAGTGGGCCCATTCGAGAGCCTCATCTCTCACGTCGAGGTCTGCGCCGACAAAGTGCTTGGTCTCTTTCCAGGCCGGAAGCTCATTGCGATGCTTGGCCTCGCACATGACCCCGAACCACTCATTAGGATCGATCAACATTTCATCCTTCCCTTCTCTCACTCAGGCGGCTGCGTTGCCGGCGAGCATTCGCTCCAACGCCGCCAGCGGCCTAGTTCTTGCTCGTGCTCAATCGTGACTGCGCGCGGGACGCGACCCACGTGTGCACCTCATCCCAGTTTGCAAAGCCCCAGTACTGCGGCTCGTCTTCGCTGAAAATCTCGGTTTCAAAGGCTTCGGCTATAGCGGTCAGAATGTGGTGCGGATCGTTACACGACCCAGACCTGGTGAATTCGTCAGCCCGACCAGCGTCGTCGATCCACACGAAGAGGCGATTTCCCCGACCGTCGGTTAGCCATCGACCGAATTCGTCTTGGCCGTCCTCGCGGATGCCTGATTTCACGAGGCGTCCATCAAACAGTTCACTTGCGAGCATGCACTCTCGCGGCCTGTATTCAGCGGACATCGTATTCTCCATTCGTTAGGGCGCTTTGGTCGGGTAGGTCATCTATCGCCTGTCATTGGTTGAGCAGCCTTTCGAGGGCCTGTTTCGGCACCACCAGCCTGCCGGCAATTCTGACGGTCGGGAGGACGCCTTTTCGGTATGCAACCGCGCGGCAGACGCCGATAATCTTGGCGGCTTCCGCAATCGTGTAGGTCTGCCGTTCAACAGGGCTAACCTCTTGATCGGCCGCTTGATTTTTCTCTGATTGTTCGGGTCTCATTGTCGCACCTTCATATTCTGTACTATCGTGTGCTAGGGCATCTTGACTTTCAGGCTACGTATATGATTTAATATGCTACATGTCAATAGCATAATAAATAGGTGGATACAGTCACCGGTACTTGGGAGCTAAGTCGGTTGATGAAAAAGCGAAAAAAGGGGCGACCGCGATCGGAGAACCCGATGGTGCACACCGCAGTTGTGCTGCCTCGGGATTTGCTTGGGCACCTGAAAAGGGATGCTGAGGCGTCCGGCCGCGGTTTGAGCACGGAAATCCGGCAGCGCCTGCAGCTGACCTATGACTGGGAAGGGCTGCCGCGCGATCGTGAGACCAGTGACTTGGTGGAGGCCATCAAGGCACTTGCTGGCAATATCGCTGGCGACCTGGGTAAGAAATGGTACGAGCATCCATACGCTTGGGCAGCCTTTAGCGCCGGCGTGGCGGCATTCCTAGCGCTGTATCAGTCCGAAGGTGATGCAAGCGCGCGTCCCGATACGCGGGTTGTTGGCAACCCCGATGACCCGCCCGATGTCGTCGGACGAACGCACGCGCGGCTCATTATGGTTGCGCATGCGCTTGGTGGCACGAAGCGCGAGCTTCCAAATGGAAAAGAAGACTGATCATGGCGTCAGTGCGTAAGCGTACTTGGAAGGGTGCGAGCGGTGAAGCTAAGGCCGCATGGGTTGTGGATTATAGCGACAGCCGCGGCGACCGACAGCGCAAGCACTTCCTGGGCAAGAAGGCCGCTGATGCCTTCCGCATTCATATCGAAGGCCAAATGCAAGCAGGCACCTATCGGCCCAATGCTGACAAGGTGACAGTCAAAGAGGTTTGCGAGAGTTTCCTAGAGCATTGCGCGGGCCGAAACGAACGCGATGAGCGCATGACGCGCAAGATGCTCACGGTCTACAGGGGGCACGTGAATAATCACATCCTCCATGCCGATCATGGGCTCGGCAGCGTGAAGCTATCCCAGCTGACTGCCCGGTCCGTTGGAGGATTTCGAGACCGGCTTCGCAGCGTTGGCGTGACAATACCTACGACACGAAAAATTTTAGCGACGCTCCACAGCGCGCTCGCATACGCGATTTCTCAAGATTGGGTTGCGACCAACGCAGCACATGGGACGAGGGTTATCGGCCCGCGCGGCGAAGGATCAAAGAAAATAGTTCCGCCGTCGAAAGAAGACATCCGTGCAATCCTTGAAACAGCGGACGAGGATTTTCGCGTCGTAATCTTATTCGCCGCTTCCACCGGCGCGAGGGCAGGGGAGCAGTGGGCGGCCCGTTGGCGCGACGTAGATTTGGACAATGGTGCGCTCAACATCAGCCGCCGTGTCGATGCCTATGGTGAAGAAGGGACACCAAAGAGCGCGGCCGGAGTTCGCACTGTTCCGCTGTCGAAGAAGCTTGTTGCAATGTTAAAGGCATGGAAGCTGAAATCGAAATCCAAAAAGCCAGACGACCTAATTTTTCCGAATGGTGAGGGTAAGCACATCGGGCATGACAACCTAATCAAGCGGCAATTCCTCCCGCTCTTTGAGCGGCTCGAAGCGGCCCACAAGGATGACCCGGCAAATATCCCGGCGCAGCCGCCGCGGTTTAATTGGCATGGGCTTCGGCACTTTGCCGTGTCATGTTGGATTGAGGCGGGGCTCGCGCCTAAGACGGTACAGACATTCGCCGGCCATGCGTCGCTTCAAGTCACGATGGATCGCTATGGCCACCTGTTCCCCAGCGAGGATCACAAGAAGGCGATGGACCAGATAGCCAAAGGGTTGTTTGCATAACGAAGTGCCGCACATGCTCTGCGTCTGTCAGCATATAACCCGATTATTTGGCTCGAATTTCATGGTTGACGAGCGAAGCGCTCGTCCTGGGAGACGCGAGCGTCCCAACGCCCCGAATGCAATGGACAAAGACCGGCAGTTGCTTGCGGATATGTATATGGAAGTGGCGCCGACCATCGCCGCCGGGCCGTGGCACTGGTTTGCCTACCATTTTAGGCACGGCCCGGCCCATCCGTTTGTCGCTAGCATCGTGAAAGCCTGTGCCGATTGTGAGTGCGCGGTGCCGGGACTGGGGCGGCAGCTCCTCGCTGACCTTGCATCTATCTCGGGGATGGAAAAACACCTTCCGCACTGGGACATGTTGAACCAGAAGCTTGCCGAAATTCTCGTGCTGCAACGATTGTTTTTGCTTCCCTGGCGATCGAGTTCGCCGGTTTTCACTCATGAGCCCGCCGGACGCCCCGGCGGCATGCGCCCGGAGCTCTTGGTCGAGGACGGCGCCAACCGGTATGCCTTCGAGGTCAAGGCTCCAGCAGTCTTACAACATGCTATCAACCGCGGGACCAATCAGACCCAGGTGCCCGGCCGCGTGTTTGACCCGGCAACGTTGGAGCACCTTAAGCAGGACGGTCCTCTGACGCTGCCCCGTGATAATCCAGTGAAAGACTTTCTTATCAGCGCGGACGCCAAGTTTGCACCGTTCAAAGCCCAAGGCCCCTGCCAGAGCGTGCTGGTGATCGTTTGGGACGACTATATCTATGAACCGATCACCTCTCTTACCGGCGCCGCCGCCAAGGGTCTCTTGACGCCCCAATCCTTTGCCACAACCAGCGACGGCTCGCCGATGACGTTTCCGAATATTGATGCTGTGATTGTGGTCCGGCACTTAAGCTATTTCATCAAAGCTGCTCGCGAGGAGCCGCTTTTGGAGCGTGCGCACGCTTTCGACTTCGGTGACGGTACGGCGCTCCCGAACGTGTTGATACCTGTTCCTGGAGGCGGCCCGATTGCCGAATTCATTACGGCCGGATTGTGGGCTGTCCCCTTCGACGATCCGCATCTCCGGCTTGCCGCCGAATACCACCCATCGGACCTGATCTTTTGGCTGAACATGGGTTGTGGCGATGGGTAGCGCGTCGACAAACCGATGCCGAGGAAGAAGCGTCTCTCCGCGTTCCATCGCTGACTTTGCGCCGGTCGTCATCAAGGCGGCGGCCACCGCTTGGCACACCAGCGGCACATGACGTTCAACAAATGCCGGCGAAACAATGTGTTGGAGTCGCTTAAAGTCACCCTCATAACCTGAAGGTCGTAGGTTCAAATCCTACCCCCGCAACCAAATTGCGCCGTCAGGTCAAAGACTTGGCGGCGTTATTTTTTTGGACGCTAGGTCAAATTCCAGCCGTGTCAACACTGTGTCAACAAAAGACCTGACGTCCAATGTCGCTGTTTAGCGCGTGAGCGTTGAGCGGCCCTATAGAGTTTGGTTGAAGAGGAAGCCGCCGCCTTCGCGCTGTACCATCGAAAGATCAAAACGTTCTTGCTCAGATAGGCAAGCTTTGTAGCATCATTCCGCCTTTATGCTGGCCTTATTGATGACATCGCGCCACATCTGAGTCTCATCACCTATTTGCTTAGCTAGTGCGCCCGAGCCGTCCGCAGCCACGTTGATGCCAGCTGCGCGAAGCCGCTCACGGGTGCCCGTCTCGGCCAGTACGGCAATCGCCGCGCTCTCGATTTCAGCGCGTATGGCAATCGGTGTAGTCTTCGGTGCGAGCAAGGCAAACCAGGCGCTGGTGTCGAATCCTGCCAAGCCAGATTCGGCAATCGTTGGCGTGTTAGGGAGATGCGAGTCGCGTTTCGCGGTAGTGACCGCAATTGCACGTAGTTTTCCCGCTTGAATCAACGGGAGCACGGTTGGCAAATTATCAAACATCAACTGCACTTGACCGCCGAGGAGATCCTGAACCGCTGGTGCGCTGCCCTTATATGGAACGTGAAGAATATCGATCCCGGCTCGCTGCTTGAAAAGCTCACCAGTGACATGGCCATTCGATCCGATACCTTGCGAAGCGTAGCTAAGGCTTCGGGGCTTCGCTTTCGCGAGTGCAATTAATGATTGGACGCTATCAACCGGAACGGTTGGATTGACCACCAGGACGTTGGTCACTATCCCGGTGCGGGTAATAGGAGCGAGATCTCGATCGACGTCATACGGCAAATTTGGATAGAAAAGCGGATTGATCGTCAAAGCGCTGGACGCGACCGCAAGTAGCGTATGTCCGTCGGGTGTGGCGCGGGTGACGGTGATTACGCCGATCCCGCCATTTGCTCCGGGCCGGTTTTCCACGATGACGTTCTTGCCCCAACGTTCCGAGAGTTTCTGCGCGAGAATGCGGGCGATGATGTCGCTGGTGCCGCCCGCCTGATATGGCGATACGATGGCGACCGTACGGGCCGGAAATTCCTCCGCATAAGCGTGGCTACATGCCGCAAGCACAAGAATACCGGAAAAAACGCGACTCAACATGACGCTACCTTTCGGATTCTATGTTCGATATTTCGGCATCAAGCCAACGGCATTGCCTCGTTCGATGGCTTGCAAATCCGCTGTACTGAACAGACCGGTCTCCCGCAGTTCTGCGGCAGTGGCTTTGGCCGTCAGAAACGGGAAATCCGTGCCGAAAAGGACCTGGGAAGACGATACTAGTTTCATGAGAGATGACAGCGGGTAGATGGTCGACGCACTCGCTGTGTCGTAATAAAAACTCTTGAGATAGTGCATCACACCTTGCGGTATCCTCGCTTGGAGGTCCTTTTTCACCGTTGGCAAGAATTGGAATCGCTGTATCAAGAATGGCAGGGTTCCGCCGCCGTGTGAGAAAATGAATTTAATATTGGGAAACTTTTCGGCGGTGCCGCTGAACACTAGGCTCGCGATTGTTCGTGTCGTGTCGGTTCCTAGCTCAATAATTGGCTCGAATACGTCTGGGACCAAGTTTCTACAGCATTCATTGCGAAACGGGTGCGTGTAGACAATCGCCTTGCGCCGATTGAGCTCTTCCATGACCGGTGTGAACGTTGGATCGCCCAGGAACTTGCCCTGATAGTCCGTCATCATGCACACGCCATCGAATTTGAGCGTGTCAAATATATATTCAATCTCGTGTAGGCTGCCGGGAACGTCAGGTAAGGGCAGGGTACCGAACATTCCAAAGCGGTCCGGGTGATCGGAAATTACTGTGGCGCCATAGTCATTGGTCTCGCGTGCGAGCGCGCGTGCTGCATCATAATTGCCAAAAAAAACACTGGGTTCACTGATCGACAAAATTGAGGTCGCGACCCCACCTTTGTCCATATCGTCGAGCGACTGCGCTGGCGTCCATTTCATCAGTGGCACTTGTCCAGTCCGTCGCCCGGCAATCTCTTTAATGAAGCCCGGCGAAGAGATGTGATGATGAGTATCAATCCGAAACGGCTTGCCGGCACCAGCGGGGGCTTGAGCCGTGCTCGTTCGTGGACTGAGGAGGGTGCTCGCGCCAAGTGCTGCCATGCCCGTCAGGAAGCTCCGCCTGCCGCAGCACATCCCGACATGGTCGTGTCGGGGATCGCACCGAAATGTATTAGGGGCACTTGCGGCGGGCGTCGGAGCGCTGAATAGGGTCATGACGACAATCTCCTCAAGAGCAGGTTGGCTTTGCGTGCACTAGTGGGCGTCTCGTTCGTCTGTGTACCAGGATGGTTTTTCTGGATAGTGGGGTCCGTCATACATCTCCACGACAATTGTTTCTTCGTGGGCGAGCGCCGGACCGTGCACATTGCCTTTGGGGTTGCAGTAAAAACAGCCCGCGGTTAGCACGACGCCGGTTGAAGTGTATTCATATCGGCCTTTGAGGCAGAACATAAATTGATTGGCGGCGTGAAGATGCGGCTGCGGAATTCCCGAGCCCTTATCGAACTTAATGAGTGCGATTGACGCGCCGGTTTCATCGTTTCGCCAGAGCATTTTCTCATAAATACCCTTGAGCGATTTTGCGCGCCATTCCACGTGTTCAGACTGAATTAGAATTTCATCCAGACTCGGTGCGCCTTTGGGAAGTGTTGTCATCTTGACCTCATATAGTAGTGGTCGCTTTTGGGACATCTAAAGTTGGTTGCACATTCACTGTTACGGACTTTGTGTTTTTAAGGTGTGCTCGCGGGTAGGCGGGAGCCGAAGACGTATTCAGCATTTGTCTTGCGAATTTGTTGTTTGAGGGCACTGTCGAGATACGCCAGATCGTGTTCTGCAGAGGGAGCGCCCATCGGAAATGGCCAATCGCTCCCGAGGAGAATTCGGTCGGCTCCGATAATTTTGACGACTGTGGACAGATAATCGGGGGAATGCACTAGACTGTCGACGTAGAACTTCCGCACTGCGTCCAGCGGCTGCAGCGCAAGTTCTGGCATCCCCGGACGCCCGGTCGTTATGCCTCGCTGCCACCGCCCACATAGCGCTGCCATACAGCCTCCGCCGTGAGCGAGAATGATCTTTAAATGGGGGAAGCGATGCATGACCCCGGCAAAAATCAGATTTGCAGCAACGATTGTTGTTTCGACGGGATTGCCAATCAGATTGCCGAGATAGAATGCATTAAGACGCTTGTCGCGTGATGAACCGGGGTGGATGAAAAGCGGCAGCTTTGCATCACTCAACACCTGCCAGAGCGAGTCGTAGCGTTCGGATGCATATGACAGTTCTCCGAGTTCGGTGCCGGCTACGGCACCCGCCCAGTTCTGATCGAGAAGCGACGCGACTTCAGTGGCCAATTCGGGATCTTCCAGAGGAAGATAGGCAAAGGGGCGTAGCGCTGGCTGACGTGTGACGCACGCCGACAACAGGCTGTCATTGACGAGTTGTGTATAACTGGCTCGCTCGGTCGAGCTTAGGTCTGGGCGAAATAGTGGTGGGGGCACGGAGACCATTGCGCCGTCGAGGCCATCGCTTTTGACGCGCTCCACCAGCAATTCAATCTTCGAAAGCGAATGGAGCGGAACACCGTGTGCGCAAATATGCAGCGTCTCTGGCGCAGTCCGCATCCCAAAGCGGCCCTTGTCGCCGGCTGCGATTACAGCCGGAGGAATGATGTGGGTGTGTACATCCCAACCACCCGACGCAGGCGCTATATTCATGTGCAACTACTCACACTATCCTGTTTAAAGCTCGCAACAACGCATCAGAACTTAAGAGCATTAGTCGGTAGGGCTCCATGTGACGGATTTCATTTCGACCAACCGCGAGAGGTAGGTGACCTTCGATTTGTTTGTTAGACGATGAACAGGCCGCATTTCATTGATAAATACGAACGAGCCGTGCGGCTCGTCCGTTGAAATCTTTTTGCCGAAGATCGTTTCAATTTCATTCTCGCCGCCGCCCAGCGAAATGATCAAATACGGATGGTAGTGAATATGGAAGGCAATAGTCTGGCCGGGTTCAAGTCGGACTTCCCACAGACGAATATGCTCATTCTCGAACAGGATCTTGTCTCCGACATCGCCCAAGGCGATGTGGCGTTCGGCGGCAGCCTTCAATCCCAATTTATCGTCCATCTGGGTGGCCTATTTTGTGGGAATGACTGCAATCGCACTGATTTCGATGAGGTAATCTGGCGACGTCATCTTGTTGATTTCGACCATTGTGGAGGCTGGGAGAGGGGGCTTGAAATACTCAGAGCGGACTTTATGAATCGCATCGAAATGCTCCATGTTTCGGACATGGACATCGACGCGGCAAACATCGTCGAGCGTTCCACCAGCGGCCTCAACGGCCGCTTTCACGTTCTCGCAGACCTGTCGGGTCTGTTCGGTGATATCCCCGATGCCTGCAATGCTGCCGTCCGGCCGACGCGCTGTCATTCCTGAGACGAAAACAAAGCGACCGGTCGCTTCGATCGCAGTTGCGTGAGAGAATATGCCGTTTGGTTGGCGTAGTTTCGGACTCGTGATCTGAACCTTAGGCATGATGTTTTTCCTCCGGAAAATTATCAAATGGCGTTGGCGTAATGCCGAGTTCGCTTGCGCTGCGGATCAGCATGGCGATGACCGACGGTTCAAGCGAAACTTTTCCGTTCGACCGTTCGCGATGGCGCCATTCTGGCTCGCCCGGGGTAAAAAGTTGCTCCACGCCCTGTGCTAGCTTTCCGTTGCGTATGCGCTCTGCGGCAGCAGCGGTCTGTTGGCGAAACCAGTCGATATCGCAAAAATGAGCCACATGGATCGCAATAAAGAGATGCGAACAGTCATATGGCACGCTGAGGTCGCCGTAGAGCGGGCGCACGGCCGACCCGGTTGCTCCCTGTGACAGCAATCCGCACATCAGATCGATCAAGAAGGAAAGTCCGAAGCCCTTAGCGCCGCCTGACGGAAGGAGCATTCCGGCGATCGCTTCCGAAGGATTGGTTGTCGGCGTACCTTGGGCGGTCACTGCCCATGTCGTTGGGATGGCTTTTTTGGCCTTTTCTGCCATTCTAATTTTTCCCATCGCCGCTTCGCTTGTGGCCATGTCCAGAACGATTGGTATTTTGCCAGCGGTCGGCAAAGCGATTGCGATTGGATTGTTGCCGACAACGCGTTCGGCCCCGCCAGGCGCCGGCATCAGGGGGCGTGTATTACACGTCGCGATTCCAATGCAGTCCGCCTCGGCCGCTTGTTGCGCATACCGTCCTGCAGCTCCGAAATGAAAGCCGTGGCGGACTGACACAATGCCAGCTGCGAATTTACGCGCCTTGTCGACCGCTATGTCCATGGCCTGGACGCCAGTCAGTTGGCCGAGCGCATGGCCAGCATCGAGGACGACGGCACCATCACGTTCCGAGGCGATTGAAGCGGCCTCGTTGTGTGATACAGAACCTTTTTTTAGCCGTTCGATATACATATCCACCAGCATGACGCCATGTGAAGGAAGACCTTCGAGATCGGCCTCAACTAGTCCACGAGCGACCCTTGCGGCACTCACGCCAGGAACACCAGCCGCGGAAAACAGCCGCGCAACAAACTCGCCGAGTGCTGCGGCGGAAATTGATCGGGCTGTGGCTTGAGCCTGTACGTTCACTTAAAGCTCTTTTTTCTGTCCAGCGTTCGTAGATCCGCCGATTTAATGTTGGCTTGCAGCGACGCCGCCACTTTGTCGAGCGTTCTAGTGATATGCAGACGATTGAGTTCAAGCGTCTTGTCGAGGTCGCGATTAAGTGCCGCTCGCATCAATTGCTTATGCTCGGTTACGTCGTCGCGAAGCGGGCCATTCGACATTATCGACAGTGCAACATAGCGGTCGGCTTTTTCGAACAGTCGCGACCGAATCGATAGCAGGGTGGGCGCTTTGCAGGCGGACACCAGCGCTGTGTGGAAATCGGTGTGCTCGGTGCTCCACGCTTGGCTAATGGCGTCTGGGTTTAGTGGATCGACCTTTCTTTGCCGGGATAGCCGGTGAAACGCGCTCAGGAGATTGGCCTCCCACTCAACTCCACCTTTTTCCAGCGACCAGCGCAGGGCGACGCTTTCAATTTCGATGCGGGTTTGCATCAAGTCGAGCAGGTTCTCGAGGGAAACTTCCGAAACCTTGAAGCCCTTATTTTGCTCAAGCTCGACAATGCCTTCCGCCTCAAGCCGCATAAGGGCTTCACGGATCGGGCTGGCGCCCATTCCATAACGTTCGCGAAGCGCTTCCACGCGTAACCGCTCATTGGGCATCAAGCGGCACGCGATGATGTCGGAGCGAATTTGGGTCAAGGCTGACGCATTCAAAGTCTGATCAACGTCCGACTTGGCGAGTGATGATGGCATTCGTTCTCCTTGAAGACGTGGCCCTGTCGCTGGCAGGGGCCACATGGAAATACCTGACCATTTGCCGACAATCAAATAAATTATCGAAAATCCATTGACGAGCCGAAATTTTCGGTGGCACGATAAGAATGCGCTTGATTGGGAGTTAGATCGAACAACTAGGGAGATCGCGAATGAAAGCATGGCTTCGGTTGATCGCGGGCGCGGCGTGCGCCGCATCGCTTGCCGCTTTGCTGCCAGGCGTTGTTTCAGCGCAAGGTACGGCGCAGGCCCTGACCAAAGTTGTCTTCTCTCTCGACTTCATCCCCTTGGGCCGTCATGCGGCTTGGTACGCCGCATTGGCTGAAGGCTACTACAAAGAAGAGGGCCTCGACGTTTCTATCATCCCTTCGCAGGGGACTGCGCAGGTCATCCAAGCGGTAGAATCGGGTACAGCAAACATCGGTTTTGTCGATGTTCCAAGTGTCATCATCGCACGTGGCAACGGATCAAAGCTCAAACTGGTAGCGGTAAATTACGTCAAGGCGCCGTATGCAATCTTCAGTCTGAGCAACGGTGCCAATGTTACCGAGCCAAAGCAATTAGAAGGACTGAACCTTGGTAGTGGCGCTGGCAGTTTCACGCCGAAAGTAATCCAAGGCTTCATGGCCCAGAAGGGACTAGATCCGAACAAGCTGACCATCAGTAATGTGGCGCCGCCCGCGCGCGCAACCATGCTGCTGTCAGGAAAGATCCCTGCGATTGAATTCTTTGTGATGTCAAAGCCAGGTCTCGACGCAGGAGCGAAAGCGTCAAATACAGAATTGCGCACTTTACTGCTTGCTGATCATGGCCTTGAACTTTACGGCAACGGTATTGCTGCGACTGAGGACTATATCGCCAAGAATTCAGATATTCTAAAGCGCTTCGTCCGCGCATCTCTGAAGGGATGGAAGTTCACGATCGCCAATCCCGAGAAGGCTGCTGAAGATCAAATCAAATTTGTTCCGAGCCTCAAGCTAGAGGGGAGCGTTGCTGAAATCAAGGTCGTTACCGACCTTGCTGTAACTACCGAAACAAAGAAAAATGGTCTTGGCTGGTTCGACCCGGTGAAGATGAAGGCGAACGTCGACTTCGTCGAGAAGTACATCGGGGTCGTGGGCAAGCCGCCTGTCGCAACGGATATTTACGCGACTGGATTTCTCCCGAACCCACCCATCATGCCCTGATAGAAAGCTGAAAATTCAGACCCGCACACCAATAGCCACGCAGGGGCAGGTCACCTCAGCTCTCGTTCCGTTTGGGCGCTTCAAGGACGTTCGCCAATCCTTTAACCGCCCCGGGCAGGCCCCACTTGTTGTGATCGAGAACATTACTTTCGATCTGAAGGCTGGACAACTGGTGACGCTGCTGGGTCCTAGTGGCTGCGGGAAAACGACGTTCCTCAAGATTGTCGGCGGCCTGATTCTCGCCTCCGGTGGAACCATTCAAATCAACGGCCACGATGTCGCCGAGCCGCATCCGGATTTCGGCGTTGTGTTCCAGCAAGCAAACCTCATGCCTTGGCGATCCATTTTGGCCAATGTTTTGTTTCCGATGGAGATCTTGCGGCGCTCCGACGGCGCCGCGGAGCTCCGAGCCAAAGAACTGCTTGCGCTCGTTGGACTCGGGGGGTTTGAGCAATCATATCCCTCGCAACTATCGGGCGGCATGCAGCAACGAGCCGCGCTTTGCCGCGCGCTAATTCACGAACCAAGGCTTTTGCTGATGGACGAACCGTTTGGAGCTCTAGATGAGCTGACCCGAATGGAAATGCAGGATTTGCTGCTCGATATTCGTGACAAAACCGGCGCGACGGTCCTCTTTGTTACTCACAGTATTAGCGAGGCCGTATACATTTCGGATATCGTGGCCATCTTCAGCAAAAGGCCGGCCGTCATCGCCGACTATGTCGAGGTCGATCTAGGATATCCGCGTTCGGCGAAAATCCGATATTCAGCTAAGTTCACGAACCTTGAGCACCGGGCAAGCCGCGCGCTTGGAATAACACGATGACGTTTCGTGGCCTTAGAAGCGCTGCCTATCCGCTCGTTGGGATCGCCCTCATCCTGGTAGTATGGCAGCTCTATACTCAAATGCTCGGAATAAATCGCATTGTGTTGCCGAGCCCCGTGGACATCTTGCACGCCTCCATCATCAACTGGGAGGTCCTTCTTCGCGAAAGTTGGCCGACATTCCTTGAAAGCGTCCTGGGATTTGCTCTGGCGGTTGCGATCGGCATTCCGTTCGCCGTCTGCGTTGCGAATTCTCGTATATTGAATTTGACAATGTATCCAATTCTTATTGCAACACAGTCAATTCCAAAGGTGGCAGTTGCCCCCATTATCCTCGTCTGGTTCGGTCTCGGTATGCAATCGAAGCTCGTCATTGCCTTCCTAGTAGCGTTCTTTCCCATCGTCGTTGACACTGCGGCGGGAATGCGCGCGACTCCAGTCGGGCTGCTCGAACTCGCGCGATCGCTGCGTGCATCGCCACTTCAGGTGTTTCTGAAAGTTCAATTTCCTGCCGCGTTGCCATTCATTTTTGCTGGTGCGAAAGTAGCTGTGACATTGGCAGTGATTGGGGCTGTCATCGGCGAATTCATTGGATCCGTCGGTGGTCTGGGCAATTTGCTTCTTACGGCAAATTCGCAGCTCGATAGCCCTCTGGCTTGGGCTGCGCTCGTATGGCTGAGTGGGCTGGGAATCTTGCTATTCGCTACAGTCGTGATTGCGGAGCGAGTTGTCATGCCATGGTCCGACACCGGCACTTAACTGTCATCGAAGGTTGACGATCAATGTCGCTTTCGGGGGGCAGAGCGGACATAGACCGCACGTGGCGGATGGTCCGTCAATGGCTCAACGCAGACTTTCCTAGGCTGAGCAGTACCAATCCTTGCTGGAAAGCTTTCCGCCATTGCGGTCCTTAACCAGCAGACCGATAATGGCAGCTTGGCCGAGTAACGGGGTAGGGAAGATTTTGTCATGGCTACATCGACTTCGATCGTTCCGTCCGCGTGGTACTGGAACCGCTGGTGTCAACTTGTGCTCGGCTTGATTGCCATGATGGCTATCTCATCGCCGCAATATGTGTGGACGTTGTTCACGGGGCCGCTTAATCAGAAGCTCGGGACAACGCTTGCGGAATTGCAGTGGACGTTTTCGCTACTGATTATTTTGCAGACTTGGGCCTCGCCACTGCAAGCCTATCTTGTGGATCGCTTCGGCCCGCGCCTGTTGATCTCGGTCGGGGCGCTAATGTCGGGTGGCGGCTGGGTACTTTCTAGCTACGTCGATAATATCTGGGCGCTGTATTTCACCTACGGGGTAATTTGCGGGTTCGGCACCGGCATCATCTATGTCGGAATCATCGGTCTCATGGTTCGCTGGTTTCCTGACCGGCGTGGGCTGGCGACGGGTCTCGCCGCGGCGGGTTACGGCTTTGGTGCAATCTTCACCAGCTTTCCGATTGATAGCATGATCAAGAGCGCCGGCTACGCGCACACGCTGGTCGTATGGGGTATTATTCAAGGCATCATTGGTATCATCGCAGCACAGTGGCTACGAGTTCCGCCGGAAGGCTGGCAACCGGCGGGGTATACATCTGCCTCGGCTACTACAATGCAGGCGAGCCGCAGCTACACACCAGCCGAAATGTTGAAAACTCCGACGTTCTGGTTGCTGTTCCTGATGATGAGCATGATGTCGACCAGTGGCCTTATGGTCGTCTCTAACGTCGGACCATTCGCGAAGGAATATAATGTTGCCAACGCGCTGGTGTTCGGCATGGCGGCGCTGCCGTTGTCGTTGACGCTCTCTCGGTTCACCAATGGACTGACGCGGCCGTTCTTCGGCTGGGTCTCCGATCATATCGGTCGTGAGATGACGATGGCGCTCGCGTTCTCCCTGGAATGCGCCGCAATCCTCGTCTTGTTTGCCTTCATTGACCGGCCTGCTCTGTTCGTTGTGCTGACCGGTTTAGTTTTTTTTGGCTGGGGCGAAATCTTCTCGCTCTTCCCATCGACGCTGACCGACACCTTCGGACCAAAATTTGCCGCAACCAACTACGGTTTCCTCTATATCGCGCAAGGGGTAGGTTCGATTCTCGGTGGGCCAGCCGCAGCCTTCCTCAAGCAGGCGACCGGGAGTTGGACTTCGGTGTTCATCATCGTTGCCATACTCGATGCGGTGACCGCAGTGCTGGCAATCACCGTTCTGCGGAAAATACGCAGCCGGCATATGCAAGGGCCCATGACGCGCCCTTCATGATTTCTTTGAAGTACTCAGTCCGCGACAAGCTGTTTTCCCAAGGCATCGCCTTCCATAACGGACTGAACTCTATAACGATTTCGCCGCGTCCAGGCCACTCGGGAGTGGCCTAAGTTTTCCTCTAAAGTGGGTATTCTGGTTTTTATTGATTCGGATTCTTTGTCGCTTGGCAGCGCAGCGCCTTGTCCACTCGCTAACATCGCGCCCGCATTTGAACCATCTGCGTGCGTAGTGATACGTCCGACCAATGCGCAGTGCTTACGGTAATCGAATCGGCATTAAGGACAACAACGATCCAATTCCGACGAGGAGTGAAATCAATTTTACATTTTCGCTTGTAGATTCCGAGACGCGATCCATTGCCGCGTAAAAATAATTTTTCGCCGTTACCGCGAAGCGCGTCCAAGCGCCGCAACTGCCTATGACGCCCGTTGAACTCCTTTAAGGCGATAAAGCTGTCAGGGAGTCCGCTTGCCCCGCAGCAGTGCGGCAAAAAAGCGGAGTCAGTGCTTCCTCTAATCTGTGGGCAATTTGGAACAATATCCGGGCCGCACGGCGGGATTACAGAGGCAATCGCGAAGGCTACACGCAAAAATCACCCGGTGACAGCGACACCTTGAATTTCGATCATCATCGTCGGATCGGCAAAGCCTGAGACCGTGATGGCGGCGCTAGCCGGAAAATCATCATCGAAGATTTCTGCACGCAGCTCCGTCATGCGCGTCGTATGCCGGGCATCAATCAGGAATACCGTCATCGTCACCATATCTTTCAAAACGCATTGCGCTTCGCCCAGCGTTTTTCCAATGTTGTGGAAGGTCTGACGGCATTGCGCGTCGAAATTGCCGGCGAGCGATTTGCCGTCATCATCCTTGGCACCGGTGTGGCCCGCGATCCAGATGGTGCGACGCGCGCCTTCGGTAATGACGGCTGGCGAATACGCTCGCTTCTTCTGCCAAGTGCCGCGTACAAAATTCTTCTTCACATCTGACTCCTCAATTGCGTTCGAAACACAAGCCCAGCGCGGTGCGCTGAACGATTCATTTAATTACGCTCAGCGTGTCACTCGATCGTCATTTGCCGAATGGCTTCTCGGCATCGAGTCGCTTTTTGGCTTCCCTGGCGACTGATAGGTCGAACAACTGCTCACGGGTTACTTTCTTCTCTACATACGTGAAATAGTCGGCCCAGTAGTCTTGCATGGCCATGATCGAATCGACTGGGGGAATGCCGTCCTCGCTGGTATACGACCAATAGGGCGCGATCGCCTTTATGAGTTCTGGCTTGTTAAGGAAGGTGTTCTTGGCGAGGAATTCCAGGATGTCCTTATTGGCATCGGGTGCGGTGGCCGCTGCGTCGAATTCCTTGACGCCTTGCAAGTAAGCTATCGCGAAGCGCACCAGCACGTCGCGCTTGTCCTGGACGAATTTCTTATTGGCGGCGTAGACGCCAATCGAGCTGTTCGGCTCAATCTGGTCGCCGTTTGCGACGATCGGGCCCCATTTGTTGTTTTGCGCAAAGAAGCCGAACTGATAGGCCAGATCCGTCAAATCGACCTGCTTCTGACCCAGCATCTTCATCAGATCGGGCTGCGAAACGCCGACAATCCAGTTCACGTCCTTACGCGGATCCAGCCCCGCCTTCTGCAGCGCACGCGCGGTGTCGTACTGGTTGATGCTACCCAGCGCGCCAACTCCCATCTTCTTGCCTTTAAGCTTGGCGAAATCCGCTACCGAGTGTACGCCCTGATCATATAATTCCTGAGTAACATTGACGGCGAGATATCCGTAGCCCGGGCGGTTGTGGCCGCGGTCGAGAATTATGACGAGCGGCGCGCCCTTCGCAATGCTGTTGAAAAAGCTCGCATTCGCTGTCATTAGCGTAATGTCGAGCTCGCCGGCGAGGATCGCCGGCACGGCCAGGGCGCCGTCGTTGAATTTCTTGATCTGGATGTCGAGCCCCATTTTCTTGAAATAGCCGCGCTCTAAGGCGACGTAGAATCCGCCGCCGGTGATGAACGGACCTTCACCAACGCGTATGACGTCGGCGGCGCGCGCATGCCCTCCCGCCAATATCGTCATGCAGAGTGCGAATCCTCCAGCCGCGGTGCGCAGCAAGGTCTTCAGTGCCATTTTATGCTCCCTTTGCTTTGTTCAATTTACGTCTCGATAGGCCGTCCAGGGCGCTACTTTCCGGTCGATCCATTGTTGCAATTTGATGATTAGTGCGCCAACAACCGCGAGAACGACCAAGCTCGCGAACACCTTTTCCGTTTCCATCACTTGGCCCGACTGAATCAACAGAAAACCCATACCGCTTTGGCTGGAGCTGCCAATCATTTCAGCGGCGACCACCAAAATGACCGTCACACCCATGCCAAGGTGAAGTCCGGCAAAAATGTTGGGGACGGCAGCCGGAATGACGATCTTTAACTGGATTTGACCGCGATTGGCGCCGAGGTCTCGCGCCGCCTTGATCAAACCTTGATCGGTTTGCCGGATGCCGGAGTAAGTGCTGATGACGATCGGAAAAAATGCGGTGACGGCACTGATGACGACTTTGTATAATTCACCGGTACCGAGCCAGATCACCAGCAGCGGGATCAACGCGATCTTCGGTAGTGGGTAAAGCGCCGCGATCCATGGATCGGCGATGCGCGCTATCACGCGCGACATTCCCATCAGCACGCCGAGTGTTACGCCGGTAACGGCGGCAACAGCGAAGCCTGCGAAGATGCGAAGCAAAGTGACGCCGAGATTGAACTCAATTGAGCCATCCGCGATCATGCGAAACAGATAAACGGCAATCGTGCTGGGGGGCGGAAGATAAATCGGCGCAATGCCACGCCACCGCACGAACAACTCCCACGCCAGAAGGACAGCCACGATCACCAGCGTAGGTACAGCGCGCTCGACAATTCTCCCAAGGGTGAGTTTACCAGGGCTCATCTTGCCTCCAGCGCCTGTGCTTGCTGGGCCATGGACGTCATTACTTCCTCGCGGATGAGGTGAAAGGCGCGATCGAACAGAGCTCCGAAGGCTTTCGAATTGACCATTTCGAGCGAGCGTGGTCGGGGCAGATCGACCGTAAGGACCTCCTTGATATGACCCGGCCGCGCTGTCATCACGATCACCTCGTCGCCGAGCAGGATCGCTTCCTCGATTGCGTGCGTGACGAAAATGATGGTCTTCGGTGTTTCATCGAACAGGCGGAGCAGTTCTTCCTGCATCACGATCTTGGTCTGCGCGTCGAGCGCACCGAACGGTTCGTCCATCAGCATGATGGGACGCTCCAGGATTAGCGCGCGGGCGAGGGCAACTCGCTGGCGCATGCCACCGGAAAGTTGCCCAGGTAAATGTCCTTCGAAGCCGCGCAGGCCGACCGAGCCAAGCAGGGCCGTTGCCTGCTCTTGGCGTTTGGCTTTCGGCATGCCTTGTACCTCAAGGCCGAAGGCGACGTTGTCGAGCGCGCTGCGCCAGGGAAACAGATTTAGGTTTTGCCAGACCATTACAGAGTCAGCGCCGAGCGGGCGCGGCGTATTAGGCTGGACTGGATCGACGATTCGCACGCTACCGCTCGACGCGGTCTCAAGGCCACCGACGATTTGCACCAAAGTGCTTTTGCCGCAGCCACTCGGACCGAGTAGGCAAGAGAACCGGCGTGATGCGAAGCGATGCGAAAAGCGGTCTAAGGCAACGACGGGAGCGCCGCGGCGTCCTGGCCAGACATGAGTTACATCCTCAACGATCACGTCCATGCCCAGGTACCCGCACACAAACCCCAGTTAAACGGCCGGCGCGCTTAGTGCCGCCATGCCGGCTGCAACCGGTCGCTCAGTCCTGCCATAGCTAACACCTTTTTACCGATCTTTTCCGCGTCCATTATGACGCGGTCGCCGTTTTTGAAACGCGGGAAAACACCGTCGCGATAGACGATATCGCCATCGACAATCACGAGCCGCGCGTCGCTGCCTTTGCCGGCGCAGACGAAATTTGAAATCGGCCTGTGCAGCACGCCAATATAGGGTTTGTTGACGTCAAACACGGCGATGTCGGCCCGTTTGCCCACTTCAAGCGAGCCGATTTCGTGGTCAAGTCCAAGTGCTTTGGCAGCATTGATTGTAGCCATTTCAATGGTGCGCTCGACCGGCATGCGGGTCGGATCGAGATGTCGCACATGCTGCATTAGCGAACAGGCCTTCATTTGTTCGACCATATCGACGCTGTAGTCGACCATCGGGCCGTCGGTTCCGAGTGCGACATTGACTCCGGCACGCCAAGCATTGGCAATAGGCCCAATGCCGCCGCCACGAATGGACTCACTGGTCGGCGTATATACAAAGCTGCATCCGACCAGCGCCATATGCTCGATGTCGAGTTCGGTGACATGAATGCCGTGGATCAGAACCCAATGCGGGTCGAGCAACCCTAGCTGCATCAGATAGCGGACGTCGGTGCGCCCGGTTTCGCGCAAGTAGCGAAGAAAGCCCTTTTCGATCGAAAACGTTCCGCCGGCGATGTGAGTTGAAATTTTCGCCTTGAGTTTACGCGCCAGTTCGTAACCGCGGCAGATCAGCTCTTCCGTGGTCGCGCCGGCCGCCACCCAATGTGCGTTTGACTCGATCACCATTGCCATACGTACGCGGCCGCTGGCCGAGCCATGCCATTGGCGGAATTCGCCTTCAAACGCGGCGAGGGATTCATCCAGCGTAAACGGATGATGCGGGTTGCCCGGCGTGCGGCAGCGCAGTTCCTTGGCGAACACCTGCCGGATGCCGATCTCTGCTTGCGGCTCGATGGTGGCGCGCACCATCTCAGGCGACGTAGTCGTAACGGAATGATTGAGTGAGCAGGTGGTCCCGGTCGCCAGCATCTCCATCGCTGCGACGTAGCTCGACGCGCGCATACCTTCTTCGGGCAAATGCCGCGTCAGTGGCAAAAGAAAATCTGTGACCCAGTCCTCGAGGAGGTAACCGTCGGCAAGCCCTTTGAATAGGGTGTACCAGTGATGTTGATGCCCGTTGATCAGTCCAGGCAGAACGATGCAGCCGACTAGGTCGATGACATCATCAAAGCCGGGGGCGTCCGGCGTCGCGTTCGAGGGACCGATTGCGGAAATCGTGTTGCCGTCGATCGCAACAAATCCGCCCGGATGGACGGCGCGTGCTCCATCGACGGTGACGACGTAACCGTTCTTTAACAAGATACGCGGCATGGCTCGCCTTCTCGTTAAGCCCGGTCAGGTCAGGTTGGCCACACGATTACGGTATAGAAACGTTCCAGTCCCGAACTAGATCGGCGTGATTGCAGACGCGATTCCTTTGAAAACCCACTAGCTATTTGGCCCTAGACAACGAAGCTCGAGTCTCAAGGCAAGCAATAGTAGCGGGGTTGCTCCGCCCGATTGCTCCTTCTGTTTCTATCCGCAATAGGAGTTCATTGGATCTTCCGCTCAGCGATCGGCGGAAGGAACTTGTCGGTGTAGATGTCCTCGGGCTTCGGTGTGATCGGAAGTGCGTAAGCCGCCACAACCGAGTCGATCATGCGCTTCATCCGTTCAGGCTGAACGACGCTCAGACCATTTTTTTTGACCCACGGTGTATCCGTCAGTCCAAGCGCGATGTCGAGACGCACTTTTTCCACATCCTCTTTCATCATGGGATCACGCGCCTTCATCAGCTTGAGCGCCGCTGTGGGATCCTTAATCGTGTCGATTGTTCCCTTGTTGAGCGCTTTCACCATTCCACGAACAACATCTGGATTCTCCTCCGCATATTTTTTTGTGGTGACGAGCGCGATACCGTAGAGGTCGGCACCAAAGTCGGAATATTTGATTGCGTAGATGTCTTTAAGCTTAATGCCTACGTCTAAAAGAGCTGGAATGTTTGAATTGGTGAAGCCCCCAGTCCCGTCGGCCTCTCCGCGCGCCACCATGGGCCCAAAGAGCTGCGGTTGCACCGGCAGCCAATTGATCTTTACGCTTTCGGCGTGGGCCGCCTTCAAGAGGATCGAGATCGTATCGTGGACGGCCGTACCCGGACCGCCGGCGATGCGAGCACCATTGAGATCCGCGGGCGTGCGGAGGTTCTTTGATTTCAGCGTGATGATCGCGAGTGGCGTGTCATCGAAGCTAATGTAGACGGCGACGAGGGGAGAGCCTGGGTTTTGCGCGTTGAATTTGATCATCGTGGGCATGTCGACCCACCCGAAATTATAGACGTTGCTGGCAACGCTGACCGCGACGTTGGTCGCGCCTTTGCCCGCGTCGATCGTGACGTTCAGCCCGTTGTCCTTGTAGTAACCCTTTTGCTGCGCCACGAAGAATGGCGCATGCGTGGCCTGGATGACCCAGTCCAACATCATGCGCACGTCCTTTTGCTGCGCCCGAGCGATAGGAGCGCCGAGGCCCAGGACAAGCAAAGCAACGAATAGCAGGCGGGTATTACGCACGAACGCACGACGATATTGTGCCATGACAACATTCCCCGTCTAAAAAGCCGATGAGACGTTTCGAGCTTATTTCCACTTGCCGAAAGTCTCGAAGAGAGTAACTTTAGCGAGAGGAAAGTCAATTGAATGGTCAACTGAATAATCGTCACAGACTGCAGAAAATACAGGCGTTCGGCCTCTTATGGGTGCCTGCACCGGTCCTTCCATGCCCCGATTGAACAAACGATCTCTTCTTCTTCCCGCGATCGCGCGGCCGAAAAAGGGAAGCGCGAACGGGCGCAAGACGGCGGGCTCGAGAGCGCGCAAAAATATTGACGCGAATGTTCTAGATCTCTCACGGTTCGCGATCGGTACCCGGCTGCGGCATGCACGGCTTATGCGCGGATCAAGGATGAAAGACGTCGCAGACGCCGCCGGCTGTTCGGAAAGCTTGGTGTCAAAAATTGAAAACAACAAGCTCGAACCTTCGCTGCAGGTGCTGAACAAGTTGTGCTTAGTGCTGAAAATAGATCTGGCCGACCTCTTTAATTCGCAAAATGAAGATTATCCGGTGGTGACGCGGGCAGGTCAGCGAACCGTCATCGAGATAGATCCGTTGCGTCGTGGACACGGAATTCTCATGGAGCGGGTCATTCCCTATGCCAAGGGCCATTTGCTTCAGAGCAACATCCACGTGGTCGCACCCGGGGGCTCTAGCTTCGGATTGATTTCACACGAGGGAGAAGAGGTCGGTTATCTGATCGCCGGCGAGATCGAACTTTTTGTCGGCGACAAGGCCTACCAGCTTTCGGCCGGAGATACGTTTTGCTTTCGATCCGAAGTCGGTCATGGCTACAGCAATCGGGGCACAGCCGAGGCACGAATTCTTTTCGTAAACACGCCGCCGACGTTCTGATTTCGTGTTGCTCAAGTCGCTTGAATTACGGTAGCGTTTGCCTTGCGTTCAAGGGGCGGACGACTGTCAGCTAATATGTAACCGCCATAATAGTCTAGCCGTGGTTGCGTGAGGAGATTTGTGAATGCTCAAACTGCCGGGTCACAAGCGTTACGATTATCTTCCGATTACAAAGCGCCAGCATTATTCATGGCCCGGCGGCAAGCGGCTGGCGTTTTATATAGCGTTGAATATCGAACATTTTGCATTCCAGGCGGGGCTCGGTATGGATCCGCACAATCGGACAAGTCCGCAGACCTCGCGCAATTTTGCATGGCGCGACTACGGTAACCGCGTCGGCAATTGGCGCTTCTTCGAGATGCTCGATGAACTGAAGCTGCCAGCGTCGATTCTGCTCAATTCGACAGTCTGCTACGAATATCCGGAAATCATCGAGAAGATTAAGCAGCGCGGTGATGACGTGCTCGGTCACGGACGCACCAACGCCGAACTTCTCCGCGGCATGTGGGAAGAAGACGAGCGCCGCGTCATCCAGGAATGCGTCGACGTGATCGAAAAGCATGTCGGGGTGCGGCCAACGGGTTGGATGGGTGCCGGCGCGGCTGAGACCGCCGTCACTGTGGATTTGTTAAAGGAGTGCGGTTTCACGCATTTGCTTGACTGGCCGGTCGACGACCAGCCGATCTGGATGAAGACCCGATCCGGTCCGATTTTGTCGGTTCCTTATCCGATGGAGCTTAATGACGCCGGCACGTTGGCGTTGCGCGATCACACCGGACGACAGTTTGCCGATATGGTCGTCGATCAGTTTGAGGAAATGCTCGAAGCATCCCAAGAGCAGCCGCTCGTGTTCTCGCTGTCCTTGCATGGGTTCATCCTCGGTCAGCCGTTCCGGCTGCGTCCCTTGCGTAAGGCGATCAAACATTGTCTCGAACACAAAAATGCCGACCAGCTGTGGCTGACGCGCGCCGGCGAGATCTCGAAATTCTGTTACGCAATGAAGCCCGGCATCATTCCGGGAAGCTGAATTTTCCGCGTCGGCGGTCGATCAAAGGAGCGCGCCATGAATATCGCCTCGCAGGCGTCAACCTCAGCCAAGGTGTTGAAGTCTACCCCCGACACTGTGCATTGGGGCTATCTCGATGCCACCATTAAACCGGCGCTCGTGATCGATTCGGGCGAGCGCGTGACTATCGAATGCATTACCTGCAATCCGGAGTGGATGCCTTCCAAGGATAGCGGTTTCGATATTCTGCCTGACATCACCGAAGTGCATCAGAAGGTGAAAAAAGGATCAGGAAATCATTTGTTTACCGGGCCCATCTTTGTCCGCGGTGCCAAGGTTGGTGACGTGCTCGAGGTAAAAATTCTCGACATCAAGTTGCGCCAAAACTGGGGCTGGAACGTTTTCCGCGGTTACATGGGAACGATCCCCGAGGACTTTCCGTACATGCGATTGACGCACGTTCCGCTCGACTTGAAAGCGAATGTCGCGACGATGCCGTCCGGCTTTAAAATTCCGCTTGCGCCCTTTTTTGGCCAACTCGCAGTGGCACCGGCCGAGGTCTTCGGCCGCCAAAACAGCAAGGAACCGCGTGAATTCGGCGGCAATCTCGATTGCAAGGAGCTGACCGCGGGCAGCACCATCTATCTTCCGGTTTGGAACGATGGAGCGCTGTTCTCCACCGGTGATGGTCACGCCGCGCAAGGCGATGGAGAGGTCGACGGAACCGCGATCGAAACCGCATTGACCGGGGCATTCCAGTTCACGGTGCGCAAGGACCTCGGCTGGACAATGCCGCGCGCGGAAACCGGCACGCACTACATTTCCTTTGGTCTCGACACGGATCTCGATGACGCAGCGCGCCAAGCGTTGAAGGAAATGATAGCCTGGATTGTAGAAATGACCGGCATTCACAAAGACGAGGCTTATGCGATTTGCAGCTTTGCGAGCGATCTGCATGTGACGCAAACGGTCAACAACGTCAAAGGAGTGCACGCGATGTTGCCGAAGAGCATTTTGAAACGATAGTGGAACGCAACGAATGGTTGTCGCTCACGGTCCGGAGCTTGCTTCATTTGGCGTAGGGTTAGGCCACCGTGTTTGACAGCACAGGAGGTACCTAGTGACGGGTTTCGTTGAGCTCGATCAAGTTTCACTGAAATACAACGAGGACGAAAGCGCACTTGCGCTTTACAAAACAAGCTTCAGTGTTGAAAAGGGAGAATTCGTGGCCGTCGTCGGCCCTTCGGGCTGCGGCAAGTCGACGCTCATGAAGGTGGTAACCGGCCTGTGGCCCGCGACTGCCGGTCGCGTCACGGTCGCCAATACACCTGTCGTCGGCCCTCTCAATTTTGTCGGAATGGCATTTCAAAACTCATCGCTCCTGCCGTGGCGAACGACTCTCGACAACGTCATGTTGCCGCTGGAAATTGTGAAGCCACATGCAAGCCGGCTTCGCAAACAGCGCAAGACCTATCAAACCAAAGCGCGGGATCTGCTTACGCTTGTTGGATTGAAAGGATACGAGGATAAATTTCCCTGGCAACTTTCCGGCGGCATGCAGCAGCGTACACAGTTATGCCGTGCGCTGATTCACGAGCCTTCGCTGCTGATGCTGGACGAGCCCTTCGGCGCTCTTGATATGTTTACGCGCGAAGAATTGTGGCTGGCATTGCAGGAGCTGTGGTTGGCGCGCCGTCCGACGGTTATTCTCGTGACCCACGATCTGCGGGAGGCCGTCTTTCTTGCCGATCGGGTGCTGGTAATGAGCGCGCGCCCGGGGCACATCATTCTCGATCGTAAAGTGGGGATGCCGCGCCCAAGGACACTCAACGTCACTTACGAACCGGAATCGATCGCGCTTGTGCACGAACTGCGGGAGCACATCAGTGCAGCACGTGCCAAAGCAGCCTGAGACAGCCACCAGCCTGGTGGTCGGGGAGACGTTTGACCTCCCGCCGATCACGCGCCGGAAAAGCTTTTTCGAGCGAAAAACTGTGCGCCGGGCTTTGCCCTGGTTCATCATCGTCGCGATGTTCGTGCTGTGGGAGTTGCTGGTCCGCATCCTTTCAATCCAGGAATTCGTTCTGCCGGCACCTTCGGCGATTTTCGCGGCGCTTTGGGAGTGGCGGACGCCGATCCTGGAAAACGCCGGGCAGACGCTGATGACGACGCTGATCGGATTTGCGATTGCGATCGCCGTCGGCGCAATCGGCGGTATTGCCCTTGGATCGTCGTCGGTTGTCTATGACGGCTTTTATCCAGCGCTGATTGCATTTAACTCCGTTCCTAAGGTGGCGGTAATTCCGGTCTTGGTTATCTGGTTCGGCATTGGAACCGTGCCGGCGATTATCACGGCCTTTCTGCTTTCTTTCTTTCCCATCATGGTCAACGTCGCCACCGGGATCGCGACCGTCGAGCCAGAATTGCGGGACGTGTTGCGCGCCCTTGGGGCTACCAAGCGGCAAGTGCTCATAAAGGTGGGGATACCACGGGCCATGCCGTATTTTTTCGCGTCGCTGAAGATAGCGATGACGGTCGCATTCGTCGGCTCCATTGTCGCGGAGACAGTGGCAGCCAATGCCGGCATCGGTTACCTGATGCTGGTGGCTTCGTCGCGTTTCCAGGTTCCGCTCGCGTTTGCGGGGCTGCTCGTTACCGGCTTGATGGGAATCGGGATGTACGTGACTTGCGCGGCGATCGAACAGCGTATGACAGGGTGGGCGATGCGAGGCTCCGACACCGTAAGTTTCACAGCTTAAGCGTCTTTTGATTGTTAATCGCGCGAGGGCTTAAACGAGATGAAACTTGACGACTATCGGGACTTGAAGCTGCGGCTTGATGGATTTTTGAAACCTGGCGAACAGCACAAGCGCAACGTTTTGATAGAAACTGTGTATGGCTCGCTGCCCAAGGATCCGGACGCGAATGTGCTGGTGTTCAGCGCCGAAGTTGCCCCTGGCGGCTACACAAGCTGGCACTGCCACAATGGTGCGACCTTCTTCGTGTGCACACAGGGGTTATTCGAGGCGCATTTTCAGGAAGGCACGCTGGTCAGGGCGAAGGCTGGCGATGTCTATTCGGAGCCGATTGCAAAATTTCACCGCGGGTACAATCCGCATCCCGAATTGACCTATTCCTGCATCGGTCTGTGTCTCACTCAACGCGATCGCGACCACATTACAAATGTGGCGGAACGGCCTTGGTGACCAGTCGGCAATTGAGGACGCTGCACAATGACATCAAGCTCGATAATGGGTTCGATCGCAGCACCGGCCCCAACACTCGTTCCGGTGGTTGGCAGCGATATGCCCTTTGCAGTGAGACGGATTTATTGTGTAGGGCGTAACTATGTCGACCATATCCGTGAAATGAACGAGGCAGACGAACGAGATCCGCCGTTTTTCTTTCAGAAGCCGACGGATGCCGTAGTTTTCGACGGTGCAATCGTTCCTTACCCGCCGATGACCGACGACCTTCAATATGAAGTGGAGCTTGTCGTCGCGATAGCGCGCGGTGGCCGAAACGTTACCGTCGGAAACGCAGAGATGCACGTCTTCGGCTACGCCATCGGGATCGACTTGACACGCCGTGACCGGCAACGGGAAGCCAACAAGCGTGGCCTTCCCTGGGAAATAGGCAAGTCGTTCGATCATTCGGCCCCGTGCGGTTCTTTTCATCCGATAGCATCAACCGGTGCGGTGTCGAAGGGTGCGATCACATTGAGCGTCAACGGAGTGGGCCGGCAGAACAGCGATCTCAGCCAGATGATCTGGAGTGTTCCTGAGATCATCGCGAATCTGTCTTCGCATTATGAGTTGTATTCCGGCGATCTGATCTTCACCGGAACGCCAGCAGGCGTTGGCCCTATCGTCCCTGGCGATCGTCTGGAATGTGCAATCGACAGACTTGGGACGCTGCGCATCACTATTGGGCCGGCGGCAGGATGACCATCGCTTCTCAAATTTTGCGTGCGGTCTTCCAATCGCGGCTGCTCACCGAACGAATAGCGTCAATGGAACTTAGTTGCTTGCGGGTTTCAACGAGCCCGTTGAAACAGCGGGGAATTGTATGTCAATCGGGACCATCATTCTCATCGTTTTGGTCATCGCTGGGCGTTTGCGGGTCTAAACACAAGCTGCGTCTATGCGCAGATCGTCTCGTTTTGGGGCTGCGATCCGCTTGTTGGCGAGAGCTTGCCTACATCGTAGAGACTCTTCGATCTCAAATGTTGATCGGAGATTGGACCAGGCTTGATTGGATGGCTAGGATACAAGAACGTATTCGGGAGGAGTTATAACCCATGAGAATAAATCGTCGCTTTATGCTTACCGGGGCCGCCTCGGTTGGCTTTGTTGCCGCCGCGCCATTTATTATTCAGGCTCAGGAGCCGCGCACGAAAATCCGCGTTGGCCTTGTACCTTTGATTTCGTCAGGACCGATCTTCATCGCCGACACCAAGAAATATTTCGAAAAGGTCAATCTCGATGCCGAATTGAAGTATTTCGCCGACGGGGCACTGGCCATGCCGGCTCTTGTCGCCGGCGAGTTGGACGTCACTGCAACGACACTAAATGGCGGGCTATTCAATGCCGTCGCCAAGGGCGCGCCGTTCAAGGCGATTCTAGATCGGGGTATTGAGAAGCCGAACGGCGGTTCGATGACGATCGTCGCGAGCAATGCGTTCTATGAAGCTGGTTACCGGTCGGCTAACGATGGTGCGAAGCTCAAGGGTAAGAAGATCGCAATTCAGGCGCCGGGAAGCATCGATCAGTATTTGATCGGCCGGGCGGCAGAAAAGGCTGGTCTCAATCCGCGGACCGATATCGATTGGTCTTCAGGTTTGCCGTATCCTGATATGATTAAGTTAATGGGCGTAGGTCAGGCCGACGCTGCAAACATTCCCGTGCCGCTCGCATTCCTCGCTGAGAAGAACAATGTCGGGAAGATCGTCGGCCCTGGATCGGACATTGAGCCGAATGCACAACTCGCTTGCTGGGTCATGTCAAGTTCATTCCTGAACGCGAACAAATCGGCGGCGGTACGTTTCGCTATGGTGCATACGTATGCTGCGCGACTCTTTAATAAAGCCGCCGCCAGCAAAGATGCAGAGACGATCAAGATAATTTCTGCAGCAACCAAGGTGCCCGCACCTTTGATCGAGAAAGCGGCACCCCGCTGGACCTGGTTTGATCCAGACGGCATGCCGAATGTTGAATCGGTAATGGCGCAGTTCAAATTCGTTTCGCAGTCGATGAAACTCGTGAGCGGCAACGTTACGCCTGAAATGTTATTTGATCTATCACCGGCTAAAGATGCGACCGCGCGACTAAAGAGTGCAAACCCGTTCACGTGAGCGGACTGATGAAACAGCCGGGGATCGCAATTGCGTGCGACGGCATCGGTCTGACATACGCCTCGAAAGCCGGTTCGCCGATCGTGGCGCTCCGGGATGTGCATTGTCGATTTGAACCGGGTCGCGTCACTGCGATTATTGGCCCTAGCGGCTGCGGCAAAAGCACATTGTTGCAGATCGCTCGCGGTCTGCTCCTGCCGAGTATCGGATCGTTACGTTATCTAGATGTGGCCAATTCCAAGGCGTCATCTCGGCCGCCTCGTATGGCGACGGTTTGGCAGGCCTTCAATCTGTTTCCATGGCGGACGGTGCTGGAAAACGTCACATTCGGACTCGAATTGGCAAGAATTTCAGGTGCTGACCGGACGACACGCGCCCGTCACGCGTTGGCAAAAGTTGAATTAACGGGCTTCGAGAATAAATACCCGCGCCAGCTTTCAGGTGGGATGCGCCAGCGCGTGGGTCTTGCTCGCGCGCTCGTCATGGAGCCTGAGATACTGTTGCTTGATGAGCCGTTCGGCTCCCTCGACGCGCAGACACGGCTAGTGTTGCAAGAGCAGCTGGCGCATTTGGTGGATATCAGCGGCACGACCGCGATTCTCGTCACTCATTCGATCGAGGAGGCTATTCTCCTGGCCGATACAGTTCTGGTGATGACTTCCCGCCCAGGCCGCGTTGCGGCGACGATTGGAGTTTCCCTGCCGCGCCCGCGTTCGCTCGCGACAACCAATGCTCCGGGCTATGCAGCGCTGTTCGACCAAATTTACGGACTTCTGCGAGCCGAGGTTCTCAAAGCGATGGCGATCGAAGTCGAGGGTGCCTGAGCGATGACGATTCATTCTGCACCTTCCCCAGGAACTCCGGACGAAAGGGCGCTGGCGCGCGGGCTTATTGCCCGCATCGGCGAGCCACGCATGCTCGCCTGGATCGCCGTCGCGGCGGTGCTGGTGATTTGGGAGGTTGCCGTTTCTGTTGCAGATATCAATCCGATTTATCTGCCGCGACCTACGCGGATTGTCGCTGCGTTGATCGAAATGTTCCGTTCGGACCGATTACTCGTCGATTTACTGATAACTCTGGGTCGAATTTTTGGAGGCTTCGCGATTGCCCTAATCGCCGGAACGCTTTTGGGCGTGTGGATGGCCACTTCTGAACGCGTAAATGCCATCGCCGATAATTTTATTGCAGCGCTATATCCTTTACCCAAGGTAACCCTTATCCCGCTATTCATTATCTGGCTGGGGACGGGCGGCCCGTTCATGCTCACGATTTCGGCGCTGGGTGCGGTCTTTCCGATCATTATAAATACCGTCGTCGGAATTCGGCAGTGCGATCCTGGTCTTGTCTTGGCCGCTCGTGATCTCGGCGCCAATAATCGGCAAATCGTGCGCATGGTGCTGTTGCCGAGTGCCATTCCTTCTATCTTCGCTGGCGTCAGACTTGGCCTCGGCGTTTCTATCATTCTCGTTGTGGCGGCCGAGATGCTGGTCGGCAAATTCGGGTTGGGCGCCCGTCTTTATCTTGCAGGCCAGGTCCTAGAGACGGAGCAGGTATTTGCTGTACTTATTGTATTGGCAGCGCTCGGTATCCTGGTCACCAAGCTTCAGGACGCTATCGATACGTGGTTGAGTCACTGGCGCATTTCATAAAACAACGCAGAGCATCGCGCTTGCTCGCACGCAGGAGAATAACATGAGCCAAATGGTGGCTAGAAAATCCGCAACTCATAAGCTAGAGGCGGTACATCCGAAGCCGGAAGAGGCTTTCAAAATGCCGTATGCCCCGGCTATTAGGATTGTCGGAGCCTGTAATCTTATGTTCATTTCAGGGGCTACAGCTTCGACGCTCTACCACCATCATCCTCACCGCGATGAGGAGCATGTCCATCAACATAGTATCGAGGAGCAAACCACGAATGCCATGGAAGCTATTAAATTGATTCTTGATGAAGTGGATGCGTCATGGAGTGACGTCGTTAAAGTTACGAAGTATTTGACGGACATGCGAGACGCAGACGGCATGAATAAAACGACTGCAGAATATTTTGGTCATTGGCAACCTGCCAGCACTATGGTCTGCATCAATCAGCTCAGCTCGCCCGGTGCTCGTGTCGAACTCGATATGATCGTTGCTTTGCCGCAATAGCAGCTAGCTCATTTGGCACGATGGCCTCAATGCCATTGTCTGCGCGCGCTAACTTCGCTCGACCTGCCCCGCGGGCGGCTCCGCCAGCTCTGAGGTTGGCGCCGCCAAGCGCGGGCTCGGGCGGCAACTGCCGGCGATATAGTCGCAAACGCGACGGGCTGCTGTGTCTGTGAAGTGACGCGGCAGGATCCTTGCCAAGGGAGACGTTGGCCAACACTTCTTTTGCTGCGGTGCGGGCTTCCTCGGGTGTCAGTTCACGCGACCCGAGTACCATCCGTCGCTTAGCGACCCGTCGACCGCCTGCACCTGGGCGGTATTCGACGAACCAGCTCAGCCCCCCGTCTTACCGATCCGAACGCCAAATCCCTTGAGTTCAGAATCGTAAGTAATCGACGCGCGACCTGTTGGTCGGATTGTATCGAGCCCACGCTTGGTCAGTTTCAGCGTCACTGTTTGATGTGTCGTACAAAATGAGAACGTGTCCGTGTCGCCACCGAACGGAAATCAGCAGACATCGCTGGCATCACGGTGTCAAAGTAAAATTAGCAATTGCAATGGGTTAGGACACTCAGGGCACCTGCAGACAACCTCAGGAAACGAAGAAAAATGTACTCATAACCTGAAGGTCGTAGGTTCAAATCCTACCCCCGCAACCAAATTCGTCCTAACCGCTTGGAAACAGTAGATAAGTTCGCCTAGGGGTTAAGAACCGGATGTATCACTTATAGATCGCGGGATACAACCGGGCAAAAAGCAGTTGGTTAAGGCTGCGCCCGCACCACGCCCGTCGCCGACGCGGCGTTTTTCTGAGCGCACGCACGCAAATGCAGCAGCGAGATGCCGGCGCAATGACGCAGCATCTCCACGCAGCGTCATCCAAACTACTTCCACTCTCGAACGAGTGCCGGTGATTTTCGGCGCGCGCGCTCCGCGCGACAGGCCGAAGGCAAGCGCTAGCCGTACGCCATTATGGCTTGCTTGGGCTGGCATGAGCGGATTGGACGTCAGTCGAAAAGGCGAAGGATTTCATGGATTATTTCCCAATCGGCGGATAGCTCGAAAAATGACCGCATGTGCCTAGCCCTCGCTGCATTGTCCTGGCTCCGCCCGCTCACCAGATGCATTTCTTTCGCGTAGACCACCGAAAAGACGCTTGAAATTTTAGAGAATGACCTTCATGGCCAGTGCGTATGCGCGGTTCATTTCCTCGCGTCAGGATCAGCTGTCTTTTTCGCCAGCATGTTCGATACCGCCCAGCCGGTGCCGATGAGATAAGGCAGGCCGCCTCCAACCGCCATCAGCACGCCACCCAGGTGCTGATCCTGCAGCCGATCCAGCCCAAATGCTCCGCGACAGAGATCGGGATCGTAGAGCAATATCGGGGCAAGCGTCAGAATCAGCCCAAACATCGTCATATGCGTGAAAGTAAGGAACAACGCGATTGCCGCTGCAGGCGCTGTCTCGCGGCTTCGTGCCTTGAACGCCGCGGTCCAGAGAGCAAGACCAGCAACTAGAAAAGACGACTGCTCCAGGACGAAGAGGCTCGTATTGCGCGCCGCTGCATCGTGCAGCAGCGGGACGTGCCAGCCCCAGACGGCCACCATCTCGAACAAGAAAGCGAGCAGGCACCGCGACAACGCAGTGCCGAAATTTGTCATTGGCGGAATATGGACCGCAAGGCCGAAAGCGATGAGGGGCGCTGCAACGACGACGACGCCCAGATGAAGCATCATATGCGGCGAAAACGCCGTCTGACTGATCAACGGCAGCGGTCCGAGCCAAAGTGCGGCCAAGACAAGCATGCCGGCAAGGAAGCTGGCGTTTCCGCGCCGGGCGGTGCCGCTGGCGGAAATCGCTACCAGGGACATGGCGGCCCCCTCATTTCAGCGTCGCAAGATAGGCTGCGATCTGGCGTGCGTCGCGATCCGACAGGCCCAGATTGGGCATGGCGTTGCCGGGAACCACTTCTTGCGGGAAACGCAGCCAGCGCACCATGTTTTCGGGTGTGTTGCGCAAAAGACCGGCGACGTATTGGCGGCTTGCCATGCGCGTCAGCGGGGGACCAACCATGCCATGTGCCCCAATGATCCCCGGGATATCGTGGCAGGAGCCGCAGCCGAGTTTCCGGATCAGCCCCTGTCCCTTTGAAGGGTCGCCGATGCTGTGGGGGTCGCCGGCAAGACCTGCCGCTTCGGATTTAGAACAGCCCACGATGCCACCGATCAGTACTAGAGTCACAAGAATGCACCCAAGCATCAGGCGGAAGGGCATCAAATTTTGCATGACGATACCAGGAATAGTGAGAAGGAATTGGCCAACGTCGCGACGAAAAAGACGATGGATATGCAGACGCCCCACACCGCAAGAAACCGTGTACGTCCTTCGCCCGCGTCCATAATTCCACCGGAACGCTGCCGATGCTCATGCGTGGTGCGCCTTACCAGCGCCAGCGCGATCATTAGGGCTGCGACGGCAATCGCCAGAGCGGCGAAGTTGAACCCTATCACCGCGGGGTCCAGCCAGGCCGGAACGGCGATCCCCGCTTGACCGGTACAAAGATAGCTCGTGGAGGCGAAGCCGAAGAAGAGTTGAACGGTCCATCCTGCCGGCGCTCCCAGCAGTGCAAATAGCAACGAGAGAGGGTGGGCCTGATGCCGTTGCGGTGCTGGATGACCGATATCGAGGCCGGTGGCAGGGGTGGTGCTCGGCATGCGGCTATCCCAGATACGGCGTGACATAGATGGTGAAGAACACGGCGAGCCAGACTGCGTCGACGAAATGCCAATAGACAGCACCTATGGCGACCGGGGCGTGGCGCTTGCTGTCGAAATAGCCAAGCAGCGACCAGACCAGCAGAACCAACAGCACCAACATGCCGACAACCACATGGACCAGATGGAAGCCGGTGATGGTGAAATAAAGCGAACTGAAAGGGCTGGAGTTGAACTGGTAGGGCTTTTTCGACCACTCGACCAATTGCACGCTCACGAAGACGGCGCCGAGCACGATGCCGCCAAGCAACCCGAGCGACAATCGACGCCGGCTGCCGATGCGTGCGCCCTTCTCACCCCACCAAACGGCGACGCTGCTCAACAGCAGGATGATCGTATCCGGGCCGGAAAGTTCGAACTTCGGGAGATCTTTGGGCAGGAACGCGCCGTCGCTCCAGATGACGAAATAATAATAGCTAAACAGCAGATAGACGAACAACGAAGCTTCGGTCGCGATCAGCGTCATCATGCCAAACCAGCCCGACGACTTGCGGCCCGCGCTGCCGACCGGCAACAGACCGATCTCGATATCTTCCTCGCCATTCTGAAGGCTCAGATCAGCCACGGCCAACCCTCGCGACCTGCAGAAGCCGTCGCCTCGGCCAGAGCCAGAAGCCCAGGCAGACAGCAACCGCCGCGCTCGCGCCGGCGGTTGCCCACCAGGACTGAACCAACATGGCGGTAAACACTGCGCCAATGGCAAGCGTCAGGATGAAGGGCCAAGGCGAATCTTCCGGCATTTTGAGGATGACATCAGGCTCGGCGTCGAGCACCGTGGTCGCCAGCGCCTCTTTGCCGTGATCCAGGACAAGCCCTCGATCCAGCATGGAGCGGCCCGACCCTTCCCCCAGCCTGTCTTCCCACAGGGGATGGCGGCTCGCCACGGCGGGAATCAGGGCAAAATTATAGGGTGGTGGCGGTGATGATATCGACCATTCTAGCGTCGGTGCATCCCATGGATTATCGGGCGCAATACGACCTTTTCGCAGGCTGATCCAGATGTTGATCAACAGCAGAAGGATGCCGATGGCGAGCAGGAACGAACCGATTGTCGAGATCATGTTGACGGTCCCGAGCCCCATGCTGGCCGGATAGGTGTAGATGCGCCGCGGCATGCCCATCAGACCGGTGAGATGCATAGGTAGGAAAGCCACGTTGAATCCGATGAACGTGACCCAGAAATTCCATCGCCCCAGACACTCGTCGAGCATGCGCCCAGTCATTTTCGGGAACCAGAAATAGAGCGCGCCGAGCACGCCGAACAAGTTGATGCCGATCAAGACGTAGTGGATGTGGGCAACCACGAAATAGGTGTCGGTCACTTGCAGGTCCGCAGGCACGGCCGCCGTAACCACGCCCGACACGCCGCCGATGACGAACATCACGATGAAACTGGAGAAGTAAAGAAAGGCAGTGGTGAATACCGGCCGTCCGGTCCAGATCGTCGCCACCCAGGCGAAGGTCGCAACGGCGCTCGGGATAGTGATGATGAACGAAGCGCCGGAGAAGAAGGAAGAGGCGATCAACGGCAGGCCGGTCGCAAACATGTGGTGGACCCAGACGCCGAACCCCAGCACCATGGTCAGCACAGTCGCCAGTACCACCAGCGTGTAGCCGACGATAGGCCGGCGGCAAAGGATCGGCAGCGCGTCTGATACTAGGCCCATTGCGGGCAGCACGATGATGTAGACCCACGGATGGGCAAATAACCAGAACAAGTGTTGCCAGAGCAGCGGCAAACCGCCCGCTTGGGCATTGAAAAAATGGGTGCCGAACTGCCGGTCAAGCCACAGCATGAAGAACGCCAGGCTCACCGCGGGCACGGAAAGAAGGATACCGGCCGAAACGGTGGTGGTGCCCCAGACGAGGATAGGCAGACGGTTGATGGACATGCCTGGCGCCCGCATCCTGAGAACGGTGACCACGAAGTTTGCAGCGCCGACCGTCGTCGAGATGCCGAGGAAGATCATTCCCAACGCATAAAAGTCCATGTTCGGACCGGGACTGAAAGCCTTCAGCGAGTTCGGCGCGTAGTTGAACCAGCCATCATCGGGGACCGCCCCGACGAGAAAACTTGCATACATGAACAGGCCGGCGCCAAGATAAATCCAGTAGGAGAACGCGTTGAGACGGGGAAACGCCATGTCCCTGGCTCCCAGCACGAGGGGAAACAAGAAATTGGAAAATCCCGACAATACGGGCAGCGCGTAAAGAAAGATCATGGTGATGCCGTGCATCGAGAACAGCTGGTTATACTGTTCGGGTGTCACCACATGCTCGCCGGGCTGGGCCAGTTGGATTCGCATCAACAAGGCCTCAAGCCCGCCCAGAAGCAGGAAGACAAAAGAGGTGACGAGATAGCGTATACCAATCGACTTGTGATCGACCGTAGCGATCCAACCGTAAACGCTGGGTTTTGTCTCCCACAACGCCTTGAGCCGCGCCGGCAGGTCCGGATCGTCCGCAAGACTACGAATTATCGGGACGCGTTCGTATTCGCTAATACTCATCCGGCGCGTCCTTCACTTCAATGTTTCGACATAAGAAAGAACCGATTGAAACTCCGGCCCCGACATGGCGATATCGGGCATCAGCGCGCCTGCCTTGAGGCCCTGGGGATTTGCGATCCAGCCTGATAGATTGCCGAGATTATTGTCGAGCATTCCGGCGGCGAGGGTCGACCGGCTCATTACATGGGTGAGATCAGGGCCTTTGATCCCCTTCGCCTTTGTGCCGCGGACATTGTGACACTTGCCGCAGCGATCCACGAAGTGGTCAAGTCCGTCCTGGAGGCCCGCCGTTTCCGGTTCGGGTGCCTGAGCTTGCTGTGCCGCACGCCACGCTTCAAATTGCGATCTTGGTTCAGCGATGACGTAAAAAGCCATCTCGGCATGCTGGCGTCCGCAATATTCGGAACACTGCCCTCTGTAGACACCGGGCTTGTCGGCCTCCAGCCACAGGGAATTGCTGCGGCCCGGAATGACGTCGACCTTGCCCCCTAGCGCCGGCACCCAAAAGCTGTGAATGACGTCCGGCGAACTCAGATTGAAGCGAACGGGTTCTCCGACAGGAATATGGATCTCGTTGGCGGTGTTGAACGTCTTGGCTGGATCAGGGTCGTCATACTGGAAGGCCCACCACCATTGGCGTGCCGAAACGTTGACCGTCAGTGAAAACTCGCTCGAAGGCGTGGCTAGGCCAGCCATCGTCGTGACCGTCCATCCGATAAAGGCGATCAAGATGATCGTGGAGATGCCGACGCCGCCATAGATCCACCACAGGCCACGACCGGCGCGGGCAGGGATGACCAGGTGAGGCTCGCGCGTGCCTCGCCCCCGTACAAAAATGCCAGCCACTACTACTACGGCAATAAAGACAACGACGATGATGGAGAGCCAAATAAGCCCCCAGAGCAAGGGATGGATGGCGCGCGCACCGGCTCCTGCGGGTTCGAACATGCCGAGCGGCAGGGAAAGGCCCTCTCTCATGGCAATAACTTCGTCGTCGGAAGAGCCGCGAAATAACGTGCCGCCTGTTCGATCTGTTCGTCCGAAAGGGCGGCCGCGACTGGCTGCATGAACCCGCTGGGTTTGCTTCCATCGCGATAAGCTTTCATGACCTGCACAAAACGCGCCACGCTCAAGCTTGAGATATTGGGAGAAGCGCCATTGCGCCCGCGTCCGTCGGCACCGTGGCAACGCCCGCAGGGAACCGGATTGAAGGCACCGCCAGCCGCGACAGGAGCCATCTCGTAAAGGAAATCCGCTCCTCCGATCCAACCGCTGGTCTTGGCAAAAGATTCGGTGTTGAAGTCGGACAGATGCTTAACGAAGGCGACCATCGCCCAGATCTCGTCCATGCGTTCTTGCGCTGGCCAAGCTGGCATCGCCGTCATCTTGACGCCGTTCTTGATAATCCAGAACAGCTGGCTCGGCGTGTACTCGCGCCCTGCCGAATAAAGCCCCGGGGGAGTCGGCGTCATCTGTTGAGCGATGGGCGAGGCCAATTCGCCCGGCGCGCCATGGCACGGCGCGCAGCCGCTTGCATAATGTGTCGCACCCCGACCGACCAATGTCGGATCGTCAAGATCGGGAGAATCGAGTTTCGGCGCGTGAAAAACGACGGAGCGCTCCATGGCGTAATGCAAAAGCAGCGTTGCCGGCCAGGAGTGCTTGCTGGTCGCAGCGACATCGAAGAGCCCGGCCCATATGAACAAAGCGCCGCAGAAGCCCGCGCCGACCCCTGCTCCCACCAGCACAAGCACTGCGGTTTTGACGTGCCCGGAGAACCAGTGATGCTTGGCCACCCCGTCGGTTTTTAAACTTGTCTCGTGCTCCGTTTGGTAGGCAGGCATCCTCAAAGCCACCTATTCATAACTCACGACCTGACTTGAAGGCATCTCCTGCCAGGCGCTCAATAAAAACCGCGCCAGATTTTTGCCTCGCGCAATTCACGAAATAGTACACCTAAGACGCCAACTGAGGCGACCTCAATACGAAGGCACGGACGATGCCATACTAATCGGTGCGCGTGCTTAACGCGTCACGCGCCTTGCTGACGTCGCCGGGCGCGATGGCCGCCGCCGGACGGCCCCACGCATTGCGGACATAACTCACAACTGCGGCGATCTGCTCGTCATTGAGTTGGTGCCCGAACGACGGCATGCCGGGCGCGGTCGGCTCCTGTTTGGTGGCGACGCTGCGCGCGCCGCGCAGCACGATGCGGATCAACGTCGTCGCGTCACGCGAGCGCGCGCCCGACGAGTCCGCAAGCGACGGGAACAGCTGTGGCACGCCCTTGCCGTCGATCTGATGGCATGCCGCGCATTGATCGCGGTAGATCGCCTGCCCTGCGACCATCACCGGATCGTCGGCTTTCAAAGGCGCGGGACTGTCCGCCGAACCCGGCAGCGATTTCAAATAGGCCGCCATCGCCGCCAGATCCTCGTCCTTGAGCTTCGAGGTCGAGTGGTCGATCTCTTCCGCCATCGGCCCGGTCGCGGCGCTGATGCGGTTATGGCCGGCCTTGAGATAGGCCACGATGTCGGCGGACGACCATTGGCCAAGACCGACGCGCTCGTCATTGGTGATGTCGGGCGCAAACCAGCCCTGCAAATAGGAGCCGCTCAGATATTTGTCGTTCTTGTCGCCGCCCAGAAATGATTTCGGGGTGTGACAGGCCGTGCAGTGGCCCGGCCCTTCGACCAGGAACGCACCGCGATTCCAGTCGACTGGCTTCTGCGGATCGGGCTTGAACTCTCCCGGGCTGAAATAAAGCGCGTCCCACACGCGCATCGATGCGCGGATATTGAACGGGAACGGCAGCGTGTTGGCGACGACCGCATGGCGCACAGGCTCGACCGTATTGAGATAGGCGCGGATCGCCACCACATCGTCGTGTGACATCTTCGTGTAGGACGTGAATGGCATCGCGGGATAAAGCCGGGTACCATCCGGCCGCACGCCGTTGCGCACCGCGTTGTCGAATTGTTCGTCGGTCCACGACCCAATGCCGGTCTCGGCGTCCGGCGTGATGTTCGGCGAGGTGATGTTGCCGAACGGCGTCTCGATAGCGCGGCCGCCCCCGAATGGCTTGCCGCCGTTCTGGATCGTGTGGCACGCCACGCAATCGGCGGCGGTGGCGAGATAGCCGCCCTTTTCAACCTGTGTGAAATCCTGGCCGCCGGCCTGCGCGGCACAGGTCGCGATCAGCAGCGCCGACACGCCTGCCGCGAACGTGGCTATCGTCCTGCGTTTACGCATCGACCAGTAGTCCTGGTTTCTTGAGGTATTGCTCGCGGATCGCCTTGGCCGCCCAGAGCGCCAGTGCGGCGACCGTGCCGGTCGGGTTGTAACCGGCGTTCTGCGGGAAGGCGCTCGCACCCATCACGAACAGGTTCGGCACGTCCCAGTGCTGGAGATAGCGGTTAAGCGCGCTGGTCTTGCGGTCGGTGCCCATGACGGCGCCGCCGTTGAGATGGGTGGTCTGGTAGGTCGTGCTGTCGTAAGGCCCCTTGCGCGGACTCTTCTCGGTCTTCTCCGCGCCCATCGCCTTCACCACCTCTTCGAGTTTGTCGGTCAGGTATGCGGCGGCCTTGAGCTCGTTGTCGTGGAAGTCGATCGTCATGCGCATCAGCGGACGCGAGAAGCGGTCGCGATAGGTCGGATCGAGGTCGAGATAGACGTCGCGATAGCTGTAGAAGCTGCCGTGCACCGCCGCGCCGCTGACCGTGCTGAGATAATTGTCGGCCACCGCTTTCTTCCAGTCGGCGCCCCATTTCGGCGTGCCGGACGGCACCGGCGTGGTAGTGATCGGACGGCCATTGGTCTGCGCGTGGGCGAAATAGCCGCCGCCGACGAAGCCATGCGGGCCGTGATCGAAATTGTCGCCGTTGAACTCATCCATGATCATGCCGATGGCGCCGGACGCAATAAATGGATTGAAATTGAACTTCGACTTGTCGAAGAATCCGTTCACGCTCGACATCGTCTGGTGCGTGAAGTTGCGGCCGATCACTCCGGTATTGGTCGCGGGATCGTAAGGTTGGCCGATCTTCGACAGCAGCAGGAGCTGCACGTTGAACAGCGTGAATGCCGATAGGATCACCAGGTCGGCGGGCTGCTCCCATTCCACGCCGCTGCTGTCCACGAAGGTGACGCTGGTGGCGCGTGTGCCCGAGCGGTCGGTATTGATCTTCGTCACTTCGGAATTGTCGCGCGCGGTGAAATTCGATTTGCGCACCAGGACCGGCAGAATCGTGGTCTGCGGGCTCGCCTTGGAGTAATTGGCGCAGCCGAACCATTCGCAATAGCCACAATAGGTGCAGGGCCCCATCCGCACGCCGAGCGGATTGGTATAGGCCTGCGAGAGATTACCGGACGGCTGGGGGAACGGCTTGTAACCGAGTTCGCGCGCCGCCTTGCCGAACAGCGAATGGCCGAAGCCCTGCTTCTGCGGCGGCGTCGGATAAGGCCGCGATCGCGGGCCCTCGAACGGATTGCCGCCTTCCTGGATCTGGCCTTTCAGGTTGCCGGCCTGGCCCGACGTGCCGCACAGATATTCGAACGCATCGTAATGCGGCTCAAGATCGTCATAGGTGACGCCGTAATCCTGAATCGTCATGTCCTGCGGCAGGAAAGAGGCGCCGTAGCGCTGCGTCAGGTGCGTCTTGAGCACGAAGTCCGACGGCAGGAAGCGATAGGTCTGGCCGTTCCAGTGCACGCCGCCACCGCCCACACCGTTCGGCGGCATGAACGAGCCCCAACTGCGGATCGGCAGCGCGGTCTGGTCCATCTTGTTACGGAACGTGACGGTGGTCTGGTCGGGCCGCAGGAACAGTTCGTGCCGGATGTGGTAGCGCAACTCGTCCTGTGCGTAGGTGGTCGGAAAATCGGTGGGCGCGTCGCGCCACGGGCCGCGCTCAATCGCGATCACGTCGAGCCCTTCGTCGGTCAGTTCGTGCGCAAGGATCGAGCCGGTCCAACCGAGCCCGATGATGACCACGTCTTTTTTGGGGAGGATGCGCGCCATTACCGCCTCGGAGTCCATTCCGCGCGGCCGGCCAGACTCACCGGCGGCAGCGGATAGGGTTCGTTGTGACGCTCGATCCAGTCGAGATAATTGTAGCGAGCGCCGGGAAAGCCGATCATTTTCCACGACACCATGTCGCGGTTGCCGCCGTAGATCGGATCGGCGAAGAAGCCCATCTGGATGTCGGTGATGGCCTGCGTGAAGAACGCCTTGCCGTCGACGCCATCGAGCTTGATCTTCTCGCTCTCGAGGCCCTTGAGCAGTTCGTTCTTGTCGGCGTCCGGCAGTTCGGCGAAGGCCTTGCCGGAATAATTCGTGCGGCAATATTTATCGAGCGCAACGAGGCCGTCGCGATACGTCTTGATAACGCCGCCTTGCGACTGCGGGCCTTGCTGCTTGCTGCCCTTCATAAAGGGCGGGCGATTGTAGAGGCCGTCGCCCTGGCCATACCCTCCGGCAAGTTGCCGATCGAGATACACAGCGCAGCCCGAGTCCTTGCCGCCAGGCGTTTTCGGGTCGGGCGGGATGATGCAATCGGCCAATGCCTCGATTGCCTTACTTTCATCTGCGGTGAAAAACAGCCACGGCCCGGGACGCGCGGGAATCGGCGGATCGCCGGCGTTGGGACTCCACGGCAGGGCGCCGGAGATCATACGCGCATGTGCCGTCACACCGGTGACGGCGAGCCAAGCCGTGGTGGCTAGCAAATCCCGACGTCGCAACATTCCTGTATTGCCCCGTTGGAAGTCGCCCGCAGAAGCAACGGGCTAACGACGGTAAGGTTCCCTTCACGCTGCAATTAAATAGTTCGGCGGCGAGCTCGATAAGAATCTGTAATCGCTCGATTGCGAAACCCACGCGACGAGACGGCGCGACGATGCTTCGTAGAGTAACAAGCTTCACTTCTGTGGGGTTAGACCCCTGCAAATTCAATCAGGACAATGCCGATCGCCATAATCCGCATGCCCACACGTGACCCATAGCGGACACCCCGAAGCCGAGTTGGCGCAATGTTTAGAGAATTTGGCGGTGAAGTGACCCACGTAGGAGTGTTGCGTAGATGGATTCCACTAATCCCTTAGGCGTTGCCAGCCCCATTCGGTCGATGCAATCCCTCGTATCCGTCGGTAAGCCATGTGAGCCAAGTCCGCGCAGCAACAGACCTGCAAGCTCAATAGGAGTGGCCGACGCCAGACGCAGCAGCGCCGGCATCAGACGTTGCTCGGTTGGCGTGAAATCTGTCCCGAATGGAAATGGCTCGATCCACCCGGCCGTACGGGCTGGATCGAGCGCGCGCTTGATGCGCTGTGGCGTGTTGTTCCGGCAGGCTGTCGGGATCTCAAAGCTCTTCTCGATCTTGCCGGCGTCTTTTGCTTGACCCAGCAACTCGTTTTGAAATCGCGAGTCCGCGACACATAACATTGCGACGATAACATCGCGGTCGCTCTTACCGCGCAGATCGGCGATTCCGTATTCGGTCACCACGACATCACGCAAATGGCGCGGGATCGTGGTGTGACCGTAATTCCAAAGGATATTAGAGGTCACGCGACCTTTAGCATTGCGAGTTGCGCGCACCATGATAATAGAGCGCGCCTCGTTGAGAGCAAAGCTTTGCGCCACGAAATTATATTGGCCGCCCACACCGCTGACGACTTTTCCATTGTCGAGCGCGTCCGATACGATGTCCCCGAGCAGCGTGGCCATCATCGCGTTATTGATGAAACGACTTTTGACGCGGGCAGACCGCTTGGCGGCTTCGTCGCCGTAAAGTTCGTTGACAAATGATACCGCGGTCATGTGAAATTTAGCACGCTCGACCTCCGGTAGATCGCGCAAGCCTTTATAGAAAGCCTTTGATCCTACGAAGAACGCGGCGTGCAGCAACGCACCGTCGACCTCACGCTTGAGAATACCGGCGCGGTAGAGATCGAGAAAGCACTCTACAAACATTTCGCTCGCGCCGTAGAGGCCTTGCTTGAAGGGCAAGTCCTCAAGTGGTTCGGTCAGCGAAATAAAAGGTGCCAATCGTGTGCCCATCTCGCGAAAGGCCGCATTGTTCCTATGCCGCAGCACCAGCGCCTGCGCGACCGCGTCGCCCAGGGAGCCGATGCCAATCTGAATCGTGCCACCGTCGGCGATCATGTGTGCGACATGAAGCCCCGCAGCATATTCCGTGAGATCAACTGGTTCTCGCGGCGGGGCGAACAGTGGAAAATCGGTGTGTGAGCTGTCCAAAATATAGTCAAAGTCTTCTGCCGGTAGTTCGGCATCGCCGGCCATATAGGGCAATTCGCTGTTGACCTGGCCGATGAATATGAAATCGGCGCGGCCGGCCCGACGTGCGGTGAGTAGATCGAGCGTAATGTCGGGATTGCAACTCAGGCTGTAATAGGTTTTGCCGTCACGCACGCGTTTGGCGACGAGCTGGCCAACCACATTGACCTTGCGGTCGAGAATGTAGTGAATCGCGTGAGTATAATTGGCCGAGATATAATTGCGTTGCGCTGCTGCGACGTTGAGCCTGCTGCCGGCGAGGAAGAAGAATTCATCGACCTCTACATTAGGCGGCATGCGGTTGTCCCGCAACGCATCGCCATAGGCGAGCGCCGGATAACCGCCAAATAACCTCGCTGAAACAGGGTCGAGAAAACGTCGCTCGAGATCCTGCTTGGCTCGCGGCTTTTCCAGCGTCAAAGCGGTGAAGATGCGCAGTGTAATCGAGATATCCGCGGAAGCACGATCAAACACCGAATTGGCGACATGGTTGGCTTTGCCAAGCCCAAGCGGCAGAGCAAGCACAATATTTTTGCCTACACGGCTGACGATTGCGTCGGTAAGCCGCTCGGGATCATCGAAATGGATCGGAGCGTCGACGCCGCGCATTTATTTGATCCGATCCCAGCCGCTGTCGGGCTGGAAGCGCTCACCATATTTCGTGGCCAGTTGCGTGAGTGCGAGCACAATGTCGGCAACGCCGCGCGAGCGGGCGTAATGCATCGGCCCGCCGCGGAAAGGAGCAAATCCGGTCGCAAATATCATGGCGGCATCAACTATTTCTTCGTCGGCAACCACGCCCTCTCGCAGACACGTCACGCAGACATCTAACATCGGCAAAATGAGCCGGTCGGCCATGTCAGGGGCCGGCGCCGCTGCACCGTGGCCTTTCACGGCCTTGCCGTTCTTCCATTCGTACATGCCGTTGCCGGTCTTGCGGCCTAGCTCGCCTTTTTTCACTTTATCTGTCAGCCATTGTGGCGTCGCCGGCATCGGGCGCTTGAGCGAGCTGCGAAGCACGTCGGCAACGTGTAGGCAGATATCGAGACCGACTTCATCGGCGAGTTCGATCGGGCCCATCGGCATGCCGAAATCTTCCGCCGCGCGGTCGATTGTTTCACGCTTGACGCCTTCGTCCAACATGACGAAAGCCTCCATCAAATAAGGAGTTAGCGCGCGATTGACGAGAAAGCCGGGAGCGCTTTTCACCGGCGCGGGCAGTCGGTCAATGAACCCGAGGAAGGCTTGTCCCGCCGCTAGGACGTCGGACGCAACGCCATCATGGCTGACGACCTCAACGAGTTGCATACGCGACACCGGATTGAAGAAGTGCAAGCCGAGAAACCGCGCTGGCCGCTTCAAGCCTTTACGGAGCTCTTCCAGGGGAATGCTTGAGGTATTGGTGGCGAGGATCGCGTCCGGTCGCATCTTGGCTTCGACGCCGGCATAGACCTTCTGCTTAAGTTCAAGCGTTTCCGGCACCGCTTCTATAATGAGATCCGCGGTTGCGGCACCATCACCCTTCAGGTCTGGAATGAGCCGATCGAGTGCATCGCGGATGTCGGTGCTTTTGTGGGCAATCTTCTTGAACAAATCGGCGGCGCGCTTGATCGCGCCGGCCAGCGGCTCAGCCTTCATATCGGCAAGGCTGACCGTGAACCCGTGCCAGGCGCACCAGGCGGCAATATCGCCGCCCATGGCGCCGGCCCCGATGACGTGGATGCGCTGGCCGTGCCAATCGCCGTCCGCCAGACTCTTGAGCTTGTCGCGCAGGAAGAACACCCGAATAAGGTTTTGCGCCGTCGGCGTGACCAGAAGGCGCGCAAACGAGGCGACCTCAGCCTTTTGCATCGCCGCGGCGTTTCCGCCATTTGTCACCCACAAATCGATCAGCGCGCTGGGGGCAGGGTAGTTCTTGGTAGGGGCCTTTTTCTCAGCCTCGCTTTTCATCCGCCCCGCCAAAAGTTTGCGGACGGGGAGTAAATTCAAAACTGTGACGGAAAGGCCAGCGCGCACGGTCTTGAACTGGCCCGTCACCGCCGATTTAACGGCGGCGTGGACGTGCCGCTCCTGCGTCACGGCATCAACCAGGCCAAGCGTCTTTGCTTGCCGGGCGCGGATCGACTTGCCCGTCAGCATGCTGGTCATGGCTTGCAGCGGATTGATCAGCCGGGTCAGCCGTACCGTGCCGCCAAGTCCCGGATGCAGGCCCAGCAGAATCTCGGGGAATCCGAGCGAAGCATCGTCGACCGCGATTCGGTAATCGCAGGCGAGAGCGACCTCCAGACCGCCGCCGAGGCAGTAGCCATGAATGACGGCAACGGTTGGCAGCTTCAGCCGATCCAGCCGGTCGATAATAGTGTGGGCGCGCCCGAGCCGCGCTTCGATATCAGCCGCTTTTGCCGGATCGCGGAATTCGCCGATATCGGCGCCGGCGATGAAGCCGCCCGGCTTGCCGGAGCGGATCACCAGACCTTTCGGCGCCTCACGCTCGATGGTGGCGAGAGCCTCATCGAGTTCGAAAATGACGTCTTCCGACAGCGTATTGGCGCCGGCACCCCGCTTGTCGATAATGAGCCAAGCAATGCCATCCGCATCGGTCGCTAGCTTCCAGTGTCGCCACGATGAGGCAGCTTTCGTAGCCTCGGGCGCGGTGAACGGCCCAAGTTCCAGATTACGCGGCGCGAGCGTGTCCCAAACTTTGTGTGCCATGGGTCGCTCCTACGCCGTCTCGATCAACATGGCGCCGCCCTGACCGCCGCCGATACATTCGGTGGCGATGCCACGCTTGCGGCCGAGCCGTTTCATGGCGTTGACGAGGTGCAGTACGATTCGATTGCCGCTAGCGCCGACCGGATGGCCAAGCCCGATCGCGCCGCCGTCAATATTGAGCTTGGCGTGGTCGATGACGCCGGCGGCCCCGTCGAGATGCAGCACCTCGCGGCAGAATTTGTCGTCCTGCCAGGCGGCAACACAGCCGAGCACCTGGGCGGCGAAGGCTTCATTCAGCTCCCACAGGTCGATGTCGTTGAGGGCAAGCTTTTGCCGGCGCAGGATCGCAGTCGAGCACAGCACCGGCCCCAATCCCATGATCGAGGGGTCGAGCGCCGACCATTCGCTATCCACAATAACAGCTCGTGGGGTGAGGCCGTACTTTTTGACAGCGTCCTCGGACGCCAGGATTACCCACGAGGCGCCATCCGTGATCTGCGAACTATTGCCAGCCGTCACCTGTCCCCACGGCCGCTCGAATACCGGCTTGAGCTTGGCCAAAGAGTCCACAGTGCTGTCGGGTCGTACACCATCGTCAGAGTCGTAGATCTTGCCGTCACGGCCGAAGGCAATTTCCATTTCTCCGGCAAAAACCTTGTCCTTTTGCGCGCGCGCGAGGCGTTGCTGGCTTTCGGCGGCGTATTGATCGGCGCCGCGCCGCGTCACATTAAATAGATGCGCGACGACCTCGGCGGTCTGCCCCATGTTGAGTTCGACGATCGGGTCGGTAAGACCGCGCTCCAGTCCAATGATGGGCTTGAAGAAGCTCGGGCGAACACTGGCGAAAGCTTTGAGGCGCGACCAGACATTACGCGCTGCAAATAACTGCATATACCACTCGACCGCGCTGCGCCGGAACACGAGCGGCGCGAAACTCAAAGCCTCAGTTCCGCCGGCGAGGATCAGGTCCGATACACCGTCCTGAATGTCGCGGTAGCCGGTCTCAATCGATTGCATGCCGGAGCCGCAATTGATCTGCATGGTGAACGCCGTCATTGCCTCGCCCATGCCAAGCCGCAGCGCGGCGACACGCGCCGGGTTCATCTCATCGGCGATGACGTTGACGCAGCCGAGAATGACCTTGTCGAACGCGTTGGGCGTGAACGGCTGGCGCAACAGCAAGGGTCGGCCGCACTGGACGGCAAGATCAACCGGCGTGAACGGGCCGACGCCGCGCGCTTTTAAAAATGGCGTGCGGCTTCCGTCGATGATGTAAACGGGGCGATCGTTCACTCGGCGGCTGCTGGGCGTGGTCGCTTCTGGGCTGGCGATGGCAAGTCTCCATGCGCGAGTCTGGCGTCGTGGTGCGTCAATTCTTCAGCGGTAAAGTCGTCGACTGCAATGGCGGCGGCAACAGCTTTGGCGGTCTCTAAAAGCTGCGCTGCTTCGCCGTCATTAATCAGGCCTTGTTTGCGCGCCAGGTCGATATCATGAACGCGCGCTTTGTTCATTCGATCGTGCAGAGGCTGTGCCGCAGCAGTGAGCTTGAAAGCGATTTCGAGCCGCGCCAGGCCGCCACCATCTTTCGGGTGAAAGAGATCGACGGTTAACCGTTCTCGGGTCGCCGACGGTTCAAGAAGTAGGTTGGCGCAGGCGCGCGTCAGGGCATCGGAAGGCCCGCGACGGCGCGGTCCCAGAGGCTGAACGATAAAGCGCAACAGACCCGCCACCAACCGATTGGGAAAATTGGCGAAAATCTCATCGAACCGGGTTGCGATAGTGACCAGGCCGCTGTCCATGCACCATTCAACTAACGGTAAGTCGGCGTCCTGTCGGCCCTCGTCTTGCCAACGTTTGAGGACGGCTGACAGCAGATAAAGCTCGGACAAGAGATCGCCGAAGCGTGCCGAAATCATTTCCTTGCGCTTGAGATCGCCGCCCAGTGTCAGCAGTGTCATATCCACGGCCAAGGCAAAGGCCGCGGCATAGCGGCCGAGCTGCCGATAGAAGCGGGTGGTCTTGCCGGCATCGGGTGCCGGCGCGAACAGCCCGCCGGTCCAATTACGGCCCCAGGCGCGCAACGTATTACCGATAGCGTGGCCGACATGATCCCAGAACGAGCTGTCGAAGGCCTCGAGGCCGCGAGCATGATCGTCGTCTTCCAGCGCCAGCATTTCCTTCAGGATATAGGGATGGCTGCGGATCGCGCCCTGGCCGAACTGGATCAGGCTGCGCGTGACGATATTCGCGCCTTCGACCGTGATACCGATCGGCACAGCGCGGTATAGGCTGCCCAGATAGTTCTGCGACCCCTCCATGATGGCTTTGCCGCCGTGCACGTCCATCGCGTCATTGACGGAAATACGCAGTCGTTCGGTCGCTTGCGATTTCATGATGGCCGTGACCACGGCCGGCTTGTGGCCGGCATCGAGCGCCGCGCAGGTCATGCGTCGCGCGCCATCGACGAGATAAGCGGTTGAAGCCAGACGTCCGAGTCGCTCTTGGATAGCTTCGAATTTTCCAATTGAAATGTGGAATTGTTCGCGGATCCGCGCATAGGCACCGGTGGTGTGAGCGGTGTAGGCAGCACCGGCGGCCGATAACGAGGGCAGGGATATTCCGCGCCCGGCGGCGAGCGCGCTCATCAGCATCTTCCAACCTTTGCCGACTTGTTCGACGCCGCCAATGACATGATCCATCGGCAGGAAGACGTCACGGCCCCAGTTCGGACCATTCTGGAAAACATTGAACGCGGGGAAATGGCGGCGGCCGATCTCGACGCCAGGCAGATTGGTCGGCACCAACGCAACGGTAATGCCGATGTTTTCATTCGTGCCGAGCAGATGGTCCGGATCGTGTAGTTTGAAGGCGAGGCCGAGAACTGTCGCGACCGGCCCGAGCGTGATGTAGCGCTTGTGCCAATTAAGACGGATTCCCAAGATATCGCGGCCATCGAACATGCCGCGGCAAACGACACCCGAATCGATCATCGACGCAGCGTCGGAGCCGGCTTCCGGGCTGGTCAAGCCGAAGCAGGGGATTTCCGAGCCATTGGCGAGCCGAGGTAACCAATAGTCTTGCTGCGGCTTCGTGCCGAACTGCAAAAGCAATTCGCCGGGGCCGAGCGAGTTCGGCACCATGGCCGTTACCGCCGCGGTAATCGAATGGCTCGAAAGCTTGCGCACCACTTCGGAATGCGCGTAGGCGGAAAAGCCCAAGCCGCCGTATTGCTTGGGGATGATCATCGCAAAAAACTTATGGGATTTCAGGAAGTCCCAGGCCTCGGGCGGCAGGTCGCGTAACTCCCAATTGACCTTCCAATCATCGAGCATGGTGCAGAGCCGCTCGACCGGCCCATCGAGAAAGGCTTGCTCTTCAGGTGAGAGTTTGGCGGGGACTTCTGCGAGCAGTTTTGCCCAGTCTGGGTTGCCGGTGAACAAATCGGCGTCCCACCACACGTCGCCAGCTTCAATGGCTTCGCGCTCAGTATTCGAAAGGGCGGGCAGAATTCCCTTTGCCCAACGGAAAATGATACTCGAAATATATTTGCTTCGAAAAGTCATCTGATTGTAGTCCAATCTGCCGAGACAAAGGACGGGCGTCCCAAAGGCTCCCAACTGTCAGTTATATAAACGAGTGCCGGTACTAAATTAATCGTTGGCTTACACGGCGGTGTTTACACTATTGCATAAAGCTGCGGATCGGCACTGCCTAAATGGCCTTGCTCACGCAAAGATGACAGAGTTTTAATCTGCGCCAAACCGCGCACAAGCTAAAAGTATTATAACGACGCACAACACATTCGGTTTGGCCGAAGCTCACGAACATGAGATTCACGCAGCCCATGTTTCAGCGATTGAAAGAATGGATTGGCCGACGAATTCTTCGCTATCTCAATACGCCGTCCCGCCGTTATGCGCCGTTTTTCGCGCCGCCACTTGAGGTATTGCGGCAGAGTCTGCAACCGGGCGACGTCCTGTTGATTGAGGGGAATACCCGGCTCAGCACGGTCATAAAATTCCTCACGCAATCAACCTGGTCTCATGCCGCGCTGTATGTTGGCGACGCCGGGAAGGGCAAGATAACGCAAGGCGAACCGGACGTTCTGCTGGAGGCTTATAATGAAGTTGGCGCCGTGCTCGCGCCACTCTCCAAATACGAGGAATTCAACACACGAATTTGTAGGCCTATCGGCCTGACGGACGACGAACGCAAAAAGATCATCGACTACGCACTAGCCCGAGTAGGCATGCAGTACGACAACAAGCAGATCTTCGACCTGGCGCGCTATTTATTTCCCTATCCGCCGGTGCCGGTTTTCTTGCGGCGACGATTGTTGGCGATTGGGAGCGGTGACCCGACCAGGGCAATCTGCTCAACGCTAATTGCGGAGGCGTTTGAGTCGGTTCGTTACCCGATCTTACCCGAGAATGTCGAAAATGCCGGTTACGGGATAGCGCCCTTCGTTCAGAGTGAGACGGAACATATTCGTAAGCATGGCCTCTATACGCCGCGAGACTTTGACATCTCGCCATACTTCGCCGTGATCAAGCCGGTCATTGTCAACAAATTTAATTATCACACCCTCGAATGGTCACCGAAAAAAGCTCGGCCAATTAAAATCGTTAAGACGCGCGAGTCAAAGACTCGTCGGAAAAATATGTGAAAAAATAGTCGAGCGTGTAATTTAGTTTTTTATTTGTGCATCGATCGGCCGCGGCTTTCCATCGGTGCCGACGGCGACGTAGGTAAACGTGCCATCAGTAACCGCGATATTTTCGTCGCCGATCCCGCGGCACGCCCAGCTCTGAATTCTCACCGTCAGTGAGGTGTGTCCAACCTGCGTCACTTCGGCGTAGCAGGATACTTCATCACCCACGAAAACGGGCCGATGGAATGTCATACCAGTGATTGCGACGGTCACGACCCGCCCTTTTGCACGCCGGGTGGCTGCCGCGCTTCCCGCAAGATCCATTTGCGATACCAGCCAGCCGCCAAAAATGTCACCATGAGGATTGGTGTCCATCGGCATCGCGATGGCACAAAGTGTCGGCTTGGTGTTGGGTGGTCCGCTGGGCCGCGTCGCGGGGGCTTTTGGCAAATTTAAATTCCTATGTGCTGACGCGCGCCTCACTGTCTCTAAATATAGAGCTAATCGTACTCTTTCTGGAAGACGGCAAACTACAGAGGTCTTATCTTGATTTCTGGTCTAGATGCTGATGTCACTAATAGTCAAAGCCGTCCGCGAACGTTCCTGGGCGACTGCTTGGCCAACATCTATCGCAGCGCGATCTCGGCGTTAGCGCCGGCTGCGCTCGCGCTTGGCGAGCGTGCGGGCGGTCATCGCTGTGGGTACAGATTACTATTTGTCGTCATGTCCCCTCTTGGCGGGTCCGCGCGCTTTGTTCTCAATAAAATCCGCCGCGCGCCCTACTAGCTATCCACCGCGGGAAACGGCAAAACGACGCGAAACTGAGCCTTCCTTAACGGTTGCGGCAAGGCGGCCTTAACCATCGGTGTTCTAGACTCCGGCCCAGTCAACGGGGTGGAACCTCTCACATGGCAACCGAGTCCGGACGGATCAGCTACAGCATCGTCATCCCGGTGTTCAACGAGGAAGCGGTGCTGCCGGTACTGCTGCGCCGGCTCGACCTGCTGCTCGCCCGGCTTCACGAGCCGGCAGAGGCAATCTTCGTCGACGATGGCAGCAGTGATTCCAGCCCCTTGGTGTTGCAGGCGCTGGCCAAGCGCGACCCACGCTTCCGCTATATCGGCCTGTCGCGCAATTTCGGCCATCAGGTCGCCATCACCGCCGGCATGGACGCAGCGCAAGGCAACGCGATCATCGTCATGGACGCCGACCTGCAGGATCCGCCGCAAATCGTCGAGCAACTGATCGCCAAATGGAAGGAAGGCTACGACGTCGTCCATGCGCGCCGTCTGTCGCGCGCGGGCGAAAGCCGATTCAAGCGTGCCACCGCCCATTTATTCTATCGGATGCTCGGCAGCATGTCCTCGGTAGGTATCCCGGCCGACGTCGGCGACTTCCGCCTGATCGATCGCAAGGTGCTCGACGCGCTGCGCCAGATGACGGAGCAGGACCGCTTCGTGCGCGGCATGGTCGCTTGGCTGGGCTTCCGGCAGACCGAAGTGGCTTTCCATCGCCTCGAGCGCGCCGCCGGCGAAACCAAATATCCGCTGTTCAAGATGGTGCGGCTCGCCTTGAACGCGGCGCTCAGCTTTTCCGACGCGCCATTACGGCTGGCGATCTGGTGTGGGCTCGTGGTGTCGAGTCTGGCGCTGCTCTACGGCGGCTGGGTGCTGGCGTTATGGATGAGCAATGACAGCCATTTGGTCGCAGGTTGGTCCTCGACCGTTGTCATCGTGTCATTACTGTGCGGCATGAACATGCTGATGACCGGGATCGTCGGACTTTATGTCGGCCGCATCCATGCCGAGGTGAAACACCGCCCGCTCTATGTGGTGCAGAAGCGGCTCGGCTTCGAGCGCGACCAGGCCGCGCCGGCACGTCCCGCGATCCACGCCGTGCACGAATAAGCGTGCCCGTATGACCGAACTGTTCGACGGCTACCGCAGCAACTACCGGGACGTAGTCCAGTCCTCGATCGACTTCTCCGGCTTGCCGCACAGTTTCTTCATGCGCGCCAAGGCAGACCTGCTCCGCGAATTGGTCGCGCGGCGGCTCGGGTCGGAAAAGCCTGCCATGCTCGATGTCGGTTGCGGCGTCGGCAGCTTTCATCCCTTGCTGCGCGGCATGATCGGCCGCCTGAGCGGTATTGACGTTTCCTCGGCCAGTGTCGCACAGGCGCGCGTCGACAACCGCGATGTCGACTACCGCGCCTTTGATGGCAGGAGCTTTCCCTTCGACGACGCTGGCTTCGATCTGGTGACCGCGATCTGCGTGATGCACCATGTTGCGCCTGCCGAATGGGCGCATTTCATGAACGAGATGCAGCGCGTGGTGCGGCGCGGAGGGCTCATCTGCGTCATCGAGCACAATCCGCTCAATCCACTGACCCGCCTCGCCGTTTCGCGCTGCGAATTCGACCGCGACGCCGTCTTGCTTAGCGCCGGCAAGGTGCGGCAATTGATGGCGGCCGGCGGCTTGCGCGAGATCGGCGCGCGCTATTTCCTGCTGTTGCCTTGGGAGGCGAAGCTCGCGCGCCGCGTCGAAGGTGCTTTAAGCAACGTGCCGCTCGGCGCGCAATACGCCGCTTTCGGCACTGCCTGAACTATTTCTTCGGCGCATCGCGCCGCTTGTGCACCACCGCCACGCCGTCGCTGTAGACGCGCTGCCAGTCCGGCAGGCGGTCGAGCAGCGCTACAGCCGGCGTGTTCGGCTCAAGTAGCGTCGCGCCGATTTGGTACTGGTCGAGCAGCTTGAGAAAATCGGGCAGATCGGCCAGCGACAGATCGCGATTGTAGCGCGCAATGAATTGGCCGCCGTACAATTCGCCGCGGCCGTCAATGAAAGTGGGAATGCTGGCGAAGATTAAATAACCGCCGAACGAATAATCGTTGAGCACGGGTCCTGCCTTGGCGAGACCGGCATTGGTCACGGCCGCCTCCGGCGTGTTCTGCAGCGCCGGGCGCACGTCACGCACCAGCGCCAGCCCCGTCGCCAAGATCATCATGCCCAAGGTCATCAGGTTCACGCCACGTGCCGAGCCGGCTGCGTCATCCTCGGTCCGCGTGCCCAAATGCCGCGCCAGCGGCGCCGCCAGATAGAGGGGCGCCAGCATCGCCAGCAGGTCTGCATTGCGCGCCTGCGCCAGCGCAAAATGCATTAGGCCGAGCACCACCAGCGCTCGCACCACCGGCAGCGTCATCCCGCGCGACAGCGCTAAGATGCCCGCCAGCAGCAGGAACTCGAAGGCGCCGAAATGGCCAAAGTCCTGCGGCCGCCATTCCCCGATCCAACCGAGCGCATCGCCGAGGCCGAGCGTCGTGAGCGGTATCAGTAGCGGCTCCGGTCCGTAGGGCGTCAGGCAGCACGCCACGACTGCCAGGACCGTGAACGGCAGCCAGCGCAGCAGCACGCTCAGCCATTCGCTGCGCTTCTCGTTCAGCAGCGCCTCGATCACGGCTGGCCCGATCAACCCGAGCGCCAGCACCACGCTGCCGTGCAGATTGGCCCACAGCACCAGCAACGGCAACGCCCAATAGGGCGGGGGCGCACGCCGGTCCATACAGCGCACCAGCGCCGCCGTCCAGGCCACCATGATCGGCAGCGTCAGCATGTGCGGTCGCGCCAGCATGTGCGGTGCCAACAATACGACCGCTGCGATGACCATCAGCAACGTCGATGTCGGCGAAAGCTCGCGCAGCAGGAAGCGCGTCAGCAGACCGACGGCGAGCGCGGTCGCGGCCGCCGTCAGCACCACCACGCCGGCCCAGCCGGAAAGCGTATACACGGCCGCGTAGATGACTTCCGACAGCCATTCGAAAGCGATCCAGGGCGCGCCGTACATGGAAAAAGAAAACGAGTCGCTCGCCGGCACGGCGCCGTGCGCCATGATCCATCGTCCGACCGCGATGTGAGAATAGCTGTCCGGATCGCTGAGTAGCCGCGGCCCGAGCGTCAGCAGCAAGACATAGACGACCGCCCCCACCAGCCAAGGCAGTGCCGCCCGCGCCGGGAATGGTTTAGCCGCGCTGCGGATGACCTCGCCGCTCATGATCGGCAAAGGTAAGTCGGCAGTGTTAACTCTTCTTTACGTTCGCCGCGCCTCGCTCGAGATGTTAAGAGTGGCGATAAGCGGTCCGCGGGACTGGGCAGCTTTGGTCGCCCGCCCGGAAAATCAGTTGGGAAGTCCCAGACAAGCGCGCCGCGCGACTACTCGGTGACATGGGAATTAGGTTTGATGCTGCGTCCGACCGCAGTATCTGCGTTGTAATCGAATTTCGAGTCAGCCCCGCTGAGGATTGAAAATGGTTGCCAGCGACGGCTTTGCCGAGTTCCTGGGCGAGCAACTCGTTCCACTCAGGCGCCGGCGTATGTTCGGCAAGACTGGCGTGTTCTGTGACGGGTTTAACTTTCCAGCAAGTGCAAAAATATGAGAAGGGCACCAATCGTGTTGGCGCGAGCCGGTCGCATCACATAGCCGATATTCTGCAAGTCCCTGTAGCATTCTTCTTCGAGGACGTGCCCGGCCGGTCCAAGACAAAAAACGATGCTCCCTCGCCGGCCTATGTGTCAGATTTCCTCGCAACGACAGACCGGCTCGTGCTCACGAAAGCATTCATGCAAGTCGAGGGTGCCAAGCTGCGGCGGAGCATCGTGGACGTTGTTAAAGAGATTGCAGGCGCATGACGAACGCTGACGGCGCCCAGGCGGCCGGCGCCACGATCGCCGCGCTGCGCGCCCAGGTCGCCGAACTGCAGGCAGACGCGTCCTTGGGGTTCGTCGTCTGACCGGCGGCGGCAACCCAGCTCAACTGGCGCAGAGACGACCGAGCGCCGGCGGCATGGCGAACGGGCCTTCCGTGTAGTGTGCATGCCCCGGATGGTTGCTATTGGACTAGCAACGGACAACAGTCCGCGCTGCCGATAGATGGCTCCGCAGCGAATGACCCGAAGATGGGGTAATCGGTCGGCCGGTATTGGACTAACCGCGGACATGTGCAGGTCTTACAGCCCGAGTGCTGCCTCGGCCCACCGGACCACAGTATCGCCGTTGAGAAATTCGAGCGCGATCGGCTCCAGTTTGGCTGGATGATTATCGCCGGCGACGACCGTCGCAACGATCACGTCGCATCGGTCGTTGAATGCGATCGTGAGGGTCGACGCCCCTTTTGTCAGAAAGCCCGAAAATGAATAAGCTCGGCTGCGGCCTTTCATCCATCGAACGGCGATAGGGCGGCCGGGAGCAACAGCCGTGCGCTGTTCCCCGAACAGATCAAGATCGGCTACCCGTTCCAGCTCCTGATCGTCCGCAACCCCGGTCTTGCAATTGCAGAACCCGATCTTGGGGCGCAGATAGACGTCGGCCTCGGTTCCGCAATCGCTAGCGTCGCAGTGGAACGCCTTTCCGGTGCCCCATTGATCAATTGGGAACGGCCATTTGACCTCGGTCCAGACCGGATGGACCTCAGCCGTCACTGAGGCAGACGGCGTCAGCCCAAAATAGACCGCGGCCCCGGCCAGTAAGCCGAGACACAGCGCCACGAGCGCCGAGATTGATCGTTTCGGCATGCGCACGTTCGCGCCTAGCTCTTCGACAAATACGCCTTCGCTTCGGCCAGCACTGGGCGGTCGCCATCGGCCGAGCTTGCGAGCGCGACCAGTTTTTCGTAAGCGGACTTTGCCTTTGCCGTATCGCCGAGCCTTTGCGCAGCTTGCGCGGCCCCAACATAGCCATTGAAGCGGTTCGGCTCCTTCGCCATGGTGGCCTCGAACGCCGCGAGCGCCTCCTTGGCCATGCCACGGTCGAGCAACATGAAGCCATAGAGTTCGCGCGCCGGCGCCAGCGACCCGGGTGTCACCGGCGATTTCTCGGTTTTGTCCTCGGCATCGGCGGCCGCGCTCATCGCCTTAAGCGCATCGTCGTATTTGCCTTCGGCGTAGAGCGTCCAGGCGCTCGCCACCTGCCATTGGATGTCGACCTGGCCCGCCCAATAGCCATTCTTCGCTTCACGCAGCTTGTCGCGCAGCTCTGCAAGCTTGGCGATGTCGACCTTGGCGGCGACCGGGTTGCCGGCGCGTGCCGCGCCGAGCGCCCGGGCGAAATGCGTCAACGCCATGACGTGTGGGAATTTGCTCGGCTCGACCTCAAGCGCCGCGGCGCCTTTCCAATCGCCACGCTCCATCATGTAGCGCGCCGGTGAGGCCGCGCGTGCGAACGCCGCGCCGAAGGCTTCAGGCTTGAAGTTTGTTGCCTTGACGTCGTCGACAACGGCACGCGCGTTCTTATCCTGATCGAGCTGCAGATAGGCATAGACCAGGTAATCCTGCCCATGCATCTGATCGCCGGTTTCTTGCTCGGCTTTCGCCGCGCGCACCGAAGCTATGTTGGCCGCGATCGACTCCTTCCAATAGCCGACACGCGTGAAGATGTGTGACGGCATGTGCTGCGCATGGGGCGCATTGGGTGCGATCTTGGAATAGGCGATGGCCGCTGGCAGACCTTTCGCGGCGATCGCCGGATAGTCATAGAGATGAATGAGATAGTGAGCGACACCGGGATGGTGCGGCTGACGCTTGAAGATCGACTCCAGGATGGCCGCACCTTTGAGCTGGTTGGCGTAAGTCTTGTCCGCCGGAGAGGCCGCGACATTCAACGTAATGGCGTAGAAGATCTGCGCCTCATCGTCGGTGGGATATTTTGTGGCCAGCGCTTCCATCGCCTTGAGGTAGGACTGTACGCGTGCCGCATGGGTGGTCTTGTCGTAATCAACATACATGACCGCCAGCGCGTCGATGTAGTCGCGCTCACGCTGGCTCTTGGCACCTACCGCCTTTGCTTTCTGGATCGCCGCTAGCCCGAGGGGAAGATTGGAATCCGGCGGCGGGCTGTGCGGATTGTTGAGAAGCGAGAGCCCAATGCCCCAATAGGCGATGGCGCATCCCGGATCGGCCTTAAGCGTCTCCTCGTAGATTTCCTTGGATTCCTTGTACCAGAAAGAGTGCTGATACCGCATGGCGCGGTCGAAGCGCCGCTGCGCGGTCTCGTTGCACGAGGTTTCGAAGTGGACCGCGCCCAGTTTCTGATCAGCATCTTCTTGCGCGATGCTTGGCGAGGTAAAAGTTCCAAAGGCCACCACACTTGCAATGGTCACTGCGAATTGTGATTTACGCATGACTTTCTCCTTTGGCCAATATCTTAGTTGTTATCCGCATCATACTCAGTTCAGGAGCACCGAAGCTACTGCAAATTCCGCAAGGTATCCTCCATTGGGTCGCGAAGCCTAATTTCTTGCCGCAACAACCACAGTAGTAGTTGACGCCCGAGTCTAACACCTTTGAAATTCAGTGATGGATGGAATCGGCCGCCTAGTAGACGCCCATCCAACTCAACGGCTAGATGAGTGTGGGCGTTCGTCTTTCGGTGACTCAAGCAACTTTAATATTGTTCAAACCAATCTTGTCGCGACTAAAAACCAAGCTCTTAAAGCCTTGCGCGGGCAAGGTGATTGGTGGAATTGCGGATTAGCAGAAGGCAGGTTACGGAAATTGCAGCCACGACGCCCGCCAGCGCGCGTGTAACGAGGCCCGCGGGCACCACAGTCCGTTATCCGCGAGCATGAGCCAAGCGCGCCGGACCGCTCTAAATAATCGGCCGCCTTTACTCGCCATCACCCCGTGACAGCGACTCCTTGAATTTCGATCATCATAGCCGGATCGGCAAAATCTGATACCGTGATGGCCGTACTCGCTGGAAAACCATCGTCGAAAATTTCCGCGCAGCTCTGTCATGCGCGTCGTATGCCGCGCATCAATCAGGAATACCGTCATCGTCACCATATCTTTCAGGGTGCATTGTGCTTCAGCCATCGTCTTTTCAAGGTCGCGGAAAGCCTGACGGCATTGCGCACCGAAATCGTCGGCCAGCGGTTTGCCGTCATCGTCCTTGGCACCGGTGTGGCCCGCGATCCAGATGGTTCGGCGCGCGCCCTCGGATGACGGCTGGTGAATAGGCGCGTTTCTTCTGCCAGGTACCGCGTACAAAATTCTTCTTCACGTCGCGCTCCTCGCGGCTATCATCGTTGCCATCAGTCCGGCGTCCCGGTCTGCTGTTCTAGGCTGTACTTCCGCTACAGCGGCTTCTGATATTTCAGCACAAACTCATCGATCGGTGTTGGGGCGTGGAAGACGATGACATCGCGCGTGTCTTCGGGGTGACGCAAGAAGTCGCCTTCTGCTATGAGCTGGAATCCGGCCGCCTCGACCTCCTTGCGCAATACGCTTTCCTCGATGCGGTGGAATTTCTTTCCGACTGATGTGCCATCTCCCGCCTTGGCAGAGTGATCGGCAATTACAAGATAACCGCCAGGTTTCAACGCAGAAAATAACTTGCGGTCCATCTCCGCGCGATTGACCTGCATATACGTCATGTCGTGATAGGCGAAAAAGAAGGTGATCAGGTCGAGGTTGTGCACATCCGGCGGTAGCGGATCGTCGTAATTACGAATGACGTGGATGACATTCTTCATCACCGGCTTCTGGGCGCGCAGGTCGAATTTGTCCTTAACCTGCCGCTCGATTATGTCGGCTGAGTCCTGGGCGTAGATCACGCCTTTGGGTCCGACGGCGCGCGCCAAGAGCTCCGTCGTATAGCCGGCGCCGGCCTCCATATCGAGCACCTTCATTCCCTCTCTAACGCCAGTGAAATCCAGCAACTTTACAGGATTGCGGCGTTTGTCGGTGTTGTGGTCAGCGTCACTGCGGTCGGATGCAGCAACGATGGCGTCGTAATTCTGCGCCGCGGCTTGCGAGAAAGCTGCAGTTGCACTCAAGAATGCGATCAAGACCGCGAACGTCTGTTTCACTGTGCTTATCCTTGGCTTGGCTTAAAGCAGCTTATTACAAAATCTGAAAATCTTACAAATATGCGACTTTTTGCTCCGCTGTGAATGCGCTACCCGAAATTCTGCTGCATCGATTCGCGCAGGAATTTTGGGAGTTCGCCAAGATCGCCGCCACCCGCGCCATTGGCAACGGCTGCTGACAGCGATGCGAGCGTGCCCGCCGAAAGCGGCATAGGAATACCAGACAGCGCGCCGGTCGCGACCGCCGACATGATGTCCTTGCGCAGTGTGCGAATATCGAGGGTCATCTCGGGCTTCTCGCCCTTCATTACGCCGACTTTGCTTTTGAGCCAGTTGCTCGCGTAGGGCGCCTCTTGCAGCACGTCCAACATTTGATCGATGGTGAGCCCCTGCTTGGCCCCAAGCGCGAGCGATTCCGAAAGCGCCTGGATATAGGCGCCAAGCCCGAGATTGACTGCGAGCTTCATTGCGTAACCACTTCCGTGGGGGCCCATATAAGCAATGCGGCGCGTCATTTTTTCGAGCAACGGACGTGCGCGCTCCAGATCGTCCTCGCGTCCGCCGACCAGCGCGAATAATTTGCCGTCCCTGACTTGCGGAATTGTGCCGAGCACCGGCGACTCGATCAGTCGTGCGCCTTTAGCTTCGACCTGCGGCGCAAGCTCGCGCCCGGTCATCGGCTGCAATGTACTCATTTCGATGAACAACTTGCCGGTTACATCTCCGCTCAGGAAACCTTGCGATCCTGTGAAAATCCGGCGCACGCCGTGATCCTCGGTGATGATAGAGATAACAACGTCGGACTCGGCGGCTAGCGCGCGGGCGCTGGCGGCGATTGGCAGGCCGCCCGCACCAAGCGTCTGGTTGGTATTGGCGTTCTGGTCCCAGCCCACCACATCAATGCCGTTTTGTGTCAATCGGTCGGACATCGCCGCGCCCATCCGACCAAGTCCGACAATCCCGACCCTCATGGCTTGCTCCATTTTCGTGCAACGCAAGGCTCGGATTGAGCGTCATTGCGGATGATCCGTACGCTATAATTGACAGCGTTCTGTGCTGGGATACTCTGGCGCGGTCAATGCTATCACCAATTCGCGCGGCGGCGAGAATACAAAAAATGCGGCCGCGGTCCCCGGGGAGGACACCATGAGACTTCATACTCGTCTTGCGACTATTCCTTTTGCGCTAGCGGCTCTCTTTGCCGCCGCGCTCATGCCTGCGCCGGTGTCAGCAGCCGAATACACGCTGAAATGGGCAGTCGTCACGCGCGGCGACATGCAAGAAAATTTTGGCCATAAGCTCGCCGAAGTACTGCCGAAAGCGACCAACGGCCGCGTCGAGGTCAAAGTGTTTCCGGGCGGACAGCTCGGGAACCCGGCGTCTTTGATTGAGGGCGTGCAACTCGGCACAGTCGAGGCGTACGAAAATCCAGCCGACTTCTTCTCCGGTGTCGATCCGCGGTTTGGCGTTTTCAGCATTCCATTCCTGTTCCGCGATACCGCGCAGGCCAATAAGGTGCTCGGCGATCCTGAATTCAATGCATACGTAATGAAGATGGCGGAGTCGAAGGGCCTCGTCGGCGTCAATCTAGCGGTCGCGGCGGAATCGCTTTATTTCGGCGTCAAGCGGCCGCTTCGAACGCTCGCTGATTTTCAGGGTTTAAAGTTACGCGTTAATGCAACGCCAGCCGAACGCGCCCGCATGGCCGCGCTCGGCGCGACTGCGGTGCCAATGGGCCTGCCGGAAATGATTACGTCGCTGCAAAACGGCGTCATCGACGGCACCATGAGCGGGATGTCGATCTACACCAACTTCAACCTGCAGAACGTGGGCAAGACGCTGACCGAGACCCACGATACGCTACTGGTTTCATTCGGCGCCATGAGCAAGGCCTGGCTCGACAAGCTGCCGCCCGATTTGGCCAAGATCGTCGTCGAGGAAGCGCGCAAATTGCAGCCATGGTCCAGGCAGGCGGCCGTCGAAGAGGTCGCCGCGCTTCGCCAGAAGTGGATCGAGCGGGGCGGCGAGGTCGTCACACTGCCGCCGGCCGACCAAGCTGAACTAGAAAAGCGATTGAAGCCGATCGGTGCCGAAGTCACCAAGGGTAACCCGCAACTCAAGGAATTCTACGACATGATCCAGAGGATTGCGGCGAAGTATTGAGATCGGCGCACAATTGTGACCGGCGCACATCCCATCTGCGACAGTGCGCCGATCAATCATATTCGCTTGATGGGGCGTGGTCAGGCGGCGATCGTTATTAATCCCGGTCTGCCGAACGAGGTCAGCGAACATGTCCGATGACAAGAAGCCTTCAAAACAAAGGCAAATCGAAGAGCTCATCTTCATAAAGATTCCCCAGGTGACGGCAGGCGCGTTGTTTCTGGTCGCCGTAGTGATCAACATCGTCAACGTCATAGGGCGCTATGTATTTTCGACCCCGGTATTCTGGGCAGAAGAAACCCTGAGTTTTATGCTGATATGGGTGGTGTTTCTGGTCGCCGGTTCCATTACCTATCGCGGCGCTCATTTGAATATGGACCTTGTGTATTCGACTTTGCCGGCTGCGTGGAAACGTGTGATCCGCATTGTCGTTGTGATCGCCCTAATCGTCTGCTCGCTCTTTACTGCATACGAGTCATGGAAAATCGTCGCACTGCACTTGCATAACCATAGCGTGACTGCAGGAACGGAAATTCCTCTTGCGATTCCAGCCTCCGCATTGCTGTTCGGCTTTAGCTTCATGGCCGTTGCGGCGATGGTGCGTCTGCGATCCTATCTTACTGGCAAATTCGACTAAACGGACACGAAGCGATGTATTGGGTTATGGGGATCCTCCCGTTTGTGTTGCTGCTGCTCGGCTTTCCGATCTTTCTCCTGTTGCTTGTCACGTCGCTGACGGTCCTGATCTTCTTCTTTGACGTACCAATGACCGTTGTCGCGCAGATTATTTTCAATAGTCTCAACAAATACGCGCTTCTCGCAGTGCCGTTCTTCGTCTTTGCCGGCACTTTGATGTCGCGCGGCGGCATTTCGGTACGACTGCTGCGCTGGGTTGCCTCGCTGATCGGCGGATTCCGCGCCAATATTCCGCTGACGTCGCTCGGATTTGCAGCATTGTTCGGTGCTACGTCGGGTATCACGACCGCCGCGACCGCGGCGATCGGTACTTTGACTTATCCACGAATGCGTGAGGCCGGTTACAGCGAAAGCTTCGCCTCGGCTTTGATAACCTCCGAGGGTGCGCTCGACAATCTCATCCCGCCGTCGATCGCGATGATCATCTATGGCATCGCTTCGGATACATCGATTATTCAGTTGTGGACCGCCGGAATCGGTCCCTGCATCCTGCTGTCGAGTTTCTTCGGGATATACATCTACTATCACTCGATCAGTGTTGGCATCACGGAGACCGGCCGATTTTCTTGGAAAGAATTTTTGCTCGCGACACGCGACGGCGTTTGGGCGCTCGGCGCGATCGTCGTGATTATCGGTGGAATCTACTCAGGCGTATTTTCCCCGACAGAGGCGGCTGGCGTCGCCAGCGTTTACGCTATCATCATAAGCTATTTCGTCTATCGCGAAGTGACCCTTGCCGAATTGTTCGAAACCGCTACGCGTTCGATGTATCTCACGGGCCTGATCTTCATCATCGTAGCGGTCGCCGGTCTCTATTCGTGGCTGCTAACGATCAGCGGAATCGCGGGGGCCACCGTATCTTTGATAAGCACCCTGCATGCCTCGCCTTGGGTGATATTGCTGGTCATCAATCTCTTCTTGCTTTTCATCGGCTGCTTTCTCGATCCGGCATCGGCGCTCATTATGTTGACGCCGCTGCTGGCGCCGGTTGCCGTTTCGCTCGGTGTCGACCCGATCCATTTCGGAGTTATCGTGGTCATGAACCTGACGATTGGTACGTTTCATCCGCCGTTCGGCCTGAATATCTTCGTCTGTCAGGCGCTGTTCAAGATACCGTCAGCGTCACTTTATAAGGGGTTGATCCCATTCGTGACGCTGGCGGTCGTTGCGTTGCTGTTGGTGACTTATATCCCCGCAATATCGCTGACGATCGAGCACGCGATTTTCAGGAGGTAAGCACGCGGTATTCGGTGTGCCGGCTCAAATCGCGATCACGATTTTTCCGAATTGCTGTCCGCTTTGCTGATGAGCGTAGGCTGCCTTGGCGTCGTCAAAGCCAAAAACGCGATCGATAGTGGGCTTCAGCTTGTGAAGTCCGACCGCCTTGTTCATCGCAGCGAACATGTCCCGCGAGCCGACATGGATTCCCTGCATACGGATAGCCTTGCGATTGATCATGCGCGGATTGATCGTGCCGGCACCGGCGAGCGCGCCAATGACATAGATGGAACCACCAGGGCGTATCGCGTTCATCGATCTTTCAAGCGTGCCCGCACCACCGACCTCAAGCACATGGTCTACGCCCGCGCCGCCAGTTTGCTTGAGAATCTCCTGATCCCATTCTGGTTGAGCGCGATAGTTGAGGATTGCGTCGGCGCCCAGCGCCTTGGCATGGGCGAGTTTCTCGTCACTGCTGGAGGTGAGAAAGACAAAGGCGCCGTGCATCTTCGCGAAGGCTAGACCGAAACACGACACGCCGCCGGTGCCGAGGATGGCGACGGTCTCTCCTGCCTTGATGCGTCCGGTGTCGATCAGGGCATTCCAGGCGGTGAGAGCAGCGCAGGGGAGTGTCGCAGCTTCCTCAAAGCTCAGATGGTCAGGGATCTTGATGGCACCAGTCTCGGCCAGCAGCGCGTATTCGGCCAGCACGCCGTCAATCATGCCACCGAGCGAATTCTTGGAGGCGTCGGCCGGCACCTGCCCTCCGGTCCAATTTACGAAGAATGTGCTTGCCACCCGGTCGCCAGGTTTAAACTGGATGACGCCAGGGCCGACTGCTGCGACTTCACCGGCGCCGTCCGACAACGGGATCACTGGAAACTTTGTGTAGCCGTAGATCCCTTTGATGACGCCTTGATCACGGTAGTTAAGTGCCGCAGCGCGCATGCGCACGAGGATCTGCCCATGGCCAGGCTGCGGGCTGGGTCGCGCGCCATTGAGCGTGAGCCCATCGAGACCGGTGGATTCGCGGACTTCGTAGGCCTTCATGTCTTTTCCGTGTGGCTCTCGATCATGCCGGCGACATTGTTGAGCGCAGCGCGCAGATTGACGAACATGGCGATGCCATCAACCGATACCTTGCTCCTGACTGCATGGCCGCGTGCTCCGGGCAGGCGAGGAGGGGCTGCGCCTTCCATCGTTTTGGCCTTGCCGATGACATCGACGATATGCGTCATGCGCGCGCCGTAGCGTTCATGGCCTGCGAAGCCATTCGGATTGAGTACAAGGAAGAAATGGCAAATATTACTCGGGCGTTTGACCATGTTCTCGTAAGTCACCTGGAAGCCCGGCTCACCGTCAGACAAAGCGCTGCAGAAGATCTCAACCATGAGCGACAGCGCGTATCCCTTTGGTCCGCCGATTGGCAGCAGTGACCCCTTCACCGCCGCAGCGGGATCGGTCGTCGGCCGGCCACTAGGATCAAGTGCCCAGCCCTCCGGAATTTCCTTTTGGCCGGCTGCCAGCGCGTGACGAATGCGTGAGCGCGCCACGACTGCAGTCGCCATGTCGGCAATAATAGGATCCGCGTCGGGTATTGGAAAAGCGGCTCCAATTGGATTGGTTCCCAATAATCCTTCCGTACCACCGGTTGGAGCGATAGCCGGCATGGCATTGGTGAAGGCGAGGCCGATCAGACCTTGTTCGGCGGCGCGATCGGCGTAATAGCCGGCAGCACCGAAATGGCTGCTACTGCGCACTGCAACCGCGCCGAGCCCTTGGGTCTTGGCAATATCGATGGCCATATCGATCGCGCGTCGACTTGCAACTAAGCCAAGCCCGTTGTCGGCATCGAGGACGATGCAGCAGGGCATGGCGTGCGTTGTGACGAAATTCGGCCGGCACTTGATGGTCCGGTCAAGCAGGCCGCGCACGTAGAGCGGTAGGTGCACCGCGCCGTGCGAATCCGAGCCGTGCAATTGCGCCCACACCGCAATTTCCGCAGCGATTGCGGCGTCTTCGTGTGGCACCCCGCATTGCTCGAAAACCGCGGTTGCCAGTCCAGAAAGATCAGGCGCTGTTACGCGTTCGCTCGCGGCGACTGCACGAAGCTTGGCGACTAGCGCTGCGGTGTTTGCCATGGAGAGTCCTGTCACGCTCGAGCCGCGCTGGGGAAAAAGACCTCGGCGTTACGATGAAAAATCTTTTCGTATATTTCTTCAGAATACCCGAGCGAGCGCCAGTCGTCGACCAATCGCTCCAGCGTCAGGGTCGGCCAGTCCCAGCCGAACAGGATGCGGTCCTGAAGGCGCCAGCCAATCTCTTTCTTCAATGCCGGAGTGAAATATTTTGGCGACCAGCCATGCAGCTCGTAATAGATGTTCGCCTTGTGAATCATGATGGCAATCATGTCATCTTGCCAAGGCCACGCCGGTCGTCCGGCAAGTATTTTCAATTCCGGAAACCGCGCCGCCACGATATCAACATGGCGCGGATGAGCGTCCTCGAGAATAATGCCTTTGCCGCCTGGGAGGCCCTGGCCGATGCCGGTAAGCCCGGTCATCAGCAGCACGGGTGCACCGATGTCGATGGAAAGCTTGTAGAACGGGTCCCAGATACGGTCGCTGGGCGGATAGCCAAGGCTGTTCTGACTTTGACAAAAGCCCAAGAAACCCGGTTTGGTCTCCGCCAGCCGCTGATATTCCTTCAGCCAGAAATCCTTCATGGCAGGATTGGCCGCTAGCCAGTTGCCGTAAACGATGTTGGGGTTCTTGCGCGCGAAGTCGATGGCGTAGTCATTGGAGGCTCGGATTTCGTCTTCATCGATCATTCGCCAAGTGCGATAGATATCGAGGATCGTGCGCACATTCCGTTTGCGAAAGCCGTCGGCCATTTCCGCTTCGGTCTCGAATGTCCGTTTGCGTTTGAATACCCGTTGGGCCTGTTCGTAGTCCTCCTGCGAAGCGTGGTGCAGGCCTGCTTTAGTCGAAAAGTGCGAATGGCAATCGAAATAATGCATGCAGCTCATTTCTTGTCGTAGCGATGATCGAGGATCCGCTTCGGTTTTCCTTCGCGGCCGCGATTAGACCATTCCATCAGCGCATCTTCCTCCACGAGCTCAACGGCGAGCTTCAGGCCCAGATCGGAGTGCAGTCGCTTCTCGATATGGTCTTTCAGGCCATCCCAGCCCTTTGCGTCACCGCGCACTTCCACCTTCACGATCATTTCATCGCGCACGACGCCGTCGCGCACGTTGCGCTCGGCGACGCAAAGCCATTCACCAGTGGTGCGGTCGTCGCTCTTGATTGCCGGCAGGCAGGCCTGCGGCCAGATGCTAACGCCACGGATGCGAACCATCGTATCGCTGCGGCCGAGCATCTTCTGCATGCGGCGGAAGCAACTGCCGCATTCGCAGCGATCTGTAGATACGATTCGGGTTAGGTCGCGCAGATTGAACCGGATCATCGGTTGCTGGCGGCGATGCAGGATCGTGCACACCATATTGCCGATCTCGCCGTTCGGAACCGGCTTGTTGTCTTCGATGCCAACGATTTCGAAGAATGTGCTGTCCTCGTGGAAATGCAGGCCGGTCTTATGCTGGCACTCGAACGCGCCCATGCCCATCTCGTGTGTGCCGTACATATCGTAGACGTGACAGCCCCACAGGTCTTCGAGCTGTTTGCGAAACGTATTTTCGGTGTCGGGTCCGAGCCCGCAGCCGAGAAATTTTGTCTTGAGATTGCGTACGTCGAAATTCAATTCGTCGCGCGCGACTTTGGCGAGTTGGGTGGCGTATTCCGGCCGCACGTACCAGACATTGGTACCCCATTCCATGGCGATCTCGATCTGCCGCCGCGAGCTGGTTACCGCGCCGGTGCCGGTGGTGATGGGCATGGCGCCGAGATAATCGTGGCAAGCCTTGTAGCAACACCAGCCGGCATTGCCGAGTGAACATGTGTGGGGAATTTGTACGCGGTCGCCGGGACGCACGCCGCAAATGTAAAGGACCCGGGCATGAGTAAGCCCATTCAATTCCCACTCTTGAGGAGCATAAAGCGTGGGCCTCGGCTTGCCGGTGGTGCCGCCGCTGGTCTGCAATTTCATCGGCTGAGCCTGCATCTTGTCGAAGACATTGCCGTTGATTAGCCCGAAGGGCGGGTTTTCTTCTTGGTCCTTTTTGATGTCGGCCGAATCGAATGTCGGCAGTTTTGTGATGTCGTCAATGCTCGTGATGTCGCCCGATTCGAGGCCAGTGGCGCTCCAGCGACGCTTGTAGAATTCGTTCTGCCAGCCGGTCTTCATAAGATCGAGGAACTGCTCGTTCTGGAAGGCACGGATTTCATCCTGCGACCACTTCCAGCGTGTGTTGGCGAACACATCCGGCACTGGATAACGCGCGTAGAGCGCGTCCCAGTCGATCGAGCTGTGATAGATCGGCAGCGAGGTTTTGGCGACCGCGCGTTCGATTATCGACATTCTTTACTCCATACTTACGACGTGGTCTGGCGCGGCGATTGTCGCGCGCATCGACTCAGTGAGAGCGTTGCGATTCAAGTCTTGTAGTCGGGCGCCTCGCGGTCCAGCTTCCGCAGTAGCGCCCGCCAGGTCATTTGATTGAACGGCGCGTTGCCGTCGGTAATGATACGCGCTTGCTCGATGGTCGCGTCGAGAATCCCTTGCGGTGGAACATAGGCGTCGATGCCGCCGGCCATCGACCGAACCTGCGTTTCGCAGGCGCGGATCAGTAGGAAGGCCATCATATAGGCTTCGTGGATCGTATGGCCCCAGAGCACGAAGCCGTGGCCACGTTGCAAAACGATCTGATGATTGCCGAAGTTCTTGGCGAGCCGCACGCCTTCTTCAGCCGTCGATAGCAGCCCTTCATAGTCGTGATAACCAATGGGGCCCAGCCACATTGCATATTGATTGCCTGGGATAAGCCCTTGCGCCTGCATCGCCACCGCGGTTGCGTATTTGGTGTGTAGATGCATGACGCATTGCGCCTGCGGATAGGCGTCGTAGATGCCCTTGTGGAAGGGAAAGGCGAACTTGTGCGGTAACTCATCGCTTGGCTCGACGTGATTGCAATTCTCATCGAGCTTGTGAAGATTCGAGGCCGTCACCTCCTCGAACAGAATTGCCGCCGGATGCATGAGAAACTGGTTTTGATAACCTGGCACCCGTGCCGACAAGTGCGCGAACAGTAATTCGTCCCAGTCCTGCATCGCCGACAGGCGGAAGGCGGCGGCGAGGTCAACGCGGGCCTTCCATTCATCTGGGGCCATGGCTGCGCGGCGTTCCCGAGCAGGGCTTGTCGAGGCTTGCACGGCGTATCTCCCACGTGACTGCCGTTTGCCGGCGCCTTTATTTAAGGAAAGTATGTCTGGCGCAATCCATGTTGTCCATCGCTATGCGGCCTAGAGCACCGGTGGGCGGGCGGTTTTTACACCGGTTGTAGTCCATCGCGTTGCATGGCGGCGCGAGTTGAAATTTATTCAGACAATTTTGCCGCCGTGATAGAAATAACACGATGACAGACCCCACCGTGCCAAAGCGTCAAATTCTGCGCGCGCCGCCACGGGTGGACACCAGTAAACTGTCGCGGCCATTGCAGGATTTATTTGCAAGCTGGCATCTTTCATTAGTTGAAAGCTTCAAGGGTCTGAGTGCGAACGGCGCGATAGTCAAAGGCCTATTTCCGCTACGGCAGACTGGCGTCTCGGATCAACCGATGGTCGCCGGAGTCAAAGCCTTTCTATCGGCACTCGACGCTGAGCGGCGTGGGGCGGTGAGCTTCTCCGTCGAAAGCGAAATGTGGCGCCACTGGAGCAATATTCATCGCAATGTGATGCGTCACGGACTCTGCATGGCCGAGTTGAGTGAACGGGAGCGCGAACTTGTCTTTGCATTTCTGCGCCTCGGGCTTAGCCAAAAAACCTACGAGACCGCGCGAAATGCGATGAAGCTCAATGAACACCTAGCCGAATTGACGGGGCTGCCCGACGAATTTGGTGAATTTTACTATTGGATCAGTATATTTGGTGAACCGTCACCCGATTTGCCATGGGGATGGCAGTTCGACGGCCACCACGTCAACATCAACTGCTTTGTGCTCGGCGATCAGGTTGTATTATCGCCGATGCTGCTGGGCTCAGAGCCTGTCCTGGCAGAGTCGGGAGTTTATGCCGGGACGACGGTACTTCGTGAAGAAGAAGCGGGCGGCTGGGCCTTCATGAATGCGCTCACGGCGGAGCAGCGCGCCCAGGCGATCATTGGCCGCGACCTCCCTTTTGACGGTTACGCCTCAGGCTTCAAGGACAATATCGTTGTCCCTTATGATGGATTGCCGTTCGCTGCGATGACACCGACACATCAGAATCAGTTCGTTGACCTGATCAAGCTCTATACCGACCGGCTTGCACCGACATACGCGCAAATACGTCTGGACGAGGTCAAGAAATATCTAGACGAGACTGTATTCGGCTGGATTGGTCAGTGTGATCCAGTGAGCCCATTCTATTACCGTATTTACAGCCCCGTCATCTTCATCGAGTTCTATCACCAGCCAGGCGTCGCCTTGCCCGACACCGGATACAACCGACGTCACGCTCATGCGCTGGTGCGCACGCCCAACGGCAATGATTACGGCCGCGAGCTGCTTCGTCAGTATTGCGAGTGATCACCGTAAATGCGCAAAGCGTGGAAGAATGGCTTGTGCATTGCCGCTCATGACTTTGCGTCGAAGCGTGTCGTCGAACCCATCGAAGCTTCGAACAGCCGAGATGGTATCGCGCATCACCTTTTCGACGTCACGCGCGGAGGGATAATCCGTCCCGAAAAGGACGTGAGACGGATCAGCGATTTCAAGAAGCGCGCGCAGCGCGAGCGGCGACGCCGATTGCGCCACGTCGTAGTAAAGGCGCTTCAGATACGCTTTTACCCCATCAGGAATTCTCTCCCTGACTTTAGGGTCGTCATCGAGACCGCTCAGCCGAAATAGCAGAAAGGGCGTCACCCCGCCCATATGCGGCATGATGAAACGGATGTTGGGGTATTTTGATAGCGTGCCATTGTAAAGCATGTTGGTGATGGCACGGGTGGTATCGAAGGTCAGCTCCGTATAGCCGGCCGGGAAAGCATAGTGCGGCATATCGCGAGCTGGCGGCCGTTGCGGATGGACGAACACTACCGTCTTGCGGCGGTCGAGCTCGGCATAGAGTTCGTCTTCGTCAGGATGGCCGAGATAACGATGCCCGGTGTGGGTCTGCAAATTGATGCCGTCGAGCTTGAGTGTATCGAGAGCGTAGTCAACGTCGCAGCATGCTGCCGCAATGTCTGGCAGCGAGACGAAGGCCATGGCGCCAAATTTTCCAGGATGGTCGCTGACCATCTGCGCCATCGAGTCATTGCAAGCGCGAACCAGCGGCTTGGTGAACTCGATATCGCCGAAGTAGGCGCCCGGCGAGGCGATCGACAACAGCGCTGCATCGATGCCCATCTCGTCCATCAGCTCCATCATGCGCGCCATACTCCAGGCGGGCCAAGGATTCTCCCCGCTGCCAAGCACGCCGACGCGTGCAAGCTGGCTTTTGTAAATGTCGGGAATAGCGTGTTGATGAACATCAATCAGAGGCATGATCGCTCTCAATAGGGCTGTTTCAATGGCTCAATGCTTTTACCGTGGACCGGCAGCAAGCTTCGGTTGTGATCGAGGCCGAGGCTTGCGGTTCTGCTGCGCCGGCATGTGGAATAGCCATCTCGCCGAGTGACTGGGCAGTCAGAATATCTCCAACCAGCGATGTTCTATTTCACACTGGAGTTGAAGAAGCTAGAATACCTGTAACGAGCTAGCTTGGAAATCCGCAACCGACTTTCGATGGCGCGCGCTATTCGCGCCTCGGGGTTACCCTGATAAGATCGTAGCTCTTGGAAATCACAGGTCATCATCATGCAGCTCTCCGACACCATCAAGACCCTGATTCGTAATGCCTGGGACGACGGCTATCCCTGTCTGCTCGCGACCCATGGACAGGAAGGACCCAACATCACTCCGAAGGGTAGCATGATCGTGTTCGACGACGCCCACCTGGCTTGGTGGGAGCGCTCCAAGCGCGCGGTGCTAGAGAACCTGTCGCACGACAAACGCGTGTGCGTGATGTACGCCAACTTCAAAGCGCAGCGCGATGGCATACTGGAGAGTGGCTTCCTGCGCTTCTTCGGTCGCGTCGAACTTCACGAAATCGGGTCTGTGCGTGAGGCGATTTTTGCAAAGCTATTGCCACGCGAGCAGACCCATGTCGGTGCGGAGGCTGGCATCGGCGTGCTAATCAAGATCGACAAGGCAATCGACATCCGCGGCAAGCCGATTGTGTGACTCTTCGCATCATCCTGAGGCCCAAAATGCAATAAACTCTCCCTCACGATGGTACAAAAAAGCCGTCAGGTCAGGCCCAAAGCGGTCTTTCGCAAAGAGCCCCCAAAAACGCCGGCCGGGGTCTTGTCGAGCCTGCCTAGTCTGTACGTAAAAATGCGGCCTCGGGAATGTCTCTGTAGCTTTTATTTGGAGGCGTCATGCGTAATTTCTTGCTGTTAATGTGCTTCGCGGTTTTTGCGTTTAAAGCCGACGCTCAGCCAAGAGATTGCAAGGCGATTGCAGACCCCACCGAGCGGCTGAAATGTTTCGACCAGCCAAAAGATTGCAAAACAATTTCGGATTCCGCGGAGCGTCTGAAATGCTTTGATGCACAACCCTCTGGCACGCCAACCGCAGCTCCTGCTGCGGCGCAGGAAACACCACTACTCGAAATTCTCAAAGTCGAGCCGCCCGTCGGGCAATTGCCATCCGGCGCCAAAGTCCTGATCGACGATGGCAAGTGCCCGGCTGGCAAAATTAAACAGGTCGTAGGCGGCAATGTCTCTATTGGTCAAGCGCGGGTTCGCTCCTGCGTGCCACGTCCGTAGTCCGATACCGATGTCGATTCCAATTGATGCTTAGGTCGGCCGCGATGTCCGCTTCTCTAATCGGCCGTTCGGGGTCAAGCACTTTCAGACTATCCACCACTACAGTGTCGATGTCGCCCGCGGGCTCGTGCTTCTCTTCGGAATCGGCGCCAAGGCCCTTCCAGTATGGGATTCGAAGACGAGGCGGAACAATCTATTGGGCGGCCTTGCCGTCAGTGTAACGGCAGGTCCAAGCGGACATACGAACTCACCTCATCCATCGTCCCGCGAGGGACA